>VFSW01013420.1_pt1 | contig 11388 bp, 8 predicted proteins | sample 5358111 | NCBI WGS metagenome assembly VFSW01 (sample SAMN11554181, study PRJNA540505) | mine drainage metagenome | isolation source: sediment from site ElyBrook_90M | place: USA: Ely Copper Mine, Vershire, VT | collected 2017 | reverse complement strand
ATCGCCCACCGCCGCGCCCAGATGCCGCTCATCGTCGAGGGCATGCAGTTCGGCATGGGGAAATTTGCGCGCCTGCAGCTCCTCGATGAGCGCCGCGCCCACCAGGCTCGACACCCCCACCACCGCGATGCGCGGCGCCGCGCCGCCCGCCGTCATCGCGCCCGCTCCGTGATCACCGGCGTGGCGCTGCGCACATCGGCGCACTGCCCGCGGAAGCGCAGATAATGGTCCATCAGCACCAGCGCCAGCATCGCCTCGGCGATCGGCGTGGCGCGGATGCCGACGCACGGGTCGTGCCGGCCGGTGGTCACCACCTGCACGGCGTTGCCGGCGAGGTCGATGGTGTCGCCCGGCAGGGTGATGCTCGAGGTCGGCTTGAGCGCGATGCTCGCCACGATGTCCTGCCCCGAGGAGATGCCGCCGAGGATGCCGCCGGCATGATTGCTGCGAAATCCCGCCGGGGTGAGTTCATCGCGGTGCTCCGAGCCGCGCTGCTCGACCGCCGCGAAGCCGGCGCCGATCTCCACGCCCTTGACCGCGTTGATGCTCATGAGGGCGGCCGCCAGATCCGCATCCAGGCGCGCGAACACCGGTTCGCCGAGGCCCGGCGGCACTCCGCTCGCCACCACCGTGACGCGCGCGCCGATCGAATCCCCGGCCTCGCGCAGCTTCCAGATGAACTCCTCGAGCTCCGGCACGCGGCTTGGATCCGGGCAGAAGAAGGGATTTTCGCGGGCGCGCTCGGGGGCGAGCGGCGCGAGCACCAGCGGGCCGAGCTGCGCCAGGTAGCCGCGCACGCTCACCCCGAGGCGCTCGCGCAGGTACTTGCGCGCGATGGCCCCGGCCGCCACCCGCATCACCGTCTCGCGCGCCGAGGAGCGGCCGCCGCCGCGATAATCCCGCTCCCCGTACTTCTGCTGGTAGGTGTAGTCGGCATGTCCGGGCCGGAAGCGGTCCTTGATCTTCTCGTAGTCGCGCGACCGCTGATCCTGGTTCTCCACCACCAGCCCGATGGGCGTGCCGGTGGTGCGGCCCTCGAACACGCCGGAGAGAATGCGCACCGTGTCCGGTTCGCGCCGCTGGCTGGTGAACTGCGAGGTGCCCGAGCGGCGCCACTCGACGTCGGCCTGCAGATCCGCCTCGCAGAGCGCGAGTCCGGGCGGGCAGCCGTCCACCACGCAGCCGAGGGCCGGCCCGTGACTTTCGCCGAAGCTGGTCACCGTGAACATCTTGCCGAGCGTATTTCCAGCCACCGTAGTCAGTTCTCCAAGTCCTTGGCCCGCAGCACGAACACGCCGCCCCCGCCGATGCCGATATGCGGCCAGAGGAAGGGCAGCCGGGGAAAGGCGCGCAGCAACGCGCCCTCACTGTTACCCACCTCCACCACCAGGATGCCCTCGGGGCGCAGATGCGCGCGCGCCGCCGCAATGAGGGCCCGCACCGCGTCGAGCCCGTCGCGGCCCGCGGCCAGTCCGAGCACCGGCTCGTGGCGGTACTCGGGTGGCAGCCGCCGCAGCTCCGCGGCGCCCACGTAGGGCGGATTGCTGACGATGATATAGTACCGGCCGCGCACCGCGTCCAGGTGATTGGAGCGCAGCACCGTCACCCGGCCGCCAAGTCCCAGGCGGCGCACATTGCGCCGGCAGACGCGCAGCGCATCGACCGAGATGTCCGCCGCGTCGACCCGGGCCCGCGGGAAGGCGTGCGCGCAGGCGAGCGCGATCGCGCCGGACCCCGTGCCCACGTCGAGGATGCGCCGCACCGGGGCCGGCGCCCAGGGCGCGAAGCGCTGCGCCACCAGTTCGGCGATGGGGGAACGCGGCACCAGCACGCGCTCATCGACGTACAGCTCCAGGCCGGCGAAAAAGGCCCGCCGCGTGAGGTAGGCGAGCGGCACGCGCTCCGCGACGCGCCGCGCGAGCAAGGCCTCGATGCGCGTGGCGGCGCGCCGGGTCAGCGCCCGCCCGTAGGCCGCCGCGCCCAGCTCGTGCGCCAGACCCGCGGCCCAGAACACCAGCTCCGCGGCCTCGTCGCGCGCATTGTCGGTGCCGTGACCGAAATGCAGGCGCGCCCGCGAAAGCGTGCGCGCGCAGCGCTGAATGGCCGCGCCCACGGTCTCGGCGGGCGCCACGGGGCGCGCCGGCGGCCTGGCCGCGGGCCGGGTATGGGATAATCGACGCATGACACCTCGAGTGAGTTTTCCGAAGACCGCCTTGCTGATCGTCGCCGCGGTGGCCGGCGTGAGCGCCGCGCTGCTCTGGCGCCGCCCGGCGCCGCCCGTGGAGCTCGCGGGGGGCGTGTATATTACGCCAAGCCGCGCGCTGCCCGCCTTCAACCTGATCGACCAGCGCGGCGCGCCATTCGGCCCGCAGGACCTGCGCGGCGGCTGGACGCTGCTGTTCTTCGGCTACACCAACTGCCCGGATTACTGCCCGACGACGCTCAGCGCGCTGGCGGCCATGGAGAAGCGCCTGCGCGCCGCCGCGGCGCCGGTGCTGCCGCGGGTGGTGTTCGTGTCGGTGGACGCGCGCCGCGACACGCCCGCGCAACTGTCGAAATACGTGCCCTACTTCGATGCGCAGTTCCGCGGCGTCACCGCGGCGCGCCAGCCGGATATCGAGGCCCTGGCCCATGCCCTCGGCGTGGTCGTGGTGCTGCACCCGGAGGTGAACGGGGCGTACAGCGTGGATCATTCCGCCGAGCTGTTCGTGGTCGACCCGGCGGCGCGCATCACGGCGATTCTCACCGGGCCGTTCACCGCGGCCGGCCTGGCGGCGGATTTCCAGCGCATCGTCGCCGCGACGCCGCCATGAGCGGGCGCGAGCGCTGGCGCGACCTCGCCTTCGTCTGGGCGCAATACCCGCTGCCGCAGCATGGCCTCTCGCGGCTGCTGTTCGCCATCACGCGCGTGCGCCTGCGCTGGTTCAAGAACCTGGTGATCGGCCTGTTCCTGCGCCTGTACCGCATCGACATGGGCGCGGCGCTCGAACCCGACCCCTTCGCCTACGGCTCCTTCAACGAGTTCTTCACGCGCGCGCTGCGCCCCGGCGCGCGCCCGCTCGACGCGGCCGCCGACGGCATCGCCTGCCCGGTGGACGGCACGGTGAGCGAATGCGGCGACATCGAGGACGGCACGCTGCTCCAGGCCAAGGGCCAGCGCTACGCGCTGGCGGCGCTGCTGGCCGGCCAGGATTGGGCCCGGCACTTCGCGGGCGGCAGGTTCGTGACGCTGTATCTGGCCCCCTACGATTATCACCGCATCCACATGCCGCTGCGCGGGCGGCTCGCGGCCACGGTGCACGTGCCCGGACGGCTGTTCAGCGTCAACGGCGCCACCGCCCGGCGGGTGCCCGGCCTGTTTGCGCGCAACGAGCGGGTGCTGACGCTGTTCGACTCGGCGTACGGCCGCTTTGCGGTGGTGCTGGTGGGCGCCCTCAACGTCGGCAGCATGGCCACCGTCTGGGCCGGGGACATCACTCCGACCGCGCGCCGCCGGGTCACGACCCTCGCCTCGCCCGATCTGTGGCTGGAGAAGGGCGTCGAACTGGGTCGCTTCAACATGGGATCGACCGTGATCCTGTTGTTCGAGCCGGGGCGCGCCCGCTGGCAGCCGGGCGTGGCCGCGGGCACGGTGCTGCGCCTCGGTCAGCACCTCGGGACGCTGTCTTGAGCACCGACGTCAGCAACCCGGGGCAGGACTGGCGGCCGACGGCCGACCTCGCCGCGCTGCGCCAGCGCGCGACGCTGCTGGCCCGCGCCCGCGAATTCTTCGCCGCGCGCGCCGTGCTCGAGGTCGAGACCCCCATCCTGAGCAGCGCCGCGCCCAGCGACCCGCAGATCGAGCCGCTCGCGACCCGCATCGCCGGGCTGCCGGGAGCGCGCTATCTCGGCAGTTCGCCGGAGTTCGCCATGAAACGACTGCTCGCGGCCGGCAGCGGCGACATCTATCAGATCTGCAAGGTGTTTCGCGACGGCGAACGCGGCCGTTGGCACAACCCGGAATTCACCCTCATCGAGTGGTACCGGCTGGGACTGGACGATGGCGCCCTGATGACCGAGGTGGAGGCGTTGGCCGCCTGGCTGCTGGCCCCGCTGCGCCCGTTGCCGCCGGCCGAGCGGCTCACCTACGCCGAGGCGCTGCGCCGTCACGCCGGCGTCGACGCCCACACGGCCAGCGACGCCGAACTGGAGGCGGCCGCGCGCCGCGCGGGCGTCGACTGCCCCGCCGGACTGGACCGCGACGGCAAGCTCGATTTGTTGATGGGATTCGTCGCCGGCCCGCGACTGGGCGTGGAGCGGCCCTGCTTCATCTGCGAATACCCGGCCTCGCAGGCCTCGCTCGCCCGCTTGAAGCCGGGCAGCCCGCCGGTCGCGGCGCGCTTCGAGTTCTACCTCGACGGCATCGAACTGGCCAACGGCTTCCACGAATTGGCCCATGCCGGCGAGCAGCGCGAACGCTTCATGCGCGATCTGGCGGCGCGGCGCAGCCGGGGCAGGGCGACGCCGCCCATCGATGAGCGTCTGCTGGCGGCGCTGCGCGCGGGCATGCCGGACTGCGCCGGCGTCGCGTTGGGCTTCGATCGGTTGGCCGCCATCGCCCTCGGGGTGCAGCGGCTCGGCGCCGCGATGGCCTTCGACATCGACCACGCCTGAGGGGCGTGGCCGCGCCGCTCAGCCCTTGCCGCGCGACAGGTAATCCCCGGTGCGGGTGTCGACGCGGATGACCTCGCCTTCGTTGATGAACAGCGGCACCCGCACCATCGCGCCGGTCTCGAGTTTCGCGGGCTTGGAGCCGCCGGTCGCCGTGTCGCCGCGCAATCCCGGGTCGGTCTCCACGATCTTCAGCTCCATGTGCGCCGGCGGCACGACCTGCAACGGCACGCCGTTCCACAGGGTGACGATGCACACCACGCCATCCTTCAGCCAGCGCGCGTTGTCGCCCACCGCCTCCTTCGGGGCGGTGACCTGTTCGTAGGTGTCGGGCACCATGAAATGGAAGAAATCCCCGTCCGCGTACAGGTACTGCATGTCGCTGTCGACCACGTCGGCGGCCTCCACCGTGTCGCCGGACTTCCAGGTGCGCTCGATGGTGCGGCCGGTCTTCAGGTTGCGCACCCGGACGCGGTTGAAGGCCTGGCCCTTGCCCGGCTTCACCATCTCGTTCTCGACGATCACGTAGGGATCGCCGTCGATCAGGATCTTGAGCCCGGACTTGAATTCATTGGTGCTATAGGTCGCCATCGCATGCCTTGCAGGGGTTTTCGGGCGCGTATCATAGCCGCATCCCTCCCCCGGAAGCCAATTCCCGCCGGGATACCAGCAATTCGCCGCCGCCAAGACGCCGTTCCCAGAATGGAAAAATATCCGGTGCTAGACTTCCGGGCGGTATCCCAAAGGACATAGGTGGCAGGCGGTGACCGAGCACGGGGCAGTACCCATGATCGTGATGACGCGATCCCAAGATCACGTCGAAGCGGTCAACAGCGCCCTGCGCAACGCCGGCCACCCCGTGCATTGCACCTGGCTGCCCGACGCCCGCGATCTCGCCGACGCGCTGACGCAGCTCAATCCGGAGATGCTGCTCGCCTTCATCGACGACCTGGGCGGCGGTCTGGACGCGGTGATGAAGATCCGCCAGCAGTACGCGCCCGAGATGCCGGTGCTGATCGTGCGCGAGCGGGTCGATGAGGCCGCGATCGCCGAGGCCATGGCGCTCGGCGCGCAGGACGTGGTCACGCTGGCCAACCGCAGCCGGCTGCAGGCGGTGGCCGGCCGGGAGCTGCGCGCCCACCGCCTCGAGCGCGCCCTGTCGAGCACCCTGTCCTCGGCGCGCGCCTACCGTGAGCAGCTGCAGCATTTCCTGGAAGGCTCGGCCGACGCCATCACCCATGTGCAGGAGGGCATCATCGTCGATGCGAACCGTGCCTGGCTGGAGCTGTTCGGCTACTCCGGCGACGACGCCCTCACCGGCATGCCGCTCATGGACCTGTTCGAGCAGGAGACCCATCCGGCCCTGAAGGGGGCGCTGGTCGCCTGCCTGCAGGGCAAGTGGACCGATCACGGCCTGAAGGTGCTCGCCCTGCTCTCGGACGGCTCCAACCTGCCGCTGGAGCTGACGCTCGCGCGCGCCGACTACGAGGATGAGCCGGCGATTCGCATCAGCATTGCGGCGCAGCGCGAGCGCGACGGCGACCTCGAGGCGCGCCTCGCCGAGGCGGTGAAGAACGACGCCTCGACCCGCTTCCTGCAGCAGCGCCACCTGACCACGGCCGTGCGCGAGCGCTGCGCGCAGGTCACCAAGGGCGGCGTGCGGCTGTTCGCGCACATCAAACCCGACCGCTTCGGCGAGATCCAGAAGGCGATCGGCGTGCTGGCCAGCGAGGACTTCATGGCGCAGCTCGCCGAGCTGCTGCGCGCGCAGCTGACCCCGAACGACCTGTGCGGCCGCTTCGGCGGCAACGGCTTCCTGGTGCTGCTGGAACGCGGCACGCCGCGCGACGGTGAAACCTGGGCGGAAAACGTCGTCAAGCGCATCGGCGAGCACGTCTTCGCGCTGGAGGACAAGACCCTCTCCGCCACGGTCACCGTCGGCCTCGGGCTGCTGTCGACGACGGCGGACGTGGGCGCGGCGGTCACCGACGCGATCAGCGCCACGCGGCGCGGCCGCGAGCTCGGCGGCAACCAGATGTACGCGGTCGCCAAGTCCGACGCCGACACCCGCGTGCAGGCCTACGACGGCGTCTGGGTCAAGCACATCAAGAGCGCGCTGATGGAGAACCGCTTCCGGCTGGTGCAGCAACCGATCGCCAGCCTGCTCGGCGAGGACAAGGGCATGTTCGACGTGCTGGTGCGCATGCTCGATGAACACGGCGGCGAGGTCCTGCCCGCCGAATTCATGGCCGCCGCCGAGCGCAACGACCTGATGAAGAACATCGACCGCTGGGTGATCGGCGCCTCCATGTCGTTTGCCGCGAACCGCAAGGCCGCCTGCATCTTCGTGCGCGTCTCCAAGGACACCCTGCTCGACAAGAGCCTGACGACCTGGCTGGAGACGCAGCTGCGCTCGCTGCGCATCGAGCCGAAGCGCCTGTGCATGCAGGTGACCGAGGATCTCGCCAACCAGTATGTGCGCCAGACCAAGGAACTCGCGGACAGCCTGCGGCGGCTGGGCTTTCGCTTCGCGATCGAGCACTTCGGCACGGGCCGCGATCCGCTGCGCCTGCTCGCCGACCTCGACATGCACTTCATCAAGGTCGACGGCTCGTTGATGCAGGGGCTCGCCACCAACCAGCTGCAGCAGCAACGCGTCAAGGGACTGGTCGAGGCGGCCAAGCGCAAGGGCGTGGAGACGGTGGCCGAACGGGTCGAGGATGCCAACACCATGGCGGTGCTGTGGCAGCTCGGCGTCGAATTCATCCAGGGCTACTTCGTCAACGCCCCCGAGGATGTGACCATGTCGGGAGACCGCTGAGCGGGCCAGGGGCGCCCGCCCGCTCACCCGGGGCGCCGGCCCGCTCAGGCGGCCGGACCCACCTCGAGCCGGTCGATCTGCTTGTAGGCGCGCGAGAAGCGCTGCCGCCGCTGCCCCTTGCGATCCTGGAAGGGCTTCAATTGCGCATGGGTGAGCTTCATCGGCGCGCTCGCGCCGCTGTACACCGTCAGCATCTCGCCGGGCGCCACCACCGCCATCGCCACCAGGTATTCCTCGCGCTCGGCCGCCTTCCTGCCGGGGATGCCGTACAGGTTCTGGCCCTTGCCGCCGGTCATGCTCTCGATCTGCGCGGCCGGCAGGGCGAGCACCTCGCCCTCGTTGTTGACCAGCACCGCGAAGGAATCGGCGCTGGTGATCGGCTGTGCCGGCAGCACCAGCGCGTTCTGCGGCACCTTCAGCACCTGCTTGCCCTTCTTGTTGCGCCCGTACAGGTCGCCGAGCCGCACGGCGAAGCCGTAGCCGGCGTCGCTCGCCAGCAGCCAGGTGTCCCCCGGCTCGCCGATCAGCGCCGCCGCGAAGGTCGCCCCGTCCGGCGGATCGACGCGCCCGGAGAGCGGCTCGCCATAGCCGCGCGCCGCCGGCAGCTCATGGGCGTCCAGACTGTAGGCGCGCCCGGTCGAGTCGATGAACACCGCCTGCTGCAGATTGCGGCCGCGCACCGCCGCCTGGAACTCATCCCCTGTCTTGTAGCTCAGGGCGCGCGCATCGATGTCGTGACCCTTGGCGGCGCGCACCCAGCCGAGCCGCGACAGCACCACGGTCACCGGTTCGCTGGTGAGCAGTTCGGCCTCGGAGATCGCCTGCGCCGCCTCGCGCTCCACCAGCCGCGTGCGCCGCTCATCCCCGTACTCGGCGGCATCGGCCGCCAGCTCCTCGCGCACCAGCCGGGTGAGCTGCGCCTTGGACTTGAGCACGGCGCGGATCTGCTCGCGCTCCTCGGCCAGTTCCCGCTGCTCGCCGCGGATCTTCATCTCCTCCAGGCGCGCCAGATGCCGCAGCTTGGTCTCCAGGATGGCCTCGGCCTGCTCCTCGGAAAGGGCGAAACGCTGCATCAGCTTCGGCCGCGGCTGATCCTCGGTGCGCACGATGCGGATCACCTCGTCGAGATTCAGGTAGGCGATCAACAGGCCGTCGAGGATGTGCAGCCGCGCATCGAGCTTGCCGAGCCGGTGTTCGAGCCGCCGGGTGACGGTGGCCTTGCGAAATTCGAGCCATTCGAGCAGCAATGCCTTCAGACCCATCACGCGCGGCCGCCCGTCGAGGCCGATGACGTTCAGATTGACGCGGTAATTGCGCTCCAGGTCGGTGGTGGCGAACAGGTGGGCCATGAGCGCCGGCACGTCCACGCGGTTCGACTTCGGCACGATCACCAGCCGCGTCGGGTTCTCGTGATCGGACTCATCGCGGATATCCTCCACCATGGGCAGCTTCTTCTGCTGCATCTGCGCGCCGATCTGCTCGAGCACCTTGGCGCCCGACACCTGGAACGGCAGGGCCTCGATCACGATCTCCCCGTCCTCCTGCACGTAGGTGGCGCGCGCCTTGAACCCGCCGCTGCCGCTCTCGTACATGCGCACCAGCTCCTCGCGCGGCGACACGATCTCCGCCCCGGTGGGCAGGTCCGGCCCCTTGACGTGCGTCATCAGCTTGCGCGTGCTCAACTCCGGGTCATCGAGCAGCGCGATGCACGCCTTGACCACCTCGCGCAGATTGTGCGGCGGGATGTCGGTGGCCATGCCGACCGCGATCCCCGAGCCGCCGTTCAGCAGCAGGTTCGGCACCCGCGCCGGCAGCAGGGTCGGCTCCTCGAGCGAGCCGTCGAAATTCGGCACCCAGTCGGCCGTGCCGGCGCCAAGTTCGCGCAGCAGCAGCGCGGCGTAGCGCGTCAGCCGCGATTCGGTGTAGCGCATGGCGGCGAAGGACTTCGGATCATCCGTCGACCCCCAGTTGCCCTGGCCGTCCACCAGCGGGTAGCGGTAGGCGAAGTCCTGGGCCATGTGCACCATGGCCTCGTAGCATGCCGAGTCGCCATGCGGATGGAATTTGCCGATGACGTCGCCCACGGTGCGCGCCGACTTCTTGTGCTTGGCGCCGGCGGCGAGCCCCAGTTCGCTCATCGCATAGACGATGCGCCGCTGCACGGGCTTCAAGCCGTCGCCCAGCGCCGGCAGCGCGCGGTCGAGGATGACGTACATCGAGTAATCGAGGTAGGCGCGCTCCGCGAATGCCTTCAGCGTCAGCTGCTCGACGCCCTCGAAATTCAGTTCCTGATCCTTCATAGCTGCGCCAGATTCCCCTTGTTCTCCAGCCACTCGCGCCGGTCGGCGGCGCGCTTCTTGGCGAGCAGCATGTCGAGCAGCGCATCGGGATTGTCATGCGCGTCGATGGTCAGTTGCACCAGGCGGCGGGTCTGCGGCGCCATGGTGGTCTCGCGCAGCTGGATGGGACTCATCTCGCCGAGACCCTTGAAGCGCGTGACCACCGGCTTGGTGCGCGGGCTGTCGACGGCCAGGCGCGCGAGTTCCCGGTCGCGCTCGCGCTCATCGAGCGCATAGGCGACCTCCTTGCCGGCGTCGATGCGAAACAGCGGCGGCATGCACACGTACACGTGTCCGGCGTGCACCAGCGGCCGGTAGTGGCGTAGAAACAGGGCGCACAGGAGCGTGGCGATGTGCTGGCCGTCGCTGTCGGCGTCCGCGAGGATGCAGATCTTGTGGTAGCGCAGACCCGACAGGTCGGTCGCGGCGGGATCGACGCCGATGGCCACGCTGATGTTGTGCACCTCCTGGGACTGCAGCACCTCGTGCGCATCGGCCTCCCAGGTGTTCAATATCTTGCCGCGCAGGGGCATGATGGCCTGGGTGTTGCGGTCACGCGCCTGCTTGGCCGACCCTCCCGCCGAATCGCCCTCCACCAGGAACAGCTCGCCGCGCGCCGGGTCCTGGCTCACGCAGTCGGCGAGCTTGCCCGGCAGCGCGGGTCCGGCGACCACGCGCTTGCGCAGCACTTTCTGCGCATCGCGCGCCCGTTGCTGCGCGTTGGCGATCGCCAGCATGGCGATCCGCTCGCCGAGATCCGGATGCTGGTTGAGCCGCAGGGCGAAGGCGTCCTTGATGACGCCCTGCACCACCGCGGCGGATTCCCGCGCGGAGAGCTTCTCCTTGGTCTGCCCGGCGAACTGCGGTTCGCGCATGCGCAGCGACAGCACGAAGCTCACCCCGTCCCATACGTCCTCGGGCGACAGCTTCAGGCCGCGGGGCACCAGATTGCGGAATTCGCAGAACTCGCGCACCGCGTCGGCGGCGCCCGTGCGCAGCCCGTTGACGTGCGTGCCGCCCTCCACCGTCGGAATCAGGTTGACGTAGCTCTCGGTGACCCGCCGCTCCGCCTCCGGCACCCAGGCGAACGCCCACTCGAGCGCCCCGCCATCGATCTCGCGGGTGCCGTAGAAGGTCTCGGCCGGCAGGCACTCGACCTTGCCGAGCTGCTCGATGAGGTATTGATGCAGACCGCCGGTGTAGAACCACTGGTCGCGCTCGCCCGTGATCTCGTTGTTGAGCACCACGCGCAGCCCCGGACACAGCACCGCCTTGGCGCGCAGCAGCTGCTTCAGGCTCGGCAGCGCGAACTTGTCGGTGTCGAAGTACTTCGGATCCGGCCAGAAGCGCAGCGTCGTGCCGGTGCGGCTCTTGGGCACCTCGCCGTCGGCTTCCAGCGCCGAGCGCGGATGGCCGTCGGCATAGACCTGGTGGTACTGCCGGCCGCCGCGTCGCACCCAGATCTCCAGGCGCTGCGACAGGGCGTTCACCACCGAGACGCCGACACCGTGCAGACCGCCGGAGTGCTGGTAGGTCTTGTCGTTGAATTTTCCGCCGGCATGCAGCCGGGTGAGGATG
>VFSW01013419.1_pt1 | contig 11388 bp, 7 predicted proteins | sample 5358111 | NCBI WGS metagenome assembly VFSW01 (sample SAMN11554181, study PRJNA540505) | mine drainage metagenome | isolation source: sediment from site ElyBrook_90M | place: USA: Ely Copper Mine, Vershire, VT | collected 2017 | reverse complement strand
GTGCGCCTTCCCCCGTTGTAGCGCTCATGTCCACCGCTCCAAAGGCTGCGACGTTCGCTCTCCTGCTTCGCGTGGTCTACGAAATCTTTCCCACGCTGCGCTCTTCCTGGGCGCCGCTGCTCTGGTGCGTCGCGGTGCTTTCCATGACCGTCGGCAACGTGGCTGCCCTGCGTCAACAGAACGTCAAACGCATGTTGGCCTACTCATCCATTGCCCACGCCGGCTATCTGCTCGCGGCCTTTGCTGGTTTAGGTCCCAGCGGAATTGCCGCCGCCAGCTTCTACACCGCAGCCTATGCCGCCATGAATGTCGGCATTTTTGCCGTTGTGACAATGGTCGGCGGATATGATGATCAGCGATCGATGATTGCCGATTACCGTGGATTGATCTACCGCGCCCCATTGCTCGGCGGCCTGCTGATCTTTTTCCTCACATCGCTTGTTGGAATTCCGTTTACAGCGGGATTCTTTGGCAAGTTCTACGCCTTTTCGGCCGCAGTGGGCGGGAATGCAATTTGGCTCGCGCTGATTGGTCTGCTCAACTCTGGGCTGGCAGCTGCTTACTACCTGCGCCTGGCTTTTGTTACCGTCCAGCCCGCCCCAGACACGGAGAGTTTCGCCAAAGTTGCAGCCCCAACGGTGGGCGTGGCTGTTGCTGCCGCTTTGCTATTTACCGTGGGAGCCACTCTCGTCCTTGGCATCCTGCCGGCTCAAGCTCTGCAGGCGGCAGAGACAGGAGCACACACCCTTCAAGTGCCTGCTTTCGATGAAAATCCCGCATACGTCACGGAAGGGACGCAACAGGCTCGCTAGGCTCGGCTGCCCGCGTGGCGTCAGGGATGGTATTGAACAGGTTCCTGTAGAATGCAGTCGTCATCCCAAGCACCTCTTTCTCTGGAAAATATTCCAGGACCCACGCACGCGCCTCGCGGCCCATGCGCATGCGCCGTTCCCTGTCTCGCAGCAGGTCTAAGCTCGCCGTACAGATCGCAGCAGGGCTCCCTTTGGGGATGAGGAGTCCAGTCACTCCAGCTACTACTGCGTTTCTCGCACCCGTCGCAAAGGTCGTAACAACAGGGATTCCGCTTGCTGCTGCCTCAAGCACTGCATTGGGAAAGCCTTCACGCCGGCTCGGCAGAATCAAAAAATCCATCGCACGGTAATACGGCGCCGCATCTTCAACAAATCCTGTGCAGACGATCCGAGGATGCTCCTCGATCATTCTTCGCTGACGATCATCCAGACTATCTTCCGCATCATCAAACCAGCCCACCATGAGCAGGTAAGCCTCCGGTGATTGCTGAAGCAAACGGTTGAACCCGTCGAGGAGCTCAGGGATTCCCTTATCCCGCGTCAGCCGGCCTACAAATCCGATGACCGGCACGCGATCTGGAATACCGAGCCGCCAGCGGAGATCGGTTGGCCCTGGAGAGAACCGCTCTATATCCACACCATTGCTGCTTCCGCTCCCCAGCATTTGCAGCTTCTCGGCGGGAGCCAATCCGAGTTCCAGAGACTTTTTCCGCAGGCTTCTGCTGTTGCAAAGCACAACGTGCGCACTGCTCGCGGCAAGGCGCTCTGCAGCCAACAGGACTAGACGTTTGAAGCCCATCGCGGTTTCAAGGCGAAGTCCCCTCAACATGTACACCCTGCGCTGCACGCCGGCACATCGAGCTGCGAGTGTCCCCAGAAGCCCGGCCTTGGGGGTACTGAACTCCGTCAGATCCGGACGCAACCTGCGAAGCAGAAGATAAAGCCGCACGAGGGAAATGAAGTCATGCCAGGGAGCAATTCCGCGCCTCATCGGAAGAGCCTCACTGGCGACGCCCTCATCGCGTGCCGTCTGATCCAGCAGTGGACCCGGACTGCTGACCAGCGTCACCTGAAACCCGGCCTTTCGCAGCGCCTTCAACCTCCCTGTAAGTACAAGGCAGGTTTGTGGGTTTGTAATGCCAATCACGATGTGGGGTGGGCGAGGCGAACCATCCGCTGAGTACGGGCTACTTTCAGTACAATCAAGAGATATCATTAAGGGTCTGCGCTCCTTCTAAGCCATCAACTGAAGAGATAAAACACGCGCAGAACACTTGTCATAAATACCGGGAAGATACACAAAAGAACCACAAAAAGGCCATGACTGCAATAGCTAACGGGACACCGATTCATTGAAACACTCTGCGCTGAGGCCCTGAGACCGCTGCCAGATATCTCTATTGTGTTAATACAGCTGTCAGAATACAGGAGCGTACTCGCCTTTTGACTGTGAGGTAGGTCACATCGCTTCTGTTTTGACACCCTATACTTTCATAGCGAGCAGCCGACGCCATGCAGCCCAGACTTCTTCTACTTATCCCTCATCTTGGCGGAGGCGGCGCCGAACGGGTGATCGCGCTGCTGGCGGCCAACCTCAACCCTGAGAAGTACGATCTTCATCTCGGGGTCGTCGCACACGCACAGCGGAAGCAGGCCCTCGATCTGCCTCCTCACGTCAGAGTGCACCTTGCAGAGAATCGGCGCGTTCGATATGCTTCACTCGATCTCCTCCGCCTCATCCGGCGAATCCAACCCCAGGTGATCGTTTCAGGTATGGCTCACCTGAACTTGCTTGTCCTGCTCCTGCGGCCGCTCATGCCGCCCCGAACGCGGATCGTCGTGCGGCAAAATGCGACATTATCGAGCGTGCTGGCGACCGGCAGCGTGCCCCTCTGGACAAGACTCCTTTACCGCAATCTGTATCCGCGCGCAGAGCGCATTCTCTGCCAGTCGCGGGAAATGGCGGACGATCTCTCTCGATCCATTCCTGTCAAGCCCGGTGATCTTGTCGTATTGCCCAATCCGATCGATGACGCCAACATCGAGCAGGCGATAAGCCACGGTACATCCCGATGGCGCGGTCCAGGTCCGCATATTCTGTCGGTTGGCAGACTCTCGCACGAGAAAGGCATCGACGCGCTCCTGCGCGCGATCGCAGAACTCCGAGAAGCATTTCCAGCCATGGATGCAACGATTCTTGGGGATGGACCTCAGGATAATGCGCTCAAAGCGTTCAGCCAAACTCTAGGACTCGATGGTGTGGTCACGTTCGCTGGCCACGTGTCCGATCCGGCTGCCTATTATCCAGGAGCGAGTCTGCTGGTTGTGTCTTCCCAGCAGGAAGGAATGCCGAACGCAATGCTGGAAGCAGCCGCTGGCCGTCTGCCCGTGGTGGCGACGCCGGCCTCGCCCGCCATCGTGCGCCTATTGCAGAATGATCCTGGTGCATGGCTGGCTGCGAATACTTCAGCACGGGCGCTCGCCGCAGCTCTTCATAATGCCCTCGGAACATTGCAACCCGGTCAGCGATTCATTCACGCATGGATCGAACCATTCCGTCTGAAAAATGCGATCAGAGAATATGAGTCGCTGCTCGATTCTGTAGTCTGGTGACGAGATCCATGAGCCATCTTGCCATTCTCATACCGGGTATTGACCGCATCGGCGGCGCGGAACGCCAAACTCTTCTCATCGCGAAGGAGCTGGCCAAGCGGGATTGGCGCGTCACCGTGATTGCGCTGTCCGGGTCGGGTGGAGAGGCTGGGGCCGACCTGTTTCAGTGCGGAATTGGCTTCTTCAGTCTCGGGATGCGTAAGGGCATCCTCGATCCGCGCGGCTGGTTCCGGCTTCGGCGCTGGCTCATGGTGAGCAAGCCAGATGTGCTGCACGCCCACCTGCCTCATGCAACATGGCTTGCACGCTGGTCTCGCGTTGTGACCCCGGTCCGCGTCCAATTGGATACGCTTCATTCCTCTTCGACCGGCCCGCCCACCAGGCAGTTCGCGTATAGACTGAGCCGTAGCATTCCTGACTGCGTCACTGCAGTGAGCAAGGCGGTTGCGCAGTCGCATGCCAATGCAAAACTGATCATCGAGGATGGATGGGGCATCCTCCCTAACGGGATTGACACGGAGCGCTGGAAGCCGGATACAACCTTCAGAAATGAGATGCGAAAGCGCCTTGGCATCGCCCAGGAGTTCTTGTGGTTGGCTGTGGGAAGGCTTGAACGGGTGAAGGACTATCCCACACTGCTCAGAGCGTTTGCATCATCCGGGCAATCGGCTCACCTGGCGATCGCCGGCACAGGGAATCTGGATGCCCCGCTGCGCCGCCTGTGTGACCACCTTGGGCTCAACGCCCGCGTACATTTCCTTGGCTTTGTGCCGGATCCTCTCCGTTGGATACAGGCTTCCGATGGTTTTGTGCTCACATCTCTTTGGGAAGGTCTTCCGATGAGCCTGCTGGAGGCGGCGGCCTGCGCTCTGTCCACCATCGCAACGGATGTGCCGGGAAGTTGGGAAGTTGTAAGTCATGGGCAAACAGGCCTGCTGACCGCCCCAGGAGATGTGGATGCTCTGGCGTCCGCAATCAATCGTGTAATGGAAATGCCCGGCCTCGAGCGCCGAAGTTTGGGGGAGCGTGCGCGAGAAAAGGTCGTCGAGCAATATCGCCTTGAGGTCGTCATCGAACAGTGGCAGGCTCTCTATTCGCGTTTACTCGATCAAAACCCCAAGCCCCTTCGCTGCGGGTCTTGGGTAAGGCGTGATCCAGACAAGGCAAAAGCCGAGCCCGCTGGCTAAAGCTGGGTGACTTTCTTTACCCATCGCCTGGCTCTTATCCGCCAGACTGCGTGAACGCAGCGCACCCGCTCGATCCAGCCGATCGAAGTGCTCATCTGCAACGATAGCGCCTCAGGAACTGAGATGAACTGCGAAGCGTGCGCCCTTAGAAAGTCCCACAGAAGCAGGACATCCGCGTTGGGTGTTGAGTTGCTGTGCAAACAAATGGTCCAAAGTCCATTGCGTCGCTCGGCGGGCTTCCAAAGCTGTTGAGGAATCCAGGTAACGCCATCGCGCAGAAAGAGTCTGTGACCAAACCCGTCGGAAATGACTCCAATCCCAGCGGCCCGGAGGGCCCGAAGAGTTGCCTTGTCAAAGCCGTGCCTGGGAGCCACAAACAGTTGAGGATGCAATCCATGCCCACGAAGAATTGCAAGCCCCTCGTCAATCCAGACACGTTGCGTCCCTTCGTCCACACCAGCAAACTCTGTGTAACGATGCTGCGGCAACAGTGCATGCCCGGAGCTCTGACAAAGGTGTCGATATCCATGGAGTGCAATCACTGCACCCGAGCGCTCCCATCGGCGCATCCGGCTCCAGAAGTCGCAGTCAGCATCGTCGTGGTCGAGCTCCGGGTCATGGTTCTCTGGGACTACAGCAAGAATCGGACGGATGCCAAACTTCACGAGCAGCGGTTCAAAGCGATCCCACCCTGCGCGAGACATGGTTGGACAAAGATCGTCAAAGCGAAGCAAATAACGAGCGGCCGGGGAGGTCATGCCTGAACCTCGCTTTTTTCCTTCAACAACCGGCTCGTCCAATACCACAGGAAGACAACGGTGCTCACGGTCCACAATGAGGTGGCTAACGCGATGCCAGCTACACCCATAATGCGCATCAGGGCCAGATTCAACACAACATCCAGTACAAGGTTAATCAGTCCACACCAGAAGATAAGATCTGTTCGCCGCATCGTCACTAGCAAGCGATAGTACACGCGACTGCTGACATAGAAAGGCACCTGAACGGCAAACATGGCCAGTACGGGCGCAACAGCCGCCGTGTCGCGCGGACCAAAAGCGCCGCGCTGAAACGCGACCTTCACAAGCAGATGGGAGCCTGCAATCAGTCCCAGCGTCACTGGAATAGAGACCAGCGCAGTGCCCCAGGCCCAGGTGCGAACAGTGTGACGACATGCGGCCCAGTCCTTATGTGCCACCATGCTCGAAAAGGACGGCACTACCGCCGCCCCCACCGCACCGCCCACGAGCGCCAGCACGGCGCTCACAAAGCGACTGCCATAGGCCAGCGTGGAAACGCTTCCCGACGGCAGCATGGCTGCCATCGCCTGATCCACCAGCAAGCCGCTGGATGCCACCACACTACTGAGCAAGACTGGCCCATACTGGTACGCTACTTCGCGCGTTGCTTCATTCATCCCATACCAGCGCAGGCGCATGCGATAGCCATAGTGATGCGTCATCCAGATGACCCAAGCTGCATGGAGCAACGAGCCTGCCAACATACCATAGACCATCGCCCATATCCCCAATCGGTGGGCGAGTAGCGGCGCACATAAAAGGATGGCCAACGGGATGAGCGCCGGCGCAACGGCCGGCAAAACGAAACGATCAAGCGTATTCAATACGACGGAGCAGTTGCTCGCCAGGCCTGACAGAACCACCACCGGCAGCAACGCATAAAAAAGATGCACGGCAAGATTCAGTTTTGCCGGCGCAAAGTTCGAAGCGATGAGCGGAAAGAATGCGCGAGTACTCAGGCCCATGGCTACTGCGGCAACAAGCAACAAGCCGCATCCCCATGACAACGCGCTCGATAATAGTTCCTGCGCGCGCTCATGGCCATCCAACTCCCTTACACGCACCAGTGTCGGCGCCAAAGCCTGATTCATCGACTCTGAGATGAGGTTGATAAGCAGACTGGGAATCAGGACCGCGGCCAGAAATGCATCCATCGCATCGGAACGTCCGTACACTCCGGCAACGACGAACTCCTTCGCACCCGCGATCAGCTTGACGATAATACCAGCCGCGGTGACGGCCATCGCCGCATGCAGAATACGGCGGTTCATGCTCGGCGCTTGTAACCAGTTGGCTGTCGCGCTCATCGCTCTGGACTCCTGCCTGCGTCGTGCTGAATCCAAGACGCAAGCAACTGGATCGCCGCAATGATGGCGCGGTCGGCAACACCTCTCGATCGTTCGTTAATCGGTTTGTAAGGAGAGGTACGACTCGACGCAAAGCGCGCCGCCGACTCTGCGTCGGACTCAATGGCAAGTCGTCCCGCCAGTGCAATGGTTCCGAACAGAAGCCACGTCATTCTGCTTTCAGCCAGAGTGCCCACGATTGAGGAGACCATCCACACTGCGAGCAAGCTGCAAAGCGCTACACGCAGGGTGCCGCGTGTCAGGAGTGCGTCATGCACCAGCGCAACCACCAGTGCAGCAGCCAAGAAGACTGCGATGATCCCCCCTTCCACTAGAAGCGAAAGCGCAGTGTTGTGCGCAGTATCTCCCGTTGCAAGGCCGGTCGCCGCGACAAAACTACCGGCTCCATGGCCGAGCAAGGGAGCTTGCGCAAAAGCGCGCCAACCTGCTTCCCAGATATTCAGGCGTTGATTCAGGTCGCCGCTTTGCAATTGATCCGGAATCGTCCCCAACCGCTCCAGCGTTTCATGAGGCACTGTGAACCACACGGAAGCGGAGACAACTGGCAGCAGCAGTCCACCCAGAAGCACGGCGCGAAGATGATTGCGAAGCAAAAGTAATCCGCAACCAGCCAGCGCAACCAGAGCAGCCACAAAACCACCGCGCGACGCGGTAAGCAATACTGCGGTCATCCCAAGAGGCAGATAGATGAGAGCCATAATGCGGCCAGCCCACTTGCTGTCCGCGTCCAGAAGATAGGCCGCAATCGGAAACCCAAAATCGAGAAACCGTGCAACGTCATTTGGGTCCTGACCCGCGGCAGCAAAACGAATCTGCGCTCCATTTACCGCATCTGCGGAGAAAGCATCGGCCAACGTCAGGAGCGCAAGCACAGACACGCCCGCCAACGTAGCACGCAGCAAGGCCCGCAAGTCCGCCGGACTCTCGGCGAACTCCCATATCACCCACACCACCGTGATTTCCTGCAGGTAGCCACGGAGTTGTTCCCCCGTGGCCTGCGCATCGAGGGTCCAAAAAGCCGTGCAGCAGAGCCAGAGGAACAACGCCAGCGCCAGCCACATCACTGCTCCCGGAATCTTCATGACCCCTTTGGCGAGTGCGGTGGGAATGGCGACAACCAGCAGGACGAGCCCGACAATGCGGGCCACATTGCCCCAGGATGCGCCAAGGTCAAGCGAATATTCCCATGGTACCGTGAAGGCGAACAGCAGGAGCAGGGCCCACACAGTTTGGCGCATACTAGAACCTCTGCGAGTACACCAGACCCGCATAGATGCTGACGCCTGCCGCCGACTGCACCACCGACTCCATCGTGCGGTTCCACAGATTTTTGGCAGCCGAGTCCGGCACGAAAATAATGTCGTGGTCTTCGATGGCCAAATCGGGGTCCTGCCCTCGAAGCAGGCGTTTCAGGTTCAAAACCGTCAGGGTCCGACCATTCCTTTGTTCGCGAATCAGAACCGCCTTGGTCAACGCTGCATTTTGTGTTGGCCCCCAAGCAAGGGTAATTGCCTGAACAACGGTCAGTCTTTGCGACGGGTCCACCGGGAATCCGCCGGGGCGAATGACATCGCCCACCACATATACCAACCCTGCGCGATTCACCTCCACCGTGTCGCCGGGCTCGAGTTCCGGATTGTGGTCTGCTGAGGAGCCCGCGGTGCTTGCATCCAGCACGACCGCCTGCGGAGGCTGCGTATTGTCGCGGTGCAAAACTGTCACCAGGCTGCCCGCGCCCTGTGTAAGTCCGGAGGCTGCAGAAATCAAATCCAGCAGCCGGTGGTGTAACGCGTAGGGATAAATACCGGGGTGCAGAACCTCGCCCAGCACGCTCACATCCTGGCCCACAAATGACATGACCAGTACCGCCACCTGGGGATGAAGCAGCATCCCGTTTGTTACCAGTGCAGCTTCTATTGCCCGTGCGGCGCCTTGCTCATCCAGCCCTGCCACTTTCACATTCCCGATCATGGGCAGTGTGACCGATCCCGCGCTCGACACGCGAACCGTCGAGCGAAACTCTGCCGTGTGCGACTCCAAAACCTGCAGCACGTCCCCAGAGGCAATCGGCGCGGGCATCGTCTCCGCGCCCGATGGACCCGTCAATTGCGCAGCACCTTGATTCGAACCTCCGGTTGTGTTCCATGAAGGAGGAGCCTCACGCACGTCTGGTCTGCTCCGTCGCTCTGTTGATTGAGGCAGGTTCTCTACGCCGGTTGGCAGACCTGAAGTGCTCGGCGTGGGCGCCTGCGCACGACCTGGAACTGCGGCCGTAAGCATGACGGCAACCATCAACGCCATACGTACTGCAGAAGGTTGAATCAGTTCGAGCAGCAAAGCACCCCCCACCGCCAGCCACAAGCTGACAAACAAGGTAATTGCCGAGTAAAGCAGCGGGTCCGGTGAAACCGGCTTTGCGGGCTGCCGTGCGGCGTCCACCACGTCCACATTCGAGGTCTGAATCCCGGCTGTCAGCCCTGCTTCTTCAGCCTTCTCCATCATGCGCATATAGAGCTGATGGCTCGCATCGGCTTCCTGGCGCATAACAGCGTAGCGAATTGCCGCGTCGTTCAGCTTCATTCCTTCGTGCGTGCTCTCGTCCAGACTCCGCCGCACAAGCTGTTCCCGCGCCTCAGCCGTCTTCCACGCAGCTTTAAATCGTTCGAGCAGCTTGCCCCGCTCAACTTGCATCTGTTGGTCCATATCCTTAAGCTGTTGGCGAATCTCCAGCACGCGCGGAAAATTAGGCCCGTGCTCGATGCTCAACTGCGCCAGCTCCTGTTCCAGATCGCTGCGCCGCGCGCGAAGCTGCTGGAGAAGTCCAGTTGAGAAATTGTAGGTTCCGGTCTGCAGTGTTGGATCGGCTGCAACCACTGCTTCAGGATCGCCCTGCTGCGCCTCACGATATTCAGCTTCCCGCTGGAGCCTGTCTGCAGTCGCGCCCACCAGTTCACGCCCCAGCGCATCAATCTCCGTCAGCTGCGCGGCGTGCTCTACATCGCTCGGCTGGCCGTTCGCAAGGGTCTCCGGGGTGCTCACCAGCCCATGCTTTTCCTGAAAAGCCACAAGCTGGGCATCGTCCCGCTCTACTTGTGCCTTGAGTACCGCCAGCTGGCCGTTCAACCATCCGGTCGCCTCTTCAGTTCCCTCCACGCGAACCTCTGTTTCGCGCTCGCGATAGGCGCGAATCAGATCGTTCACGACGGCCGCAGACAGTGCCGCATCGCCGCAGCGGAAGCGAATCTGCACAATCATGGTTCGAGGTAAGCTGCGCACTGTCAGGCGACGCTCAAATCGGTCCAGAAGATAAGCCTGCGCCTCGGGCGTGGGTGCATTCGGGTTCAGGCCTGGGAACCTCCGTCCGAATCGTCCCAGAAATGCCGGCGCCTGGTATAGCCGCTGATCGGCAATTACATCCCAGGCTAATTGTTCGCCGCGCAACATCCCCGCCAGCGTCTCGAGCTGGACCTGGCCTGAAGCCAGTGCTCCGGAAGCCGCTGGATCAGTCCCATCCAGGTGCAAGGCAGTTCCGGGCGTGGTGCGCAGGGCCACTCGTGCGCTGGCCTCATATTGGTTGGGTGCCATCAGGCAGTAGAGAAGGCAGACCAGCAACAAGCTGCCACATACGCCGGACACGAAACGCCGCCGAAGGTACAGCACAACAAACAAATCTCGAAGGGAGGTAGAGGGGCTGCGCAGTGCGGCACTGCCAACCTGCGGCGCGTCCGGCGACTTAGGCATGTCGCCGGGAACAGTCGGTGTCTCCGGCAAGGCTTGAGGCCCTCGATTTCACAAGTTCTCCCCCAGTCCCTGTTCGGGGCTCTCAAAGTGAATAGTCACTGCGGAAGAAGTATGCCTCAGTATGACCTGCCGGGCTTGCATGTGTCTTGTTTCGGGTCAAGAAGAGCATCGTAATCGTATTACAAGGGTAACGAACTCCCCGATTCGTCTCCGCCGCCCTGTCGATACCACTCTACCGTGCGCTCGAGTCCCTCTCTGAAGCCTACGATGGGTATGTATCCCAGCAGCTCTCCGGCCAGACGAATGTCGGCCAGCGAGTCACGGATATCCCCTGCCCGTGGCGCCTCGTATGCCGGCCTCCCGATGAATCCGGTCAAGTCGCACAGAATCCGGAACGTTTCATTCAGTGTCACTCGGCTCCCCGTGGCTGTGTTCATCACTTGTCCAGAGACCTTTTCCGCCGCCGCCTCTGCAGCCAGCAGGTTGGCGTGGACCACATTGTCAATGAAAGTGAAATCGCGGCTCTGTTCCCCATTCCCGTAGATGACCGGTTGTTTCCCGGCGAGCATCACGCGGCAAAACTTTGCCAGAACTCCGGAATAATGAGAGGTTGGATCCTGATAAGGCCCGAAGACATTAAAGTAGCGGAGCACCACCGTCTCGATGCCGTAGACGCGGGCAAAGGCTCGCATGTAGTGTTCACCGGCAAGTTTCGCCACCGCATACGGTGAGATTGGATTGGGCAGCATCTTTTCGTGTTTGGGCAGTGTTGGCGTGTCGCCGTAAGCCGAAGAAGACCCTGCGTAGACAACCCGCCGCACCCCGGCTTCGCGCGCGGCCACCAGAAGGTTAAGTGTTCCAGTAACAC
>VFSW01013418.1_pt1 | contig 11388 bp, 12 predicted proteins | sample 5358111 | NCBI WGS metagenome assembly VFSW01 (sample SAMN11554181, study PRJNA540505) | mine drainage metagenome | isolation source: sediment from site ElyBrook_90M | place: USA: Ely Copper Mine, Vershire, VT | collected 2017 | reverse complement strand
TAACCCCAGCGGCCATAGCCGTAGTAGCCGCCGCCGCCGAAAATCAACAACAGAATAATGATTAGTATCAGCATTTTGAGTCCTTCGTTCCTTCCGATTGTTCACTTTTCAAAGACTGTTTCGATCTGGCCGACTTTCTTTTGAATCTTGCCAGCGAGGTTCTCGGATTGGCCCTCCGCCTCCACGTCAGGATTGCCGGCGGCCTGGCCCAGCTTCTGTTTGACCTTGCCTTTCACCTCGTGAAACTTACCCGCAACTTGGTCCTTGCTGCTAGCCGTCATGTGTTTCTCCTTGTCATTCCAGGTGCAATTCCAGGGCCATGTGGCGGATACGTAAGCACGGCACACGCGGGTGCGTATGCCACATCGATAGGTGCAATTACTGCCGTCCGTCAGGCAGGAAGTGCAGTGAAATAGAATGTCGATCCCGTCCCGGGTGTCGATTCCATCCACATTCGGCCGCCCTGCCACTCGATGGCCTTCTTGCAGAATGCGAGTCCCAGTCCGTTACCGGGGTGTTCTCTCCCGTGCAGGCGCTTGAACACCCCGAACAGGCGGCTCTGGAATGCAGGGTCTATACCGGGACCGTTGTCTTCGACGGACAACACCCATTCCAGGTCCACTCGCCTGGATGAAATGTGAACGCGCGGAGAAGGAGTGTCGCAGTACTCTATGGCATTTCTAATCAGGTGGTGGAGGACCTTGGTCAGAATCTCGAAATCTCCTATTACCACCGGCAAAGGGTCATGCGTCACGGCTGCGCTCCGTTCTGTTATGAGCCTGTCTGTCTTGAGGAGCGCCTGGCGAAGGGCGGCGTCCATGCAGGCCGGGGAGGACGTCCGGTGGCCGGCGCCCGTGGCCCAATAGTCCACCACCTCGCCGAGCAGTGACTGCGCCTGGGCCGCCCCCTCCTGGATGCGCGCGAGGTATTCGCTGGCATCGGTCTCGGCCATTAGCTGACTGTATGAGGCGATGTCGCGGAGAGACTCGCGCAGGTTGTGAGCCGCCATCGAGACAAACTCTTCAAACTCCGCGCTGGCCCGGTCCAACTGCCTTCGCAGGTCGAGGCACGCCCGAGTTTCCGCGTCGAGCGCATTGCGTAAGCTATCGACTTCGTCTTGCGTTCGGTTCTGGCCGCGGTTGCCCATTTCAGTCCACACGCCGCGGTTCCGATCCCGGTTTCCGGCCCGGAATTGTGAACTTGAACGTAGCGCCCTTCCCAGCTTCCGATTCCACCCAGATGCGCCCACCCTGGCGCTCGACCACTTTTCTACAAATCGCGAGCCCGATGCCCGTACCGGGTATTTCGCTTCCATGCAGGCGCTTGAACATGCCGAAGACCCGGTCGGCGTCTTGCGGATCGATGCCGATTCCGTTATCCTTCACCGCGAACAGCCACCCTGCCGAGTCTCTCGCGGCCGAGACATGGATTCTAGGAGTTTCCCCGCCTCTATACTTAATCGAATTGGAAAGAAGGTTCTGGAAAAGCTGCAACAGCACGACCTCTTCGGCTACCACGGTTGGCATTGGATCCGATGTGATGATGGCCGCACTCTCCGCGATGGCCGCGTGGAGATTGGCCTGCGCCTTGGCGAGAACAGCGCCGCTATCGATGGAGGCGAAGCTGCTCTGTTCCCGCTCGGCAACGTCCCAATAGCCGAGCAGGTCCTTGAGCAGGGCTTCTATCCTCAGGGCCCCCTCCACGGAATAGGCGATGAATTGGTCCGCTTCTTCGCCCAGCTTTCCCGCATACTCGCGCCCCAGAAGCTCGGTGAAGTTCACGACCATCCGCAGAGGTTCCTGCAAATCGTGGGTGAGCGCGTAGGCGAAATGCTGCAGTTCGGCGTTGGTTGTCCGAAGTGCTTCCTCAGCACGCTTGCGGCCGGTGATGTCCTCGATCGCCAGAAGGATGCTCCGCGCTTGCGCGTTCGGATTGAAGATCTCGCTGGCGTTGAGCAGCATCGCTTTCCGTCCGACATGCTCAAAGTCGTAGGTCACCTCGAAGTCCCGGAACGTAGAGCGGGAGGGGAGAATGTTCTCCAGCAGCTCGCGCAGTTTCGGGATGTTCCATTGCCCGTTTCCGAGGTCGTAGATCAGGCGCGCCTCGGTCTCCTCGGGCGCGGCCTGGAACGTTTCGTAGAACGTCCGGTTGGCTTTCACGACTTGCAGGTTCTGGTTCAGGATCACCAGAGGCTCCCGCACCGTTTCTACGATAGCTTCGGCGAAGTCGGCGCCGCGCTTGGCGGCATCGATATCGATGAGCATCAGCACGGCGCCGTCGATCTTGCCGCCCGTACCGACAGACGGAAGGACGCGCAGCGAATACCAGCGGCCCAGCGAGTCGCGGATGTCCCGCAGCTTCCGATTACCGCCCTCCATCACGTCCAGAAGCAGCCGCCGCAGGTCGGGTAGTTCCATTTGAGACTGAAGATCGGTGATCGACCGCCCGAGGTCGGATGGGATCAGATTCAACATCGGTTCGATCGCGCGAGTAAAGCGGCGAATGCGCAGATCCCGCCCCACCATGACGAGCGGGATGCTGATGCTTTCCAGTAGATTGGCCAGATCCCGGTTGACTTTGCTGAATTCCGCATTGCTGATCTTCAGCTCTTCGTTCAGGGTGTTCAGTTCTTCGTTGGCCGATTCCAGCTCTTCCTGCGCGGTTTCCAGTTCCTCGTTGCCCGCCTGCGCCTCTTCGTTCGCGGCTTTGAGCTCTTCCAGAGTGGATGCATTCTCCCCGACGATGGAGTGCAGATACTCTTTGGTGGCTGCGAGCTCCCGCCGCAGCCGGCCGCTTCCGCCGCTCTCCTCGATCGCGGGCTTGCGAGCCGTGCTCGGGCCACGCTTCCGCTCAACGTCCTCGAATAGGACCAGGAAGTAGCGTTCGTCGGGAGAGGACGCGCTCTTAAACGGGATGACGTCGATGGCGACGTCTTTTAGCCGGCCGCCGTCTTCGATCCGGAACCCTTCTTCCTTGGCTGCCGCGTTGGATTCTCTGGCAGACTGGATCGCCTTTCCGAGGCCCGCTATCAGGCCTTCACGAGCCAGTTTCAGCAGGTTATGGCTCGGCTCGCCTGGCGAAAGTTCGAGGTACGGAGCCGTGCGGCCGCGGATCTGAACGATGTTCATGGCATCGTCAATGACGGCGCCGGGAGGGCCATGTTCGGCCAGCACCAGCCGGTCGGCCTCTTTCAGCACGTCCAGCCCGGCCCGGCCATCGGCAGTTCTCGGCGGCAGATCCACAAGGCCTTCGGCGCGGTGTTCCCGGCTCAGGCGTGGCGCCGGCTTATCCGCGGCCGTGCGCAGGCAATAAATCTTGTGGGTCTTCTCCACCTGATGAAACGCCTCGGAAAGCGTGCCGATGCTTTCCGATGGCCCGACCACCAGGAAGCCCGCCGGCTTGAGGGCGTAGTGCAAAATCGACAACACTTTGCGCTGTAGCACCGCTCCAAGATAGATCAGCACGTTGCAGCAACTGATGAGGTCCAGCTTGGAGAAAGGCGGGTCCTCGGCCACGTTGTGCCGGGCAAAAACGCACACATCGCGGATGGTCTTGGTAACCTGGTACCCGCGTTCCGAACGGGCGAAGAACCGCGCCAATCGCCGCGGCGGGACATGCGCAACCTCGGAGTCCTTGTAAGTGGCGGAGCGGGCCTTGGCGATCGCCGTTTCGCTGATATCGGTGGCGAAGACCTCGAACGGAACGCTGGCGCCCGCCTCGTCCAAGAATTCCATCAGGCAGATGGCGATCGAATAAGCCTCCTCACCCGTGGCGCACCCAGGCACCCAGATGCGGATCGTGTCGCCGGCAGCCCTATTCCCGACCAGAGCGGGGAACACGCTGGTCTTCAGCTCCTCGAAGACGGCTGGCTCCCGAAAGAATGCCGTGACCGTGATCAGACAGTCCTCGCACAATGCGTTGGCTTCCTCGCGATTCTGCTCGAGATGCCGGCTGTAGGCTTCCAGGCTTTCGAATCCGCGGAGGGTCATGCGCCGCTTGATGCGCCTTGTCAGGGTGTTGGGCTTGTAGTGCGTGAAATCCATTCCGGTGGCGCTCCACAACAGCCGGAGGATCCTGGCCAGCGCAGCATCGCGTTGCGGCTCAAGGGCCTCCCGAGGCCCGGCCGGCAAACCGGAATTGCGGGCGATGGCTACCAGTTCCCGCGCGATTCCGGCCGGCGGCAGGACAAAATCCACCACGCCGGCAGCGATGGCGCTACGGGGCATGCTGTCGAACTTCGCGGTCCGCACTTCCTGGGCTAAGGTGACACCGCCCGCGGCCTTGATTGCCCGGAGCCCCAGCGTTCCATCCGACGCGGTGCCTGACAGAACCACACCGACCGCCTGGCTGCCCCGGTCCGCCGCCAGGGCTCGGAGAAAAGCGTCGATCGGCATGTTACGGCCACTGGCTGGCCGGGCCGTAGTATTGAGGACTCCACCGGAAATGCAAAGGTTGCATCGTGGCGCAATCACATAAACATGATCAGCCTCGGCGCGAGTCTCGCCGTTCACCTCGGAAACGGGCATTTTGCATGCTTTGGAAAGTAGTTCCGTGAGATGGCTCTCGTGACTCGCATCAAGGTGCTGAATCAGCACGAATGCCATTCCGGTATCGTCTGGAAGATGGCTGAGCAACTCCGTGAATGCCTCCAGGCCGCCGGCGGAGGCGCCTACGCCAACAACCTGCACGGGACTGCCGTCAAGGCGCCTGACGGCTGGCCGCGCCGCAGCTACTTTGGAAACGGGTTTGCCGGTCTTCTTCGCCACACGCAAAATCACCTTCCTCGCCAAGAGCAACGGGGCGTCGTCATTTGGAACTGGAGCGCGATCCATGGAGCACGCGGATTGCCACTCTCGCCCGATATGCGCCCCCGCACGGTCCTGACGGCCGGCTAACAGCCAACTGACTGAATTGTAGCGCCGTCTCGATCTCGCAGGAAGGCTCCCTGGGCTCCCGATCGCGATCAGCGGGCTGCGGCGCCTACGAGCAGATTTTTGATGATCTTGCCGATTTCCATGAATTGATCCAGACCGGAGGGCTTGGTGATGAATTGGGCAACTCCGAGGTCCTTGAGCAGCGCCTCATCCCGCCGGGACCGGGAAGAACTCCACGCGCACACGGGAACGCCAGCGAGATGTCCGGCACTGCGGATCTCCCGCAAGATGTCTTCGCCGGTATACTTGGACAGGTTCAGGTCCACCAGGATCAGGTTTGGAATTGCCGCATCCGCATAAGCCCCCTGCCTGCGGATAAAAGCGAGGGCTTCGCCTCCGCTCAGCAGGTGAACCAGTTCAAATTGCAGACCTTGTTTCTTGAGCGCCCTATCAAGAAGGAAGACGTCCGAACCGTTGTCCTCAATGACAAGGATGCGGGCGGCGCACACCAACGAAGTGTCGTTCAAGCTCCCTCCTCAGCGGCCAACCTCGGCCGCCTTCTTCATCATTCCACGGTTGTTGGTGGCGCCATTCGAGGCGACACCTGTCTGGCCCTGACGATCCACCGCTTGGGCGCCGGCCCGACGTAGTAGAAAGGGTAACAGGTCACCATCGTCAGCACGTTTTCGCCTGACGCGGCAAGTACCGCAATATTGTCCGGCTCTACCACCCTGAGCGACTCGACTTCGTACTGGAAATTGCCTTTTAATGTCGAGAACTGAATCGCGTCCTTAATCCTCAAATCCTTCAGCGGGCGAAAGAGCGAGTCGCGGTGCCCGGCCACGCCCACGTTGCCGGCCTGGCCCGGCAGCGCCGTGCCGGGAATATGTCCTGCCGCGCGCTGGAGAGCGGTTTTGCTCACCCCTTCGATGACGACCACCGACAGCAGCAGACGCGGGATCGTGATGCGGCCGACCAGGCCGTCCGCCACGGGGGCGGCGGCGGGCCCGGCCCGCGGAGAGGTGGAGGATTGCAATGGGGGCCGGCTCTGGCTCTCCGCGCGTTGAGCGCGAATTTGGCGGTCGAGATCCTGGCTCGCGCGCCGCTGGAAAATCCAGGCGTCCACCAGAGCGAACCCGCAATAGCCCAGCAGCACGATGCCGCAGGCGAAGAGCGCACGCCGCGGCCATTTCAGAGTCCGCCTAAGCAATTTCTTATCCACCACGAGCCTCATTTGGCGGCTTTCTCGTCAGGCTTTGGCGCCCCGCCGGCGATGTAGCCCGTGCGGGTACGTACGGACAGCTCGCGCCCCTTCACCCGGGCAATCACCCGAATGGTGCGATACGCACCGTTACGAGCCACGTTGGCCGGAACATATCCGATCGTGTATTGATGGCGAATGTCCTGGGCAATGCGCTCGCAGATGGGCGTCACTTCGCTGAGCTCGTTGGGAAGAAAGGCTTCACCGCCCGTCGCCTGCGCCAGCCGCTTGAGCACACCCGGGTTGCGGTCAGGATCGTCTTCGTCGAAGACGCCTATGGTGTAGATGACGGCGCTGGATAGCGCGGCCAGCTTCATGACTTGGGCCAAGCTGGACTTGCTGACGTTGTCGCCGCCATCGCTGACAACGATCAGCACTTTCTTGTCCCGGTTGCCGGCCCGCAATCCATCCAAAGCCTTGACGATTGCATCGTAAAGGGCTGTCTCTCCTCCAGGAGGTCCGGCGGTGATCGCGTTTCCCAGTTCGACGGTGTTATTGGTGAATCGGATCGCGCCAGGCAGGCCCAGCCACACATGCTCGTTGAAATCGACGACAAACATCTCATCGTCCTGATTGCTGGAGTGCACGAAGGAGCGGGCGGCGGCGGACACTTCCGCAAGTTTCGGCCGCATGCTTGTGCTCTGGTCGACAACCAGTCCGACGGTGACCGGAACATCTTCGTTCTTGAAGAGCCGGATCGTTTGCGGCTTGCCGTCCTCAAATACCTCAAAATCGCGCACGCCCAAATCGGAAACAAAGCCGCCTTGCCGGGTGGTTACCGTGGCGTGCAACACCACCAAGGCGACATCCACCGAGATCCGGAAGGACTCCGGGTCGCGATCTTGCCCCGCAGGCGCCGCCTGCGGGCTTAGCCGGCCGGCCAGGAAAATCAGGAAAAGGGCAGGGAGAGCGGCGGCTTTCGCCACGCCACGCTCTCCCGCCCGCGACAGCCTTGCCGGCATAGCTGCTCTCCTTCTGACAGTCGTGGAGCGCGAATTCCGCCTGTGCGTCAAAGGCTGCCCCACTTGGCTGCTGCAATCGCCTTACTGCAGGCGTCTTTGCGCCAGCCGGAGGACGAAAGCTCCGCCCAAAGCCAGCAATCCGAGCAGCGCGATCAAAGGCATCGTGCTCGCTGTAGCCGGCAGGGTAGCCTGCGCTACGGGTTCCTCCGACCGCTGCGGAGTGACCACCGCTGCAAGTTCTACCTCTTCTCCCGTGGGTTGGATCGCCATGACCGGCGCCTGCTTCAGTTCCACGACCACCGGCTCGTCCGCCGTCTTGATCGGCTCGGCGACCTCCGCGGGGATCTCGGCTGCCGTGAAGAGAACGGGTGTGTTGGTCTCTTTGGCTAACGCCACCGCTTGCGCCTTCGGATAGACGAATTCCTCACCATAATTCTCGCCCGGATAGAACCATGCCCTGAGCGCCTCCGGCTCACCTGCGGGACGCTCGCGGAAGGTGACCACGGTCTTGTCAGTGGCCCTGAGGCGATAGTTCGGGATGGCCAGGATGGTGGCGTAGACCTGGGTTTCATCCTTGTTGAAGATCTGGACGATGTGGCGATCGGACTGAGAGTCCAGGATCTTGAACACGTAGGTGCCGGCCGGCAACACGCCCCATCCCTTGAGGTGCACTCCCGGAATCTCCACGGGCGCGCTGAACGTCATCACTGTTTTCCTGTTCCACTCGTCCGCCTTCGCGGCCGGTGAGAATACCGCGCCCATTAGCGCCAGGCAAAACGCGCTTGTTGTTACTGCTTTCGAGACACTCATCTGTTGTTGCTCCTTTGTTTTGAACTCTGGTGCGATCGGCTGTTCGTTCTGTCGGGCACCATGCCTGCAAAACCTCGGCGGGCTGGTCGCACGGTGCCTGAGAAGCATTCCGAGGTCCATCGGCACACGACAGCGCGAAGACCGCGTTACGCCTCATATCAGGGCCGTGCTTGCCACACCTTGAGAAACACGCGGCGCCACGCCAAAGCCGGAAATCTCCCGAAGTGAGTCTTGCCGGGAGCTATGGGCTCATGCAGTTATTGCCGCGCGGAATGCAGGAATTGCGGCGAATCCGGGGAAACCGGCGTCTTTCTGGAGGTAGGGAAGCCGGCAAAAGAACCCCTCCGCGGCAACAAACAAGGGAAGTCCAGTGAGCAAATAACTTAAGTCGAACGCCGGCTCCCGCAAGCATGCTGTTCGATAGATCTCACTCTTCTTGCGCCTGTCAGTTGCAGCAGAGGGCAGGATTAAGAGGGTCTTTCGCCAATTCACCTAAATGCGTAGCAACCCGACGGCCAGTGTTAATCGCAGCCGCCAATGAGAGGAACCGGTTCAATCGATATTACCAAAAGGCTTGGGGCCGGCGTTTTGCACGGCAACCAGCACGCGCGAGGATCCCGGTGAAGGCTCCTGCCAACAGACCGGATGCCGCCGGCCGCACGTCCGGCACTCGTACTGGCCGTGCGACGGCCACATTGGCTCGGCGTGCATCAGTCTGCACCAGAGATCCGCGATTCGCAAGTGGGCCGGTTTCATCGATCTACTTTCCTCATTCACTTAGGAATTCCATTAGGCCGGTTGGTTTGCCGGCGGATGGTTCGCGCCGAATTCCCCAGGTTTCTCCGCTGGCCAAAGCTAATGGGACGATGCCGCGGCCTTGCCCTTCAGCAAGTCTTCTTCAGTCCTGCAGCCGATGAGCCGGCCTTTGGCCGGGCGAGAATGTGGTGCAACGAAGGCTGCCACGGCAATGCCGGCGCCAAGCCCGGTCAGGAAAATAGACAGCGAAAAGAGCATCTTATCGGTCATCTAAAGCGCCTCCATGAATCGAGTCCATCGCGAACTGCCATCGGAGTTGCAAGAATCGGGCCAAAGTCAGGGCGCAGTGAACGTCGCCGACACCATCGCGCCCGGGTCGGTCTCGATGGCTAAGATCTCCCTCCCTTCGTCGACCAGGACGCCCCGCCATATCGTGGGCATGCCCGCTCCGGCGCCCGTAACCGGAAGCGTGAGGTCGATCTCAACGATGCACCCGGCATCGACTGTGATCGTGACGTTCGCCGGGTCCGCGGAGATATCACCGGGCGCCAGCTTGAAACTGGCGTTCTCGCCCGCCTGAATCAGACCTTTCGCGGCTACTTTGCTGGAGGTTTCGCCCGGCGCCATCGGGGTCGTGCTGCCGGATAGCGTAAACGCGTATTCCTTCCGTAAATCGGATGCCTTGCATTCAGCCGAAGTCTTCGCCATGGCGCCGGCCTGAGCGCCGCCCGGATCCGTCTGTATGAAATGCACTCTCTTCCCGTCACTCGTAGCGACGCCGCTGAAGTGTTGGAATGCGCCGGAATCGTCTTGCAGGCTCCACGTCATCGTGCAATCCCAGCGGGCCTCGTAGGTTCCAGTAACCACATTGCCCAAGAGGTAGCCGGCAAACATCGTCGTTGAGAAGCCGCTGATCTTGCCGTCGGCGGCGAGGACCATCCGCCCAAGGTTGGCAACCGGCTTCGGCTCGCCTGAAATGGTCGTCTCACCGGAGAGCTGGAATCCATAAGGCCCTTGAAGATCGGTCGGGTTGCATACCTCTGCGCGGAGAGGCAGATCCAGGGCGGATATCAATGCGAGGAATACAGCTAGCCGCAACGAGTCTCGCGCAACGCATACGCCACTGCGCCGCGGGCGCCGGCGCCAGCGGCGAACTGTTCCCAGCGGATCCGAAGGGAGTGTATCCATGGACGGTGACTCCCAAGGGCGGGTGACGCCCTGGGCTTCGCGCTCGGACTGCTTCTGCGCCAGCGCCCGGCCGTCTGCGTGCCGATCGACTTTCGATCTCACGACTCCACCGTTTCCCAGTCATTATTGGTGAGTTTCCCCCAGCGCTCCCGGGCTGAGCCGGCGAATCGTTTCGACCTGCCTTCGATTTGGTCCCAATTCATGTCTTCTGAGCCTCCTTCCGGTTTCCCGCCGTAGCTTGCCTGGGGCACGTTTGCCGCCGTTTGGATTCGAGGGACTTATGGGACGGGAGCGCGGCGGGCAGTCCATGCAACCGGGCGGCGAGTCGAAATGTGCATTTTGGAAAGGCAAACTCTGCACCTGCGATCCGGTCCTGCGTTGTGTATCCGCAATGGAGCGGTCTCCGGCGCTTGGCCCGGCTCGTGCACAGTCACAAACACGAGGAGTTCTAAAATGGCAAAGAATACATCGGTCATTGGTATCTATGATGACCGCACCGCGGTTTCGGATGTCATTGGCGTTCTGCATAAGGCTGGGTATCGGGCGGCGGACATCTCGGTCCTATCGTCTGAAAACCAAGGCTCAAAGGATTTCGCGCATGAGAAACACACCAAGGCGCTGGCGGGCGCGGGGATAGGAGCGGCCGTGGGCGCGGTAGTTGGCGCCGGGTTGGCCTGGTTCGTTTCCAGCCGCACCGCGACCGTCACGGGTTTAGAAGCGTTGGCCGCGGCTGGACCCTTGCTGGCTGCTTTGGCCGGCGCAGCCGCGGGTGGGGCGCTAGGTTGGATCGCGGGATTGCTGGCGGGTCTGCGTCTGACCGAATACGTCGCCAAGCGGTACACGGGCAGAGTCAGGCGCGGCGGCGTTCTCCTGTCCGTCCACTGCGACAGCCCTGAGTGGTGCGAGCGGGCGAAGAAGACCCTGGAGGACACCGGGGCGCGGGATATATCCGCCGCCCCGGAGTCCACCGCCGACTACGGGACCACGGATAAGCCGACTGAGCGGCCGCCGGCGGCCGTCACGAATCGCAGCGAAGCGCCCGCGCAACAGACCACGGAATACGTTGTTCAAGAAACTAAGAGATAGAAGCCGCGGGTGCACTTAAGTTTAGCGGACTGGTGTCCTACGTGCTCACACTATCAGAGACTTGATTGGAGATAATTACCATGCAATTCCGCGGAGTGACAAGTACCGCTGCCCTGGTTCTGCTTTTCGGGACGATAGTCCCTGCGCGCGCGCAGGAAAAGCAGCAACACGGGCAGCCGCAGCAGCAGCGGGCCCAACAGGCTCAGCATCAGCAGCCGCAGCAGCATCAGCAGCCGCAGCAGCGTCAGCAGCCGCAGCAGCGTCAGCAGGCTCAGCGTCAGCAGCCGCAGCAGCAGCAGCGGGCCCAACAGGCTCATCAACAGCAGCAACAGCGGGCTCAGCAGGCACAACGCCAACAGCCGCAGCAGCGGACCCAGCAGGCTCACCAACAGCAGCAACAGAAACAGCAGCGGGCTCAGCAGGCACAACGCCAACAGCCACAGCAGCAGCG
>VFSW01013417.1_pt1 | contig 11389 bp, 11 predicted proteins | sample 5358111 | NCBI WGS metagenome assembly VFSW01 (sample SAMN11554181, study PRJNA540505) | mine drainage metagenome | isolation source: sediment from site ElyBrook_90M | place: USA: Ely Copper Mine, Vershire, VT | collected 2017 | reverse complement strand
GAGCAAGACAGTCGCGCTCGCTGGACTGGGCACTATTGGTTTGCCCTTGGCCCGCGCACTCGATGCCGGAGTGGACGGGTTGCGCTTGATCGCGGTTTCCAGCCGGGATCCGATCAAGGGACGCGCCAACCTGGCCGGCTTCGTGTCGGCGCCCCGCCTGGTGGAAATTCCCGAACTCGCCGATGCCGACATCGTTGTCGAATGTGCCCCCGCCGCGGAATTCGAACGGATCGCACTGCCCGCGCTGGAGGCGGGCCGGATTTTCGTGCCCGCGGCGGGCGGTGCATTGCTGCCCCGTATGCATCTCGTCCGCCTCGCCCGGCATACCGGTGCGCGGATCGTGGGGCCGACCGGGGCGCTGCTGGGGCTGGACGCGGTGCGCGCCGCGGCCGAGGGGCCGATCGACAGTGTCAGCCTAGAAACCCGAAAGCCCCCTATCGGCCTCATCGGGGCGCCCTACCTGGATAAGCTCGGAATCGATCTGATGGACCTGACCCAGCCGCTGCTGGTGTTCGAAGGCAACGCGCTGGATGCCGTGGCCGGCTTTCCGGCCAACGTGAATGTTGCCGCGGCCCTGGCCCTGGCCGGGATCGGGCCGATCCGCACCCGTGTGCAGATTTGGGCGGACCCGGGCGTCACCCGCAATATCCATACGATTCGGGTGGAGGCGGAGGCTGCCCGCTTCACCATGACGATCGAGAATGTGCCGAGCGCCGAAAACCCGAAGACCGGGCTGCTGACGTCGTTGTCGCTGCTGGCCTGCCTGCGCGGCCTGGTATCCTCGCTGAAGGTCGGAAGCTGACTTGGTGAACGAGGCGGCGGTCTATCTGCTGACTCTGGCGCTGTTCAGTTTCGTGATCGTTGCCAGCGCCCGGATGCGGCACGAGATGCTGTTGCTGGCCTGTATTCCGCCGGTCTTCGTCGCCTCGGTGGTTGGATTCGTGATGATGCTGTATGCCGGGGACGCATTCGGCGCGCTGCCAACGGGTGCCGCGCTGGCGGTTGGGGTACCGCCCGGGTGGTTGCTGGCCCGGCGTTTCAAATCCCGCGACCTGCTGATCGCGATCTATCTGGGGTGGGCAGTGGCGTTGGTGCTGGCGCTGATCGCGTTCGGGTTTCCCGACCGGGGGTAGCGGCTACATCTCCACGACGACGTAGTGTTCTTCCACCGTCACCGGGATCGTTTCAGCCGTGTAAGGCCCCTCGACGACCTGCTGGCCATCGGCCACCTCCACCGGGTAGCTGCGGAGCGCGATCTTGGAGGGATCGCAGAAACTCTTGCCGGTGCGGACATCGAATTCCCAGCCATGCCATGGGCAGCGCAGGATCTCGCCCTTGCGGGAGTAGGTGTATTCTCCCGGCTGGTCCGATTCGATCAGGCCGGTCAGGATGCCCTCGCACATCGGGCCGCCCTGGTGCGGGCAACGGTTGAACAGGCCGAAGAACTCTCCGTCCAGATTGAAGACGGCGATCTGCCGGCCGCGGACGGTGACCAGCTTACGCTGGCCCGGCGGAATTTCAGCGACTGTCGCGACGACATGCTTGGTCATGGCTTAGACGTTCCCGTCGATCTCGATCCCCGGGTCGGACGGTAATCGCCGCGCAACCAAACCGCAACCGAGCGCAGGGGGGCTAGCGGCGGAGGGCGCGGACCAGACCGTAGATGCTGATCGCGCCCCAGAAACATTCCAGCACCACGGACGGCAGGTTCCAGGCGTCGATCAGCGACGTCAGCACCAGGGCGGCACCCAGCAGGTTGATCGCCGGGAATTGCCAACCGGTGGGGGCCAGCCAGCCTTGGAGGGTGCCGAAATAGCTGACGATAAAGCAGGCGGCGCCGGCGATGCCGACGACGGTAAAGGGGTCTAATTCCATTCGGCCGAACTTAGCGGGCGTTGCGATGGCGGCGCCAGGGGGGTTCAGCCGGTCGCCGCCCGACCGGCGGGCGGGGTCGGGCCGATCCTGATTACCGACGTCTTGGACATGACGGTAACCAGGATCGTCGAATTCAGGTCCCCGGGCGGCTAGACGAAGTGCGGCATGACGTCCGACGCCAGCAGTTCATGGGTTTCGGCGTCGTTCTTCATGGCGCTGCCGATCAGAAGCTGCACTCCGGCGTCGCGGTAGCGGCCCACCAGGTCGGTCACGCCGGCGACGGTGCCAACAAAGCCCCGTACCGGTTCCGCGATCCCAAGCCTTTGCCGCTTCGCCGCCAACCCGGCCTCGTCTCGGGCCAGCAGAAGGCTGATGACGATGGTCCTCTCGATCTCGTTGTACGGACGGCCTACGGCTTCGCAATGTTCGCGCAAGATGGCGAACTTGCGCTTCACCTCATCCGGGGTGCCGAACACGTTGCACGCATCGCCGAGTTCGGCCACCACGCGCAGCGTCATCTGTTCGCCGCCGCCGGCGATCATCACCGGGGGGCGCGGCTTTTGCACCGGCTTGGGTTCCAGGATCGCGTCCTTGGTGTGGAAATACCGGCCCTCGAAGGTCGTGCGCTTTTGGGTCCACATCGCCAGTATCAGCCGCACGGCTTCCTCCATCTGACGGATGCGGGTCGCCGGCCGTTCGGGGAATTCCCAGCCGTACTGGCGATATTCCTCGTCGTGCCAGCCGGCGCCGATACCCAGCGTCAACCGCCCTTTGCTGATCAGGTCCACGCCCGCGGCGATCTTCGCCAGATGCGCCGGGTTGCGATAGGCAACCGAGGACACCAGCGTGGCGAGGCGGATTTTGCTGGTGACGGCGGCCAGGGCGGACAGCACGGTCCAGCCTTCCATGAACGGTTCGTCCGGTTCCCCGACCAGCGGAATCTGGATCAGGTGATCCATCACCGAGAACCAGGTGTAGCCGTTGTTTTCGGCCCACTGGGCCTTGGCCTTCACGCCCTCGAACGCGTTGTACGGATCGGGGCCGAATTGCCATGACGGGTTGTGGATACCAAATTTCATCGGGGATCTCCTTTCCTTCGTACATGCGTTGCCCCTCGCCGCTTGGAATGGGGCAACATGTATCGATTGGCTAGTCGGTCTTGATCCAGACCGACTTCACGTTCAGGTACTCTTCCAGGTGCTGCACGCCGGATTCGCGTCCGTACCCGCTCATTTTATAGCCGCCGAACGGTACCGCCGGGTCCATGGCCTGATAGCAGTTTATCCACACCGACCCCGCTCGGATGGAACGCGCCAGCTTGTGCGCCTTGCCGACATCCCGGGTCCAAACGCCGCTTCCCAGGCCGAACTGGGTCTTGTTGCCGCGTTCGATGACTTCTTCGATGTCGGTGAACGGGATGGCGGAGATGACCGGGCCGAAGATTTCCTCCTGCGCGATCCGCATGTCGTCGCGCACGTCGGCGAACACCGTGGGCGGGACGAAGAAGCCTTTCGCCATCGCGCCCTCGGTCAGGCGCTCGCCGCCCGATAAAGGCCGAGCACCTTCCTGGCGTCCGATGTCGAGGTAGCCGGAGACGCGGGTCATTTGTTCCTGCGAAACCAGCGGGCCGACCTGGGTGTCCGGATCGCTGCCGTTGCCGACCTTCAGGGTTTTGCTGAAATCGGCGACACGGCCGACGAATTCATCGTAGATCTTCCTTTCGACGAACAACCGTGTGCCGGCGCTACAAATCTGGCCGGAGTTGGCGAACACCGCCATGCCGGCGCCGGGAACCGCCTGCGACAGGTCGGCGTCGGCGAAGACAATGTCGGGCGATTTGCCGCCAAGTTCCAGCGACACCCGTTTCAGATTGCCGGCGGATGCGCGGATAATCGATTGCCCGGTAAGGTGGGAACCGGTGAACGCCACCTTATCCACGTCGATGTGCGACGCCAGTGCCGCGCCGGCCGTCTCGCCGTAGCCGGGCACGACGTTGACCACACCTGGGGGCACCCCGGCTTCCTGGCACAATTCGGCCAGTCGCAGCGGTGTCAGCGGCGCTTCCTCGGCCGGCTTCAGCACGACCGTGCAGCCGGTGGCCAGCGCCGGCCCGATCTTCCAGATCGTCGCGGTCAGCGGGCCGTTCCAGGGAATGATCGCGCCCACCACGCCGACTGGCTCCTTCAACGTGAACGAAACGATATCGCCGGCCAGGGAATTGTCGATGGTTTCGCCATGCAACGCGGTCGCCATGCCGGCGTAAAACCGCAGCATGCCGACCGCCCGGGCTTTATTACCCCGTGTGCGGGTGATCGGTGCGCCCATATCCAGCGTGTCCAGCGCGGCGAGTTCATCGATATGCTGTTCCACCAGATCGGCGAGCTTGAGCAGCAGGTGCTGGCGTTGCGCGGGTTTGAACTTGCTCCAGGGGCCATTGAACGCCTCGCGCGCCGCGGCAACCGCGCGGTCGATGTCTTCCGAATCGCCTTCCGCGACCTTGGCCAGCAGTTCGCCCGTTGCCGGGTTATGCGTGTCGAAGGTTTTGCCGGATGCGGCTTCCAGCCATTTTCCGCCGATAAACATGCGTTTGGTCTTGCCATCCAAAAATGGATGGACCTGTGTCATGACATTCATCGATTGGATCTCCTCATCGACATCAGCGGGATACGCTATGTTCATTTGGATATAGCGTATCGCGTGCCGGGAGTCCAATCCGCGGCCCTTCGGCTACGCCGGCCGACGATCCGGCTTCAAATCGATCAAAGGGGTTCCGTCGAGACAGTCTAAGCCCCGGACTTGCAATATCCCGTCCTGCACGCCGACCAGTTCGACCACGGACGACGCGATCGGGTTCGGTCGGACGGGCGATCGCAGCGCGAAGGTGCCGGCGGTTTTTCCTGTCCGAATTGGCTTTTGCACCACAAGGTCGCGCCGAGCCCGATGCATCCAATAGAGGACTTGGATTTTGGGATGATCGCCGATGCCGGTCAGGGCCTGCCGCCAGCGTTCATCCACCACGATGGTGCAGATCGGCCCATCCGGAGTGCCGCGCTTTGGGCACTCGGCGCGGCTGTGCCAGGGCGTGTGGATGGTGCCGATGAAATACACACCGGCATCGGTGTCCGGGGGAAGCGGAACCGCGGCTTCCCCCGGGCGCAAATCGTTATCGTCTGTCATGGGCGCAGGGTGCCACCTGCCCCCGCCCGCCGTCCAGGGGCGATGCGGCTGCGCCGTTCCTCGGATGGCGCTTGCCTTACGCGATTCCCTCGGCCAGTATCGTTATTCCTAAACGAACATAGCGATAGACGCCTGGCGAGCGCCGGTCGTTATATCCAAACGGGATAAGCGGAGATGAATGCAGCCAGCCCGCCGATCGTGATTGCCAGAGTGCAGGGGGCCTCCACGCCCGCCCGGGCGTTCGATTTTCGCACCATCCCGCCCGCACTGATCAAGCGCGAGGCCGCGCCCCGCCGCACGAAAATCTGGGAATTCGGCGCCAACCTACATTGCTCGATCGTCGGCACATGCCTGTCCACGGCGGAACTGCGCCAAATCCTGCGCAAAGCCGGGGTGCCGACCGCCGATTGCTCCGACCACGAACTCCACAAGGTCGCGGTCGGCCTCGCCGCTCGGCAGGACGATGCCGGGCGGATACTGCACAAGGCGCTGGATCATCGCCACAAGCTGACCGTCAGCCAGTTCGCCAAGGCCGATAGCGAGGACGCCCTGCTGACGATGTGGCGCGATGCGGTGCGCCGGGGCGAAATTCCCTCCGCCTACTGGGCCACGCTGACCCATCCGTTGACCAACCCGGCCATCGTCCGGGAGGCGTTCGGCGACGTGCATATGCTGTCGCACATGGTCGGATCGGCGAACCGGGCGGATATCAAGCGCCTGTGCGCGCTGGAAAATGAAAAGGCGGCGCTGGAGACAAAGATCGAACGCCAGCAGCAGGCGCTGCATGAGGCAATCGTCACCCGCGACCGTCAGATCGAGGCCCTGCGGCAGGCGCTGGCGGAACGTATCGTTTCCAGAACATCCGACAGCCACGCGCCGGACGAAACGGCACTGATCGGATTGATCGCCGATCGCGAACGCCGGCTGGCGGCTGAAACCCGCCGCCGCGCCGCCGCCGAGGAACGCCTGGCCCTGACCGCCAAGGACCGCGATGCGGAACGGTCCCGCCGGATCGCCGCCGAAACGGCCTGCGACGCGCTTCGCGAGGAACTCGCGGCGATGGAAGCCGCCGCCGAACCGGACGTCGGGTCGTCGGTTCGCCTTGATGGGGTCAACATTCTTTATGTCGGCGGGCGCCCCGGGCAGATCGCGCATATCCGGGCGACGGTCGAATCATTGGGCGGAACCCTGTTGCATCACGACGGCGGTATCGAAAATCATCCGACGCTGCTTGCGGGTTTGACAAGCCGTTGCGATGTGGCGGTATTTCCGGTGGATTGCATCAGCCACGACGCGGCCAGGAACATCAAGGCGCTGTGCCGCAAGGCGGACAAAAGGTATTTGCCGTTGCGCTCCGCCGGGGCCGCTTCCCTGTTGGCGGCGTTGCGTCCGTTCTCTATATCCGGTTGGATATGACGACCCAATGTCGCGAAGTCATTTGACGCCATGAATGTGCCATTCGATCCATCTGTTTTATCGGCCGGAAAATTCGCGGTTGGCCAGCCTGTTTCGCGCAAGGAGGATCCCGTTCTGCTGCGTGGCGAGGGGCGCTACTCCGACGACCTGAACTGCCCGAATCAACTCTACGCCACGATGGTGCGCAGCCGGATGGCGCACGGGACAATTCTGAGCATAGACGCCGATTCCGCCCGGGATATGCCGGGCGTCCGAGCGGTGATCCTGGCGGCGGATTTGGATGCGGCCGGGATTGGGAACATGCCGGCGGCGGGCGGCAAGCATCGCGATGGCTCCGCTACGCCCAGGCCGCCGCAGCGGCCGCTGGCGACCGGACAGGTCCGTTATGTCGGCGAACCGATTGCCATGGTCGTCGCGGATACACCCGAACGGGCCAAGGATGCGGCGGAAATGGTTTTCGCCGACATCGACCCGCTGCCCGCCGTCACCACCGCGCAAGAGGCGGCGCAACCCGGCGCGCCGCAACTGCATGACACCGCTCCTGGCAACGTGTGCCTGGATTTCCATTTCGGCGACACGGAGAAAGTATCGGCGGCGTTCGCGGACGCGGCGCACGTAACGACTTTGTCGTTACGCAACAACCGCGTTGCGGTGTGCCCGATGGAGCCGCGCAGCGCGATCGGCGAATTCGATAGCGAAGCTGGCCGCTATGTGCTGCGCCTGGGATGCCAGGGCGTGTTCGGCCAGCGCGCCCTGCTCAGCGGCATCATGGGCGTGCCGGTCGAGAAAATCCAGGTTCTGACGGGAAATGTGGGCGGATCGTTCGGGATGAAAGCCTCGGCCTATCCCGAGTATGTCTGCCTGCTGCATGCCGCCCGCACGCTCGGCCAGCCGGTGAAATGGACCGATTCGAGGTCGGAAAGTTTCATGTCCGACAGTCATGGCCGGGATCATGAGATGGTGGCCGAACTGGCACTGGACAAAACGGGCCGGTTCCTGGCGGTGCGGATCACCGGCTACGGCAACCTGGGTGCGTGGCTGAGTAACGCCACGACAATCCCGCCGACGCTGAATACAGTCAAGAACATCGTCGGGGTCTATGCGACGCCGATGATCCAGGTTTCCACCAAATGCATGTTCACCAATACCACCCCGGTCGGGGCCTATCGCGGCGCGGGCCGGCCCGAGGGCAACTATTACATGGAGCGTCTGGTCGAAACCGCCGCGCGCGAAATGGGAATCGATGCGATCGAGCTGCGGCGGCGTAACCACATCCAGCCGGAACAAATGCCCTACAAGGCGCCGTCGGGCATGGTGTACGACAGTGGCGAATTTCCGGCCATCATGGAACAGGCGCTGACCGAGTCCGATTGGAACGGCTACGCCGCCCGCAAGGCGGACTCACGGACCCGTGGCAAGGGCAGGGGGCGGGGCGTCGGTCATTATCTGCAAGTCACCGCCGACGCCGGCAACGAAATGGGCGGCATTCGTTTCGAGGACGACGGATCGGTAACCATCGTCGCTGGCACGCTGGACTACGGCCAGGGGCATGCCTCGCCGTTCGCACAGGTGCTGTCGTCCAGCCTGGGCGTTCCGTTCGAGAGGATCAAGCTGCTGCAAGGGGATTCCGACGAACTGCTGGCCGGCGGCGGAACCGGCGGCTCGCGTTCCATCATGCAAAGCGGCGGCGCGATCGTCGCGGCCAGCGCTCTGGTCGTCGAACGCGGGAAGCTGGCGGCGGCGCATTTTCTGGAGGCCGCGCCGGTCGATATCGAATTCCGCCATGGCCGGTTCGCCATCGCCGGCACCGACCGGGGGATCGGCATCATGGAGCTGGCGGAACGCCTGCGGTTGGCGGAGCACCTGCCGGACGACGTTCCCCGCACTCTGGACGTCAGCCATGTTTTCAAAGGCGTGCCCTCGGCCTTTCCAAACGGCTGCCATGTGGCGGAGATCGAACTCGATCCCGAAACTGGCGTGGTGGAGATCGTCAGCTATGCAACGGTCAACGATTTCGGCGTGCTGGTGAACCCGATGCTGGTGGCCGGGCAGGCGCATGGCGGCATCGCCCAGGGCGTGGGGCAGGCGTTGATGGAACATGTCGCCTATGACGAGGACGGCCAGCTTATCACCGGTGCATACATGGATTATGCGTTGCCCCGGGCGAACGACTTTCCGACGATGGGGTTTGTAAGCCACCCGGTGCCGGCCCGGACCAACGCGCTGGGCGTCAAGGGTTGCGGGGAGGCTGGGTGTGCCGGCTCCCTGCCCGCCGTGATGAACGCCGTCGTGGATGCGCTGTCGGAATTCGGTATCTCCCATATCGACATGCCCGCGACGCCGTTTCGCGTATGGCAGGCGCTTCAGTCCGCGTCATGAGCCAGCCCCCCGATGTGGATGCGACCGAACTGATCGGCGTGCGGGTTTCCCCCGATGGGTGCCGGCTGAAAATCCGGGTCCGCGACGGCGCCGGCCGGATATCCACGGTCGCGCTGCCGACGAACTGGTTGAACCAAGTGCTGAATGCCTTGCCAAAGCCGGCCGAGGCCGAAGTCTATCCGCTGGATACCTGGAGCATGGACCGGCCCGTCCAGGGACAGGATCTGCTGTTGACGTTGCGCACCCCGGAGGGCCGGGCATTCGCCTTCGCGGTGAAGCCGTGGCAGGTGGAAGCCATGGCAACGATCGCGACCTATGGCGGCAGCACCTCCAAGGGAACCGTCCACTGACGCGCGGCGCGCTCCGCCCAGCCGGCAATGCCGCTCGCGGTCTGCGGCAGCAGGGTCGCCGCACACCCCAGAAACGTTTCCAGTGCGGGCAGGCGGTCGGCCCGTACCGGGATCAGCACGACGGCACCCGCGCAGATCGCCTCGGCGATTTCGGCCCGCAGACCGCCGCCGTCGGCTTCCATGCCGCCAAAACGGTTCACGATAATAACGGATATTCCGGCGTCGATATGCCCCCGCAGCAGCCACGCGGCCCGGGCGAGCGCATCGGTGTCCAGCACGCAGGCCCCGGCACCGGCGCCGCGGGGTTCGTCCAGGCGGATCGTGGCCCCGGTCGCGATATCGTCCAGCCACATGCCGCACTTGCCGCTGGCCAGCCGATCCCCCCGGCGTTGCAGCAATCCGCCAACGGATATCCCGCGCGCCCGCAGCAGATCGGCCGCATCGGTCAGAACCGCATGCGGCTCCATCCTGGCGTCATAGATCAAAACGCCAACCGAGGCTGCGACGTCGGGGTCCGGCGGTCTTGAGCAGAGCGTGTGCATGCGTCAGTCTCTTCCCAGCGGGATGGTTTCGGCAAGCCCGTCCGGGGCCGGGTCCCAGCGGCTCGCTATATCCGCCGCAACATAACAGATACTGAGGAGTACGCCATGTCCGTCACCGAACAGAAGCGTTCAGCCGCCGCCCAGCCGCATCGCGTTCAGATGCTGATCGACGGCGCCTGGACCGATGCCGCGTCCGGCGAAACGCTGGTGGTGGAAAACCCCGGCCGCCGTACCTCGATCGCCACCATCCCGCGCGGCGCCAAGGCCGACGTCGATCGCGCGGCGATCGCGGCGCAGAAGGCGTTCGCCGCCTGGAGCAAAATCCCGCCCCGCCAACGCGGCCGCCTGCTGCTGCGCATCGCCGAGGCGATGGAAAGCCGCATCGAGGAACTCGCCCGCATCATCGCCGAGGAAACCGGCAATGCGCTGCGCACCCAGGCCCGTCCGGAAGCCACGCTGACCGCCGACATCTTCCGCTATTTCGGCGGCCTGGCCGGCGAGCTGAAGGGCGAGACCATTCCGCTGGGCGAGAACGTCCTGAGCTACACCCGCCGCGAACCGCTGGGCGTGGTCGGCGCCATCATCCCCTGGAATGCGCCGGTTCTGCTGGGCGCGCTGAAGATCGCCCCGGCCTTGTGCGCCGGCAACACCATCGTGCTGAAGGCGGCCGAGGACGCGCCGCTGGGCGTGCTGTTCATGGCGAAAATCTGCCAGGAATTCCTGCCGCCCGGCGTCATCAATGTGCTGACCGGCACCGGGGCGGAGTGCGGCGGCCCGCTGGCCGAGAACCCGGCCATCATGAAACTGTCGTTCACCGGCTCCACCGGCGTTGGGAAGATTATCATGCGCGCGGCGGCGGACCGGATCGTGCCGGTGTCGCTGGAACTGGGCGGCAAAAGCCCCTCCATCGTGTATCCCGACGCGAACGAGGATTGGGTGGTGGACGGTGTCATCTCCGGCATGCGCTTCACCCGGCAAAGCCAGTCCTGCACCGCGGGGTCGCGGCTGTTCCTGCATCAGGACATTTTCGACAGCTTCCTGGATAAGCTGTCCACCAAGGTGCAGGCCCTGAAGATGGGCGACCCGCTGGACGAGGCGTCCGACATCGGCGCGATCATCAACGAGAAGCAATTCCGCAAGGTGTGCGGCTATGTGGACGAGGGGCTGCACCGCAAGGACGCGCGCCTGGTGTTTGGCGGGCTACCGCCGACAGAAGGGCCACTCAGCCAGGGATATTTCGCCATCCCGACGGTGTTCGCCGATACCTCCAACGACTGGCGGCTGGCACGCGAGGAAATCTTCGGGCCGGTGCTGGTGGCAATCCCTTGGAAGAACGAGGAAGACGCGATCCGCATGGCCAACGACAGCCATTACGGGCTGGCGGCCTATGTCTGGACGCACGAAATCGGCAGCGCGCTGCGTACCGCGCATGCCATCGAATCGGGCTGGGTGCAGGTGAACCAGGGGCTGGGCCAGCAACCCGGCCACTCCTACGGCGGGTACAAGCAGAGCGGCATCGGGCAGGAGTTCTCGCTGGAGGGGATGCTGGACAGCTTCACACAGCGCAAGAATGTGACGGTGAACCTGAACGTGCCGCGGCGGGGGTAGGGGCGCCGGCGCTTGCTCGCCCATCAGAGCCCTCACTTCGAT
>VFSW01013416.1_pt1 | contig 11390 bp, 7 predicted proteins | sample 5358111 | NCBI WGS metagenome assembly VFSW01 (sample SAMN11554181, study PRJNA540505) | mine drainage metagenome | isolation source: sediment from site ElyBrook_90M | place: USA: Ely Copper Mine, Vershire, VT | collected 2017 | reverse complement strand
TCATCGAGAAGATGCACATGACCGCCACGCTGACCAAGTGGTACGAGGAGCACGGCCGGCATGAGATTTTTGCCGGCGGCAAGAGCGTGAAGCTCAGCAGTACGGAGCATCATCTCGTCCTGAAGGACGAGATCGTTACCAACGAGGCCCAGCACGACCTCGAGCAACTCGGCATCGCAAAGAACGCCCGCGAAGAAAAGCTGCGGGCGCGAGCCGAGCGGCTGAAACGGGACGCGGAGAACTTACGCATGGCCAAGCTCTATCGCGAGTTCGTGCTGAAGGAGCCGGCGGTTCCAGAGCTGGTGCAGATCGGGTTGGGGGCCCCGACGGCACCCGCGGAGGCGAATCGGGAAGCTGCGGCAGGCTGCGGAGATTAATTCGAACCCGAATCACGCTCCGCGCAGGGCACCGGTGGTGGCGGTTTCGGTGGAGGATTCGGAAATTGGGGTCAATCCTCTTGGGTCGAGGTTCGTCTCTTTCAAATAGGCCTGGGGATCCATCAAGGTCTGGGTGCGCGCCAGAATCTGGGCCAGGCGGGGAATGTCGCGCAACCTAACTTCTTTAAGCCACTGCCACCACTTCTTCCGTCCTGCAATGTTGAGAACGCTGCGCCGCCACGACTCACAATAAAGCTCCCAGAAGCGCTCTACCGGCAGGCGCGGCTGCCAAAGCAGATGGTGCAGATCGTACTGGCTCCAGTCGAATACATCGATCTTCTTCCTGCTTTTTTCGAAGTAGGAGGTGCCCGGCAACGGCGTCAGGATGGTAAAGCCCACGCGGTACAGTTGGTGCTGATCGAGGAAATCCCATAGGCCTTGAAAATCGGCCTCGGTAAAATCCGGATCGATAATGAAATTCCCCGTGACCCCGAATCCGAGTTCGCGGGCGATGCGGATGGCCTCGACGGTCTTGTTGATGTCGGCGTCCTTGACCAGCGAGTTGAGGCCCGGGCTGGTGGCTGATTCCAGACCGAAGAAAATATCGAAGCTTTTTGCCAGCGGCCGCCAGAGTTTCAGCAGGTCCGGATTCTCCGTGACCAGATCCGCGCGGGTTTGTACCAGCAGCCAGTTCTTGCGCTCCTTGGACCGCAACAGGGTGCGTCCCAATTCTTCGCTGCGGTTTCGGTCGGCCCAGAACAGATCATCGACCATGAACAGGTTGCGGCCCGTAGCCTCAAAGTCGGCACGCACCTGATCGGGCGCATGGCCGCGGTAGGTTCGCTTGTAGAGCTGCCAAACGGAACAGAAGCTGCAGCGGTAGGAGCAGCCGCGAGCCGTTTCCATGGTCCAGACGGGCATGTAATTCAGACAACAGTAGCGTTTCTGGTAGCGGGCAACGACGGATCTATCCGGGAGGGGCATCTGGGCCAGATCCAGCCACTGCCCCGGATGGGCTGCAGTCGCGTGAAACCGCCCGTCTCCTTTCGGAAGCAGCAGCGACGGAAGTGACTCCAGGGGGCGACCGTTGGCGACAGCGTCGCACAGCGCCGGCAACAGCGTCTCTCCTTCACCGACGCAAATTGCATCCACCGACCTGTTCAGATCGACGGCCTTGGGATAGGCAGAGATTGCGTGGCCCCCGAGGGCTACGAAAATCTTCGGGTTATGCGCCTTGATCTGGTCGGCGATCTGGAGCGCGGCTGGGGCCTCGAGGATATGCAGGCAGGAGATGGCAACCAAATCGGGCCGGCACTGGCGCAGAATTTCAGGGATGCCGCGCCGCTCGAAACGCATGTCCGCCAACTGGACGGAATGCCCCGCAGGACGCAACGCCGCGGCCAGGTACATCAGGCCCAACGGTTCGGTTTGAAAAAAAGGAGCCAAACCAAACTGGGCCGTTTCCGGATAAGGCCTTAGCAGGACGATTCGCAGCGGCTACCCCCCTGGCACCAGTTCGGCCCGACTCCCGCGCGTGTCAATTCAACAACCCCCGATAGATGGCTCATTGCATTCGTGGCGATGCAATGCTAACAAGTGTATTCCCGGATACCGATTGGCCCACAGGTTGCTCCTTAGGAAGCAAGGAGGTTGGCACGGCGGCCGCTGGTTCAGGCCGACGGTCGTTAACTTGTGCGGCTTGTGGAACCTGTGTGGCGTGCGGCTTGTCCAGCAGTTTTCGCCAGTTGAAGCGCAAACGCTTCTTCAGCAGGGACCGGCGCGTGTCGCGAAAAGGGTCCTCCGAAGTGCCGTAGACCGGATGGTAGCTGTCCTTCCTCTCCAGGCCGGGGACTTCGATGCCGAAATCGTTGAGCTGCATGAAGTGCCGCATTTGCAGCTTGTAGCGCCCTTCGATGCCGAACAACAGCTCCAGCATCCGCTCATTCAACCAGATAATATGGCGCAGGCCGAACGCCCACACATAGCTGTAGCCCTTGAAGAACTTCCAATCGCCTTTCGTGGGCCACCACATTCCGATGATCTCGCGGCGAATCTTCCACCGGGCAAAGCTGAGTTCTTCCGGCGACAAAGCAGAAGTGCGCACGTTGCTGAAGTAGCCGTCATACCAGCGGAAGTCGGAAAGGTTCTGGATCTGGCCGTCGCGCAGCATGTTGTCGCGCAAAGGAGTCTTCGGATAAGGGGTCATGATCTGGTCCATAATGCTGCTGACACCCTGCTCCTTGATGAACCGGTAATTCTCACGCATGCTCTCTGGATCGTCGTCGGGCAGCCCGTTGATGAGACCCGCGATGACGACAATGTTTTCCTTCTGCAACTCAGCGATGGCCTTCTTGATGGCGGGGAGCGTGTTGGGCTTCTTCATGGCCCGCAGGTTTTTCGTAGAGGCGTTTTCAATGCCGAGGAAGATGGAAACGAAACCAGCCTTGGGCAATTTCTTGATGACGTGCGGGCGTTGGGAAAAGCCGATGACGGTCGCCTGCGTGGTGAAATGCAGATTCTTCAGTTTGAGCGAGATCACCCCATCGATCAATTGCTCGAAACGGTCCATGTTCTGGGTGATATTGTCGTCGGTGCAGAAAATATGGCGGGCACCGCGGCTATAGGCGTCCTCGATATCGGTCAGCACGCGTTCGAGCGGATACTGCCGGATCGAACTGCCATACATTTGATGAATACTGCAGAAATTGCAGTGGTAGAGGCAGCCGCGGGAGGTCTCGATCACGTCTGCCCTGCGGAAGTACATGTGGAAGTTCTTGATGATGCGTTTATCGCGCGCCGGCAGCTTGATCCTGGTTACATCTTCCAGCGGACGAGGCGCGTTGTGATGAAACTGGCGCCGTTCGGTCTTATAGGACACGCCTAAGACTCTGTCCAGCCCATGACCCTGCGCATCGAGCGAGTCCAGCAGTTCACCGAAACTGAAGTCGCCCTCGCCGCGCACGATAAAGTCCCAGTAGTCGGCCCCGGGTGATCCCTCGATGGTGTCGTAGGAGAGCGTGGCGTGGTAGCCGCCGAGTACGGTTTTTACGCGGGGATCGAACTGCTTCGTGAGGTACGCCATCCGGAGATTGCAGTCGTACTGAAAAGCCATTCCGGAAAAGCCCACCACGTCCGGGCGCTCGTTCTGCAACGTCTCCATCAGAATTGGGATGGCGCGCTTGCGAGCGGGAGCCAGGTCCAGGACTTTTACGTCGTGGTTGTCAATCTGCGCGGCGATGGTCGCCAATGCCACGGATGGAGGTTCCCACTGCCTTCTTGGAACCCAGGGTGAGGTTGCTGGGCATTGCACGAGCAGTGCTTTCATTGTCTTCGCATCCTAAGTGAGTTTGCGCGAAACGCCCAAGATCTACCCAATTATCGCGACAGGCTACTCCACCTTGAAGACGGATTGCAAGACAGAATTGGCGTGAGTGGCGAGTCAGTTTGGCAACGGAAAGAAAAATCGTCATCCCAAAGGACGCGAAGTCACACGAAGGAAACCCGGCAGCAAAGGCCGGCTTGGTGGATGATTTTTCTTTCCCCAATCGGGATGACGCCGATCAGGGACGTTGCTCGCCCGAATCCGGCCATGACCGGAATAGACTGTTTCCTGGTGCCGTTGGACGCGTGATACACTCACTGCAAATTCCAGCGTTTCTTGCGCCGCGCGTCTCCCCCACGCTGGAAGCTGCGGCATGCGAACCTGCGCGCTCATTCCGGCCTTCAACGAAGTCCCTTACATCGCCGAAGTGGTGAAGGGCGCTCAGCAGCATGTGGAAAAAGTCGTCGTGATTGACGATGGTTCAGGCGACGGAACTGGGCAAGCTGCCCAGGCTGCCGGAGCTACCTGCCTGCGATCACCGAGGAATTGCGGGAAGGCCTCGGCGCTGCGTGTGGGCATCGACTTCGCGCGCGGCCAGAACTTTACTCACGTGCTCACTCTGGATGGCGACGGCCAGCACATGCCAGAAGATATTCCCGGCATGCTTCGAGTGGCGAAAGAGACCGGAGCAGACCTGGTGATTGGGGCGCGCTCGTTCAATCGCGCGTCGATGCCTCGATCCCGTTATTATTCGAACACGATTGGCAGCCGGATGGCCTCCTCGCTGGTGGGGCGCGAGATCCGCGACAGCCAGAGCGGATTCCGGCTGTTCCGGCTGGATAAACTTAACGGAACCAAGCTGCGGAGCCGGTACTACGAATTAGAGATGGAAATGTTGATTAAGATGGCGCGGTCGGGTTGCACCATTGCGCACGCGCCGGTCCGGACGGTCTACGACGATGGGCACGCGCGCTCCAAGATGAAGCCGGTACGAGACACGGTGCGGGTCTGCCTGTGGTCGCTGGCGTTTCGTTTTCTGGGAGCGTGACGTGATCCGAAAGATCGGACGGGGCGCTCTGCTTGCGTTCGTGATTTTTTCGGGACTGCTCGCTGCCCAGTCTGACGAGTTGCTGAGCCGGATTTGGGACGGGGTTCAGCAAGCGCAGAAAAAATACACGAGCAGCTGCGGGACCATCGTCGAAACCCGCACCTCCAGCCTGATGGTGAAGCCCATGGTGCTCCGGGGCAAGTTCTGCGCCGAGGGCACCACCCGATTCGCGCTCGAGTATTTCGAACCGGCCAGCGTGCGCATTCGCTACAACGAGAACTACCTCAACATCACGACCGGCGGTAAGACCGAGGTCATGGAAGTGGGAGGCAGCGTTCGCCGTGCGCAATCCTATTTCAGCCGGGAGAACTCGATCGGGAACCTGAAAAAGAACTTCACGATCACTGTACGGGAAGACAGCCGGGAGTACGAAATGAAACTGGTTCCGCGGACCGACAATTTTCGGCACAGGCTGAATTATCTGGTGGTGAAACTGGATAAACGAGTCTTCCGGCTGCGGTCGCTCGAGGTGGACGGCAAGAGTGGCGTGAATAGTGTATTTGCCATCGACGTCAGTTCGCTGAACCCGAAGATTCCGGCGGAGACCTTTGAGGTGTACAAACCATAGTGATCGAGCGAAAGGTGATCGGGCGAAGTGAAATCGAGACGATGATTCCGCATCGCGCTCCATTTTTGTGGATTGACCGGGTGGAGGAGCTGGAGCCGGGAGTGCGGTGTGTTGCCGTGAAGTTCGTCGATCCGGCGGACCCGATTTTTGCCGGACATTTTCCGGCCAGGCCTATTCTGCCGGGCGTTCTCCTGATCGAAGCTGTGGCCCAGACCGCGGGAGTGATGCTGGGGTCGGCCGCTCCGCAGGCGGCTGCTAACACTGACGGAGGAGTGGCGCTGCTCGCGGCGGTGAATCGCTTCAAATTTCTCAAGCCCGTGACTCCGGGGCAGGAACTGCGCATTGAAACCAAGAAGATGACCGAGGCTGGCCGGATGGCGTACATCGGCGGCACGGTGTGGGTGAACGGGGAGATCGTAGCGAGCGGCGAGTTGTCGGTGGTATCGGCCTGATGGGCGCCAAGGGCCAGGCGGACGACGGCAGACGCCACTGGGGGGTGATCAGGCGATTGCAGACTCGCGTGCGGCAGTTTGCAACGACCTTGCTGCAGGAGGATCTGGAGCCTGGCCGAGCCGCGGCTGCCGTGTTCCTGGGGATCTTCATTGGAATCGTGCCTATATACGGGTTTCAAACTGTTACGGCGGTGGCTTTGGCTTTGTTTTTCAGGCTTAACAAGCCTCTGACGGTGGCCGGCACTTTCATAAATAATCCGCTGCTCCAGCCATTGATTGTGGTGTCCTCTGTGGAGCTCGGGTATTTTCTCCGCGACGGCGCATTTCGGCCATTTCATCTCTCGGCCCTGGCTGGCGCGCACATGAAGGAAGAGCTCCTGGCCTTTGTGCTTGGCAGCCTGGTGCTGGGGGCAGTCGTCGGCGGCGCGGGGGCGGCCATTACGGCTGCTGTCATCCAGCTTAACGCGCCTGCCATTCCAGGATTGCGGGACCGCATTCGTTTTGTGAAAGGGATGTTTGCTCAGTGCGCGTGGGCCGACCGCGGGTTCGTGCGGTGGAAGCTGCGGCTTGACCGGATTTTTGAGTTGCTAGCCGCCGAAGACTTGGGATCGGGGACCGTAGTGGATCTAGGCTGCGGCTATGGCATGACTCTGAGTTTTGCAGCTTTCGGTGACAGCAGCCGGCATTTGGTGGGTTGCGACCTGGATGCGCATCGCATCGCGGTCGCCCGCCAAGCCCTCAGCACGCTGCACGCGGAGCTGCGCGTTGCCGATGTTCGTGGTCTCGATCTTCCGCCGGCCGGTCTGATCCTGATTCTGGATGTCTTGCAGTATCTGAGCGCCGATGAGCAACTGGCCTTGCTGGAGGGCTGCTGCTCGGCGCTCCTCCCTCAGGGAATACTGATCTTCCGGGTCCACGATCGCTCACGGGGGCCGTGGTCCACAATCACCATGGCTTTCGACCAATTAATATTCGCCTGCGGACGCGCCGGCACGCGGCCCTTGACGCTTCCGGCGGCTCAGTACCTCAATGTGCTGAAGAGCGCCGGGATGCAGGTGGAAGAGCGCCGCTTCCGAAACCGGCTGCCCCTGGTTCACGTCCTCTTCATCGCGAGAAAACCGTTGGCGGGGGGCATCATGGTGGACGCAACGGGGGCCACAGCATGATGGTCCGTTTCATGCGCTCGGTGGGCCGCCTGGTCGTAGGTCATGCGGGGTTGGTGACGGCCCTTAGCCTGGTCGTGACTTTATTGTTGTATGCCAACATCCACAACCTGCGAACCGGCACCGATCTCACCGACCTGTTTGGGAATCGTGACCCACAATGGCGAGCCGCGAGCCAGATCGGCAAAGAACTGGGTTATGGCAACCAGCTCTTCGTGCTGATCGACGTCCCCGGTGGAGGAACTGACCGAGGAACCGACACCACCGCCCAGATGGAAGAAATGGCCGATCGTCTCACCGCCGACATGCTCACCAGCGGCCTGTTCCTGCACGCGCGCTGCGGCTTGCAGGACGAAGAGCTGCTCAACATGGTGCGGTTCTTTACCTGGAACTTTCCGTCATTCGTGCTGCCCGGGCAAGCGGAAGATCTGAAGCGGCGGCTAGACCCGCAGCAGATTCATCAAACCGTTCGCCGCGCCGCCACCGAACTGGTCACCCCTTTCTCGTCATTAGGAACGAATTACTTCGTCGCCGATCCGTTGGGCCTCATGGAAGTGGAGGCGCGCAACACCCGCAGCTTTTCGCAGTTCGCCAATTTCGACCTTAATTGGGGGTCCGGAAACCGGTTCTTCAGCAAAGATCACAAGGCTCTGCTCATCATCGCCGAACCTCGCCAGTCGGCCATGGACTACAAGTTCGCTGCACAAGTGGTGCGGTGGACACGGGAGCACATCCGATCGATGAGCGCAGAACCGGAGTTAACCAGACCGGCTGGGCGGGACTCCGGTGTGCGGGCCACGGCCGCGGGGGCTTACGTTTACGCCGAGCAGGAGCACCACTTCATCGAAACGAATATCCGCCGAATCTCGCTGATTTCGATCGTCGGGAATCTGCTGTTGTGCCTGCTGATCTATCCCAGGATTCCGCTGCTGCTTTTATCGCTGCTGCCCGCTGCCCTGGGCATTTTGTGGACTACAGGCGTAGCAAGTTTCTATCCCGGAGAAGTAAATCTCATCAGCCTTTCCTTTATCGCAATCCTGGCGGGACTGGGCGACGACCAGGTCGTACATTTCTTCAACCGTGTGCCGCAGGAATGGGCCAAGGGCGGGACGCTGAATGCGGCTGTGCTGCGCACCTTCGAAACCACCGGCCTCAGCGTCTTTTTCTGCATCATAACGGCGGCGACAGCCACCGCCTCGCTGGCTACGTCGAGTTTCAAGGCATTGGCGGAGTTCGGATTCATTCTCACGGTTGGAATGTTCATGATGATGTTCCACACCCTGTTGACGGTTCCGGCGCTGATGGGGCTGTGGTGGCGGTTCTCTGAGCCGCGCGCACCGCAGACCATAACCTTCCGCATCCTTCCCTGGATCGCGCGGAAGTGTACTGATTTTGTGGGCCGGCACACACGTCTCGTGTTCGGTGTGGGCTTGGGAATGTTCGTGCTGTCGTTGGCATTTCTACCCGCCATCAAGATGGGAGGTCACTTCGAGATCGCTGGCGCTGACAATCCTGCCGTGGCCGCGCAGAACCGGCTTTCCGCTCGGTTCGGGATTGAGGGCAGCCCAAACGTACTCCTGATCTCGGGCGGCGAGCAGGAAGTACTGGGCAGGGCTGAAAAATTGACGGCCGGTCTGGAAGGCTATCAGCAGCGCGGCGTGATCAAGTCTATCTTCTCCCCCACGGCCCTGCTTCCGTCAGCTCAAACGCAGAACGAACGAGCCAGTTCGCTGGTGGGCCTCAATCTAGTGGCTTCCGCCCGCGCCCTTGAGGATTCTCTGCGCGAGAATGGTTTCCGGACCAAGCCGCTCCAGCCGTTTATCGAACGGCTGCGAACTCTGGGACAAGGCTTCGGACAAGGCCTGGGACATGACCACGACCCGATTACCCTGGAAACCGCCGCCAAGTTCCTGCCGCCAGGGCTGCTCGACAACAGCATTCGCAAGATGGCCGACGGCAGCTACGTCGCGGCCATCGCTTTTTATGGCACCGATCCCGATGCTGTCGATGTGGTGCCGGAGACTGTCATCGAGTCCTGGCGAAAGCAATTTGGTCCGTTCGTGGAGTTCTCTTTCGACAAGATGAACCGCGACATGCAGAACCAGGTGCTTCATGACAGCCGCAGAGCATTGGTGTGGACCGCTGCCGGCATCCTGCTGATTGTCTACCTTACTTTCCGCAACCTGCGCGTGTCGCTGATCGTACTGATCCCAATCGTATTCGGCATTGTCGTGACCTTCGGCGTGTTGCTGCTGGTAAGGCACCGCTTCAGCTTCATGTCGATTACCGCGATTCCGCTCATCATCGGAATCGGAATCGATAACGGCATCCATTTGGTGCGCCGCTACCTGGAAAACGAGAGCTACGGGATTCTTGCGACCGCGAAGGCTTCGGGCGCGGCGTTGATTCAATCGAACCTGACGACAATCATCGGATTCGGAGCACTGATGGCTTCCAGTTTCGCGCCGCTTGCTGAGATGGGTCTGGTGACCTCAATGGGTGTCGCCTTGGCACTGGCCGGTGGCTTGTTGTTGATTCCCGCTGTCATTCTTTTGGGAAAAGACCGCACAGCATCGAGCAATGAGGCAACGGTTGATCCGGATTGAAGGAGCTTCGTTCAGTACTTGGTGGAGTTAAGCGATTTCCCATTTTGGACACCACGATTCGACACCACGCGAGGTACGGGTTGGCCTGCGGAGCTTCGTATATACTACTTCGAACGGTTAAGCCTTTATTGATGAAAAAATCATCCAGGAAGCAGCACGTTCGCGAAACCGTTATCGACACGATCTCGTCACCATACGCCGGGCGCACCACCGATTCCTTTCCGTGATCGTCGATCAAGTTCCTCATCCCAAGTTATCGGATTTAATTTTCATGAAATCGTCGAGTGGCTCGGCAATGCTGTTTTTCTCCGGGTTCTACTCCCGAGTAGTAGGTCTTGGGAGAATTTCTCCGATTCTGCTGTTCTCGGTTTTTCTGCTTTTGCCGCCGACGGCGGAAGCTGGTCTGCCTCGGGCTGCGGTTTCGATTCCGGCGGACCAGAACCTTGCCGTGGGCTTAAGAGCCGCCGAACAGTGTGAAGTCCCGGGCAAATTGATCGTGCTGCCGCCGCAGTCTTTCAATTTCGCCGGGGACGAAAGTCCGGCCAACCTGTTCAACGAACAAGCCCAAGCCGTCCAGAACTTGCCCGTGGCATCCGAGATCTGGCTGCATGCAGTGGTGGGAGCCGGTTCCCTTGCCGGCAACGAATCCGAGAAGCAGATTATCGGGCGGGTTGACGCATTCCTCAAATCGATGCCGCTTTCGGCGCCTGCAGTCCGCGGACTGATCGTTGAAATCGTTGGAATGAAGGAGCCGCTCACGGATTCCGATCGGTTCGCCTTCGGGCTGGTGCGCCTGGCGTTAGCCGCCAAAGCCATCCACTCTGGCCTGCGTGTCGCGTTTGTTTTCCAGCCCGGATTTGTCGGCCGGCACGGCGACATGGTGAAGCGCCTGGCTACCTATTCCGATCTGCTGGGAACCACCTATTCCGATTCCGACGCCTGGCGCCAGGATGCCGCGTGGATTGCCGAGCACGCGCTGAATAAGCCGCTCATCCTCAAACTGGACGCCGGAACATCCGCGGCAACCTCTTCGTTCCTGACCGCAACGCTCGCCGCCAGCAGCGCCTCCGTTGAAATCGCGTGGTCCGAACCTCCAGACGCCAAGGCCGCAGCCGCCGTGTGCGCAGTGAACAGCTTCTTGAACCATTCCATCTCCGGCAACATGTTCGCCGCGGATTCCGCAGCCTCGCCGTTCAGCGTCGCGGTCGATGGCCTCGGGAACGACCAGCACTGGTTCAGCGGCGGCCCGTCGGATACGGTGATTGTGGCGCGCGTGAACGGCAGCCCCGGCTCTCCGAAAATGGTCAAGCTGGAGGGCGTTAAGTCAGGACCATTCGACATCAAATGGTATGACCCCGCGACTGGTGCTCAACTCCCGGCCGGCCAAGCGACCAGGACTGACAAGGGCTTCGCGCAGGCCTGCGCCTGCACCAGCGACTACGCCTTGATTTCCATCCACAAACAGAGCGACGCCGATCAGACGCTGTATAACACCGTGGAAGTGAAAGGCGGAGTCGAGCTCAAGATCGAGGAAATCATTGCCCGCTGGCAGCAGAACCGCGAAGCGCAGAAACAGAGGCTGGCAAACTATACGGCCTCCAGTTTCATGAGCCTGCACTTTGAAAGCACCAATCTGGGGCCGGGTTTCGACGTGTCGGTGCAGCTCGAGGACTTTTTCAACCGCGACGGTCAGATGGAAATCGCGCAAAAAGAGTTTTACGTCAACGGCGTGAAGTTCGGCAAGAACCACGAGTTTCCGCTGCCGCAAATCGAACCGGAAAAAGTGTTGACCCA
>VFSW01013415.1_pt1 | contig 11390 bp, 16 predicted proteins | sample 5358111 | NCBI WGS metagenome assembly VFSW01 (sample SAMN11554181, study PRJNA540505) | mine drainage metagenome | isolation source: sediment from site ElyBrook_90M | place: USA: Ely Copper Mine, Vershire, VT | collected 2017 | reverse complement strand
CTGCACGCCTCTGTTTGACGTCATCGGTCAGCGTACTTTTCGCTTTGGAGTGCAGCCTTCGGCCGCCAATTTAATCAAGCTCAGCGGGAATTTCCTCATCGCCTCGGTACTCGAATCTCTCAGCGAAGCCATGGCGCTCGTCGGCAAAGCTGGAATCGACCAACATGAGTATGTGGATTTTCTTACCTCGACTTTTTTCGCTGCCCCAGTGTACAAAACCTATGGCGCGCTTATCGCTGACAGGAAATTTCAGCCTGCCGGTTTTGCCGCCCCGCTAGGTCTGAAAGATGTTCGCCTTACCCTCGCAGCCGGCGAGCAATTACGCGTTCCACTTCCCCTTGCCAGCCTGATTCGCGACCGCTTGTTGGCCTTGCTCGCCCGAGGCGGCGACTCGCTCGACTGGTCGGCAATCTCGCAAATCGCGGTGGAAGAATCAGGCCAGAACGTCACAACCGGCCGAGCGGCGTAAAGCTACGTGGGATATCCGCAAGGGGTGACCGTGGTCGAGGAGATCGACACTCGCCTAGAAGGTCCGTATAAGGAGTGCGCATGAAGACCACTCTCAATCCTTCATCTTTTCAGTCCGCGAGGCCCGAAGAATTTGATTTGGTCATTCTCGGTGGAGGGACCGGGTCGACCGTGGCTGCCTGGACGTTTGCTCACAGCTTTTGCGGTGGATACGGGAGAGATCATGGCCGCCGGCCAGGTTGCTACGATTGCGGGGTTGCCCTACACGGCTCTGCGAGTCAACTGTCATCCCTGCGGCGTGAGCTGTCGTAAGGCAAGTGATGCCCCTGCTCGTCACAAGCGCGTCCGGTGTTAATGGGAACGGATTCGGCACACTGCTTGCCTTTGGATTAGACGGTAAACTACGCGGCACGCTTATTGATGACGAGCGCATCGTCGACCCGCGTGGCCTCGCCGTCGATCCCAAAGAAAACTTGCTGTTTCTAAACAGCGGGGCCGATCGGGTGTTAGCGATATCGCCGCAAGAGCTCATTGTTCGCGACACCGGGCGGATCGAAGGTCTCAATCCCGGCGGCGGCACTCTCGGTCCGGATGGCCGATACTACGTTGGCTCGCGTACCGCACGCACAATCATCGCTTTGTCGACGAGTCTTGACGCTAACGCACAGCAAGTATTGCCGCCCAAGGTCGTACCTTTTCCCCGAGGATTTGCTTTCGGTCACGATGGCCGGCTATTTCTCGCCTCAGGAATCGGTCCCAATGGGGAAGGCGACAATTCGATACTGGCTTTTGCTCCTGGGGTGTCCCCAGCCATTCGCCCCACTCGGTTCGTTTCCGATCCCGAACTGAGCCCGCTCGATCTGGCCATCGCACCCAACGGCAATATCGTTGTCTCCAGCGAGCATCCATTCGCGGTAGAGAACGCGGTGACGACTGTTCGGGAATACGATGCGATGGACGGTCACCTTGTCCGAGTTTTCTCTCCCAACGGTAAGGCGGAGTTCCGCAAACCCCGCGGCTTACGCTTTGCTCCTAATGGAATCCTCGGCTGCGTCGCTCGCGACGAGGTAGTTAGCTTCGACTTCGTAAGCGGCAAGTGCCTGGGAGCAATGGCGCGACTGCCGCGCCTAAATGGACAAGCCTTGGTCTTTTTCAAGGACTGAACTGACTAGTAGCCACTCGAAAAGTACACTTTTGTTGGGGTTTCTCCGGATGTCTGTGCGCCAAATGCGAGCCAAACTACAAGCGGCGCACTGATTCGGAAGCGTGGAATCGACTCAGCTAGCGCTTGGCATTTTGTACCGATATTTGTTGATTTTGAACCGCTTGATTTTCGAATCGAGGGTTCGCGCCGGCAGCCCTAGTTTCGCGGCCGCACCCGACGGGCCTGAGACCTGTCCATCAGATTCAGCTAGTGCGGCCTCAATCATTTCCTTCTCCTGGCGCGCGAGGACGCGATTCAGAGTACTCGGCCGGCTGCGGGCCCCCGGGAGTTCGCGTCGAAGCCAGGGTTCGTCCCCGGAAAAGGTCTCGCCATCGCACAATATGACGGCGCGCTCAATTACGTGCTGCAGTTCACGAATGTTTCCAGGCCAGCCGTATGCTTGTAATAGTCCAAGGCTCTTCTTGTCAATCATTCCGAATTTCTTTCCAGCTTTCTTACTGAAACGGTCAATGAAGTACCCCACCAGCAATGGAATGTCAGCTACACGTTCTCGTAACGGCGGTACCTCGATAGGGACGACATTCAGTCTGTATAAAAGATCCTCGCGGAACTTGCCCTCGGCGACGAGCGTGTTCAAATCACGATGAGTGGCTGCGATTACCCTGACGTCTATAGGAATGGCTTTATTGCTCCCCATGCGTTCGATCTCGCGCTCCTGCAACACTCGTAACAGGGCGACTTGGATCTCGGGAGGCAGGTCGCCGACTTCGTCCAGAAAAATTGTTCCTCCGTTTGCGGCTTCGAAACGTCCTAGGCGTCGTTGGGTTGCGCCGGTGAAAGCGCCCTTCTCGTGACCGAACAATTCGGAAGCAATCAGCGATTGTGGAATGGCAGCGCAATTCACACCGATGAACGCGCGATCCGCGCGATTGGATCGTTTGTGGATGCTGCGGGCTATCAACTCCTTTCCTGTACCGGTTTCGCCGAGAATCAAGACTGTCGAATCGGAAGAAGCTAGCTTAGCGATTTGGCCTAACACTTTCCGAAGCGCGTCGGAGGAGCCAACGATGTCTTCAAACATGGAGTCACGATCGATTTGCTCTCGTAATGCCAGGTTTTCATTCCGTGTCCTTTCCTCCGCTCGGACGCGGTCATCGATGTCAGTTCCAGTTGCATACCAGCGGGTCACTTGGCCCTGATCGTTTCGGAAAGGGTTATAACGAATAAGGAACCAACGATATTGGCCGTCTTTCCCACGAGCCCGCTGTTCAATTTCAAACGGAGCCCCGCGGCCGAGAGCAGTCTTGCGTTCCACGCGTAATCTCTCCAAGTCGTCGGCGTGAAAGATCCGTTCGCGAAAAAGCGGAGCAATCACATCTTCCGCGGTCAGACCGGTGTAGTCGAGCGTCGCTTGGTTGGCGTAGATGGGGGCGCCCGAGGGATCCTGAACGACAATCGCCTGCGGTATCAGGTCGGTGATACGCCGGAGTTCGCGTTCGTCTTCTCGTAGCTTCGCTTCTATTTCCTTGAGAGTTTCGATATCAGTGCATGTTCCATACCACCTAACAATCTTGCCAGTCTCCTCTCGTAGTGCCTCAACTCTCATGAGAAACCAGCGAAAAACTCCATCATGGCGACGGAGACGGGCTTCCATTTCACCTGGTTCACCCGATGCCAACTGCCCCTTGCACTTCTCCAGCAGCGGGGCTCGATCTTCTGGGTGGATAGCAACTTGCCAACCCGAACCACGAGATTCTTCAGGGGAAAGTCCTGTGTACTCGTGCCAGCGTCTGTTAAGGAACTCGATCAAACCATCCGGCAGCATGCACCAAGCCAAGGCCGGGATCGTGTCGATCACCTGCCTTAGTTTACTTTCCGAATTCTTTAATTCCTCCAACGCCTTCTGGAGTGTCTCTTGGGAACGCTGGCGTGCCACGGAAGGCATCGGGGGATTATAAGCGTTGCATCGCTTCCTGATCAAAGAGGAATTCCTGATAACTCAGGACGGCGTGACCGTGCAAGTACAACTGACACAGGCTATTGCAAATGGCCTGTGGCTTGCATTACGCATCGCGCCTTCCGGAGCCGATGAGCATGACGCTGCGGATTGAACGATTCAAAGATCGAATTCGGCTCAGCGGCGAATTGCGAATTGCGCATCTGGAGCAAGTCAAAAGCGAGACGGAGGGATGTGAATCGCCTGTCGTCCTGGATTTAGAGGAAGTCGATCTCGTCGATCTCGAAGGAGTTCGCTTTCTTAATGCATGTGAGGCGAAGGGGATTTCAGTACTTCACTGTTCGCCTTACATCCGGGAATGGATGTTGCAGGAACGAATCCGAGGGATGAGGTAGGCGTAATGAATGCGTTGCTGGATCTGGCCATAACGGCACATGGTGGTTTGGATCGCTGGGACCAGGTGACTTCCATCAAGGTCGACACCTCTATCACTGGAGCAATTTGGTACGTCAAAGGACGGGTAGATGTGTTGAAGCACGTTGTCATTAACGCAGAGACAAAACGGGAGCGGCTCACGATGGAGTTTCCAGGGCAAAATAAGCGAACGATCTTTGAGCCAGACCGCGTAGTTGTACAGACCGCCCAAGGCCAGGCCGTCACCGCGCGCGATGATCCGAAGAAGTCATTCGAAGGTCAAGCTTTCGAAACTCCGTGGGACGATGTGGATGTTGCGTACTTCAGTGGGGAAGCGATGTGGACTTACCTGACCATTCCGTTTATGTACGCGCAGCCAGGCTTTGAGACAGAGGAGCTATCACCGATTCAATCAGACGGCGAGACCTGGAGGCGTCTCAAGGTAACCTTGCCCGACAATGTCAGAAGTCATACACGCACGCAGATTTCCTGTTTCGGTCCCGACGGCCTTCTGAGGCGCCATGACTATACCGTCGATATTCTTGGCGGAGCAAAGGCTTTGAATTACGCATCCGATTACCGCAACGTTGATGGGATTGTCTTTCCTGCCACGCGTCGAGTTGTAGCTTACGAGGGTGACTACCAGCCGGTGAAAGAGCCTGTTCTGGTCGCAATCGATATGAAAGAAATAAGTCTTCTTTAGAGCCGCGGTTGCGTCAGCCAGGCATGGCTTGAGCGACAAAGCTGCAGGGAGGAAATTATGTCGGAGACTCTCCAAGAAAAAAATAAGGCGCTTTTGGTTAAAGGATTTGACGTCCTGTTCAACAAGCGCGACTTCACAGAGGCGGGAAAGTTGTGGTCGCCCAACTATATCCAACACAGCGGCCACATTCCGCCCGGAAGAGATGGGCTCTTCGGGCTTGTCAAGGCATTCCCAGCGGACACCAAGTGGGATCACGGCGTGATCATGGCGGAGGGCGACTTTGTGATGGTCCACAGCCGGTACTCGAACGGAGACGGTTCGGCGCTCATTGTTGTGGACATCATGAGGATGAAGGACGGAATTTTCACGGAACATTGGGACGTCACTGAGGGAGCTGTCACAGAAACTGAATCGAGGAGCAAACGCCCGATGTTCGGTGATTCCTGGCCGAAGCTCAGCTTCAAAGAGAGCAAGCTGAGCAGTGCCTGGTGAGGTTTCCATTTCAGGGGAACAAGTCGAACCTTTCATCTGCCCACAACGGTTCTATGCGGAGGAAGCACATGGCTCTTATCGATCAGCATCAATCCATGACAAATCACCCACTCACCAAAGAAGAAGCGCGCGCAATCGTCGCGCCTCTCTACGAGGCCCTCAATGAACCGCTGAAAAAAGATGTCTCAGTGTTGCTTGCTGAAGCCACTAATCCCGACTACCGCTCGTGTTCGACCTTGACAGACTGCCTCGATCGCGAAGGCCTCGCCGAGATATTTAAGGCAATGGGCACGATGGTTCCGAACCTGCGGTGGACGATTCAGGACGTATGGGCTACCGAAGACCGGATTGTGGTGCTCGGCGAGGCCAGCGGCACGCCAACGGGAAACTTTTTCGGCGTCGAGCCGACCGGTAGGAGCTTTAGAACAATCTCCCTTGATATTTTCACCGTAAAAAACGGCAAGTTGTCGTCCGCTTACCACGTCGAAAATTGGATGGGAGCGATTGCTCAAGTGAAAGGCGAGTAAATGAATACGAAGGATTCTCTTCTAAACTGGGAAGTATTCGTGACACCCGGCATACCCATCGTCACTCGCGACCGGCCGCCGGACATAGGGGAGACATTTTTTCAGGCGATGGCGTCAACTCTCATCTACGGGAACAAAGACGCTGTACTCGTCGACGCCTATCTGACAACCAAACAAACCAGTGCCTTGGCAGATTGGGTCGCGTCAAAAGGCAAAAACCTGACGACCATCTACATTACACACGGTCATGGCGACCATTGGTTCGGAGTCGGCGCTCTTCTTGAGCGATTTCCCAACGCTCAGGTGGTGGCAACACACAACACCATTCAAGTAATGCGCCAAAACGCCTCGCCGCAGGCGCTTGATGGCGCGTGGAAGCCAGGATTTCCCGGTCAGATTCCGGACAAACTGGTGATCGCGGAAGAGCTCAAAGGGAATGTCATCGATCTGGAAGGCCACGAATTGATCGCAGTGGAACTGGGGCACACCGACACAGACTATACGACCTGTTTGCATGTTCCTTCGATCGGACTCGTGGTGGCCGGCGACGCCGCCTACAACGACGTTCACCTTTATCTTGCCGAGTCGACTCCGCAGAAGCGGCAGGAGTGGATTGCCGCACTCGACAAGATTGAGTCGCTCAAACCACGCGCGGTTGTGGCTTCCCATAAGCGACCGGAGAACGAAGACAATCCCAGAATTATCGGAGAGACGCGCCAGTACATTCGCGACTTCGATCGCTTGGCGCAGACCACAAACACCGCGCAAGAGCTCTACGAACGGATGCTGAAGCTCTATCCGAATCGAGTGAATCCCGGCTGGGCGCTGTGGAGTTCGGCGCGCGCGGTGAAACCATAAATGGGACCCATGGTCCCTGCAAATAGGAAGGGAAACGTCGAGATGTCGAATAGCGCAACTACCGCGCCTACACAATTCCTCCAAACGAACAAAGAAAAATACGCCTATAGGCGTTTCGGTAAAAAGTCTAAATATCCGTTGCTCTTCATGCAGCACTTCACGGGCACCCTCGATAACTGGGATCCGGCCCTAACGGACGCACTGGCCGCGAACCATGACATCATTCTCTTCGACAATGCCGGTGTGGGGGGGTCTACGGGCAAAGTGCCTACGACAATGGCGGGAATGGCGGAACATGCGGCTGCGTTTCTCGGTACGCTCGGGATCGAGACGTGTGATGTTCTGGGATTTTCTCTTGGCGGGGTAATCGCCCAGCAGATGGCGCTGGACAATTCCAAAGTGTTTCGCAAGATGATCCTCGTCGGAACGGCCCCACGAGGCGGTGAAGATATCATGCACCTCGAAAAGCCGAGCCTCGCGAAATTCCTTCACGATACGACTCTCAAGGGATACGAGGTACTGCAGAAGATCTTTTTTCCGCCGACAGACACGAGCCAGGCGGCTGGCAAGGAATTCATCGGACGACTCATGCAGCGTAAGCAAGATCGGGACCCGATAGCGGGACCCGAGGTCGCGCAAGCGCAGATGGCCGCATTTCGCGAATGGGAGAAATATTCAGGCAGTCGATTCGCTGACTTGAAGCGGATTCAGCAGCCAACGCTCGTCGTCAATGGAATCCATGACGAGATGATCCCTGTCGCAAACTCCTACTGGTTGAGCGAGAACCTGCCCAATGCGGTTCTGCTGACCTACCCAGACGCGGGCCACGGGTCGCTGTTCCAGTGGCACGATTCCTTTACGCGCCAGGCCAGGGCATTTCTTGCCGCAGATTCGCCCAACGCACCGTACTAAGGTGAATTCTGACCCGCTGAAAAGTTCGTTAGTCGATGCAAAGGGAGACCATGTATGAGCAACTATTCGCACCAGACTGTGCCGACTCAGTTCGTCGGGCCGGCGGTGTTCGTTTTGCCTATCGACGATTCGGCACAGCTGGCAGCGTTCCTCTTGTTTTTCCGGAGTACTTCAACTCCAACATGGATAGCTGGGACCCAACGGTCACGAACAGCCTGGCAGCGGATCATGAGGTGATTCTTTTTGACAACGCCGGAGTCACAGCTTCGGGCGGAAACACGCCGGAGCCTAAATCAATGGGAGGTTAAGTGACCGCGGAAGAAGTGCTTCGACTTCACACGGATGGTTTCAACCGAGCTTTGCAACAGCACGATTACGCGGCACTGGGGGCAATCTACTCGAACCGTTATATGCTCGTTCGCCCAGACGGGTCCGTGCTGAACAAGGAACAAGTGTTGAAGGATCTGATTGAACACAAAGTGGCATTCCACCCGATTGATCTTACAGGCGTGGCCGTGCCCCTTCTTGGGTCAACCGCAATCTTGACCGCCGAAACCACAATCCTATCCTCCCGCGATGGAAAGCACACATACCGCCACATTCGAATCGTCGCTGTATACGCTGAGGAGACCGATGCAATCAGACTCGTCCATTTTCAGGCCACGGAGATTTCGGACGATGTGTCCGCCGAGCAGAAGGAGAAGCTATGAAATCTGCAAACCAGACCGTCCGAGAAAAACCAGTGATCCGAAGAGTGGAGCTGGAACGTTTCAGCTTGACTACGTCAAAGCCATTGGATCAAGTTGTCGCGGCCTTCAATGCCGCGATTGGACATCCCCATATCAAGGAGTTCTGGGAGTCCGCTCACCGCGCAAAATCAATGGCTGAACTGGAGAGCATAGTTTAGAAGTCTGTCGGCAGCGCGGGATTGATGTTGTTTGTGGAATTCGATCACGGTTCGGTTGTACGCAAGCAAACGCTTAGCGACACGCCCCGGATTTTCCGCTTCTTGATTGGCAATCCTCTCATCATGAAAGAAATGGCGAGACATGTTCCGGACGCCGGGTCTTATGCTCCTGTAACGGGTTCTCATCGATGAACGTCCGGACGGCGTTCACCTGTCCTACGACCGGATGGCGAGTTTCCTGAAGGCATACGGCAACGCCGAAGCATTGAAAGTCGCCAAAGATCTGGACGAAAAAGTTGAGGCGCTACTCGCATCGACTGCAGGTTAACACTGAAAAGGAAATGTCGACATGGCAGACTCCGCGAACGAAAGCCCGCATCCTCTCGTCAACAAGGTGCTCGATTCCAAGCCGCCGATCGCGAAACTCATCGACTTTGAGGTGGAACGAGTTGCCCCCGGACACGCTATTGCAGTGCTGGAAGCTGGACCGCAACATGCGAATCCAATGGGTACTCTCCATGGAGGTGTTTTGTGCGATGTCGCCGATGCGGCGATGGGAATAGCGTTCGCATCAACCCTAAAACACGATGAATCTTTCACGACCATGAATCTCGCGATCAATTTTTTTCGACCCGTCTGGAACGACAGACTTCGGGCTGAGGCGCGGGTGATCAATCGCGGAAAGAATGTTGGCTACGTCGAATGCGAAATCACCAGTAGTGATGGGAAACAGGTCGCGAAAGCAACTTCAACATGCTGCGTGTTGCGGGGAGAACGGTCCAAACAACGATAGCTCGCTCCTGGGTGCACCGACGCTTACCTATTGCGCATCCAATCCTGAGTTTGAGAAGCTTCTCCAGAATATGCGGGGGGTGGCTTGATAGAGGAGGATGAATGGCGCAGGTGTGGTTAGTCACCGGCAGCTCTCGTGGTCTGGGTCGTGCAATTGTTGAAGCAGGCCTCGCTGCGGGCAATAAGGTGTTGGCGACAGCTCGGGACATTAAGTCGCTGGCTGATCTGTCGGAACGATATGGAGATCAGGTCAAGCTCTTCGCAATGGATGTGACCGACGAAGCAGCAGCAGCAAACGCGGTAATGGCGGCGGTCGATGTATTTGGCTCGCTGGATGTGGTCATTAACAATGCGGGATATGGCAATCTTTCGTCCGTCGAAGACACGCCTCTATCGGAATTTCGGGCACAGATCGAAACGAACCTCTTTGGAACGATTATTGTGACAAAGGCGGCTCTTAGGTATTTTCGCGAAAAGAAAGCAGGCCAGTTCATTCAGTTTTCATCGGTGGGAGGAAGGATTGGCCCTCCGGGACGTGGGCCTTATTCGGCGGCGAAGTGGGGTGTCGAAGGCTTCTCCGAGGTGCTTTCGCGCGAAGTGGCGCCGCTCGGCATCAAGGTTACCATCGTTGAACCTGGTGGCTTTCGAACAGACTTCGCGGGCAGTTCCACCGAACTTCGCGAAGGTCATCCTGAGTACGATTCGACGGTTGGAGCGACCGCAAGGTTTCAGCGGAACTACAACGGCAAGCAGCCTGGTGACCCGAAAAAGGCAGCTCAGGCGATCGTCCAGTTGACGCAAGAACGGAAGCCTCCGTTGCGACTCTTGCTCGGCAGCGATGCGTACGCCGCCGCGGAGAAGAATGATCTTGCGCGATTAGAGGAAGCACGAATTTGGAAGGAACTCAGCGTCTCCACCGATTTTGAGACGAAGTGACGTAGCTGTGGACATCAACGCGTAGTCGCAAGGGGCGGACTCGGCAACCTATCCTACTCGGGTCGATATAATTGAAGCATCGTCCTGGACACTAACGCCGATTGGAAGCGGGAAATCGATGAGCAGTTCAAATGCAGAAAAGAACAAGGCGATCGTGTTGGAGGCATTCGATACCTTGTTCAACAAGCGAGACTATGTTGCCGCGGAGCATTTCTGGTCTCCCCACTACATTCAGCATAGCGCTCACATCGAGCCTGGTCGAGACGGGCTCTTCAACCTCATCAAGGCCGCGCCGCCATCGCTCAAGTATGAATCCGGAGTGGTTCTTGCGGAAGGCGACTACGTCATCCTTCATGGCCGGTTCTCCAACATCGGCCTTCCTGTGAACTGGATCGCAGCGGACATCGTTCGCCTGCAGGACGGAATTCTCGTCGAGCACTGGGACGTCATTCAGGACGAGGCCACCGAACAACAGTCCAAGAGTGGGCGTCCTATGTTCGGCGATTCGTTTCCGAAGTGAGCGCAGCGGAACACCACTCGTTACGATCAATCACATCCCGCGAATCAGCCGCATGAAGGCGTTGATCTTGTTCGTAATTCTCGCACGGTCGGGACCGAAATTCTGCTCTAGACAAATTCCGCTAAAGAACGTGATGACAAGGCCGGCGAGGGAATCATTGTCTTCACGAACTCCACGCGCTGCAGCCAGATTGTCGATGAGCAGCTGATGGGCTTTCATGACGCTCGCGACCATGATCTGGCGGGCTTTTGGGGGGAGGTCTGCGTACTCGCGCATAGAATTCACCGAGAAGCAGCCTTTCTGTCCCCAACTCCCATAGCAGACCTTCAGAAAGCTCTCTACATTGATCCATCCGAGAGGCTGTTTCGTAAGGTGTCCGCGCGCCATCAGGACCTGGAAATACCTGCGCAGGCTTTCCACGAACAGATCTTCTTTGTCCTTGAATTCCGTATACAAGCCAGACTTGCGTACACCTGTGGCCTGTTCAAGGTCCTGAACACTCGTCTCAGCGAGGCCATGCTTCCAGAAGACTGGGATTGCTTTATCAAGGACATTTTCTCGGGTGAACAGTTTTCGTCGTCCCATTGCAACATTATCCGTCAATTCGAACTCCGAGACTTGCAAATAAAGAACCGAATGGTCCATTATTACAACGAGACAGAGATTGTCCCGGAGGCCCCATGGCGCCCAGCCGTAAACAACAGGTCATCGATCTGCTGAAGTCGCTTGAGACCAAAGA
>VFSW01013414.1_pt1 | contig 11390 bp, 8 predicted proteins | sample 5358111 | NCBI WGS metagenome assembly VFSW01 (sample SAMN11554181, study PRJNA540505) | mine drainage metagenome | isolation source: sediment from site ElyBrook_90M | place: USA: Ely Copper Mine, Vershire, VT | collected 2017 | reverse complement strand
CCTGCCTGCTCCATGCCCATCGCGCCGAATGCAAGCCAGGTTCCGATGCCGATCAGGACATTCGATACGAGCATCGTCAACAGGTATAGCTGTATCTGCACATTGATCTCGTCGAGTATGCGCACAGCCTCCTTTTGTTTTGTTATCGACGGCCCGACCAGGCCAATCAGTTTGCGCCGGAAGTGTGCTCCGGCAGCGAGCAGAAAATAGGTGAGTATCAAAACGACGACCGATTGTCCGATAACGGTGATCATCGGTGTGGACTGTGCAAGCAGGTAGTCGCTCAGCCAGGTTGACGGTTCTTTGGACAATGGTGTGATGACGACTAGCGTTCCGTGCTTCGCACCGGCATCAGTGGCAACGCCTTCGAGCTGTTTTGCAGCTTCCCGCATGTTTTGCAGGGCAGTCGGCCCACTGCGCGTGTCGCTCAGGTTCTGTCGCATCTTGCGCGTTGTCTCTGGCAAATTCCTGATCATTGCCACGGCATCGTCATGCAAGGTGTATGCGATCCAGAATAGTCCCCCAAGAATAACGCCAAGCACCAGGGCCGCTCCCAATGGACGCGGCACGTAACAAGTCTTGAGCCAGGTCACCAACGGGGACAACGTGTAGCTTGCCAGAATGCCGATCAGCAAAGGCACAATGAAATCACGAGCGAGGTAGAGTGCCGCTACAAAGGAGATGATCGCCACCACGCCTAGTGAAACGTTCATGCGCAAATAACGGGTCGAACGAATCTTGACTGCGGCGGATTCCTCAGTCGAAGTGTCGTGCGGAGTCTCATTTTCGAGAATCATGCTGTCAATGGTGGCAACATGCATTGTCTCTATCACCCTTCCATCGTGTTTGTTTGGTCGATCACCCTGCATGCTGCACACCTTGATTTGATCTCTGATAGTTCTTAAGAGAATGCTTATTAGTTCGCGATTTAAAATCACTGCAATTCTCACGCCTGCTCGAAATGTACTCTGTGCGCTAGCACTCATGAGGCTGGAAATTCCCTTCAAAACACGACCCGGTACTGTCTGCCCGAGCAGTACCGATAAATTTCCCTATGTGTGCAAGTGCACAGAGCGCTGTGCACTAATGGGGGATAAGCACGACATGTGGAATTTGTGTCCTTGTCTCGGCCGGTTTGATTATGAATTGCTGTAGACCAAGCTGAGATTCACAGAGCCGCGAAGCTTGCCCTCGGAGAATATTACTGAGCGTTTGTGGATAAGCGCCAGCAAGGGCGAATGGTTGAACCGATGCTGCTTGAATCAGTTAACGAGGAAAATAAAATGAACAAAATCGAGAAAGTAACAAAGCCAGTGACTTGGCTCATGGCATTATTGCTGACGGGTTTTGTGGCGGGATGCGGCGGGAGCAGCAGTGGCGCCGTCGCCGTAGCGCCTGCGGGGCCAAAAGTGAGTTACACCATCCCTGCTGCAAATGCCACAGGCGTCGCAACCAACAGCAAGGTCACGGCCACATTCAGTAAAGACATGGCTCCGGCAACGATCACCGCAACCAGTTTTACGCTGGTGAACAGCACATCGGGCGGAGCAGTCATAACAGGCGCAGTAGTCTACGATATCACTACCAAAACAGCGATCTTCACACCGACGGCAGCGCTACCGGCCAGCACCGTGTTCAGTGCAAATATTTCCACCGCAGTCAAAGACGTGGCAGGCGATGCAATGGCCGCAGCTAAAACATGGAGCTTTACTACAGGTGCAACGGCAGATACGACACCGCCGATCGTGACTTCAACTATTCCCGCGGATTTGGCAACCGGTGTGGCTCTCAATGCGACAGTCACTGCTTTCTTTAGCAAAGCAATGGATCCGTTGACAATCAACGTTACGAATATCACGGTAATGCAAGGAACCACACCCGTTTCAGGTGCGGTGACCTACGTGAGTGCAAACGCTTCTTTCGGCACAAGCGCGGTTTTTAAACCCACAAGCATCCTTGTAGGCAACACCGTGTATACGGCCACGGTTACAACCGGGGCCAAGGATCTGGCTGGCAATGCATTGGCTGTAGCAAAAACATGGAGCTTTACAACAGGCACAACGGTATCTGCAGGACCGGCACCTGTACTTCTGGGAACGGCAGCGAATTATGCGATTCTGACAAAGACCGGCGTTTCGACCATACCGACCTCAGTCGTAACTGGAAATGTAGGCGCGAGTCCGGTTGCCAGAACATACTTGACCGGTTGGTCGGAAACCTATGATGTAACGGATACTTATGCCACCTCCACGCAAGTGGTCGCGCCCGGAAAGTTATATGCAGCCGACTTGGTGGGAGGGACTACCTCTGCCGACCTGGGCACTGCCGTACTCGATATGGGTACTGCGTATACCGACGCCGCCGGACGGACAGCCACATCGGCTGCGACAACCAACGTGGGTGCCGGAACGCTGACCAGCTTGACACTTACACCCGGTGTGTATGAATGGGGGAGCGCAGTTTCCATACCGACGGATCTCACACTTAATGGCAGTTCAACAGATGTATGGATCTTCAAGGTGGCGGGAACGCTCGGCATGGCTTCAGCCAAGAACGTAATTCTGAGCGGAGGTGCATTGCCGCAGAATATCTTCTGGCAAGTTTCGGGTGCCGTGACTATCGGGGCGAACTCTCACTTTGCAGGAATCATTCTGGGTCAGACATCGATCACGTTTAATAATCTTTCATCGATCAACGGCAGGCTGCTCGCGCAGACCGCGGTCGTGCTGGATGCGACTACGGTTACACAGCCATAGAACAGGCAGTAATGGAGAGGCCGCCGCAAGGCGGCCTTTTCCATTTATCCGGGAATTTTCTCATGAGCGCTACCGCACAGAACAACATGCATGGAAGTGAGAGAGTGCAACTGGTGTGATTTGGTTCCGGCTGTTTCGATGTCGTATTGGAACAGAACCGACCCTAGTTAAAGTCATTGCAAAACGCCAGCAAAGAATCAATCGATTGCACCGATGCTTTTCGGTGGCCAATAAAAGGAGAAGCAAAATGAACAAATTTCAAAGCGTTACGAAATCACTACGGTGGTTCATGGCGTTACTGGTAGTCGCTTTTGTCGCCGGATGTGGCGGGAGTAGCGGAATAGGTGTTGCCCCGAGTTCGACCAAGGCCATTACCGCTTATTCGCTGGTGGCCTATCCTGCGGCCGTAGTCACTATAAATGAACCGCTAAAGACCATCGCGGTGATCGTACCGAGCGGTACTTCCGTCAAGGCTCTGGTTGCGAAATTCACCAGCACAGGGGCAGGTTCGCCTACGGTGGGCGGTGTGAACCAGGTGAGCGGCACAACACCGAATGACTTCACTCTACCGAAGCCATACATCGTCACAGCGGCAGACGGCACAACGGCGACCTATACCGTCACTGTCACTGTGGCATCGATTTCTGCCAAGGACATTTCCTCCTTTTCGTTTGCCGCATATCCCGCGGCTATCGGAACCATAACCGGATCGGCATCCCCATTTGACATCGCGGTGACCGTGCCGAGCGGGACCGTCGTAACGAATCTGGTCGCGACCTTCGCGACCACGGGGACTGGCGTAAAGGTAGCTGCAGTGTCACAGGTGAGCGGTACGACGGCGAATGACTTCACAACACCGAAGGCCTACGTCGTCACTGCGGCTGACAGCACAACAGCGACCTATCGTGTCACCGTCACTGTGGCTTCGGCTTCCGCCAAGGCCATTGGTTCCTATTCGTTTGCCACAATTCCCGGAGCTGTAGGAGTCATATCCGGATCGGCATCACCATTTGCTATTGCGGTGCCTGTGCCAAACGGTACCTCGTTAACGGGGCTGAATGCGACATTCGTGACCACAGGTGTTAGCGTAACGGTAGGTGGGCTAACTCAGGTAAGCGGTACGACGTTGAATAACTTCCCGGCTGCTCCAAGTTCACTGGCCTACACGGTGCATGCGGCAGACGGCACAACGGCGATTTATAATGTCACCGTTAACGTGGCCTCAGCCACAACCGTGCTGCCAGGCGCAGGCACAAACCCCACGGTGCTTTCATCGAGCCCAACTGTCGGCGACATCAGTGTACCAACCAGCAGCAATAGTACAATTGCCGCCGCCAATAACACGCAGACTGGCAAGCTGGTGACAGCAACCTTCAGTGAGGCAATGGATCCGACCACGATCACACCGGTTGGAGTATTCACGCTCAAGGAGACGATAGCCGGAACCAACGTTGCCGGTGCTGTCACGATGAATGCCGCAAACACAATGGGGCATGCCGCCAATATGGTGGCGACGTTTAAACCAACTGTCGCACTCAGCCCGAATACCGGCTATACCGCCACAATTACCACGGCAGCCAAGACCGCTGGTAATGTTGCAATAACCAAGAGCGTGGCATGGAGCTTTACGACGAATTCCGTTGCGTTGATTGGTCAGGAACCGGTAGATCTTTTGTCAATATTGACGAACAATCTGGTGATTCTGTCAAAAACAGGGATTACACAAGCTGTTCCCACTCCTAATTCTATCACTGGAAATATTGGAGCGAGCCCAACCACTGGTGGTTCCATTACTGTAGCTTGTACAGATCTAGTGGCTGGTTCCGGGATTGGTCAAATGTTCACGGTCGATGCTACGCCAACTGGTACTTGTGTTTCGGCTGACAAAACTGCGGCGGCCATCGCGGTAGCTGACATGGGAACTGCCTACACTGAGGCCGGTGGACGTACCAATCCTACTCCTGCAGTGCTGGCTTCCGATATTACCAACTTGACTCTCAACCCCGGCATTCATACAACAGCGAGTGGCGTTATATTAAACGTTGGCACGGGTGCCGGTGTAACTCTTGACTGTCTGGGAGATTCAAATGCTGTTTTCATTTTCCAGATAGCAACAACGCTCACAGTGGGTCCCGGTGCCCCGGTTACGCTGGCCGGTAGCTGCCAAGCCAAGAACGTCTTCTGGGTAGTTCAAGGCGCGGCAGCTATTGATACGCCTCTTGATACCACTTCGAAATTCAAAGGAAATCTGTTGACTTTCACAACCATTGCGCTAAATGCTGGCGCAACGATTAACGGCAGGCTGTTGTCACAGACTCAGGTCACTCTGAATGGAAATGCAGTCGGGCCGTAAGGCATGCAGGTAAGGATGTAAAGCAGTAAATAAAGGCCGTCTCAAGACGGCCTTTTTTTAATTCTAGAAGGTTCTTTATGTGCGCAAGTGCACAGAGCAATGCGAATTAAAGGCGGATAAGTGTTGCAGGGAGATTTGCGAATTTGCACCGCCTGATCTGATTTTAACGTGAAGAAAACCAAGTTGAAGTTCCTGTATTCAACGTCAGCGTATTCGTGACTGACGATTTAGTCCGCAGTTTGAGTGCCCGCAAAAAGTTCGGATTATCGATTCGACGCTTTCGGGAAAATTAAAGGAGAAACAAATGAACAGAATCGACAGTATTACAAAACCGCTGATTGGGTTTGTGGCAATACTACTGACCGTTTTAGCGGCGGGATGCGGCGGAAGCAGCAGTCCCATCCTGGGTGGAGGCGGTGCCGGAGTTCTGACGCGTCCCAGAGTGTTGGGTACTGTGCCGGCCGATGCGGCCGTCATAGCGCCTACCAATGCAGCGATCACTGCGACTTTCACCAAGAGCATGGCTCCGGCAACGATTACGGCAGCAGGAACCTTTACGGTGACTGGACCAGGTACTACTTTGGTCCCAGGTACTGTGACTTACCTTGTCGGCAGCAATACCGCGATCTTTAAGTCTACGGCACTGACAGTGGGCGTACTCTATACCGCCACGATTACCACTGCCGCCACGGACTTGGCAGGCACTGCACTGGCAGGCAACCAGGCAGCTTTGCCCGCAGCCAGCAAGTATGTGTGGACCTTTACCGCTTCAGCTGCGGACACAACGCCGCCGACTATAACCTTTACCAGTCCGGCCGATCTTGCCACGGCTGTGCAGACCAACAGCACCGTCAATGCAACGTTCAACAAGGCGATGGATCCGGTATCGGTCACCTTTACTGTACAAGCAAGCGGTCCTCCTCTGGGTACCGCATTGGCAGGAGCAGTCAGCTATGATCCATTGACTTATATCGCAACCTTTACGCCGACTGCATTACTGGCAACCAGCATAAATTATACCGCCACGGTCACCGGCAACGACTTGGCAGGCAATGCACTGGTTGTGCCGGGAGTTGTGTCGATAGTGGCACCGATCAATAAACCGAACCCTTGGACATTTACAACTGCATCAACCGCACCAGCGCCGCTCGCCCTCAATTTGGGGACGGCCGCCACTTATGGAATTGCAGCAGGCGCCGGGATGACCTCAACCGGTGTTACCGTCGTAAATGGGAATGTCGCGTTGTCTCCAACTGGTACCTGTACGGATGCTACCGGTTCTCCCGCCAACTGCGAGGTCCAATTCAAACCTGCAAGTGCCTTGGGGTTGACCGTGAACGGGCAAATACGCTTCCCTACCGATTCTGATGCCGGTGCAACCGCAGCTGCCGTCAAGAGTGACTTGACTGCCGCGTGGACTGAGGGCTTTAACAAAGTTGATACATTCCCCACAGGCTACCTGTCTGGGCAATTGGCTGGAAAGACTCTCTTGCCGGGCGTCTATGACGAGGGTGCTCTTGGTTTGGCGGCCGGCGGGACTGCCACGTTTGATGCCCAGAACAATGCGAACGCTGTCTTTATTATCAAGGTGGGAACTGTAGGCGGAATCGGAGATTTTACCGACTCGGGCACGCTTCTCCTGCCGAGCAAGATCGTTCTGGCTAACCAGGCGCAGGCCAGAAACATCTGGTTTGTGGTCGGTCGCGATATCACCATCGGGCACGGAACAACCTGGAACGGAAACATACTGGCCGGTCGAAGCGCGACGGTGCTGGACGGCTCAACGGTGACGGGCAGGGTATTGGGTGGAGGGGCGCCAGGCGGGGCCGGTGCGATTGTATTGACCGGTGCAGCGTCTCCGTCGGTTACCACTATTACCGTACCGTAACCGCGAGGCATTCGAGATGAACACGAGACGAATGACATCAGCAAATACCGGAGGCTCCTCACTGATTGGGGAGCCAGCCGCCAGTCAATTCAAATTGGCAGCGCTCGATGAGTCGCACCAAGTTATTTTGGAGAACAACATGAAAAGAATATCTAAAACTGCAGGACTGCTTGGACTAATGGGGTTTGCGGTAATGAGCAGCCCGTTCGCAGCAGCAGCAGACGATTCATTCTGGTATATGGGGGGCAACATCGGCCAATCCAGAGCGAAGATCGACGATGCAAGGATCGCCAACCAGTTGCTGGGAGCAGGGTTGGCCTCGCCTTCGATCGCTAACGACGACAACCACTCGGCCTATAAACTCTTCGGCGGTTATCAGCTGAACAAGAATTTTGCCCTTGAAGCAAGTTATTTTGATTTGGGGCAGTTTGGTTATACCGCGACCACAGTACCGGCCGGAACGCTCAACGGCAATATCAAACTCCGGGGCGTGGGTATGGATATGGTAGGCATCCTTCCTCTGACGCAAAAATTTTCCGCGTTTGGCAGGTTGGGCATGAACTATGCGCAAGCCCAGGATAGTTTTTCCAGTACGGGTTCTGTTGCATCGCCGACTATTCCGAATCCCAGCAAGAATGCACTCAATTACAAGGCGGGCCTAGGGCTGCAATATGACATCACCAAGGCTTTCGGGCTGCGCGCCGAAGCAGAACGCTACCGCATCGATGATGCCGTGGGCAACAAGGGCGATATCAATATGATCTCGGTCGGTCTGGTCTATCGCTTCGACGAGAAAAAACCGGCTCCTGTACAGCAAGCAGCACCGGCTCCTGTCGTTGAAGCGGCGCCTATCTTTGTTATCGTGCCGGTCATCAAGCTGCAGAGATACTGCAGCATTCTCGACATCCAGTTCGAGATCAAGCAGGACGAGATTCAGCGCGAAGAGAAGGAAAAGCTCGCTGTCGTGGGAACCTTCCTGAACAAGTATCCGGATACCACCGCGGTGATCGAGGGGCACACCGACAATGTAGGCACAAGCGAATACAACCTGAAACTCTCCTTGCGCAGGGCTGAAGCCGTGGTGAGCTATCTGGTGGATACGCTTCATATCGCACCGGCGCGTTTGTCGGCAGTGGGATACGGAGAGGCTCGCCCTATTGCGGACAACAGCACCAGGGAAGGTCAGCAGATGAACCGGCGTATTGATGCTGTCATCGCATGCGCGACGGACGTCGCCGGTCTCAAGGTGGTACCCGCGAGGATGACCATGGCGCTGGAAATGGATTTCGACCCGAACAAAACCGAGATTCAGCCGCAGTACTACGGCGAGTTGCATGAAGTGGCGAATTTCATGAAAGCGAATCCGGAAGTGACCGCCGCGGTGGAGGGACACTCATCCAATATGGTCGGGAAAGTCCATATCTCCGCGGAAAAATCCATGGAAATATCCAGTCTTCGTGCCAATAAAGTGATGGATTATCTGGTCGAGAAAGAAGGCATTTCCCGTTCAAGACTTTCCGCTGAAGCATACGGCCGCACTCGTCGAGTCTCTTACGGTACAACGTTGGAGGGGCAGCAGGAAAACCGCAGGGTCAACATCATCTTCAATTACCCCAAGAAATAAATACAGCACCGGGTTTCGGCAATTGAGCCGGAGCCCGGAATTCACGATATGCGCATTGGGAAAGGTAAGGAAATGAAAATTTTAGAGAGCTTAAAGCGGGTCGGCATTGCGGTGCTGCTCATTAGCGGAGTCGCGGCTTGTGACAAGCCGGGCCCTGCCGAGACAGCCGGAAAGAACATCGACAGAACTGTGGATCAGGTTGGACAGAAGATCGGTGAAACTGCCGACAAGGTCGGCGACAAGATGAGCCAGCAAAGTGAAAAGGCCGGTGTCGCGATCGATGACACCGAGATCACAACCAAGATCAAGGCAGCAATTTTTGCCGAGTCCGGTCTCAAGACGTTGCAGATCAGCGTTGATACCGTAAAGGGCGTGGTGACGCTGAGCGGATCGGTGGATACGCAATCGCATAGCGATATGGTCAAGGCCATGGCGAGTGCCGTATCCGGCGTCAGAAAGGTCAATAACGACCTGCAAGTCATGCCGGGAAAATAGGATGATCGTGCAAACAACAATCGTTGAAGGAGATGGTCATGGAAATCCGGGAAGCATATAAGCAAAAAAAAGCTGCGCAATTAAAAGAGTGGGGTGCGCAAATCAATTTGATGGAAGCCAAGCTGGAAAATGCAGGGGCTGACATGCAAGTCAAACGTGCCGAGCAGATCAAGGCGCTGCGTGCTCAACAACATGCGGCATCGGAAAAGATGAAGGAATTGGGAAAAGCCAGTGGTGAAGCCTGGGAGCAGGTCAAAGTGACTGCGGATAAAGTTTGGGACGATCTGAAAAGTGGCGTGGCCGACGCGCATTCAAAATTCAAGTGAACGATGCAGCGGGTGATGTCGGTCAGGTCACCTGCGGCATCCGAAGTGACGGGTTACGGCATAAAGGGGTTGAAAGATGAATATCAAATTGATTCTGTTGCTTGTTCTTTCAGTCCTGGCACTGGTTTTCGTGGCGCAAAATATCGTTGCGGTCGAAATCAGATTCCTGTTCTGGAGTGCTTCAATCTCAAGTTCTTTGCTGATCTTGTTTACCTTGATATTTGGATTCGCTTTGGGTTGGTATTTGAATGATTACCTCCGGTACCGGAAATATAAAGGCAGGGCTGTTTATTCACGCCCGGAATTCTGAAGCGCACAAGAAGGGCCGGGCTGTTCACCTCCAACAAATTCCAGATGCGTTTCAACCTAAAAATTGCAGTTGACCGCTTGCTGACTCTGGAAGATACGCCGAAATACTTCAATCCTGTCCTGGAATCGAAACCGGATGAGCTGGAAAAGAAAAGCCCGGTCGCATTCGTGCGGGTACTGCAGGCCTGGCTATGAAGCTCTTCAATATTCTCCTCTCCGCAATAACGGTCATCGCAGCAATGCTGCTATGCCAACAGATCATCTCGAACTCGGTGATCAACCAGCAGAACAAAAATGATTATGCCGAACTCAATCATGTCAAATATGGCCTTCTCAGCGTCGATGAATGGAAGCGGCAAGTCACCGTCATTCTTGCCGCGGAGATCAACAAGCTGTATCTGTCGAGAGCGAACGAGAGGGTGATCCGAAAACATATCGAGACTTTGTTGAATACGCTGATCGATCAGGTCGACAGGAAGATCAGGACGGAAAATGCCGAAACGGCGGGCGGGCGTCTCTCACAGTCCTTTATCGATCTGTTCGTTAATCTGAGCGAGATCAAAAAAGGGATACCGGAATATACGGATGCGGTGATGCATGAGCTGACGAAAGCGAAGACAAAACGCCAAGTTAAGGCTGTGCTCCACAAGCAGCTGGAAAAGTATTCAAAGCTGACCTTTGATTTTCAGGACACGCCCGAGCTTACCCGCATTCTCCTCAGGACGGATTCCGCCGATGTCGAAGCTGCAAGGGTCAAGCTGAATGATCAAATCGCATTCAGGCATGATCTGATCGTCAAGGAAGAGATTTTGTTGATCCTGCTGGCTGTACTGCTTTTCGTTGTTTCAGGGTTGAGCAAGCAATCCCTGACCCCGTCGCGTTATGCATCCCTCGTTTTGATCCTGATCGTCTTGCTGTCCGCCGGCGTCACCACGCCCACGATCGATATGGAAGCAAAAATATCGCAGATGAGTTTCATGTTATTGGGCAATCCGGTCCATTTCGAAAACCAGGTGTTGTACTTCCAGAGCAAAAGCATACTGGATGTATTCAGGATCATGATCGAACATCGGGAAATTAAAATGAAACTGGTCGGCATTCTGCTGATCACCTTCAGTATCATTTTTCCGCTTTTGAAAATCGCTTCGACGCTGGGATTCTATTTCGATATTCGCCATGCAAGGAGAAATCCGGTGATCAGGTTCTTTGTCCTGTATTCCGGCAAGTGGTCGATGGCCGATGTCATGGTGGTGGCGATCTTCATGGCCTATATCGGATTTGACGGAATCATTGCCAACCAGCTGAGCCATTTGAACTCCAGCAGTGATGAGCTTGTCCTCCTGACGACGAATGGCACTTCCCTGCAACCGGGCTATTACCTGTTCCTGACTTACACCCTGCTGGCCCTGTTTTTGTCCGAACTGCTTACCAAGAAACATCATGCAGAGGAGCGCAGGAACCCCTATGTGGATGTCGGTCCGCAAGCAATGCAGCGTTTACCGGCGCGGCGTGAGCGTGAATCGGCCAATTCATCCATAACTTTTGCGGAGGAGCAGTCATGATTACTTACAAAATCGCCGTTGTGGTCGGCAGCCTGCGCCAGGATTCGTTCAACCGCAGACTGGCCGACGCCGTAGTG
>VFSW01013413.1_pt1 | contig 11391 bp, 20 predicted proteins | sample 5358111 | NCBI WGS metagenome assembly VFSW01 (sample SAMN11554181, study PRJNA540505) | mine drainage metagenome | isolation source: sediment from site ElyBrook_90M | place: USA: Ely Copper Mine, Vershire, VT | collected 2017 | reverse complement strand
TATGATCTATCCGTGGGCGTTTGGGTAACCTTTATTTTGATCTATAGCGCAGATTTGCTTTTCCTGATACTTTGCGTATACTGCCCCCACGTCCGGCATTTGCTAGACGCCCTATGTTCCAATATGGAACCACTAGACTAAGCCTTACGGCCCGCTCTAGTGCGGGTTTTTCGTTTTCAAACTATGAAATTCATCCTCGGCACCAAAGGAAAGATGACGCAGGTCTTCGATGAGAAGGGTGCCGTCAGCCCTGCGACGATAATCACGGCAGGACCCATGACTATCACCCAGGTCAAGACCGTCGAGAAGGACGGCTACGCCGGCGTGCAGGTAGGTTTTGGCCTCCGCAAGGAGACCCGCACCAACAAACCCTTGAAGGGCCATCTCAAGGACCTCGGCAATTTCCAGCATCTGCGTGAATATCCGGCGGCAGAAGGCGCGCGCGGCGACAAGATCGAGGTCGGAGCTTTCGCTCCGGGGGACGTCGTTACGGTCTCGGCGATTTCAAAGGGTAAGGGATTCCAGGGTGTCGTTAAGCGCCACGGCTTCCACGGCGGACCGCGCAGCCACGGCCAGAAGAACAAGGAGCGCTCGCCCGGGTCGCTTAGCGGCGGCGGCCGCTCCGGCGGCAAGGTCACCAAGAACATGCGCATGGGCGGTCGCATGGGCAACGACCGCATCACCATCAAGAACCTCCGCGTCCTGCAGGTCGACGCCGCTACCAACACCCTTCTCATTTCTGGCGCCGTACCGGGCCGTCCGGGGACGATTGTAGAGATTCGCGGCTAAACTTTAAATATATGGAAACAAACATTTACAACGCAGAGGGCAAGAAGACAGGAACGCTCGCGCTTCCAGAGGAGATCTTCGGTGTCGCGTGGAACGCGGCCCTCATGCACCAGGTCGTCACCTCGATGATGGACAACGCCCGCACGCCCGTCGCTCACGTGAAGGATCGCGGCGCGGTCTCCGGCGGCGGCAAGAAGCCGTGGAAGCAGAAGGGAACCGGACGCGCGCGCGTCGGCTCCATCCGCTCCCCGATATGGCGCGGCGGCGGCGTCACTCACGGCCCCTTGAAGGACAAGGATTACTCCCGCGAGATCCCCAAGAAGATGCGCCTGAAGGCATTGTGCATGGCGCTCTCACGCAAGCTCAAGGATGGCGAGCTGATTTTCGTCGACAGCTTCGGGCTCGATACGCCGAAGACCGCCGCCGCTTCCAAGCTCATGGGCGTACTCGCCGGCGTCTCCGGATTCGAGAAGCTCGCATATCGCAAGAATGCAGCGCTTGTGGCCCTTTCTGACCCGAAGGAATCGACCCTCAAGAGCTTCCGCAATCTCGGCAATGTCGAGACCAAACCGGTGCGCGACCTCAATCCCGTCACCGTCCTCAAATACCGTTATCTCGTCATCGAGAATCCGGAGGCGGCCGTCGCCATCATAGCGACCCGCACCGCCAAGAAGTCGATGGAGAAGACCGAGAAGCCGAAGAAGCAGACGAGCGCGCGATCCGCCAGGCGTGCTTTGAAGGCCAAGACCCCGAAAGCTCCCAAGGCGGCAAAGCCTAAGAAGGTCAAGAAGGAAGCCAAGGAATCTGCCCCTGAGGCGGTAGTCGAGACGAAATCAGAAACCAAATAATCGTATGGCACTCTTCAGCAAAAAGGAAAATAAGAAAGAGACGAAGCCCGCAGCTGCGAAGGATACTTCGAGCGCCAGCGAGAAGTCGGGCATCCGCTCGAGCAACGCGCACATCCTGCGCCACGCGCGCATCACCGAGAAGGCGACGATGCACTCCGAGGAGAGCGTCTACCTCTTCGAGGTTGCTCCGCGCGCGACCAAGCGCGACATCATCATGGCGATCCGCGACATCTACAACGTCACGCCTCGCATGGTGCGCGTGGCCAATATCCCGACGAAGACCACGCGCAACGCGCGCACCGGCGTCATGGGCCTCAAGCGCGGCGGCAAGAAGGCGTACGTGTATCTCAAGAAAGGGGAGACGATAATCATTTCTTAACAATTTGTATGGCACTCAAAATATTCAAACCTCGAACTCCCGGCACGCGCGGCATGACCACGCTCAACTACCGCGCGCTCCTCTCCGGCGACAAGCCGACGAAGTCTCTCATGAAGGGAGCCCGCAGCTTCGGCGGCCGCAATTCCCAGGGTCGCATCACCACGCGCCATCAGGGCGGCGGCCACAAGCGCTCGTACCGCGACGTCGATTTCGTCTTCAACAAGCACGACATCCCGGCCAAGGTGACGACCATCGAATACGATCCGTTCCGTTCCGCGTTCATCGGGCTCGCGGTCTACAAGGACGGCGAGAAGCGCTACGTGCTTCTGCCGAAGAGCGTGAAGGTCGGCGACTCGTTCGTCGTCTCCGAGACCGCTCCGATCAAGGTTGCCAATCGCTTGCCGCTTGGCAAGATGCCGGTCGGCATCTTCGTCTACAACATCGAACTCAAGCCGGGTGCCGGCGGCAAGATCGGGCGCTCTGCAGGCAATTATGCCGAGGTGGTAGCCCAAGACGCGGGCTACACGCACGTCAAGATGCCCTCGACCGAAGTCCGCCGCATCATAGCGACCGCGTGGGCATCGGTGGGCGAAGTATCCAACGACGAACACCGTCTCGTGAATTACGGCAAAGCAGGCCGCATGCGCTGGAAGGGTGTAAGGCCCACGGTGCGCGGTACCGCGATGAACCCGGTAGATCACCCGCACGGCGGCGGCGAAGGCAAGCAAGGCCGCGGTTTGCGCCGCGCCAAGACCATGTGGGGCAAGCCCTCGGGCAAGGGCCAGAAGACGCGCCGACCCAAGAAGTACTCAGATATCTACGTCCTCTCCCGCCGCAAGGTGGGGAAGAGGAAATGAAATAAGGGCAACCAGAGCCCTCCGCATTTTTATCCCCATCCCTCCGCAGAGAGGAAACTCCGTGCTATATACTGAAGCCATGCAAAAAAAGAACTTCTCACTCGGTGCCGCGCTGGCCTTCGTTGTCTTTCTCGCATTCACAGCCCTCGCACCGGGTCTTGCCCTCGCGCAATCGACCTACAATAACGGTCTCTATGATACCGGTTACTACACTTGTTCCACCTACGGTACTTTTGCCCGTGGCAGCGGAGGCTCGACTTCTTGCACCTGTACGTATGGCGGCGATTACCCGAATTGCGCCGCCGATCCCTGCCCCGCCGGCGACTCGATCCTGTACGGACAGTGCGTGTCATTCGACGCCTCGGGAGCCACGATACCCACTGCCTCCCTTTCGCTCAGCGGTACGCAAGTCTTGCTCGGCAGTCCGCTCACCGTAACGTGGAGTTCGGCGAACGCGGACTCATGCGACCTCACGTTCAAGAACGGCAGCGATCTCTGCGCCAACGGCTTCAATACCTGCAAGACATCAAATACGCTCACGTGGGACACGACAAACATCGGTAGTCACGCCCTCACGCTCACCTGCACTGGCGGCGGATCGAGTGCTTCGCAAACGGTCGCCTATGACGTAGCTTCGCTGGCGGCGTCTTCGACCCCGGCCGCCACGGGCGTGAAATCACAGCTCGACGCTCTCTTCACCGAACTGCAGTTGCTGGAACAGGAGATTGCCGCGCTGACGGCGGCAGCGACCACGACGCCTCTGGCGACGTGCCCGGTCACACTCGTCGAGTGTGCCGCTGGATATGTAGAGCAGAGCGCAACCAGTACTGACGCGAACGGCTGCCTCCTGCGGTCGGTATGCGTACCGACTTCTGGCACGGCGCCCGGCGCCTCGTGCTCGTTCAACGGTCAGACGATAGGGGACGGCCAACTGACGACCGCATATCAGTCATCCTCGGTCGCTTACGGCTCGCAATGCGTGAGCGAACAACGCACCTGCATCAACGGCACACTCTCAGGTGATACTTCTTATAGCTACCCGGCCTGCACGACCGCTTCTGCTTCGGGGAACTCGAACTGAGGTAATACAATCTACTCCCCGACGGGCGATGACGGCAACAGCGGCCTCACGCCTGCTCTTGTCAAAACGACCATTCGGGCCAGCATTACGGCGGAAGGAAGTCGGCAGCGCCGTCAACGTCGCTGCTGGTACCTACAATACGACCTCGGGAGCGACCGAATAACGTCCAATAACGCTCTGCAGTCGGTAACGGGCAATTGGATAACGACGAGGATCATCCGGTGAAATTTGACTTCTTCACACATTTCCTATACATTATGCCTACCCGCAGGAGCGGGTTTTCAATTGCAAATCAAGATATATTATGGCTCGATCGCTAAAGAAAGGTCCCTACGTGGACGAAAAGGTAATGAAGAAGGTCCTGGCCCGCAAGCCGGGTTCCGAGCCTATCAAGACGTGGGCGCGCCGCTCCCAGATCGCGCCGGAATTCGTCGGCTATACCTTCCTGGTCCACACAGGCAACAAATTCTACGAGGTCTCCGTCAACGAGGATATGGGCGGGCACCGCTTGGGCGAATTCGCTCCGACGACCCGCTTCATCCGTCACGGCGGAAAGATGCAGAAGGAGATCGAGATGGCCGCGAAGGCTTCCGAGATAGCGACAGCGCAGGCTGCCAAGGCGACGACCGCGACGGCCGCCGCGAAGAAATAATATGAAGGCAACGCTCACCAACTATCATCAGCCGCCGCGCAAAGTGCGCCTCGTCGCCGATCTCATCCGCGGCAAGCGCGTCTCAGCTGCGCGCGTGGCGCTTTCGTACCTCGACAAGAAGTCAGCGCCGGCAATGGTGAAATTGCTCGACTCCGCTATCGCCAACGCGCGCTTCTCTGATGAGAATCTCGATGTCGACACGCTTTTCGTGAAGACCTTGACCGTCGACAAGGGCGTCACCCTGAAGCGCGTCCGTCCTTTCAAGCAGGGCCGCGCCGGTCGCATCCACAAGATCATGACCACCGTAAAGATGGAGCTCGGCACCAAGGGCGCGGCCAAGAAGGCAGCCTCTGTTGCTCCGGCTGCTGAAGCTAAGACTGAGAAAGCAGAGGCCAAGACCACTCGCAAGCCGCGAGCTAAGAAGACCGCCCCTAAATAATATGACTCATACCGTACATCCATACGCACATCGCCTCGGGATCATCCGCGACTGGAAGTCGCGCTGGTTCTCGAAGACCCCGGCCGAATACCGCCAGAACGTCATGGTCGACGCTACCATCCGCCGCTTCCTCAAGAAGCGCCTGCGCGGCATGTTCGTCACCTCGGTAGAGATCGAACGCAACGAGAAGAACGTCCGCATCATCATCAAGACCTCGCGACCGGGCCTCGTCATCGGCCGCGGCGGGGAAGGCTCCGTGAAGCTCACCAAGGAGATCGAAAAGGTCGCCTACAAGGTCCCGAAGGCAAAGCGCCTGCCGGTGCGCCTCGACATCGAGGAGGTTCGCTCGCCTGAATCCCATGCGCCCGTCGTCGCTTATATGGTCGCCGAAGGCCTCGAAAAGCGCCAGACCTTCCGCCGCGTATTGAAGCAGACGGTGGAGAAGGTGATGGCCAATCGCGACGTCCTCGGCGTGCGCATCGCCCTCGGCGGTCGCTTGGGCGGCGCTGAAATGAGCCGCAACGAAGAGATCAAGCGAGGCCGCGTGCCTTTGCAGACCCTGCGTGCCGACATCGACTTCACGCGCGAGGTCGCGTACATGCCGTACGGCGTCATCGGCATCAAGGTCTGGATCTACCGCGGCGACATCTTCGAGAAGCCGGAGACCGCGCCGCGCCCTGAGGCTCGCACCGTCCGCGCGAATTCGTAATCGGTCATAATATTTTTGTATGTTGGCACCTAAGAAAACTAAATATCGCAAGTGGCAGAGCGGACGCAAGAATCCCGCACGCCTCGAGAAGCCCGATACCCGCGGCATCTCGGTCGCCTTCGGCGCGTTCGGCCTCAAGGCGATGAGCCAGGCCCGCCTCACGAGCAACCAGATCGAGTCGGCCCGTCGCGCCCTTTCGCGCGCCGGCGGCAAGACCGCCAAGGTCTGGGTGCGCGTCTTCCCGGACAGGCCGGTCACCAACAAGGCCGCGGGCGTGCGCATGGGCTCAGGCAAGGGAGACGTCGTCGGCTATGTCATGGAGGTCCGCGCCGGCCGCATCATCTTCGAGATCGACGGCGCATCGGAAGCGATGGCGCGCGAAGCATTGCGCAAGGCCGGCACGAAGCTCCCCTTGAAGGTCCGCATCGTCGCCCGCTAAAGCAAGAAATAATATATGGCAAATGAACTCAAAAATATGACGGTAGAACACCTCAAGAAGGACGTCTCCGACATGCAGGAGAAGCTCCGCGTCATCCGCTTCGGCGGCGCCGGCAGCCGCTCGCGCAACGTGAAGGAAGGCCGCGGCATCCGCCGCGAAGTGGCCCGCGCTTTGACTGAGCTGCGAGCACGCGAGATCGCTTCAGATAAGGCAATGATTGCATCTACGGCCCAAAAAGCGTAAGATTGCGCCTCGCAACAGACTCGATAGAAATGTATGACTGAAACCAACAACAAAGAAATAACTGCAGGCAAGACCTTCGACGGGGTAGTCGTGAAGGCTGCCATGAAGGACACGGTGACCGTCTCCGTCGAGCGCTACGTACAGCACCCGAAGTACAAGAAGTACATGAAGCTCTCAAAGAAGTTCCTCGTCCACAACCCGGGCAATACCGTCGCGATAGGGGACAAGGTCACCATCAAGGAGACGCGCCCTATATCCAAGCGCAAGCATTTCATTATCGTCCCGGCAACGGCTGAGAATAAATAATATGATCCAGGATCGCACATTGGTGAAGATTGCAGATAACTCCGGCGGACAGATCGGACGCATCTTCAAGGTGCTCGGCTCGAGCAAGAAGCGCTATGCGGAGCTCGGCGACGAGGTCGTCCTCTCCATCCAGACGGCGCAACCCCGCAAGTCGGTGAAGAAGAAGGACATCCACCGCGCTGTCGTCGTCCGCACCAAGAAGGCCTTCCGCCGCAAGGATGGCTCGTACGTGCGCTTCGACGAGAACGCCGTCGTCCTCGTCGAGAAGGACAAGAAGGAGCCGAAGGCCAACCGCGTGTTCGGCCCCATACCGCGCGAGGTCATCGAGCGCGGCTATCAGAAGATCGGTTCGCTCGCACCGGAAATTGTTTAATATATGAAACTCAAGAAAGGAGACAAAGTGATAGTGATTGCTGGCAAGTCGAAGGGCCAGAGCGGCTCTATCGTCCGCGTCATGCCTACGAGCAACACCGTCCTCATCGACGGACTCAACATGGTCAAGCGTCATCGCCGCGCGACATCCGCGAGCCGCGCCGGCCAGATTATCGAGAAGCCGATGCCCATCCACGCGTCCAACGTCATGTACATGGATCCGAAGGATGGCAAGCCGACACGCGTCCGTATCGATCGCAAGGATGGCGGCCGCACGCGCGTTGCGGTCAAGAGCGGCCAGTCGATCAAATAGGCGATCAAATAAAATATCCATATGAACGCAGCAACCAAAACAGCAAGTAAGACAGTAAGCAAGCACAAGACGACCTTCGAAGCTCTCAAAGGGGACTTCGGATACGTGAACGTCATGCAGGCTCCGAAGCTCACGAAGGTCGTCGTCTCGATAGGCGTCGGCTCAGTGAAGGACAAGAAGAAGACCGACCTCATCCGCGACCGCCTCGTGAAGATCACGGGCCAGGCCCCGGCTAGCCGGGGCTCCAAGAAGTCGATCGCCGCCTTCAAGATGCGCACTGGCGACCTCGCTGGCTATCAGATCACGCTTCGCGGCGCGCGCATGCAGGCCTTCTTCGACAAGCTCGTGCACATCGTCTTGCCACGCGTGAAGGACTTCCGCGGCATCAAGCCGAGCGCGATCGACGAGATGGGGAACATTACCATCGGTCTCAAGGAGCACACCGTCTTCCCGGAGACCGCTGACGAGGATGCAAAGGATGTCTTCGGATTCGCGGTGACCGTCGGCACGACTGCTAAGAACAAGAAAGAAGCAGAAGCGTTCTTGCGCTACCTCGGCGTGCCGCTCCAAGCTGCCAAATAAATAAAAAACAACGACCGCCCAAGTGAGGCGGTCGTTTCGTTTTGAGCTGTGCCTTGAACAAATCACACGACGGTCACGGCCATATCTGAGGGCCTAACCTCGTCGTATAATTTCACGTTTTCGAACGTCCATCGATTGCCAGTCATCGTTTGCTCGAATTGCAGGCAATGGATCGCAAAATCATCTCCGTAAGGAGGTTCCGAAGAGTAGCGATACCTAGTCCCAGGAAAAAGGAAACGGCGAGACTTATCCCAGGTCTTAGGAATCCGGCCCGGACGTTTCAACAAGAATTCCAAGATAGATGCGTCCGCCGCGCCCTCAGGGCACCAGTTTTCGACGCCCACCCCTTTCCTCAGAGCTTCGCGCCCAAGTTCTTTCTCGGCTTCAAGCAATTTGATCCTGGATTCATCCCAAATAAGCATGCCTACTGGGTTATGCGAATCGAGATGCCGATATTTCCCGAGCCTCAATGCCTTGGAGCTGGTATCTATTTGGTACTGAAACTCGGAATGTTCTCCGCGAACGATTTGAACCACCTCGCGAAGGAGTTGTGGATCTTCGGTCAAACTCTGGAGGTCGGCTGGTAGGCCAGAAACCCCAAGCCATTTCAGGCAGAAATTATTGGCAAGTCCGAGACCGTGGAATTTCCTATATTCAAGATCTGTAGGCATCTCATGCTTCCTTCCGTTTGTGACTATCCGGGTGGATGTTGTCACGAATGTTCGGCTCTCTATGAACCAAAGACACCCTACTCTTACCGGTCCTGAAGTCAAGCGTATTTATGAGAAATATCCAGTATTCTTGCTATAGTAGCGCGATGGATAAGAAGGATAGGAATAGAGGATTTTGGAATAAGGAGTACAAAGCATCGGATCACCTGAAACTCTCCGACGAAGCCGCCGAAGATTTGGTCAAAGCGACCAAGTGGATCGAGCGCCGCACCGGCCGCGAATACTTCAATCCGCTGGCGACCGTGCTCGACCTCGGTACCGGCAATGGCCGCCACCTCGTCTATATGGCGAAGACCTACGGCATGCGCGGTATCGGCTACGATCTCTCCGAAGAAGCGATCAAGCTTGCGCGCGACGCATCGCTGCAGCTTCCCATCAAGTACGAAGCGCGCTCAATAGAAGGGGACTTCGATAAGGTTAAGGACGGCTCGATCACGCTCGTCATCGATATGATGACCTCGCATTTCCTCAAAGCTGCCGAGCGCGAGCATCTGCGCGGCGAGATACTGCGCGTGCTGAAAACCGGCGGATGGCTCATCTTCAAGACATTTCTCGCCGACGAGGATCTCCATACCAAGCGCCTCCTGCGCGATCACCCGGCCGACGAAGAGGGTGCCTACATCCACCCGGAATTTGGCATGTACGAATATGTCTGGAGCGAAGAGAAGCTGCGCGAGTTCTTCGAGCCGTACTTCACCATCCACAAGCTCGACAAATCCCACCGCCACATCATCCGCGGCAAGGCCGGCAAGCGCCGCACGGTGACGGTTTATATGCAGAAGGAGAGCTAAGATCCGATTGTGAGAAACTGTTTCTCACAGCCAGTAAAGAGGAGGTTTGACTTTAAGCCCCATATCGCGTATATTTCTCAGGCCTCGCAGGGGGCCTCTTTTTTAGCCTGATCGGCCCAGGGCCGATATCGTAAGAAAAAGGTCACGCAGGGAAGTCTCCGTAACTCAAGGCCGCAAGGCCTCGATGCAGGACTCCCAGCAACTCCTTTAAGGGCGCACAACCACATGGCAAAGAAATCAATGATCATCAAGGCTAACCGCCCGCCGAGGTTCGCTTCGCGCGTGGTTCGCCGTTGCTTCAAGTGCGGCCGCCCGCGCGGCTTCATGCGTGATTTCAACCTGTGCCGCATCTGCTTCCGCTAGGAGGCATTGGAAGGAAACATCCCGGGCATCAAGAAGTCCTCTTGGTAAATCTATAAAATATATATGGTATCAGACCCCGTAGCAGACCTCATCACACGCCTCACCAATGCGGGCGCTGTCGGCCATGCGGTCGTCTCCATGCCGTTCTCTAATTTCAAATACGCTATCGCCGAGAAGCTCAAGGAGCAGGGTTATGTAAAGGCTATTGAGAAGAAGGGCAAGAAGGTCAAGAAGACTCTCGATGTCACTCTCAAGTACGACGAGACAGGCAAGCATGCTATAGCGGGCGTCAAGCGTGTCTCCAAGCCGGGCCGCCGCATGTACAAGGGTGCAGGCGAGATCAACCCGGTCCGTTACGGATTCGGTGCCTTGATCCTCTCAACCCCGAAGGGCATCAAGACCGACAAGGAGGCTCGCAAGGAGAAGATCGGCGGAGAGACGCTCTTTGAGATCTGGTAATTAATTTATGTCACGCACCGGCAAACTCGCGATAAAGATCCCTTCAGGCACTGAAGTCGCCTTTGCCAATGGCGAGCTCTCGGTCAAAGGGAAGGGCGGCACGCTCACGCGCTCCGTGCACTCATCTATAGGCATCGAGGTCGCGGACGGCCAGGTTACCGTGAGCCCGATAACCAAGACTCGTCTGGCCCGTGCCTTGTGGGGCACCTACGCCGCGCATGTGCGCGTCATGGTCGCCGGCGTGAATACGCCCTTCGTCAAGAAGCTCGACGTGCAGGGCATCGGCTACAAGGCCGAGATGCAGGGGAAGTCCATCAAGCTCACCGTCGGATTCTCGCATCCGGTCATCATCGCGATTCCCGAAGGGCTCACGGTCGCTATAGAGAAGAACATCATCACGATCACGGGCATCGGCAAGGATGCCGTCGGACAGTTCGCCGCGAAGGTCCGCGCCATCAAGAAGCCCGAGCCGTACAAGGGCAAGGGAATCCGCTATGAGGGCGAGATTGTCCGCGAGAAGCAGGGTAAGAAGGCGGCAGGATCCGCATAAAAATTCGTATGGCAATGACTAAGACACAGCAGAGGAATCGACGTCACGCGCGCGTACGCGCCCGCGTCATGGGTACGGCATCACGCCCGCGCCTCTCTATTTTCCGCTCCAACACGCGCATCGTGGCGCAGCTCATCGACGACGAATCGATGAAGACGATCGTCGCTATCTCGTCGGACAAGGAGAAGGGCAAGACTCCGAAGGAGCGCGCGGAGTCAGCGGCCGCGACGCTGGCCAAGGCCGCTCAGGCGAAGGGCATCAAGGCGGTCGTCTTCGACCGCGGCGGCTTCCTCTACCTCGGGACGGTCAAGGCCTTCGCGGAATCAGCTCGTGCTGCAGGATTAGAATTTTAATATATTGCTATGCCTAAGGAAACAGAAACAGCAGAGACCATCGTTACCGACCAACCGGTTGAAGCCGCTGTTGTTGCTGTACCGGCGGCGGCAACGACCGGCGAGCGCAAGCCCTTCGGTGGCCGCGGAGCGGGC
>VFSW01013412.1_pt1 | contig 11391 bp, 7 predicted proteins | sample 5358111 | NCBI WGS metagenome assembly VFSW01 (sample SAMN11554181, study PRJNA540505) | mine drainage metagenome | isolation source: sediment from site ElyBrook_90M | place: USA: Ely Copper Mine, Vershire, VT | collected 2017 | reverse complement strand
CCCAGGCGGCCCGGGTTTTGACCCACTCTCCCCGGCCCATGCGGTTGCGGGGGGGGGTGGGGTGGGGGTCAGGTTTTGCCAGGACGTATTTCACGAGTGTTTCACGATCGACCCTTGGGTCATTCCGGGCAGGGATTCGCCTGCTTATTTGCTCCCGCTATCGGCGGCTAGCGCGGGAGGAGCCAGGCAGGCCGCCATGTTCCAAAGATTTGCCTCGCCGTCTCCCACTTCCCGTTTGATGGCTTCCCAAATCCGATCCGGCACCGACAGAAATACGGCGACGACGTCTGGGTCAAATTGCGATCCGGATTGGCGCGTGATCTCCTCCCGCGCCGCGGAGAGCGGCAGCGCCCGCCGGTAAGGGCGGTCTACCGTCATCGCGTCTAAGGTGTCGGCAACCGAGAAAATGCGCGCCGAAAGCGGAATTTCCTTGCCGGCGAGTCCGTTGGGATACCCTTTTCCGTCAAACCGCTCATGGTGGCACAGCACAATCTCAGCGGCTTTGGTCAGGTGAGGAATGCGGGCGATCAGGCCATGGCCAATCGCGACGTGGCCTTTCATTATCTCCATTTCAGGGCCAGTCAGCTTGCCGGGCTTGAACAGGATCTCATCGGGAATGCCGATTTTTCCGACATCGTGCAGGTAAGCTCCGCGCAGGATGTCTTTGTAATTCTCTTCGGGGTATGCCATCCTTCGCGCCATTTCCAGCGAATAACGGCAAACCCGCTGCGCATGCCCTCCCATTTCGTTGTCGCGAAAATCCAAAGCCGCCCCAAGCGCCTCAACGGTTTCGTCGTAGGACTGTTCCAGGCGTTCCAGCACGTCGCGCAGTTGATTGGTGCGCGTTTCCACCAGATGGCCCAATTGGGCGCCCTGCCTGCGCTGCTGGGCCTTTACCCGGCTCTTCTCCATGGCGTTGCTCACGCTTTGGAACAGCGTCGCCAATTGAATGGGTTTTACCAGATAGTCCGCCGCGCCCAGCTTCATGGCCTCCACGCCGATGCGCACGTCCGATTCGCCTGTGGCCATCAGGAACGCGGCTTCGGGCAGCAGTTCCTGGCCTTTTTCCAGCAGTTTTAAACCCGAGATGCCTGGCATGTACAGGTCCGTTACCACCACATCAAAGCATTCGCGGCTCAGGAGTTGCAGCGCCTGTTCCGCGCTCATGCAACTGCGGCAGTTGTAGCCTTGCCGGCGCAAGGCCTCCTGCAACAAGCCGCAGACACTCACCTCGTCATCAACAACGAGCACACGCCCGCCGGGTTCACACTCACCCATCTTGACCTCATGGCGCTATTCCCTCTGCGCCGGCGCCCTCTTCTGGCCTTCCCCTCTTCCCCATTGATTTATCGGCACCACACCGCTGTTAGTTGAACGGCGGGCGGGTGGTTATTTGACCAGGCTACGACCGGGCCGGATGGGAAATGGCGAAAAGGCGCCGCGCCAGCTTTTACCCGGCGGGCTAAGGCGGGGGATTGGATCAGGGAGATTGAGGAGGAATAACGGAGTATGCCAGGGAACACAAGGCGTGGCCGGACCTCAGGAGAAGGCGCGGCCCATCACAGGCTCAAACGGCGGCGGCCCTGGTCAGCACGTTTTCGATTTCTTCGTAAACTTCCTGGGCGCTAAGGGGCTTGTTCAGGAATCCATCCGCCCCCGCTTCCTGCAGCCGCTTGCGGTCACCCTTTGAGGCATGGCCCGTTACCACGATTACGGGAAGGTGGGTGGCGGAGGTCTTTTCCCGGTTGCGAATCTGCTTGAGCGCCTCGCTGCCGTTCAGTTTGGGTATCTCAATATCCATCAGCGCCAGATCGAAGGGCTGGCTCTCAATCACGCTCAGCATTTCGCGTCCGTCGGGAACGGCGACCACCGAGTAGCCGTGTTTTTCAAGCAGCCGCACGGCCAGGTGGCGATTCACCGGATTGTCTTCCGCAACCAGAATGCGCAGGGCGCGGCGGCCATCCCGCAGGCTGTGCAGCGTGATCAGCGGGTAATCACCGCGTGACTCCCGGCGCAGTGCCAGGCAGGTCAGGATGGCGTCGCGCAAGTCCAGCTTGCGTACTGGCTTGGTAAGGAAGGCGGCTATCCCCACCTTGCGGCAGCGTGCTGCGTCGCCCCTAAGCCCTCCGGAGCTTATCATCACAATTCGAACCTCGGAGTAGTAGGGGTCGCCAAGAACCTTCTCTGAGAAGGCGTAGCCGTCCATGTGGGGCATCTGTGCATCGGTCAGGATCAGCGGAATGGTGCGCCCGGCTTCCTTGATCTTGGCCAGGTAATCCAGCGCCAGGTCGCCGCCCCGCGCCAGCAGGGGCAGCATTCCCCATTGACGCAGCACTCCTTCAAAAAACCGCAGATTAACGGAATTGTCGTCCACCACCAACACATCCATCCCTTTCAGCACATCATCGCGCGCCCGCGCCAGCTCCATGGATTGTGCCGGCATCTGCAGTTGAACCGTAAAATAAAACCTGCTGCCGTACCCCAATTCGCTTTGCAGCCACATTTTGCCGCTCATTTTTGCGGCTAGCCGTGACGCAATGGTCAACCCCAGCCCCAAACCTCCAAAGCGCCGCGTGGAGGAGCTGTCGCCCTGCCTGAACGCATCAAAAATCGCCTGCTGGCGTTCGGGCGGTATGCCAATACCGGTATCGCTCACAGTAAACTTTAATTCCGCGTGCCGCTCATCGGCAGCGACTGATTCAACCAGCAGGCGAATCTGGCCCCGCTCGGAGAATTTGACGGCGTTATCCACAACGTTCGAAATAATCTGCCGAAGACGCGAAGGGTCGCCGATCAGTGAGACCGGAACCTCTGGCCGCACTTCGCTTGTAATGGTCAGGCCTTTCAAATTGGCGCGCACTATCAAAGGCTTCAGGGTCTGCTCAATGCTGGCGCGGACTCTGAATTCAACCGGGTCGAGCGTCAGCTTGCCGGTATCGATGTTTGAAAAGTCCAGAACCTCATTAATGATCGTATAGAGTGAATCGGCGGAGAGTTTCACCAGGTTCAGGTATTCACGCTGTTCCGGAGTCAGTTCGGTATCCAGCGCCAGCTCCGTCATGCCCAGAATGCCGTTCATTGGCGTGCGGATCTCATGACTGATGTTGGCCAGGACTTCCGCCTTGGCAATATTGGCAGCCTCCGCTTCCTCCCGCGCCCGCTGCGACTCTTCTTCAATCTGTTTTCTTTCCGTAAAGTCATGGCAAATACCCACTACGCCCTTTACATTCCCCATGCCGTCAAAAGTGGGCACCCGTGTGGTCATCATCCATCGCGTCTGGCCGCTGGCGCTGGTTGCCGGTTCCACCCGGTTCAGCATAGGCTTGCCTGTGCGCATCACCTCCTCATCCGCGGCCTGGGCGCCAGGTCCAAAGCCGCCGGCCTGGAACAACGATGAGTGCTTTCCAGCCAGAGCCTCGGGCGAAGGCGCCGAAAGGCATTCCGCGGTAGCGCGGTTCGCCACCAGAAATTTCCCTTGCGCGTCCTTTACATAAATCAGATCGGGCAGTTGGTCCACCAGGGTGCGCAGCAATTGCCGCTCTGACTCGAGTTCCGCTTCAACCCTCCAGGTTTCGATCACCTGGCCGAATTGACTGCAGATCGAACCCAGGCTAGCCAAAAAGTTGTCTTCAGGCGCATGCCTACTCGCGCTGATGAACTCCATTAGGCCCACCAGCTCGTCGTGCCAAAGGAAAGGGAGAAAAAGTGCGGTAACGGGCCGGGCGTCAGGTTTTGCCGCCTGACCTTCAGGCGCCAAGCCCCTGGAAATGTCTGGAAAGTACCGCGGCTGCCGCAAGCCAAAAAGCAGCTCCGGTAAGGGTGCGCCGTCAGGCGGCACGGCGCTTGGCGCGGTCTCCAGGTTTTCCCACGCGCTGCCGTCATCCTCCTGCCATCGGGCGGCGGCGCGGGTAATGCCTGATCCGGGTTCAACCAGCCACAGCGCGCCGGCAGGCCAGCCCAGGGCGCGGGCTATCGCCTCAATCACGCGCGTTCCCGTCTCCGCAGGGCCGCGGGATTCGGCCAGGGCTCGCACCACGGCATATTCCATGGCCATCCTGCTTTCTTCGCGCTTGCGGCTTGATATGTCGGCGAAGGAAAGCACACTTCCGATCACAAGCTCGCCCAGCCGGGCGGTTTGCAATTGGTATTCGGCGTTGATGGTGCTGCCGTCGGCGCGCGCAAAAACACCTTCCGTTTTGCGCCGCATTGCGCTGCTGGAAACCTCAATCAGGTTCAGGAATTCACAACCGGAAGTCTGGAGGCTATGCGGGCAGCGTGGGTGCAGCAGAGTGTGAAGCGGCATGCCCAGAATCTGCCTTGCGCTCTCGTAGCCCAGTATTCGCAAGCCCGCCGGATTGATGAAGCTGCACTTTCCTTCCAGATCGAGCCCTGCAACTCCTTCCGCCACGGAGTTCAGAATCACGCGAACGCGCTCATCGCGCGCCTGAAGTTGCCTTTCGGTCTCCTGTCTTGCGGCCCTTACCCTGGCCGCCTCCACTTCCCGCTGAATCACCGAGGCCAGGCGATTCAGTTGATCCTTCATCACAAAGTCATGCGCACCGGTCCGCATGGCTTCAATGCCCTTGCTGATGGGAAGTTCGCCCGAGACAATAACAAAGGGAAGGTCAATTTTTCGCTGCTGCAATAGCTTCAGGGCTTCCAGCGAATTGAACTGAGGCAGGGCGTGATCGGCAACCACCACATCCCAGGCGCCCTCTTCCAGGTTGCGCGCCATTTCCGCAGCGGTCTCGACGCGCGTTATGTAAGGCTGATAGCCCGAAGCCTGCAAGTGATGGACAATCAACAGCGCATCTGCTTCCGAATCCTCAACCAGGAGAACCCGCAGATCTTGCGTGGTATACATTCGTCTCGTCCTGCTCCGCTGCGCCGTCCTCAGGCGGCGCCCCAGCAATAAAGTAAAACACCCTTTCCATCCGTAAATCCCGGTGGGTTGTTGTCGTGTCCGCGCGACAAAACGCCAATTACTTCAATCAGTCTGGCGCAGCCCGCGCCCCGGCATTATAGCCAATACCTACCCTTAATTTCACCCCGGTTCACTTCTTCGCAGCCTTTATCTGCCCGCGGGCCTGCTGCCCGGCCCGGGGTCTCGCCTTACAATGTAAAGTAAAAAGTTGCTCCTTCGTCCGGCTTGGCGTCCACCCATATTCTGCCGCCGTGCCGGTGGATAATACGGCGGACCGTGGCCAGGCCGATGCCCGTTCCCGGGAATTCGTGGGAAACGTGCAGGCGCTGGAAGGGCGCGAACAGTTTGCCGGCGTGCGCCATGTCAAACCCGGCTCCATTGTCTTTCACGTAGAAAATCTGTCGCGAATCTTCAACGCCCTGCCTTCCCACCTCGATGCGCGCGCCTGCTTTCCTCGCCGTGTACTTCCACGCGTTATTCAGCAGATTCTCAAACGCCGCGTGCAGCAGGGCGCGGTCTGCCGGCGCCACCAATCCTTCCGCAACACACACCTCCACTTGGCGTTTCGGGTCGGAGTTCGCCAGCTCCTCAAGAATCGCGTTGGCCATGGCGGTTAGATTGACTGCTTCCACCCTCATTTCGGCCTGGGAATAGCGCGAGAGGTTCAGCAGATCCTCAATCAGATTAGCCATGCGCCGGCAGGAAACGACGATCCAGTTCAAATATTGCCGGCCCTGCGGGTCCAGACGGTCATTATGCTCTTCCAGCAGGATCCGGGAAAAGCCTTCGATGGCTCGCAGCGGCGCGCGCAGGTCGTGAGAAACCGAATAGGCAAAGGATTCCAGCTCCTGGTTCGCATTCAGCAGTTCCGCAGTGCGCTCGCGCACGCGCTGGTCCAGTTCCACGTTCAGCATGCGGACTTCCTGCTCTGTCCGCTTCAGTTCGGTCATATCCAGTACAACGCCCATCAACTCATCCGGAGCATTGTGCACCTTGGCCCAGGCGACCAGAACAGGCACGCGCGAGCCGTCGGCACGCAGGTATTCCTTTTCGTAAGGAGCGGCGCCTCCCCTTTCCACGATCTGCCATTTTACCTGTTTGGTCAGTTCATGGTATTCCGGCGGAGTCAGAATGTCGCGGTTGATTTTTCCCGCCTCAAGCTCCTGCTGGGTATACCCCACCATTTTCAGGAGAGCGCCGTTGGCATAGGTAACGACGCCGTCCAGCCTGGCCAGCATGACTCCCACAATATTCGACTCCATCAGCCGGCTCATCAGTTCGGCGGAACGCCGGTTTTTCGCCTCCGAGGCCCGCAGCCGGGCGGCTTCATGGCGCAACGTCTCGCCGGGCTGCCCGGCCGTAATGGCCTCCGCGGCCAGCCCGGCCATGGCGGCCAGGGTATCCCCATGCTGAACGCTGAAGTCACCGTCCTGTTCTTTCCGCAACGCCACCAGCAGCATGGGCGATACGGAGCTTTCGCCCGCCGGCGTCATTCGCGCCGCCAGGCCGCTTTCAAAAGCCGACGGGCTTCTCTGATCGGATTTCCAGGGAAAGTTTTGGGCGGCGTTAGCCGCGCCCGGAAATGCGGAAATTTTCAGCCAGGCGAGAACCTGCGGATTTTTTATGAATTCGCCGGTCTGGCTGCCATCGTTGCCGGCTCGCGCCACAATTTGCCAGGGCTGCAAGCCCGTCTGCGGCGCCAGCAGCAGTGTACAGCGGGCGGCCAGCGCGCTTTGCACACTTTCACACAGCAGGGAATAAAGCGCCGCCTGATCTGTTAGCGAAAGCAGCTTGCCAACAAACGCGGTGAACGCGCGAAAAGACTGGCGATCAAAGTCCGTTTCCTGTGCATCCCTTCCTGGTTGTTTCAAATTCCAATCCAGAGGAAAGCCCCCGCCTTTGCCCAATAACAGTTCCTTTTGCTGATACGCATCCCGTTTGTCCTCAGCCATATCCTTGAAGCCTCCAGGAGGAACTTTGGCCCCACGGGCCGGAGCGCCACCCAGCCGTTTTCCCCATCCTTAGTAGGGGTTACGAGTTTTGCGCGCAAGGTGTTTCCCCAATCTTCATCAACGACCCGGCTTTCTTTAACCTGTGTATCCCCATTACAAGTCCTCGTTACACTAACGGATCCCAGTCCCGGTCATTCATACAAGGCTGCGCTTACCGCCTGCCGAACCGCCTTCGCCACCCGGTTTCAGCCATGCGCTCGCCACATCGCGCACCAATTCCACCAGGTCCTCAAACAAGGTCGGCTTAACCAGATAATCCCGGGCGTTCAACGCCTTCGCCTGCTTCAGGTCTGACGGCACATTTGAAGAAGTGAGCATCAGCACCGGAATCTGCCGGAGCTGAGGCTGGGCTTGCATCCACTCCAAAACTTCCAGCCCCGACATGCGCGGCATCTTCAAATCCAGCAGCACAATGTGAGGCAGAGGATAATTCTGGCGGTCATTATAGATTCCTGTTCCCGACAGGTAATCCGTTGCCTCCAGGCCGTCGCACACCACTCGCACCGGCATATCTATTTCCGCCTGGCCGAAGGCGCGCTGCAGCAGAAACGCATCATTCGAATCGTCTTCTACAACCAACACCGGCCTTTCACACTCACCCATGGTTAACTACCCCCTCTGAAGTTCGACCCAAAAACGGCTGCCGCGGCCCGGCGCTGAATCAACTCCTGCACGCCCGCCAAGCTTTTCCACGCTGCGCCGGACAATCGCCAATCCAATTCCGGTCCCGGGAAATTCCTCCTGACTGTGCAAGCGCTCAAAGGGTTGGAAAATTCGCTTCTGGTAGCGCGGATCGATCCCTATGCCCTGGTCCTCAACCCAAATACGTACCCAGGCGCCGTCTTCCTGCACGCGAATCTTCACCTGGGGCCTCTGGCCGGGCACGGCAAATTTCAACGCGTTGCTCAGCAGGTTGGAGAGTATGTGGAACAGAATGGTGGTCGAAGCCAGAACCGCCCCATTTACATTTTCAAGCTGAACCTCCGCTGCGGAGCTCCGCACCTCCTTTTCATGCGCGGCAAGAGTTTGGGAAACGGAAGCGGCCAGACTTACCGGCTCACGGTTTATGGAATTGCGGCCCAGGCTGGCGTAATCCAGCAGGTCGCGCACCAGCGCATCCATCCGCACCGCGGCTGCGGTGATGCGGTGCAGATGGGAGCGGCCACGCTCGTTCAGGCACTCGCCGTTCTCCTCCAGAGCCACCGTCGCAAAGCCCTGCATCGCCCGCAACGGAGCCCGCAGATCGTGAGAAATCGAGTAGCAGAAGGATTCCAGCTCCTGGTTCACCTTTCTCAAGTCGCCGGCTCCCGGCAAAGCCAGCGCCTTCGGGGTCAGCCAAAAAAGCGCCAGCGCCGTCGCCAGCGAGCCCATGGCCGTTACGGCCTTGATCGCCCCGGATAGCCAGTACGTGCCATGCCACAATGTCCACACCTCCATCGCGTGGGTCAGCCCGCACCCCAGGATGAAAAGTCCGAACATAAAAATAATACCCGGGTACGGCATATCCTTGCGGCGCCGGGCAAAATAGTAAAGCTGAGCCGAAATACAGAAGTAGGCTACCGCAATGCCGCTGTCGGAAGCGGCATGCAGCAGCATCAGCTTGGGCTGCCAAAGGTAGCAAAATCCATGCGGCATGTAGCCGGAATAAAAAAGTTTACGAAGGTATTGCATGGCCCCTCCGCCAAAAACCCATTGAGTCGCGGTCCATGAGCTTTAGCCGGGATCTGACAGGCGAAGGATCGATCCATTGAACCGCCCGCCGTTGCGTGGTCTGCAAACCGGCTTGCGGGTAGCGACACGTCCAGGAACTCAAGGGGTAGTTCTTCACTTGCGGTTTGAAAGCTGGGGTTATGGGTTGCAGACTGGCCACTTCCACTAAAACGCGCCGCCCAACCATGGCTTGATTTTTCTTGATCATGGCAGCGCCATTCCGTGCCATCGATCTGTGGAGCAGCCCTTCGCGTAACCATATGAATCCTTGATTGGGTTCACGTCGAAGGTAAGTTCCATACAGTAATGTCGAATATACTATAATTTTATATTCTAATTTGTCAATTCATTAATACTCAAACCTAGAAATCTCCAACCCAGGCATTCCATCCCCCACACGCGGCAGGCGGCCCTCGCAACCATGCACCCCATGCTATAATCAGGGCTCAACATAGCCTTAAGATGCCCAGCACAATGGAAAATCTGGTGGGGCTTGATGCCGCGGAACTGGAGCAGGTGGCCCTTGCCGCCGGAGAGCCGCGCTATCGAGGGCGCCAGCTCTATCGTGGCATTTATCATCGCCGGGTCGCCGCTCTTGGCGCCTTTACGGATCTCAGCCTCAGCTTTCGTCAACAGCTTGCAGCACGCTTCACCATTGCTTATCCCGAAATCCGCCAGCGCGTTACTTCCCGCGACGGTTCCATCCGATACGTGCTGGGCCTGGAAGACGGCCAGCAGGTTGAATCCGTCTACATGCCTGACCTGAAGCGGGTGACGCTTTGCATTTCAAGCCAGGTGGGCTGCGCCGTGGACTGCCGGTTCTGCTTTACGGGACTTATGGGTTTGCGGCGCAACCTGACAGCCGGCGAAATTGTGGGGCAGGCGCTGGCCATTGTAGCTGACCACGCCATTCCGGCGCAGTCGCGGCTGAACGTGGTGATGATGGGCATGGGCGAGCCGTTGCTGAACTACGCCCCGGTGATGAAGGCCGTGCGCTTGCTGGCCGACGGCGAAGGCGCTGCGATACCCGCCCGCCGCATTACGCTTTCCACCGCCGGAATCGTTCCCCGTATCTACGATCTGGCGCGTGAGCCGGTGCGGCCCAAACTGGCGGTTTCCCTGAACGGGTCAACCGACGAACAGCGCCAGGCGCTGATGCCGCTGAATCGCAAGTATCCTCTTGGCGACTTGCTGGCTGCCTGTCGCGCTTATCCTTTGCGGCCGCGCGAGCGAGTGACGTTTGAGTATGTGATGCTCGGCGGAATCAACGATTCCGATGCGGATGCGGAGCGCGTGGGCGAGCTGGTGCGCGGCATCAACTGCCGCATCAATTTGATTCCTTACAATTCCGGCCGGCAGCTTGAGTATCGCGCCTCGCCGCTCGATCGCGTGCTTGCCTTTCAGGATATTCTGCACCGCCACGGCGCGCCGGCATTTATCCGCATTTCGCGCGGTCAGGATGTTCAGGCGGCGTGCGGCCAGTTGCTGGTGGAATCCTCCCCGGGCGCCTTACCGGCTGCCACGCACGCCGATAGCGGCCATCATGCGGCCGGCTAGCGCGGCCTCCTTGCGATGCGAAAAGAACAGGTGGGTGTTGCAGGCGGTGCATAGATCCAGGTTGAAGACGCGCTGCGGTTGCAGCCCGGCGCCGGCTAATTGCCAGCCAACCGCCGCCGCCAGATCCAGATGATAGCCGGAATGGGCCGGGCGCGCGTGGCCCGGCGGCATGGGGTCAAGAAAGGCATTCACGAAGGCGCGCGGCTGCCGTTCTTCCGCCGGGCGGATCAGGAATTGCTCGCCTTCGGGAAAGCGCGCGCAGAAAGCCTCGGCAACCTCATCCCCTACTTCGTAGCAGCAGGCGCGAATGCAAGGTCCCAACAGGGCGAGCAGGTGCGCCGGAGCGCACCCGAACAAGCGCTGCATCTCTCCCACGGTTTTTTCCGCAATGCGAGCCAGCGCTCCGCGCCATCCGGCGTGCACGGCAGCCACGACGCGCCGCCGCGTATCCACTATCAGCACGGGCAGGCAATCCGCCGTGCGGAGCGTCAGTAAAATTCCGGGTTCGCGCGTTATCAGCGCGTCGCCGCTCCAGGCCGTTGACTTGCCCGGCGCCGGGGACGCGGCGGCATTGTAACCACCCGGCAGGTAGGCCAGCCCTTGCCCCTCGCGCCTTACCAGGTAAATGCGGTCCGAATGGATTTGCCGCAGCCATGCGGCATCCGCCGGCGTGCAGCCCAGTTCGCCAAGCAGCAGTCTGCGATTCCTTTGCGCCGCTCCCGCCCCCGTGCCTTCCGGGAGCGCCAGCGTAAAGTGCCCCGGCCTCCGTGCCGCGCTGCCGCGCCGGGTGGTAAAAGCGTGAATCAGCCAGGGGAAGCGCTTTAAGGCCGTGCCCTCAACCCACTCTACACCGTTGCGCGCTACGATCTGGTAAGAACAGTTCTTCAAATTCTGAATATAACACGCCCCATTCAACCCTCCCCTTTCCCCCTTCTGTAGCGCCGGGCTTCAGCCCCTCATTCGGCTTTTGTAGCGGCGCTCTGTGAGCGTCGGTTCTTATTTAAATAAAGGCCGCCGGTCTGTGACCGGCGTTTTCGGGACCGGCGGCCCTTGGGCCGCCGCATACGACGTGTTTCGGGTTCCGGGGTTCAGAGCCCCGGAGGGGCGGCATAATTTAGCCCAGCGCGGCAGCGCTGGGACGGCCCGCCAAAATGAGGTTACCTCCAGCCCCGGCAGGGCGGCATCTCC
>VFSW01013411.1_pt1 | contig 11392 bp, 10 predicted proteins | sample 5358111 | NCBI WGS metagenome assembly VFSW01 (sample SAMN11554181, study PRJNA540505) | mine drainage metagenome | isolation source: sediment from site ElyBrook_90M | place: USA: Ely Copper Mine, Vershire, VT | collected 2017 | reverse complement strand
GGCTTCCTCACCTTCACCTTAGATCGTCGAGGCCCTACGATAGTGTTAACACGCCATAGAACTCAGGTAGCAGCTATACGCTTCTCGTCACCTGCGCGCAGCTTCAACGTCCAGGCAACCAGGTTCTCGAGAAGCTGACGAATGATCTGCCTCGTAGGTTCGTGGGCCAGGTTTCCATGCGCATCGAAACGTTCCGCGGCATTGGCAATCATCACCTCCGGCTGGTTGAGGGGATGCATATCCAGGAAAACAAAGCATTGTCGAAGGTGATATTGCGCCCGTGCGGTGCCCAGCACGCCAATGGATGCGCCCATCACGGCCACCGGTTTGCCTTGCCATGCGCTGTCGCCGTAAGGCCGCGACGCCCAGTCAATGGCGTTTTTCAGCACGCCCGGAATCGAGTAGTTGTATTCCGGGGTGACGATCAGGATGGCATCGGCAGCGCGAATCTCCTTCTTGAGTTCGACAACTTTCGCCGGCGGATTCTGCTCGTCATCCTGATTGAAACCGGGCAAACCGGAAATGTCGGCGATCTCCAGCAGCGTTCCTTGCGGGACGAGATCCACAGCAGCGCGCAAGGCAGCGCGATTGTAGGACTGGCGGCGAAGGCTGCCGGCAATTCCGAGAATGCGAACGGGGTCGCTCATCGTGTCCTCCTGCTCGCGTTGGATGGCGAAGACGGAGAAAGGTTGCAGCTACAAATGCTTTTTGGTCCAGTCGTCAATTCGCGATAGCGCCTCCTGCAGGTTGACAATCGAATTCGCGGTGCTGAACCGCATATAGCCTTCGCCAAACGACCCGAACGCCGTGCCCGACAAACCCGCCACTCCCATGTCGTCCAGCAAGGCATCGGCCAACTTTTTCGATGGCCAGCCCGTCTGCCGGATGTTGGGGAAAGTGTAGAACGCGCCCTTGGGCAGCTTGCAGGAAAACCCCTTGATCTGGTTCAGACCGGTCACGAATACGTCACGGCGCCGTTGGAATTCGCGGCGCATTTTCTCGGGCTCGCTCTGATCGCCGCACACCGCCTCGATCCCCGCCATCTGCGTGAAGGTTGCGGTGCAGGAGGTAGAGTTGGTCTGCAAGCGGGCGATCTGCGCGGCAAGGTCGGCCCGCATCACTCCGTAGCCCAGCCGCCAGCCGGTCATGGAATAGGTCTTGGAAAAGCCGGCGAGGATGATCGTGCGGTCCTTGAAGCCATCGACTGAGGCGATGCTATAAGGATCGACGTCGAAGGTGAGACGGTTGTAGATTTCGTCGCTTAACACCATGATGTCGCGGTCGCCGATGGCGCGCGCGATGTCGTGCACATCTTCTTTGGTGATGATGCCGCCGGTGGGATTTTGCGGCGAATTCAGGATGATGAGCCGGGTGCGATCGCTGATGAGCGAGGCCAGTTCGTTGACGTCGAGCCGGAAGTCGCGTTCCTCGCGCAGCGGGACGGGAACCGGTTTGGCGTTCAGGAATTTGATCATCGACTCGTAAATGGGGAAGCCGGGATTAGGATAGATAACCTCGTCGCCTTCTTCCACCAATGCGAGCATGGTAAAGAAGATGATCGGCTTGCCTCCGGGTACGACCACGACCTCGTCGGCGCTGACCTGGATGCCGCGCGCTTTGCCGACATCGTGGGCAATTGCCTCGCGGAGCTCCGGCAATCCGGCGGCCGGCCCGTAATGCGTGTAACCCTTGCGCAGGGCTTCAACCCCGGCTTCCACAACATTGGCGGGCGTGTGCATGTCGGGCTCGCCGATTTCGAGGTGAATAATGTCTTTTCCTTGCCGCTCGAGGGCGCGGGCGCGAACCAGCACCTCGAAGGCGGTTTCCGTTCCCAGCCGCGACATGCGCCGGGCAAGGCGCAACTCCGTCTGAGTAGTAGTCATAGGCACACCCCAAGGAATTATACGACTCATAGAAAAAAAGGGAGCTCGCTTTCCGTTGTCCCGGATCGGTAGTGGGCCAGCGTGAAGCTCTGGCTCGCATAGTACGCGAGACTAGGCGGTCTCAATACTTGCTGCCAGCGGGCTGGGTCAGATGGGCGGCGACCGCGTCGATGACTTCTAAGCGCAAGCTGTCGGGCGCTTGGGAGAACCAATCCAGAGGCGCGATCCGCAAACGAAGATGGGTGACGGGCGCTCGCCAATGAGGTCGCCACTGGGCTTCATCACCGGCAAAATAATTGGGAAGGTCAAGTTCGTTCCAAGGATAAAACCACACGTCCGAAGTTACGTTGGGCTCGATCACAAAGGGCTTGATTTCGCGGGCGCCGTCGGCGCGCGTGATCTCCAGCTCCAGGTGCGCCGGCTTACGGAGTTGCCACAGAGGGTTGTAGCGGACCGTAAGCCGCAGACGCAGAAAATCGGCACCGTCGGCTGGCCACGCGACGGGCCCAAGGTCGATGGTCGTATTGCGCTGGGTGATCGGCTCGGTACGGCTTTCAGCGCTCAGCGGCCACACCTGGAAGGAAAGGCGCGCCGGACGCGAGCTGTCCCGAATCAATCCAAACATATTGGGCCGAAGCTGGGCCGGCGATCGATAATTGCGAAACAGCCAAAACCAAAGCTCCGGACTGCGTGTGAAGTTCGAGATCTTATCAACCGCGAAGTCGGGCTCGCTATCGCTGATGTAGATTCCCGCGGACGGCAGATTCCCGGCCTGTCCCTGATGGGTGCGGCCGAAAGGAGCGGGATGAAGCAGGGAACTGTTGCCCGGTTCGAGTCCTGCCAGATCTAGCCGGAACAAACGTTCCCCGGTAACCAGATAGGACAGCAGGATTCCGCCGGCAACTTCGCGGCCCGCGCCGAAAACGTAGTACGTGTGATACGGGAAGATGACCGCCGGGTCGCCGGTGGCGCTGTGCTGTCGTAAGAAGTCTGAAGCCGCCCGCAAGTCCGCCGCCCATATGGGCCAATAACACGCTCCGTCAAACTCATCAAGCGATGCCGGACAGTGGTCGAGGGGATGGAGGGCCTGCCGCAGGCTGGCGGCAACCTGCAGAGGGTTGAAGGTGGATTGTGGCAACAGCGGCAGGCGCGGAGAAAGGAGCCACAAGGGGATCGTGGCAAGGGCAGCCGCTGCGGGCAGCAGGCGCGAACGAAATGAGAACAAAATGACCGCACTGAAAAACAGCCAGGGAAAAACCCCGCCCGATATGTGGTAACGATCGGAGCGAACCAGAGCGCGCTGCAGAACCAGGAGGCAAAACAGGTAGCTGCCGGCAAGAAACCCCGCTCGCCGAGTGAGATTGCCGTCGCTTGCCGGGTGGCGCGCCGCCACCAGAAAAACTGCCGTGGCGGCGAGCACCGCCCCTAGCACAATAGCGGTCCCTCCACTGGTCAGGGCCATAGGCAGAGTCCAGCGTTGGGTGCGGATAATGAGCAGCGCGTTTTTCCAAAAGCGAAAATCAAGCGGCCTCGCGAGCACAGAGTTGGCCGCCACCATCAATGCAAAACCGGCAAAAACGAAAACCAGCAAAGCTTTGGCGTAGCGGCCGCGAACTTGTGGCTGGAATCGATACTCCCACAGCACACCCGCCAGACAAGCCAGCCAAGCCATCAAGGCATAGGCCCCGGTATCGGCTGAGTAGAGAAAACCCAACACCGAGAAGATGGCAGCGCTCAAGCCTGCCAGCCATGGCCGTAGCCGCCCCTCGGCAACTGCGTAGCTGCCGATCAGCAACAGCGAGAAAATTAGAACGCCGAGGAATATTCGCAGGTCTGCGGCTCCCATGGGCGCCCACGCTGCCAGCAGAAGCAGGAGCAAAAAGCGTCGCCACGGCGGCTGTTCCGCCATCAGCAGGCGTAAGGCAAGATACATGGCCAGGAAAGTACACCACAGCGGCAGCAGGTTCCAAGTGGCGCTGGCCGTTCCCATTGAGGTCCCCAGCCAACGTGCCGGCGTACTCGACAGCCACTGGTAGAGTGGCCCGAACGTGAAGATCACATCGCGCCCAAGCCAGACTCCCTGCGCAGCCTTGAAACAGGTGTCCAGCTTCCACGAGTAATCGGTCGGCTCGCTGGTGACCACGATCACCGGAGAGTGTGGCGAGAGCAGGGTGGGAGGGAAGGTGCAAACCATCAAAAGCAGAACGCCGAGGCCGTCCCAATTCGCAACCAGCCACAAGCGGAGTCGGCGTCCCCAGAGCGGGCGCGGCCGGCCCTGGTACGGTGTGGAGATAGCAGACCCTGGCATCCACACATCCTACATCCACATCCCTCGGGCACAAGAAATTTGCCGCCCCCGCGGCAATTTTGTGGCATCTACCTCCAAAGCATGGACGGTGTTCTCCATCACCTCTGTAGTTCTCTGGTCTCTAGGATCGTGACTTGGCTTGGTTGAATCAGACTGCAAGACTGTCTTTTTGCGCGAGGGGCCGGAATCGGTGTACGATCAAAAAGCTACGATGGCAAGGATCGCATAGGTCATAGCGAGCAGCAACCGACCGCGGAAAGCTGGCATCTGACAGGGCCGTCGCAATGGCGGTGCCTGTGGGAGAGTTCCCCATGAAACGTCGCATTCTGTTAGTCGATGACGAGTTGGCAATCCTTCTCACTCTGCGCGCCATTCTGGAAATGAATGGCTTTGAGGTGGAGACGGCTGCTTCGTCAAAAGAGGCGCAGCAGAAGTTGCGTAACGGCGTCTATGAGATGGTCATCACCGACATGCGGATGGAGAGCGAAACTTCAGGCTACGATGTGATCCGGGTTGCGCGCCAGCAGTCGTATGATCCAGCGACAGCGCTGCTGACCGCCTATCCCTCACTGGGCAGCGAGTGGGAGAGCAAAGGAGCACAGTCGCTGCTGGTGAAGCCGGTCAACACCGAGGAATTGTTGCGCCAGATCGAGGCGCTGCTGGTTACCCACCAAGACCAGAAGATGCTGGGGCAGAAGAATTCCGTCAGGAAGGCCGCCGTATCCAACGGCGCGGCGGTGCACCGGCGCGCCTCAGCGAAACGAGCCGAATAACACAACCCTTACCACCAGTCACAGGCCTCTAGCGGTTGCCGGCGCGGGTTCGCGGGGCGGCGGGTGCTTGCAAGTTGGGCAGAGGCAGCGCCCATAACTGGGTGGGGTCGAGATAAGCTCCCTGCCAACGCGCCGAGACGTGAAGGTGCGGCCCGGTGGCGCGGCCCGTGGCGCCTGACAGTCCGATCTCCTGGCCTTTTTCCACCTTCTCTCCGTCGTGAACGTCGATCCGCGACAGGTGCATGTAGATGGTCATGAAGCCCTCTCCATGATCAATGAACACGCAGTTGCCTTCGTAGTACAGCTCGCGGGCCAGCACGACCTGGCCTGAGTTGGAGGCGGCGATGGGCGTGCCGGGTTTGGCGTGATAGTCCAGGCCGCGATGGATGCTGGCCAGTTTTCCATTGAAGGTGCGGCGAGTCCCGAACCCTTCAGAAACCGTGGTGTCGATGGGTGGGATAAAATCTCCCGACCATTCGGGCTCGGGTGTCTCATGGGAGAATGCGGCGTCCTTGAGTTTGCGATCGACGGCAATAACGCGTAGTGCCGCGGCGTCAGGCTCGACGAAGCGAAGAGGAACGGTGAGGGCTTCGGTCTTGTACTTGGCGGGATGTACCGGCACAGTGAACTGAGCGCGAATCGGCTTGCCATTCGCCAGCGTTCCATTCAGTTCGAGCTTGTAGCTGCCGGGCTTGGCCTCAAGATCAACTCCGCCCAGGCCGTACCAGACGTGATTCTGCGGGGAGAAAACGATCTCGTGCCCTTGCCAGGCGCCGCGCAGGCTGGAAAGCGAGCTTGCGCTTCTCACCTGGAAGAGACAAGGCGAGCCGCTGGCAATGCTGTGGGGGGTCCATGAAACCCGGAGCGGCTTGGCCGAGGCCGGCGTGACAATTGCAATCCCGAGTACCAGGGGGAAGAGTTTGCTCCAGAGAAATGACATCAGCCTGCGCACCGTTGCCGGCCACCAGGCCGACAGTCCCTTGTAAGACACAATACTCCACTGTGTCCGGGAAGGGGACGTAAGGCGAACTGTGGAACAATTCCAGTAACGCGACTCAGGCCGTAGCAGCGCTGGTTCGCCGCTGCTGAAAGCACTCCCGGCAAAAGACGGGACGGCCCTGCGTGGGCTTAAAGGGGACGGTCGTCTCCTTCCCACAACCGGAGCAATGGGTGCGGGTTTCCACCTTGCTATAAGTGCCTGGAGCTGTGGGTCCGAGAGTGGAAACGCGTTTGGCTTTACAGGCTTTGCAACGCTTGGGCTCGTTCTTGAACTGCTTATCGTGGAAAAACAACTGTTCTCCCGCGGTAAAAACGAAGTCGGCCCCGCAGTCAACGCACTTCAGTACCTTGTCCTGGAATTCCATGGAGAGTGCTCCCTTCAGTCCGTGACTCCCAAGCACACGAACAGGGTCAATCATCCCAACCAGTGAAAACGCCGCGTGGCCGGGAGCCCCAAATCAACTCGCAGCGGACAAGGGTAAGTGGACTGAGCCTTCCGTCTGCCCATCGCAAATTCCGGTGCTTAGGTACAGCTCCCTGGGTTCGGCCCGCCATGCACAAAGGCACGGCACTTCAAATTAAGACTGCGGTTCTAGTTGCTAGTACCCCACGTAATATCCCCACGAAAAGAAAAAACTGGGCCGCATTACCGTGGTTCCCAGCGAGCGCCACTTGGGAGCCTGCCCTGAACGAGCGACGAGCCAAAGGACGCTTGTGGGGGCGGAAATCGGCGGCCCAACGGTGAATTAGTCCTGCTCTTTGCGGGCCTTTTTACGGCTGCGTTTACGCGCCAGCGCCTCTTTTACGCGCTTCTTTTCGCCCGGCTTGAGGTAAAAGGAGTGACGTTTCACTTCCTTGATGATGTCCTCTTGCTGGACCTTGCGCTTGAAACGCCGCAGGGCGTTCTCTAGAGATTCGCCCTCTTGAATACGAACTTCCGCCAAACGGTAACACCCCCAAACTCGTCCCAAATGGACAATAGTAGTTATCCCCTTGTTTGTGTGGGAAGTCAAGCGAAGAGTTGCCCCAATTGCGATCCTAAGACTGGCACTGAAGTCGAGTTTATAGAGCGTATTTTGAAAATAGGCTTTGAAAGGACAACGGTTTCACAGGCCACTGAAGCTGCGCAAGCACCCTCGTAATCAACGCCACCAATCGTTAGGGAAGGTCTGATCAAGTTGTCAGCCTGTCCCTCAGCGGCTAAAGCCGCAATGATTTTGCGATACTTACGGCACGGCTGAAGCCGTGCCCTTTCAAAACCAGGAAAATCTGAGTCCGGTGAAAAGGCTATTTGTGAAACACGCTCTAAGCATTCTGCTAGAAGCTCATCCTGAGCGAGAATTGCACTTGCCGCGGCGCATAGGCATTGTAGGGCGTCAGGAACTGCGAGTTCACCAGGAATGCTCCGGGGTAAACCGATTCATGTACCTTGGCCGTGTATTGGACGAAGTGTCCGGCTGAGTTGTAGAAGCCGTCGTCGCTGATCTCGTCGACTGCATTCAGACGATTGAACAAATTGAACGATTCCGCAATCAGCTTCCACTCAACTCGTTCTCCGCAGCGAATGATGCGGGTGATGCGCAGGTCGGTGCTGGCGTAGTTGGGGCCGAGGAAGGCATTGCGGAAGTAGCCGGGCAGTCGATCGTTGTAGATATTGCCATCGGCGTTGGGATCGCCGGCCATGGTGGCATTCAAGGGGCGCCCTGATCCTGCGGTGAAGATGGTGGACATCCTCCAATTGTTGGCAAGGGTGTTGATCGTCACATGATCGAAGTGAAACTTGGGCGCCGCGACCCAGGCCGCCACAAAACGGTTGCGCTGATCGTTAACGCTGGGGCCCCATTCCAGCCATGGAGCGTAAGCATTCTGCACGTTTCCGGAACGGCCGACCACCAAGGCATCGGGCCCGTTATCCATGGCTTGTGCCAACGTGTAGCTGGCCATGAAGTACATTCCATGGTTGAGCGTACGCCGGAGCGACACTGTCATTCCCTGATAAGTACTGCTGGCATCGCTTTGGTAGGAATTGATGGCTCCCAGTTGCGCATTGGGCCGCTGCACCGGATTGATGCAGGGCGGGTAGGGACAAGTGGACGAAGGAGTGTTTTGCCAGGTGGAAAACGAAGCCACTTGGTACATGCCGACATAGGCCGATCCGTTATCGGTAAAAACCGGGTAGTCCATGATGACCGGCGGCGGGAGATTCACGTCTAGCGAGCGTATTTGATTCACCCCGCGCACGTAGAGGTAGTTCACCGAGCCCACGATGTTGCCCCCGAATTCATGCTGCACAGTAATGTTGGCCTGCTCGGTATGGGGGGTCTGGAAATTGGGCGCGAAGGCGGAGATGTTCGTCTCCATGAGTCCAGGGGGAAGCGACGCCGGCGGCTTGCAGACTAACGTTCCCGGCGGACAATTCACCAGCGGACCGGGGTAGTTGGGGAACAGCGCCGCCTCCGCCGGATTCATCATGTTAAGGAAAATTTGGCTCTGCTGAATGCCGTTGTCGGTGGCAACCTGCGAGACGTACATGGCAGGAATGGGCGTATAGAAGATGCCGCCGCCGCCGCGAATTACAGTCTTGCGCTCGTGGCCTAACGAAAGCGCGAAGCCCAGCCTGGGCGAAAAGTTGGTCATGTTGCTGGGCACCTTGCCAGAGGCGGGATAGAGAGGATTACTTACCAGCGGTCCCGGCTCGAAGCTCTGCAGGTCATAGCGAATGCCCGCGTCGAGCGTGAAGCTCTGGGTGACGCGAATCGTGCTCTGCAGGAAGGCTGCATAGTCGCGCGAATTGGGATTGGTAACCGCGTTGCCAAAGTCCTGCATGTAGTAGCGCGGCACCCCGTGAGCGTAGGCGCGCAGCGCCGATAGCTGCTCGCCATGCGGCATGGGAGCATAGGTCCAGGGGTTCACCGAGATGTTGTCGAAGTAATATTCGCCGTTGAAGAGATAGGGATTATAGTCATTAACCCAGGCCTGCATGAAGTCGCCGCCGAACTTCCAGTGGAAGCGGCCAGTGTCATAGCTGAAGGTTTCGGCAAGATACAGCTTGTTCTCAGTGGTGTTCTGGGGCAGCGTGTTGGGATTGCCGAAGCCCTGCATGAGGCCGTAAATGGTGGTGAAGGGCTGGTCGGAGTTGGCCGCGGCGTCCTGGTTGTCGTGCGAAAACTGCGCCCGCAGATTGCTGGCAAAGCGAGTAGACCAGGCGCTGAACAGAGACGCCGCCAGGGTTTCCGTCTGCACGTTCTCCGTGCCGTTGGCGCTCTCCGCATAGCCGGTGATGGGGCTGGAAGGATTGAAGAACACATTGTTGGTGCCGGTCAGCCGCGAGGTGCTGACGCGAATGAAGGCCAGTTGCTTGGGTGAGAGATTGAAGTCAACCTTGGCGAAGCCGGCATTGCCCTGCATCGTGGTGGGATACGTCCCACCCATGTTGTTCAACTGCTGCGCCGCGGCAGAGACCATGGCCTGGTCGGTGTAGTCGAAATCGGGGGTGCATATTCCTCTACCGTTGCTGTATATACCGCAGCGGTTCGTTGTAGGGACGATGCTTCGGGCGCCGTTGGCGAACTGCACCACCGAGGGCATGGTCAGCAGATGCTGATCAAATCCCCCGTAAAAGAAGATCTTGTCCTTGCGGATCGGGCCCCCAATGGTGCCGCCGAACTGCTGCTGCATATCGTTGGGCTCGCTGGGGGCGTAGGGCTGCTGGGCGTCGAAGGCGCGATCGCGAATGTAATAAAAGCCGGTGCCGTGCCAATCGTTGGTGCCGGACTTGGTGACCACGTTCACCACGGCGCCGCCGGAGCGTCCCAACTCTGCACTGTAGGAGTTCTTGGAGACACGGAACTCCTTGATGACCTCGTTGCTGAACTGATAGGGCGCGCGATAGCCGCCGCGGGCCTGGGCAAAGAAGGAATTGTTGTCGTCAGCGCCGTCCACCAGGAAACTGTTTTCAAAACCACGAATGGCGCCAACGGAGAGGTCGCCATACGAGCCGGGGGTGAGGCCGCGCGGGTCCGGGACGACATCGGACGAGAGCAGGGCCAGGTCGGTAAAGCGGCGCCCCATCAAGGGCAGGCCTTCAATCGCCACCTGCGTCACCATACTGGAAATCTCGCCGCTTTGGGTTTCAACATCGACTGGTTCAGCGCGGATGGTAATGCTCTCGGCGATGGCTGCCGGCGCCAGACGCAGTTGTACCACCGAGACGCCGCCCACCAGCAGTTCCACGCCGCGGCTGGTCCTGGTGGCCATGCCCGGCGCGGAAGCGGTGACGTCATAGCGGCCGGGCGGCAACATGCCGAAGTTGAAGGTCCCTTGGGCATCGCTGGTGGCCTGCAGTTGGAAGCCACGTGAAGGATCGATGATGGTGATGGCCGCCGCGGGGATGCGCGCGCCGCTGGCGTCTTCAATGATGCCTTGCAGCGAGGTGGATCCATCCTGCGCGCTGAGCAGCGTCGGCATAAGAAAAGCCAGGGCGATGCAGAGGACCAAGCCGCAATCGACGAAATGGACGAAGCGACATCGGCTAAGCGGTATCAGGACGGGAAGGATTCGCATTGGGAATGTCGCGTTCGCAGTTGCTGCTATTTATCTTGAAAAAAGTCGGGGACTGTGGTCTGTGATATCCGCCGTTTTCGGCAGCACGAAAGGGCAAGCGCAAATTGGGAAGCGATTCTACGAAAGTAACTGTCTAAATTCTGGACAGCGAGCACGCCGGCGGTAAGACACGCGATTTCGTCCGCACGGTGCTAGACTTTCGAGAAGAATCCTTAGCGCTGGGGGTCGATCAATGATTTACAAGGCCAAAGATCTATCGCCGGAGCAGAAAACCTCTCTGGAATGCCTCTTGGGGCGTCCGGTTGGGGAGGACGAAGCCGTCAGTGTCCGCCCTCTGGCGCCCACGTCCGCTCCTGAATGGCTGCAGAAATCATGGGAGAGCTCCGAGCGGTTGGGGTTGGATCGGCTCTCGATGGAAGAGATTGACGCGGAAATCGAAACTGCTCGCAAGGCGCGCGGCGACCGCCCGCAGCGTCTGCCGCAATGATCCGGGCTGTTCTCGACACCAATATATTGGTGTCGGCACGGCTGAATTCCCATGGCGCGCCGGCACAAGTTCTCCTATTGACCGCTGTTGAACCCGACCTTCAGCGTTACGTCAGTGGCGAGATCTTTGCCGAGTACGAAGAAGTGCTTCGTCGGCCTCTGTTTCGCCGCAGCGAAAGCGAAATCGAGAACACGCTCCGCAATATTCGGCAGCAAAGTTTCTGGGTCAGACCAAGCGAAAGGGGTACGCGCTTGCTCCGATCCGGATGATGACATCTTTCTCGAATGCGCTCAGGCTGCAGACGCGCATTATTTGGTGACCGGCAATCAGTAGTGTCCGGTTGTTGATTTGCAATTACGTGCTAAATTGCACGACCACA
>VFSW01013410.1_pt1 | contig 11393 bp, 10 predicted proteins | sample 5358111 | NCBI WGS metagenome assembly VFSW01 (sample SAMN11554181, study PRJNA540505) | mine drainage metagenome | isolation source: sediment from site ElyBrook_90M | place: USA: Ely Copper Mine, Vershire, VT | collected 2017 | reverse complement strand
AATGGTATTGGTATTCGAATGACCGCCGCCGCGAACGCTTCGTCAGCATCTGCCGCGACCGCGACGTCCAGAAGCTGACCTGGGATGCCTACATGAACAAGGAACTGGTGCGAGCCAGGCCGATCGCGCATATCCGGATATTCTTCAAGAACCTCGCCCATATGGCCGGACTGGCCTCGGCGTAATGGCGGCGCGGCGTGGCTCCTGGAAGCCCGTTCTGATCGCGGCGGCGGTCGCGATCTTCATTGCCGGACTAGGCGGAACGCTGACCGACACCGGGCCGTGGTATCAGGACCTGCGCAAACCGCCCTGGCAGCCGCCGGACTGGCTGTTCGGACCGGCGTGGACATTGATCTATGCGCTGGCGACGGCGTCCGCGGTCCATGCCTGGCGTGCCGCGCCAAGTCGGGTGCAACGCGAGGGGGTCATCGGACTGTTCGCGCTCAATGGCTTTCTCAACGTGCTGTGGAGCACCTTGTTCTTTGCCTTGAAGCGGCCGGACTGGGCTCTGATCGAGGTGGCGTTGCTCTGGCTCTCGATCCTGCTGCCGATTGTGGTGTTCTGGCGCATTTCGAAGCCGGCCAGCCTGTATCTGCTGCCCTATCTGGCATGGGTCACCTTCGCCGCCCTTCTCAATTCCACCGTCGTTCGCCTCAATGCGCCGTTTGCATGAAGCGCGAGCGAACGTGTTGCCGGAAAGGCCTGTGCGTGTGATGTTCCGCCATGGCTGAGATGTTTGCGAGCGGACGCCTCGTCGATCTCGTTCTGATCGTGGTCGTCGTCGAGGCCACGGTGCTGCTGCTGCTGTGGCGGCGCGCGGGACGAGGCGTTGCGCCGTCGGATCTGTTGCCGAATCTGTGCGCCGGCGCGTTTCTGCTGCTCGCACTGCGCGCGGCGCTCGCGGGAGCCGGCTGGATGACCGCCGCCTTTTGCCTCGCGGGTGCCGGACTCGCGCATCTGGCCGACATCCACCGGCGCTGGCGCCGCTAGATGTCGACCGGGGGCGTGGCGCTATTGCTTTTCCGAGAACTTGTTGATGTAGGCGATCACGTCTTTGCGTTGCTGTTCGTCGGCAAGGTGGAACGTCATCTTGGTAGAGCCGGTCGCGAGTTCAGGCTTGCCCTTGTCGGTCAGGAACTTCTTCAGGAAGGCGTTGGGGTCGGGCAGATATTGCATGATGAGGTCGTCGGTCCACACCAGCCCGGCTTCACCGGCTGACTTGTTGAGTGCGGAATAGGCGAAGCCCGGATAGGTGCCCGATTGCCGCCCGATCACCCCTGTCAGGACGGGCCCGATCAGGTTCTTGGCACCGGGACCGATTCGGTGACAGGTCATGCACTGCTTGAAAACCTGTTCGCCCTTGGTCGCGTCCTGGGCGTAGGCTCCGCTGCCCGAAACTGCCATGGCTGCCGCCACTGCCGCCCACACTCGCAATTTGGTTACCACATTTCACTCCCTGAGCTTGGTTTCGCCGCCAGCGCGCAATTGTTAAGATACTTGGACAGTTATAAAGATCAAATACTCTTGTCAGTTCCGACATTTTTTTGAGGGAGATCAATTCGCCCAGCTTGGCAGATTGCTATTCAAACCCCACCTTTACCTCCTATGCCGCGTATCGCTGCGGGATGTGTCAGGCATAGATGACAACTAAAGCCCTATAAACAAAGGTGTTTCTTGACTTGGGGCGGGGATTCTGCGCAATCCTAGGAAACTGAGCGGGTTTTCCTGGGTTAAGTGTCAGGCGTCATTGGCACATTCCGTGCATCGAATGACTGTCGCCTTGCGAGATGATCGGCAGATAACAGAATGGCCGCCTTACCGACCGTACAGCCGGATATCACGCTGCTGCTGGACATGGACGGCGTGATTCGCGAGGCGACACTGTCGCCGGCCATGAGCGGCGAAAGCGTGGATGGCTGGCTCGGCCGTCCATGGGTCGAAATCGCCGGCGAAATCGGCGGCGACAAGGTCAAGCGCATGGTGGACGACGCGCGGGTCAGCGGTATTTCCGCGTTTCGCCAGATCAACCAGCGTTTTCCAAGTGGCCTCGAAATTCCGATGGAATTCACCACCGTGCTGCTTGGCGGCCGCGCCGGAATGCTTGCGATCGGCAAGAACTTGCAGGCGGTGGCCGAGTTGCAGTCGCGTCTGATCGCCGCGCAGCAGACGATGGAGCGGGATTACTGGAAGCTCCGGGAAATCGAGACGCGATACCGGCTGGTTTTCGCCGCCTCCAACGAAGCCGTGGTGATCGTGTCGGCCGCCAATCTGCGGATCATTGAAGCCAACCGTACCGCCATCGAGGCACTCAACTCTCCGCGCCGCCGAAACGAGGATCTGGCCGGACGCGAACTGCTTCACGACGTGGCGGCGGAAGATCGCGAAGCGGTTCGCGACATGCTGGCGCGGATCCGCGAGCGCGGCAAGGCGCTGAGCATCCTCGTGCATCTCGGCACCGAAGCGCGGCCGTGGATGCTGCGCGGGTCGCTAATCACGGCCGAGCCGGGCCACGTATTTCTGCTGCAATTCACCCCCGCCACCGACTTGTCGGTCCCCGCTGACGACGCCGGGCATTCGACCGTCGAGGAACTCATCGACCATTTGCCCGACGGGTTTGTGGCGCTGGACGAATCCGGCATCGTCCGGCACGCCAATCAGGCCTTTCTCGATCTGGTGCAGGTCGGTTCCAAGGGGTCGGCGGTCGGGGAGTCGCTCGGCCGCTGGCTTTCGCAGCCTGGCGCGGATTTGAACGCGCTGCTCGCCAATATCCAGCGCCACAGGACGGTGCGCCTCTTCACCACCACCATTCGCGGCGAGCTTGGCACGGAGACCGAAGTCGAGATTTCAGCCGGCGTCGGCGAGAGCGCGCAGGACCGGATCGGCGTGTTGGTTAGAAATGTCGCCCGGCGCCTTCCCTCCGGCGGGGAGAGCGATCTGCTGCGCCAGGCCCTGGGATCAATGAGCGAGCAGATCGGAAAATCCTCATTGCGCAAGCTGGTCAAAAACACCGTGAGCATCGTCGAGCAGCATTACGTCAAACAGGCGCTCGATTTGGCCGGTGGCAACCGGACGGCGACCGCTGAATTGCTGGGATTGAGCCGGCAGAGCCTTTATGCCAAGCTTAACCTCTACGGGCTCGAAGACAAGGGTTCGGATACCGAGGAAACCCCAGAGGATTGAGTTGGCGTCGCATTCCCTCGCCACCCCAGCGTTCGGAAAAGCTGATCTTTCGAATTGCGAACGGGAAGAGATTCATCTCGCGGGCTCCATTCAGCCGCACGGCGCTCTGTTGGTCGTCAGCGAACCCGATCACCGCATCGTCCAGGCCAGCGCCAACGCCGCCAAATTCCTCAATCTGAAACAGGTCATCGGAAAGCCGCTCGCCGAACTCGACGGCGATCTGCTGTTTCGCATTCTGCCTCACCTCGATCCGACTTCGCAGGGCCTGCCGATCGGTGTCAGATGCCGGATAGGGAGCCCCAGTGCGGAGTTCGACGGCCTGCTGCATCGGCCGCCCGCCGGCGGCTTGATCATCGAACTTGAGCGCGCCGGGCCGTCGGTCGATCTCACCAGGCAGATCGCAAGCGCGCTCGACAAGATTCGCACGGCGTCGTCGCTGCGGGGACTGTGTGACGAGACCGCGACGCTGTTTCAGGATCGTACCGGCTACGACCGCGTGATGGTCTATCGGTTCGACGACGAGGGACATGGCGAGGTGTTCTCGGAGCGCCGCAAGCCCGACCTCGAGGCCTATCTCGGCAATCGCTATCCCGCGACCGATATTCCGCAAATGGCGAGGCGGCTGTACGAGCGCACCCGGGTCCGGGTGCTGGTCGACGTCGGCTACGAGCCGGTCCCGCTGCAGCCGCGACTCTCGCCGCTGACGGGACGTGATCTCGACATGTCGATGTGCTTCCTCCGCAGCATGTCGCCCATCCATCTGCAATATCTCAAGAACATGGGGGTGGGCGCCACGCTGGTGGTCTCGCTGGTGGTCGGCGGCAAATTGTGGGGCCTGGTGGCGTGCCATCATTACGAGCCGCGCTTCATTCATTTCGAGCTGCGGGCCGTGTGCGAGCTGCTGGCCGAGGCGATCGCGACCCGCATCGCGGCGCTCGAAAGCTTCGCGCAGAGCCAGTCGGAAATCTTCGTGCAGCGGCTCGAACAGCGGATGATCGAGGCGATCTCGCGTGAAGGCGACTGGCGAGCGGCGATCTTCGACAGCGCGCAATCGATTCTTCAGCCGCTGGGAGCCAGCGGAAGCGCGCTGATCTATGAAGGGCAGATCATCTCGTCGGGAGAGGTGCCGGGGACGCAGGAAATTCGCGAGATCGGCAACTGGCTGGACGCCAATCGCGATACAGCGGTGTTCACGACGGCCTCGCTGGGGCTGGAACTGCCGCAATTCGCCGGCATTACCAAGGTGGCGAGCGGCGTCGCTGCAACGCCGATCTCCAACAATCCCGGCGAATATCTGATCTGGTTCCGTCCGGAGCGCATCCGCACGGTGACCTGGGGAGGCGATCCGCTCAAGCCATTCGTGATCGGCGACAATCCTTCCGATCTGTCGCCGCGCCGCTCGTTCGCCCAGTGGCACCAGTTGGTGGAGGGCACGTCCGAACCTTGGACACCCGCCGATCTCGCAGCGGCCCGCCTGATCGGCCAGTCGGTGGCGGACTTCGTGCTGCAATTCCGGGCGGTTCGCGCGCTGATCGTGCAGGATCAGCTGGAGCAATTCAGCCGCCACGTCCGCGTTTCCGATCAGCCGGTGATCATCGCCGGCATCGACGGCAGGATTCTCCTGATGAACGAAGCCTTCAGGACGCTGTTGCCGCGTGATCACGCGGCGGCGCGTCTCGACGATCTGGCTCCGGCGTTCCGGCAGTCGGAGCGTTTTCTCGAAAACGTGCGTGAACTGGTCGAGCATCACCGCGCCTGGCGCGGTGAATTGTCGTTGCGCGACGAAGGAAACCGGGAAAAGCCGCTGATGGTGAGGGCCGATCCGGTGCAGCCTTCCCGTGACCGGGTGCTCGGCTTCGTGCTTATTTTCTCGGACATTACCGACCGCAAGGCCGCCGAGACCGCGCGCAGCCGTTTCCAGGAGGGCATCCTCAAGAGCAATCGGATCAACAAGGTCCGGCTCGATTCAAAGACGGACCTTGTTTACCAGAATCTGCTGTCGGCGGTGGTCGAGAACGCCCAGCTCGCGGCACTTGAAATCACCTATGGCACGGAGACGGGCCGGATTGCCGAAATGCTCGAGAGTGTGCGCAATTCGACGCTGCGAACCGCAGAGGTGCTCGAGCACCTGATCTGGCATTCGTCGCGCACATCCGGCGGTGACGAGCCCAGGAAATAGATTGCGGGGCGGCGATCTCTACTCCGCCGCGTCCGCGGCCGAATCCTTCAGCACGGCGGACCGCACCGCGCAGGACAGATCGATGTTCAGCGTGAAGGCGACGGCCCCCTCCTCGACGACGGCGTCGCCATCGCGGACCAGGGCGCCGGCCCGATCCAGCTCCCGGCGATAGTCGGCTTTCAGCGCGCCGAGATCGGCAAACCGCGGAAAATCGTAAAATGACAGCTCGGAAGGACGAAGTTTCAGCGAACGTGCCAGCAGTCGCTGCAGGATAAGACCACCGCTGAGGTCGCCGAGATATCGGGTGTAGGCATGCGCAATCAGCCGGGCGCCGTCGCCCTCGGCTGCTTCCGCTATCCGCCCGGCATAGACTTCCCCCGCGGCAAGCAGCGGAATGTCCCGGCTCCGGCGTCGGCCGCACAGTGCGATGAGGTCGGCCTGGATCGCGGGGGCGCGATCAAGTCGAAAACGCGCAAGCGCGCCGAGGCAAGGCGAGCCGCGGTGACGTTCGAGCCCCTGTTCCATCGCCTGATAGGCGGGAAGAAGGTTGCGCAGCAGAAGCACGTAGCCTTCGCGGCTGGCTTCGCCGCGCAACAGGTCGCGGATGATGCCGGTTCGTTCAGCCTCGATATGCAAGGTTTTGGTGCGCAAATAGAGCGCGGTGGCGATGCTGACGGGCGCGGAATTTTCGGCCGTGGCCGCTGTCATCGCCTGACCTCCCGCTCCCGCGGCATGGATCGCCGCGCTGCCTTGTGACGCCCGCGCACGCCTGAGGCCGTCAATTCCGACCCTTCATTCGCTCGATCAGGCTGCGCGCCTGCTGCGGTGCGGTAGTCGCGTCCGCCGACATCATATCGGCTCCCATCGAGACGACAAGGTCGGGCTGCGCGATCACCATCGGGCCGCCGAGGATGATGCCGACGTTACGGTTGCGGGAGTCGCGCCGGATGTCGCGGATGTCCTTTTTCAGGTCGTCAAGCCTGCGGTCGCTGCTTACGGAGAATCCGACGATGTCGAACCAGTGATTGTGGACCAGAGCAGTCAATTCCTGATGCGATGCGAAGGGGCCTGTGCACAAGTTCCAGCCGGCGCGGCGGAAGAACTCGGCCACCATCGACAGTCCAAAACTGTGCTGCTCGCCGGGGATGATGGTGAGCAAGACCGATTCGCCGCCGCCCTGGCCCGCGCCGTCTGCGAAGCTCTCACCCAGCCGCCGCATGATTCGCTGCAGGCGGCCGACCGCGAGCGTCACATTGGCAAAATCGGTCGCATCGGATTCCCATAGCGTTCCGAGGTGCCGCGCAGCGGGAGCAAGCAGCTCCAGAAAGATCGCTTCGACCGTCGAGCCCTGCGCCATCAGGGCTTCGACATAGGCGAACGGCGCGTCCTCGTTGTTCCCGAAGACAAGCGCCGTCAGGTGCTCAACGGAGTTCGGGCTGCTTTCTTCGGTCGGCTGCGCGGGCTTGGGCGCGGGTGCCTTGCGCAACGCGAGCACGATCTTCGGAATGATCTGGGTCTTGAGCGTTTTGACGACGCGGACCGGCTGCAAGGACGGGCGAAATCGCCAGATCGGCGCGGGAATTCTCTGTCGAATCGATTTGGTGTGGCGCGTGGGAGCCGGTTCTGTCGCTGAGCCGACTGAGAATGACTGCTCGTTTACGTCGGTCATTTTCTCACTCCCCGCACATTAAGTCTCCGGGTTTTTCGACCGTCAAGTTTTATTTACGTACAGTTTGATTGACAGTCGTTGAACCGGAGATTAGTTTTCTCATCATCAAGCCCGCATCAGGGAGTGGCGCGGTGTACATACCAAGGGCTGGAAATCGGAATTTTACCCCTTGTAGCGAGAAATCGCTGCCCGCCACCCGCTATCCCCAGTCGATATCGCATCATCGCTCGGAGTTACTGTCAAATAATCTTTACAGTAAGTTCGATGAATCCGTCGCTGCATCTGCGAACCAGATTTCGGCTCCCGGCCGCGAGCAATCGGGAGTTCCTTTCGCGGCTCAAACCCTTAAGCCGCTCTATAGCCCCGAAGAACGTGTACGCCGCGATGCAACACGGTGGACGATGGTGCAGGGTGTACTTGCGCCGATCCAGTTCGCTGTCTTCCTGATCAGCCTCGGTCTCGTCCTCAGGTATCTGGCCTCCGGCGACGGACTGGCCATCGCATCGGCGTCGATCGTCCTGAAGACGCTGCTGCTCTACGCCATCATGATCACCGGCTCGATCTGGGAGCGGGAAGTCTTCGGCTGCTACCTTTTTGCGCCGGCGTTCTTCTGGGAGGACGTGTTCAGCTTCCTGGTGCTGGCGCTGCACACCGCCTATCTGGTCGCGCTGTTTGCCGGGATCGGCAATGCCCGCGAGCAGATGCTGCTCGCGCTGGCGGCTTACGCTTCCTACTTCATCAACGCCGCGCAGTTCCTGCTGAAGCTGCGTGCCGCGCGTCGCGATGAACGTCTTGCCCTGTCGGCCGCTTCCGCTGCTTCCGGGAGGCGCACATGAATGTGCATGTCCAGGGCTGCGCCGCCGGCGCCGAATCCGCTCCTGCGATTCGCCGAGAGAACGGCCAGCGCGAGGTGTTCTGCGGACTGACCGGAATCGTGTGGCTGCATCGCAAGATCCAGGACGCCTTCTTCCTCGTGGTGGGCTCGCGCACCTGCGCGCATCTGATCCAGTCCGCGGCAGGCGTGATGATCTTCGCCGAGCCGCGATTCGCCACCGCGATCATGGAAGAGAAGGATCTGGCCGGGTTGACCGACGCCAACGATGAACTGGACCGCATCGTGACCCAATTGATCGAACGGCGCCCGGACATCCGGTTGCTTTTTCTGGTCGGCTCCTGCCCGTCCGAGGTGATCAAGCTTGATCTGTCGCGGGCCGCGCTGCGGCTGTCGCAGACCTTTTCGCCCAGAGTGCGCATTCTCAATTATTCGGGAAGCGGTATCGAGACGACATTCACGCAAGGCGAGGATGCCTGTCTCGCCTCGCTCGTTCCCGCGCTCCCCCGCCCCGGAACGAGCGAGGACCAGCTTCTCATCGTGGGCTCGCTCGCCGACATCGTCGAAGACCAGTTCGCCCGCCTGTTCGGCGCGCTCGGGATCGGGCCCGTGCGTTTCCTGCCGCCGCGCCATTCCACGGCACTTCCCGCGGTCGGGCCCAACACCAAATTTCTTCTGGCGCAGCCGTTTCTGGCCGATACCGCCCGCGCCCTCGAGGATCGGGGCGCAACGCGGCTGGCCGCGCCGTTTCCGCTCGGGGTCGAAGGCACGACCGCATGGCTGCGGGCCGCGGCCGATGCCTTTGGCGTCAAGGACGAGGTCTTCGTCACGGTCACGCAGCCCTACCGGGCCCGCGCGGCCCGCGCGCTCGGGCCGTATCGCGAAAAACTTGCCGGGCGCCGTATCTTCCTTTTCCCGGATTCCCAGATCGAAATCCCGCTGGCCCGGTTCCTGTCGCGCGAATTGTCGATGGAACTGGTCGAGGTCGGCACGCCGTATCTCCATCGCGAGCATCTGGCCGAAGAGCTCCGGCTGCTGCCTGCCCATGTTCCGCTGACCGAGGGCCAGGACGTCGATAGGCAACTCGATCGCTGCCGCGCCGCCCGGCCTGATCTGGTGTTATGCGGCCTGGGTCTCGCCAATCCGCTGGAAGCCGAGGGCATCACGACCAAGTGGTCGATCGAAATCGTGTTTACGCCGATCCACGGTTACGAGCAGGCCGCCGATCTCGCCGAATTGTTCGCGCGCCCGCTGGTGCGCCGCACGAAACTGGTGCCATGACCATGCAGCTGACGGTGTGGACATATGAAGGACCTCCCCACGTCGGCGCGATGCGCGTCGCCACGGGAATGCAGAGCCTGCACTACGTTCTGCACGCCCCGCAGGGCGATACCTACGCGGACCTGCTGTTCACGATGATCGAACGCCGCGACCGGCGTCCGCCCGTGACGTACACGACATTCTCGGCGCGCGATCTCGGCGGCGATACCGCCGAACTTTTCAAGACCGCGGCGCGCAACGCCTATGACCGGTTCCGGCCGCAGGCGATGATCGTCGGTGCGTCCTGCACCGGCTCCCTGATCCAGGACGATCCGGGCGGCCTTGCGCGCGCGCTGGACTTGCCGATCCCGGTCGTCACCGTCGACCTGCCGGCGTATCAGCGCAAGGAGAACTGGGGTGCGGCCGAGACCTTCTATCCGCTGGGGCTCGCGCTCGCAGGACCAGCGGCGCCGGCGCCGGGAACGAAGCCGGCGGATCGCCGGCCTGGTTCGCGGCCCCGGTGCAACGTGCTGGGCGCCACCGCGTTGGGCTTTCGCCATCGTGACGACGTGGCCGAGGTCACGGATCTGCTCTCGCGGCTCGGCATCGACATCAATGTTACCGCCCCGATGGGCGCCACCCCGGCCGATCTCAAAAGGCTCGGCGACGCCGATTTCAACGTGGTGCTCTATCCCGAGATCGCGGGATTGGCGGCGTCCTGGCTGCAACGGACGTTCGGCCAGCCGTCGACCAAAATCGTTCCAATCGGCGTCTCGGCCACCCGCGAGTTCATCGCGGAGGCGGCAAAGCTCGCAGGGGTCGATGCCACCGACGTGCTCGCGGCCTGCTCGACCCGGCTACCGTGGTACTCGCGGTCCGTCGACTCGACTTATCTGACCGGCAAGCGCGTCTTCATCTTCGGCGACGCGACCCACGCCGTTGCCGCCGCCCGCATTGCCGCCGATGAACTTGGCTTTAGGGTCGTTGGGCTGGGGACCTACTCCCGCGAATTTGGCCGCGAGATCCGCGAAGCGGCCAAGCGCTACGGTGTCGAGCCGCTGATCTCGGATGACTATCTCGAGGTAGAGGCCGCGGTCGCGAAGCTGCAGCCCGAACTGGTGCTGGGCACGCAGATGGAGCGCCATATCGCCAAGCGTCTCGGCATTCCCTGCGCGGTGATTTCGGCGCCGGTGCACGTGCAGGATTTCCCGGCGCGATACGCGCCGCAGATGGGATTCGAAGGCGCCAATGTGATCTTCGACACCTGGGTGCATCCGCTGATGATGGGTCTCGAAGAGCACCTGCTGGCGATGTTCAAGGACGATTTCGAGTTCAAGGACGGCGCGGTGCCGTCGCATCTGGGGGCGGGCCATGCCGCGCGCGCGGACGAGGCGCAGGCCTCGCCCGCCGGTTCACCGGCCCCGGCATCGGAGATTTCCGTGGTCTGGGCCGCCGATGCCGAGCACGAACTGCGCAAGATCCCCTTCTTCGTCCGCGGCAAGGCCCGCCGCAACACCGAACGCTTCGCCGATGAAAACGGCCTTTCCACCATTACCATAGAGACGCTTTACGATGCCAAAGCGCACTACGCCCGCTGACGCGACACCGCTGCGTGTCGTTGTCGTCACCATGGACAGCCATCTGTCCGGCGCGGCGGCGCGGGCGCGCGCCATGCTGCGGCGCGATTTCCCGGGGCTCGAATTGTCGGTCCACGCCGCCGACGAATGGGGGACAGACGAGGCGGCGCTTTCGCGCTGCCATGCCGACATCGCGCGCGGCGATATCATCATCGCCACCATGCTGTTTCTCGATGACCACGTCCGCGCGGTGATGCCGGCGCTGGCGGCCCGCCGCAGCGATTGCGACGCGATGATCTGCTGCATGTCGGCCGCCGAGGTGGTCAAGCTGACGCGCCTCGGCAAGTTCGACATGGCGGGTGAGGCGTTCGGCGCCATCGCGTGGCTTAAGAAGCTGCGCGGCAACCGCAAGGGCACAAGCCCCGGCGGCAAGGGCGAGATGAAGATGCTGCGGCAGCTGCCGAAGCTGCTGCGCTTCATTCCCGGCACCGCGCAGGACATGCGCGCCTATTTCCTGACCCTGCAATACTGGCTGGCCGGCTCCGAGCCGAATATCGTCAACATGGTCCGGCTGCTGGTCGACCGGTACGCGGACGGACCGCGCCGGTCGCTTCGCGGCGTCGCCAAGGCGGCGGCGCCGGTCGAATACCCGGATATCGGCCTGTATCACCCGCGCATGACGGGCCGGATCGCGGA
>VFSW01013409.1_pt1 | contig 11393 bp, 12 predicted proteins | sample 5358111 | NCBI WGS metagenome assembly VFSW01 (sample SAMN11554181, study PRJNA540505) | mine drainage metagenome | isolation source: sediment from site ElyBrook_90M | place: USA: Ely Copper Mine, Vershire, VT | collected 2017 | reverse complement strand
CTCCCCTCCGCCCGATCAGTATAATAAACGCGCATTCGTTCCGCGTTTGCACGTCGACGCCCCGGAGCAGCCACGCATCGAAGCGGACGAATTATTCGAGAACGACCCCGATCGCGATCAGGAACTTCCCAAGCGACGGCTGGCGCGCGAGCGGGTTATGCAAATCCTTTATGCCCACGAGCTTGGCGGCGAAGACCTCGATCGACTGTTTGCGGAATTCGTCGAGCCAGACTTGAGCGAAGCGGATAAGCGAACAATTCGAAAAGCATCGGACTCCGAAGATGCGGGCGGCGCGCTGGATTTTGCAAGGGATCTTACGCGCGAGTTAGTACTCCACCGCGAAGCAATTAATAGCATGATCCGCGAACGACTTCAGCGCTGGGATATTCAACGCATCGCGCTGATCGACCGGCTGCTCATGGAGATCGGGATCGCGGAGCTTCTTTATTTCCCGGAAATTCCGCCGAAGGCCACGATCAACGAATTGATCGAAATTGCAAAAGACTTTTCGACCGAGGAAAGCGGCAAATTTATCAACGGCCTGCTCCATGCAGTCATGACACACTCGGCGCGGACGGGTGAGATGAAGAAATCGGGACGCGGCCTGCTCGAAGAGAGCATGAATGGTTACCGGCCCGCGAAAGGACGCACGAAACCAAAGGAATGAACCGGCTTCGTCCCTATTCGAAAAAAATCGTTGCCGCGTGGGGCGGTTTCGATTTCGCAAGCCATTCGTTCTCGGGCATCATGACGGTCTTCGTCTTCCCAATTTATTTCCACAAGGTGATCGTCACAAATGGCCACGGCGATGCCTACTGGGGCGTGACGGTTTTTTTGTCGATGTTGCTCGTCGCCCTTATCACGCCGCTCTTGGGCGCAATGGCGGATGTACTCCACAATAAAAAGCTGTATCTGGGAATTTTCACCGCCGTCACGATCGCCTGCACGGTACTGCTTTACTTCATGCAGCCGGGGATGGTACTGATTGCGTCTGCACTTTTTATTTTGGCGAATGCGGGCTTCGAGGGCGGAATCGTGTTTTACGACGCGTTTCTTCCGGAGATCACTACGCCCGAACTGTTTGGCCGTATTTCCGGGATTGGCTTCGCGTTCGGATATTTGGGTTCCCTCGCGATCCTAATTCTTAATATTCCTTTTTTCAATACAGCGCCAAAGATGACCTTCCTCGTCACGGCGGCATTCTTTACCGTATTCGCTATTCCCATGTTTCTCCTTGTACCGGAGCATCGGAAAACATTCGAACCGGGTTTTGGCAAACTTGTCCGCCGCGGATTCGGCCAGCTTCGCGCGACTGTTGGGCATATTCGACAGTATAAAGATATAACGCGATTTCTTCTCGCGTTCTTTCTCTATAACGATGCCGTGCTCACCGTGATCGCCTTTAGCGGCATATACGCCAATGTCACACTCCACTTTGGGATGATGGAACTCGCCGCTTTTTTTGCGATGATCCAGATTATTGCAATCATTAGCTCGTTAGTGTTTGGCAAGTTTGCGGATAAACACGGATCGAAACGAGCTATCGTAATAACGCTCTATATTTGGATCGTCGTTGTTGTCGCCGCGTATTTTACTACGACGAAGACGGGATTTTATTTCGTCGGAGGGCTGGCGGGCATGGCGCTGGGTTCAAGCCAATCCTGCTCCCGGAGCTTGATGGCGCTGCTCACGCCGCCCGAGCATACAGCGGAATTTTTCGGATTTTACGATGGCTTCTGTGGCAAAGCGAGCGCGGTCATCGGACCGATTCTTTTTGGTGTCTTATCGGATGTTTTTGGAAGCGAGCGGCCAGCCATCGTGGCGCTGGCGGTATTTTTTATTGCGGGATTGATCCTTCTTCGGCGCGTAGATGAGAAACGCGCGATCCGAGCGGAAGAACAATTGGAAGCGCAGGCGGTCTGAACTATCATCTATGTGATTCGGGTGATTTTTGTGATAGTCATTAGGAATTTCGGTTAACCCCCTGCCATCCTGAGCGGAGCAATTCGCGATTGGTAGCCTCAGGCTTTAGCCTGCGTGGTGGTGAACTGACAAGCTTGCGATTCCCCACCGCGCAGCCTGAAGGCTGCGGCTACCGACTCCATCCTTTGACTCCGCAAATCATCGCTTCGCTCGGATTGGCTTGCCTCGGAATGACACCCAACTTCTTCAGGCTTCTATCAATAGTTCAGACGCTTTCTCAGCATTTCCAGCGCGGCAGCCGCGGCCCGCTCCCGGTTCGCCGTTCGGCCATAATCGAGTTGAAGCTTTTGCGCGACGGTCTTCGCGCCACGTTCAGCAAGCGCGATCCAAATAGTCCCGACGGGTTTCTCCGGCGTACCGCCGCCCGGTCCGGCAATGCCGGTCACGCTGAGAGCGAAATCCGTTCCCAAATGTTCGAGCGCGCCTTCGGCCATTTCACGCGCGATTTCTTCGCTTACCGCGCCGAAGCGTTCGAGGGTTTCCGACTTCACGCCAAGCTCCGCGATCTTCACGCCATTATCATACGCGATGATCGACCCGCGATACACCGCGCTCGCGCCGGGAACATTCGTAATCATCGACGCAATCAGCCCGCCGGTGCAGCTCTCGGCAGTCGAAACGGTTTTGCCACGTTCCGCGAGTAATTTCACGAGAAGCGCCCCGAGCGTTTCCTCCTCCGTGCCATAAATATATTTGCCGGCTCGTTCGCGGATGTGCATTTCGACGCGCGCGATCTCACGAGTCGCAGCAGCGTCCGTTTTTGCGTGCGTGGTAATTCGCAACCGAACGCCGGTCGCGCGCGGCAAAAATGCAAGCGTGGTACCCTTGCGAAGAAATTCTTTGGGATCGCCGATCTTTTCCGCGAGCGAGGATTCGCCGATGCCCGACGTAAGCAACGTTCGGTGGCGAATAGCTTCGAGTTTTTTCCCGTATGTTCGCCGCAGGAATGGAATTACGCCAGATTGCAAAATCGCTTCCATTTCGAGTGGCACGCCGGGGAGAATGACGAACGTTTTGCCACGCTCGTGCCGAAGCAGGCCCGGCGCGGTGCCGCGATCGTTTTTCAATGCGCGGAATCCTTCGGGGACCATCGCTTGCCCGGTATTCATTTCGGGCATTTTTGCGTAGCCCAATCGCGCGAACCGCCCGCGAACGGCTTTGAGCGTCGGCGGATGCGGCACCATCTTCGCGCGAAAGAATTTCGCAACCGCTGCTTTGGAAATATCATCGTGGGTCGGACCCAGGCCGCCCGTGACGATCACCACGTCGGAAGCTTTCCATGCTTGCCGAAATGCCCCGAGGATCGCCGCCTGGTTGTCACCCACTGTTGTTTCCCGCGAGACAGCAATACCAAGCTTGCCCAATTCACGCCCCAAATACGCCGCATTCGTATTGATGACTTGCCCAATGAGCAATTCATCGCCAATCGTGATGAGTTCGGCTTGCATAAGGATTAAAATAGAAGCATTGCAAGATGAGCCGCGATGAGCGCGTAGATTCCCACCACCGCATCATCCAGCATAATGCCCACGCCGCCTTCTTTCCGATCGAAAAAGCGCGCGGGTGGAACTTTGATTACATCGAAAATACGAAAGAAAAGAAAGGCGAGAAAAATGTAGGTAAGATTCCCGGCATAGTGAATCGTAAACAGCGCGATCCACTGCCCTAAAACTTCATCGATCACGACAATGCCAGGGTCCTGTATCTTCAGCGTTCGTTCGATTACGCCGCCGGACCAGATTCCCGCGACCAGCACGACGATGCAGGCGATCGCAAGCGCGACCGGATTTTGCAAACCATGCAGGAAATAATAAAGCGCCGCCGCAGCAATGCTCCCGACCGTGCCGGAGCTGACGGGCGAAAGTCCGGTGTAAAAAAACGTTCCGATAAGAAGTGCGGCGGGCGGGACTTTTTCCATCCCTTCGGGACGCTTGCTCCAAAGCCGCGAGCGAGCCTTGCCCCACCAATCGAAACGTAAGGCATCGTGGACGATGCGTTCCTCCGAAGTATCACTCATGCTTCACAAGTCAAACCGATTCCTGTTTCACGGATGAGCGATCATCCGTGGCGCGGCGAAAGAGCGCGCGCACCTCTCGAAACGCGAGCGCATTATCATAACCATAAAGCACCGCGGAAACAAATGTTAGAAGCGTTACCGCGCCCATGAGCCATAACGGAGCGCCGATCTCGAAAAATTCACGCCCAAGGCCACCCCAAAGGGAACTTGCGTTCATGTCCTGCCCGAGAAGTGCCGCGAGCACGAATAGAATAAACGTCATCTGCGCAAACGTCTTGACTTTGGCGAAATAGGTGGTCTTGACCGGGACGCCAACAGAATCCGCAAGGCGTCGTAGTACCGTCAGGAAAACATCGCGCGCCAGAACGATCGTGACCATCCACCAGGGAATATATCCGCTCCATGCAAAGGCGACGAACGCCGCGCCGGTGAGCAGCTTATCGGCCAGCGGATCCAAGAAGGCGCCGAGCGGCGAGACGAGGCCCATCGCCCGCGCCATGTAGCCATCCCACCAATCGCTCGCCGCCGCAATAGCGAAGACGAGGACCGCCCAGCCGATCTCCGGCGGCCGCACGACCGCGACCAGCACGAAAAAAACCGGCACCAGGGCGATTCGGAGAACAGTAAGCTGGGTGGGTAATTTCACGTCAGGTAGCCCAACACCGCCGGAGGGCATCCGGTTTGGAAGGAATTCAAACGAGAAACCGAACGCGCGGGGAAAAAAGAAAAAGGGCTTTCCGGAGTGCCCAAAGAACGCTGGAACACGGAATGGATGCCCGATTTGTTCGAAAAGGCAAACCCACAGCATGAGCAGAGCATTTATTAGGGAGTCCGATGGGGAATGGCTGTACGATGTCGCCCCCGATACGAGCGCGCTCGAACGCTTCCTGACCCATGAATATGGCGAGAAAATCTATCTGGTCCGCACCACGCGCGACGCCGCAACCGGCCACCGCGCGGTTCACGAAATGTGTAACGGGAACTCCTATGCGCTCGATGAGGATGGAAGGTGGATGAGCGTGGGGTAGCGGGGAACCAGCAATAGGTGCCTGATATGTTCGGCATGGAAGAAGATGATTCGATAATTCCATATTTTTGAAAAACGTGACTAAAAAGGAAGCGCAGAAGTGGTTTCTCAAAAACTTGCAAAAGAGAGTCGAGGGCTTTGCTAAAGCTCTTCTCGATGCCAAGGGCGATTGGGTCGTTAAGGGATTTATCGACATCTTCGAACGGATTTATACTATCTCTGCCGACACGAAAGTTGTTTCCAAGCTTATCGAGTTGATGCTCTTTCCTTATTTCGAGGCAATGGCCCAGGAGTACGAACTCGAAATTGTCCCATGCAGAGAACAAAATCACTATCCCGACCTCACGTTCGTTCACAAAGAGGGATGGAAATTCGCCGTCGATCTAAAAAGTACGTATAGGCATACCGGAACAGAGTGTAACGGCGGAACGCTGGGCACCTTTACTGGGTATTTCAGAAATCGTGAATCGACGAAGGGGATAACCTTTCCATACAGCGAATACGCCGGCCATTATGCCGTCGGAGTAATCTATTCGCGCACAGAGCTAACCGACGAGCAATTCCGAACATGGTCCGTCAAAGAGCTTAAGTCGATTCCATCGGTCGTGAAAGATTTGGAATTTTTTGCTCAACCAAAATATCGGATCGCTTCGGATCATCCGGGCAGCGGTAATACGAAGAATATTGGAGCCGTTGGTTCCATTGAGGCCCTCGTAAAAGGCGAAGGGCCATTCGCAAAACTCGGTGAGAAGTTGTTTGACGATTACTGGATGAACTACCTGACAAAGGAAATGGCGAGGGCTGCGGAACTGGCGAAACCACCCTACCGGAACCTTGCCGAGTATAAAGCTTTTAAGAATATAGCATGATCGATTCATTCCTTCCTCGGTTTGTTGAGAGAGTCGGCGTTCCGCCGATTAAGATTCAAGGTATTAAGACGAAACTCGTTCCTTTCATCCTCGCCAACATCGAATGGAACGGAAAAGGAAGATGGATTGAGCCATTCCTCGGCTCGGGAGTCGTTGCATTCAACGTTGCACCCCAATCGGCATTGCTGTGCGATTCGAATATCCATATCATCAATTTCTACAAAGCGATTCAAAGCCAGCGCATCACCGTCGAAGAGATCGAAAGTTTTTTGCAGGCGGAAGGTAAGAAGCTTTCCGTGGGCGGCGTCGAGCATTTCTATGCTGTTAGAGAACGATTCAATAAGCATAAATCTCCGCTCGATTTTCTTTTCCTCAATCGCTCCTGCTTTAACGGAGTGATTCGCTTTAATGGCAAAGGGCTTTTCAATACTCCGTTCGGACATAAGCCCGAGCGGTTCAGCCGATCGTATATCACGAAGATTTGCAATCAGGTCCGGTGGATTGCGAAGCAGATGAAAGGTAAAGATTGGGAATTCGCGATCATGCCGTGGCGATTGGCGCTTGACGCTGCCCGCAGCGATGATTTCGCGTATCTCGATCCTCCCTATATTGGCCGTCACACCGATTACTTCAATTGCTGGGCCGCGAAAGATGCGGAAGATCTCGCCACGGAGGCGCGGCAACTAAAAGGCGGCTTCGCACTTTCGATGTGGCTCGAAAATAAATACCGCAAGAACGAGCATATCGCAAAAAGCTGGAGCGGCAACGTTATCCGCACGATGACGCACTTCTATCACGTCGGCGCGACGGAAGACCTCCGCAACGATATGGAAGAAGCCCTCGTGATTAAACCGGGATACGCGACGAAAGCTCCGATGGAGTTGAGTGCCGATTATCACAACGAGTTGGATGCGGAACCGACATTATTTGCCGTTTGATTGCCGATGATCACATCCATTAAGTTTCACAACTTCAAAGCCTTTGCTGACTTTTCAGTAGCATTGCAAGATTTCAATGTTATCGTTGGCCCAAATAACAGTGGTAAATCGACGATTCTTGATTCACTTCGAATCCTTGATGGGGCCTATCGTGCCTCTCGGCGTCTGTCGCCGAAGCTCATTCAACTTTCAAACGGTAAGACATTATGGGGTTATATTGTCCCTGATAGCGCCCACTCAATTGCGATGGAGCACGTGCGACATAACTACACCGACGAGCCGGCCTCTATTACGTATAGATTTAGTAACTCGAACAAGCTTATCCTAACATTTGCGAAAGATGACCCTGCCATTCTGCATTTTGAAATGCCCGGTAAAGAACCCAGATCGGCGAGTGCTTTCAGGGAAGCTTTTCCATTAGTCTGTCGTCCGATTCCAACTCTCGGATCATTAGAACATGAAGAGGAAATTAAGGATAAGGATTATGTTCGGCAATGGCGCAACAGTCATCGCGCACCTATTCTATTTCGTAATATTTGGTACTACGACAAAGACGGATTTGATGAATTCAAACGAATGGTAGAGTCAACTTGGGAAGGAATGAGTATTTCACTACCCGCTCCCGCTGACTCTTTTAGCAATGTTCTTGTGATGTTTTGTCAGGAGGAAAGAATTGAAAGGGAAGTCTTTTGGGCAGGAAAGGGCTTCCAAATTTGGTTGCAATTGCTCTCGTACATTGTTAAATCCAAAGGGGCTGATCTCCTTGTAGTCGATGAACCAGAAATCTATCTTCACCCCGATCTACAGCGCAAAATTGTAAGGATTCTCCGAAATTCCGGGGCAAGAATTGTTTTAGCCACACATTCAGTCGAAATTATCAACGAGGTGGAAGCGAAAGAAATTCTTGTCATCGACAAAAATAATGCGAGCGCAAAACGCCTTCTTGGATCAGAAGATATTCAAGCTGCGATAGACTCTTTGGGTTCAATTCAAAACTTGCATTTGGCAAAACTTTCGCGAAATAAAAGAGTATTGTTTGTTGAAGGAGATGATGCATGGTTCCTCCAAAGGTTCTCCGTACTTTGTGGTTTAGGCAATGTGTTCGAAGATGGTTCAGTAACATGCCTTCCTCTTGGAGGATTTAACGAGTGGGAAAAAGTGATTCATACCGAATGGACATTCAAATGGGTACTAAAGGCCGGGATCGCTATTGCCGCGCTCTTCGATCGAGATTATCGTTCAGAAGAATCCGTGCAGGACTTCGAGCGAAAGTTTGTAGATAAAATATCCCTTGTTCATATACTCCGAGGAAAGGAAATAGAGAATTATTTACTAATCCCGCGGGCGATACACGCGGCAGTGAAGGCGAGGCTTCTAAAAAGAGTCCCTATCCTACCATCATTCGGAGAGATCGAGAGCCTTATCACCTCTGTTTCGGATGGGTTTAGGCATCATGTCATTTCGCGCTCTGTATCTACCGAACACGCATTCCGAAAGTCGAGCGGGATTGACCTTTCCACAATGACTGAGCAAATTTCTCGTCAGATTGATAGCAAATGGGGCGATCTTAATCAGAGGCTGATGATGATTCCGGGTAAAGAGTTTATTTCTGCTCTAAATGTCCTACTCCAAAGCAGTTACAAAATTTCAATAACCCATGCAGCGATTCTCGGCGAGATCTCTCCTAATGAAGTACATGATGATTTGAAGCGATTCATGATAAATCTCAAAACTTTTGCTCTCGGTGAGGCGGAACGGTCCCGCGCACGCGCATAATTACTCCGGCGGCTTGCAGACCTTGCATGGCTGGTAATATTTTTTCGCAACGGAGAGCGGGAGAGCGATGGAAGAATGTTTTGCTTTCTTTTGAACTATACATCCAAATGCATTCGTTGGCTTCGCCAACGAATGCATTTGTGGTTATGGAACTGCATCTCGTTTGGCAAAGCCAAACGAGATGAAGTTCCATCGACTTATTCAGTTCTTACATTTTCTGGCACTTATAGACTCGGCCAAACGCTCGGCCACTTCCATAGGGAATCCCATCCTCTTATTTTCCGTTAGAAGCGAATATTAGCTATTCTGGCTAATTCTGTGCCAAACAAACGTTTTATGAAGTCGGCCAAGAAGTCGGCCAGAAAGTCGGCCAAAAACGCGAACGGAGCGGCTAAAAAGCCGAAGACCGTTCTGTATTCCAGCATCTCCCAAATGGAGCCGATGTGGCCGACCAGTCCCGCGATTGCGGAAAAGGCAATCGGGCTATTAAAAGCTTCCCAGCGCCTTTCCGGAAAACTTCATCCGATCACCCAGCGGCAAATTGCGCGGTTGCTGCGGCTGATGAACAGCTATTATTCCAACCTGATCGAGGGAAATGTAACCCATCCTCTCGATCTGGAGCGCGCGCAAAAGAACGATTACTCTGCGGAACCTCGAAAGAAAGCATTGCAGATCGAGGGCAGAGCGCACATCGAGGTGCAGGAGGAATTTGAGGAGGAGGTCCGAAATTCTTCGGTCGATGTCTGCTCGGCTGACTTTCTTTTGCGCATGCACAAACGGTTCTACGATAAGCTGCCGGAAGAATTCAAGATCGTTCGATCTCCGAAGGGTGAGGTATTGATGGTAATACCGGGCGAGTTTCGAGAAGACGAAGTCGTGGTGGGCCACCATATTCCACCGGCATATTCTTCCATTCCGCAATTTCTGGAACGGTTCGATCAGATCTATAGTCCCGGGCCGCTTGGCAGTATAAAGAGAATTATAGCTGCGGCGGCATCGCATCATCGCCTTGCTTGGATCCATCCGTTCTTAGATGGCAATGGCCGCGTCGTTCGGCTCTTCACGCATCTCTATTTTATTCGGGCAGAGTTGGATAGCAATGGCCTCTGGTCGCTTGCACGCGGACTTGCCCGCCGGAGAGAGGATTACTATAAAGCGCTCGAAGGTGCGGACGAACACCGGTACAATGACTATGACGGAAGAGGTAATCTGTCACAACGTGGGTTGGACGACTTCGCCCTTTTTTTGCTTGATGTCGCGATCGATCAGGTTAATTTCATGTCCGCCTTGCTCGATATCGACGGAGTGCTCGACCGGTTATCGCAATATATCGATCTACTCTCCATTCGAAAAGAGGTGGATGAGCGCGCAAAGCACATCCTGATGGAGATCTTTTTGCGCGGAGAGTTAACGCGCGATGAAATTCCTCGCGTCACCGGAACTTCCGACCGTACCTCAAGAAGGATCACTCAATCGCTTACCAAACTGGACCTTGTGCGTTCACAGACTCCGCTCGGACCGTTGCGCTTAAATTTTCCAATCAAGGCAGTACCGATAATATTCCCTTCTCTTTACCCAAGCTCTGGCACATAAGGTCTCCACCGGTTTGCAGTGCTTGCAGGGGGATAATATTTTTTCGCTACGGAGCGCGGGAGGGCGAGTGGCGTCCGCAATACAAACCGAGCCTCTTTAGGAACGCTGGGCCGGACGCACCCGTTGGGGTCTGTTAAAGGAATATCTCAATGATCCAGGACGAGCAAGCACTTCAGGAATTGGAAAATAAATTTCCGTCGCTATCGGGCGCGGCATTTTCGGCTGCGTATAAGAAGACGATAGAGTCCGGAAATAGTGTGCTGATCGCGGAAGAGGGTTACATTTATGAAGTTTTTCCGGATGGCACTCGCAAGAAAATTAAGAAGATCGAACTGCCGACTCGGGTCGAGCCGGGCAAACCCATTCAAATTCGTTGAACGCGATTCCTCGCATCCGCATGTTTGCGGGGCCTAATGGCTCTGGCAAAAGCACTTTTAAATCGCTTCTCTCTGCCGATTTATTAGGTGTGTATCTTAACCCCGATGAAATCCAAAGCGAGATCGAAAAAAGCAGCTGTTTAAGTCTTTCCATCCGTGGAATTGCTTCTTCTTCCGAAGAGGTTACGTGAATTTTTCAAACGCTCGTCTCTATTTGCTTTAACGCAGTCGTCCATTTATCCCGAATATGCGGACGGGTTCCTGACCTTTAAGGGTATCGCCAACATCGAGTATCTCGCGGCGGCGGCAGCGGATTTTATGCGGCATAAGCTGATGGAACAACGTAGAACATTTACGTTCGAGACCGTGATGTCACATCCGAGCAAGATCGAATTGCTTGCAGAGGCGCGCGGTAAAGGATATAGAACCTATCTCTATTTTATCGCTACGGATGATCCGATGATCAATATTTCCCGTGTGCATCAGCGCGTCGCACAAGGTGGCCATTCTGTACCCGACGAAAAGATTGTCAGTCGGTATCACCGGTCACTGGAGTTGTTAATGCCGGCTATCTGGCAGACGGACCGCGCATACGTGTTCGATAACTCGGTTGATGGACAAGAACGCACGTGGCTCGCAGAAATCACGAACGGCACAACGCTTGTGATGAAGGAAAACAGTGTGCCTGCTTGGTTTAAGCGAGCGGTCCTTGACAAGATTGGTCAGTAATTTACGGCGGGAATTTTCTGCGCCTGCGCGGCGATCGGGAATGAGCATTTTGGTTCCCCTCCCGTACGCGGGAGGGGTTAGGGG
>VFSW01013408.1_pt1 | contig 11393 bp, 13 predicted proteins | sample 5358111 | NCBI WGS metagenome assembly VFSW01 (sample SAMN11554181, study PRJNA540505) | mine drainage metagenome | isolation source: sediment from site ElyBrook_90M | place: USA: Ely Copper Mine, Vershire, VT | collected 2017 | reverse complement strand
CCATAATTACTAAATCTGTTAGTTAACCTAAAAAATAAAGACACGGATAAAAGAAGTAATGGGGCAAACAAAAGAAATATCATAGCACCCATACCATAAGGCCCGTTAAAAACGTAGTAAAGGGCTAAACATAATAATAGTAATCTTATGGTAGGAAACTTTCCTAAGTAGTAACGGTTAGGATGTTCTTCCTTAAATCTTTTGTAATATTTTTCTTTGCGTTGTCTCTGACGTTGCCATCTTGATGTACCACTATTCATAAAATTATTTCCGATTTCAGGAATAATTTTAGCAAAAATTATAAATAATATAATCAAACCTATCATAAGGCCTCCTGCTTTAAAAGTGAGCGACCTTTTACAGCCGCCCACCTAATGAAGGATAAAGCAAATAACTATAATTTAATTCTGTTAAGTAACTTACCTGAAATTTCAGCTAATTCTCTTTTTCGTCTTTCTGTAGAATGATTAGCAACAGCACCTATGCCTTGTGCAAGTTTCCAGAGAGTGTTTTCACCTTGTACACCATCGCTAATTCAATTACTGGTAATAATGTCTTTTACTTGTTCTACCTCTCCCTTGCGCATATCTACTCTTGATAATTGCTTAAACTCTGTATCAAAATCAACTTCTATATCTGATGCTTTCTGAACTGTAGATGCTTGCTTCATAATAGAATCGGTATTCATTAACTGCTTAACTGAATCTCCTATTAAGGAAGCTTGTGTTTTTGTATCATACAAATAAGTTTGATCTGATAGCTTAATATCATCGGGCATTTTCCTACCTAAATGTACTTGTCTTAAAATAGAATCCATTACAAGCCCGTTAAGACAAACTACTTGGATCATAAAAGATCTAAGTTCTAAAGCACCATCTCCAAAGTCTGATGTTGCCATTCTCATTCCGTAGGCAATTGTTACTGTTCCATTCTTTACTGTTGGAATATCAATAACGTGGGGTAGGAGAACTTCAATCCAGGAGCGAGTATCATCAGCAAAAGCCGAATAGATTAGTCCACCAGCCTTTACAGATGCTGAAATAAAAGATTGATAAAGAAGAGGGGAATTAAGCCTACGATATTCATCAGATAAAAATCCTCTAACTTCTCCTCCGACTTCTCTAACAAGTGCTCTGTCTCTAGGACCATAAGAGGCATGTTCATTAAGATTGTGAGCTGCAAGTTTTACTTGCCAGTCCAGACCGCTTTCTGCAAGATTTTTTATATAGGAACTGTTTGCACCGAGTTTTGTAGCTGCTTGTCCTACAGCGTGGGAATGCACAGAGTAATCTAAATTAGTGCCGTTCGCAATAGACATGTGCACTTTCTTGTCTTCCTCTGGCATATAAAAAGAAACTTTCTTGTTACTGCGTAACGGTAAAATGAAATCATTAAGTAAGCTACCTTCTTTTTCAATTTTATCCAAGTAGGTCTTACTATCATGTTGCCCTTTTTCAATACGGGCATCTAATTTATTCTGAAGAATTTCAGCTGCTGTGGTGTTGTTAGTTACTGACATAGTATATATCCTTTCATTTTATTTAATTTTATTAATCACTATAGCCTATTATTCTAACTGTGAGTCTTTCTGAACTGCCCCTTTCTCTAAAAATAATAAATTTTACATCGCTTCTTTGTCTAAAAACTTCGCTAAACTGCTTTGTAAACTTTTTTGCATCATCACTAATATACTTTTTCATCTTTTCATAATCGCCTTTTTCTTTACAAGAAAAATATAAATCAAACACTATTGAAATACGATGTTGCCCGCTAATGTCATAGTACTTTAATGCAATCGGCAAAGTATCTTTGAATTGAAATTCCCCTGCATATTCATAGTTACCGTCTTTACAAATAAGAGTGATAGATAGCGGAATTACAGACTTAACGTGAATTAAAGCTTTTGTTATGTCTTCTAATGCCTGTGTCAGATTTTTTTGACGCACTTTATTTTTCCTCCTTACCGTTCTCTATCATAAGCTTTGCAACAAAATCGTTATCCTTTAATGCTAACATACCTGTTCTTGCCAGTACGCCTTCTGTAAAAGCTTCTACTTCTGTCTTTGCTTCAGATATCAGAGTATCCATTTTCTCCTTAAAAGAATTCATTACAAAAGAAGTATTTGCTTCTATTTCGTTTTGTACTGTATAAGCTGCCGAAAGAAGTTCTTGCTGTTCTTTGCGTGACATTACACCTTTACTATCGCGAAGGGCTTTTACTATAAGACTAATGCCTTGCTTTGCGTTCTTTACCCTTTCTTTTATATCTTTTTGAAATTCCTGTGTGGGAGTTTCTTGATAGTTCTTAGGCAGCTTGATTATAACGCCATCTTTATAAGAAAGAGAGGCTGGAGTGCCAGAGCCGGAATTAAGTGTGGTAATAAGAGTTGCAAATTGGGACTCAGTCATGTCACATTCTAAAATAGTCTTTTTGGGAAAGTACCAATCTCTAAGTAAGTCTTTTCTCTTTTCACTTTCTGAAATTGTCATCTTAATAAAGTTGTTTACTTCTAAGTCATATCCAAAAAACTGATTTCTTCCTCCCTGAACTCTTGAAAAGCTAATCTGAACAAAGGAGGGATGATCAAACAAAGTTCCTCCTACCGGCCCCTTGTCTTCTGTTACTTGTACGGGTACATCAATTTCATTTTTCATTACTTTATCCTTTCATTTATTATTTAATAGCTGGGTTTATCTTTTCGCCTGTTACATACCATTTATAACGAATCTTAATTTGGGAGGTAATACTATTACGAATAGATTTTGAATCCGGAAGATTACACCCATCTATAACTGCTTGAATAATTTCTACGTAATTTGGTGTAGCCTTTGCAGACACTAAAGCAAGCTTTGCATCAATAATTGAAGCTCTCGATACGGAATGTTCTTTGGGAGGCTTTACTTTCTTGGAAGTAGCATTATTTACTTCTTTATCGTCAACTGCAGATTTCTTTTTAGTGTAAAAGTGCCATTCCTTCGCGTATGGAATAACTTCTGTATTTCCCGATACAGTATAGTCATATCTAAGAGGAGAGGTTTCGGATATAACAGAAACAGATGTAACTAAATCCCCGATTTTATTTATTTTTCTAATAGTAACCTTATTATAGACGCCTACAACAAGATATTCTCCCCCCTCCGTGCCATGCGATAAAAGCATAATAGCAGGATGCCCGGGTTTATCTGAATGTAGCCCTATTCCTGCAAGCCTAGCGTGCTCCTCTGTGGAATAAAAATGTTTTTTACTCTCGCCTTCTTGAATGTGTTGCATAATATTTATCCTTTCATTGTTTATACTATACACAAGTGTACACTAATTATTTTTTGTACACTATAATATGTACAAAAGTGTACAATAAATCAACGGTAAATAACTTGTTAGAATACAAGGGGTTATAATTAAAAACTAATAGAATATATTAAAAAACAAATTTTTTATCGGTCTCTAATATCTTGGAACGTACCCTTTGATATTCTTCATTCCAGGGTTTGCTAATATCAATTTCAGTAAGACTGCCCCAATGCGTGCCAATTTTTATATCTGCTGTCATTGGTACTATAATAAAATCGTAAGGATGATTACACATTTCATGCCCAATAAGCTTTACTACTGTTTCCAACTCATCATCAGGAACATTAAACACTACCGAATCATATACTGTTAATACTAGCCGACTGCTATAATTGTTTTCCCACAAAAATTGAATAATTCTGCCTGCAGCTAAAAAAACAAGATCAGAAGCTGCTGACTGAATAGGAGCGTTTGTGGCCTGTCTTTCGGCTTCTGCTCTCTTATTATCGGATGTAATATCCCCTCTTTTATTAATATCTAAAAGTCTTCTTCTACGACCAAATAGATTAGTAATGTATCCTGTCTGCCTTGCCGTACCTATTGCAGATAATAGCCATTTACGAGCTTTTGGATAACGACCGAAAAAGCGATCGATTATATATTGGGCCTGTTCTATCGAAAGGTTTAACTGCTTGGCCACGCTTGCCGCCCCCCGCCCGTACATTAAACCAAATATGACAAACTTAGTACCTTTTCTCTCTTCTTTAGTAACCTTCTCTGTAATTTTCAAAAATTGCTCATATGTTATATCCCCGTCCGGTAAAGTAATTCCATGATATGCAGTTGCAGCAATTAGCTTGTGTATATCTATACCTACGTTTAAATCTCTTATTGCCTGGGGGTCTTTACTATAACAAATCCAGATTCTAAACTCTGCTTGTCCTAAATCTGCTTCTACCAGCCAATCCCTACTCTGCGTTGCCTCATTGTAGTCCCCACAAAAAATATCTTTTATAGCCTCCGCCGTAGATGTTCCTGGTATATTATTAAGATTTGGATCTCTGGAAGACGGGCGCCCGGTCACGGTACTGTGTAGAAGGTAATTAGTATGTATTTTATTATCGTCTGTCATACGATTTACAATACCATCTAAAAATGTACTTTTTAAGTGGGAGAGACTTCTGTAACTAGCAAGGGAATTGCAAAAATCATTACTCTCCCCGTAAATGTTCAAAACTTCTTCATCAATACAGGCATTTTTTTTCTTTGTGCGCTTAATAATAGGCATTTTCATATGATCAATTAAAAGCTCTTTAAGCTGCAAAGGAGAATTAACATTAAAAGAAAAAGCAATACTTTGTGGATTTTTTTGCTTTCTTACCTCTAAATAGCTGTCAAATATTGGGTAGGTTTTTTTCAATGTCTTTGAATTTTTCCAGTGGCTTCTTAAAACATCGACTACTTCTTTTTGCTTAATACTTTCATATGCTTTTATCTGTTTAACAGACATAAGAATATCAAGCTGGGAGGCCATAGTTTTTTCATATTCTTTGATAGTCTTAAATAAATGTTCTTTATCAATAGATACTCCATTGTATTCCGTATAGGCAAGTAGCTTAGCAGTAGGAATCATAATATTATCATGTACAAAGTCTAACTTTTCTTCAGCAATTAACCCCTTCATTCTCATATAACTGCGGTATGTAACATCAGCATCCTGAACTGCATAAGGCCTAATAATAGCAGGAGGAATATTTTTATAATTATCTATTTTATTTTGCTCCACGTATCTGGCCAATGGTAAATCATATCCTCCTAAATCAGTATAGTCTTGGGCTAGTACTTCTAGTCCATGCCCGGATGGAGCATTTTCATTAAGGCAGTAATGCATCAACATTGTGTCGTAAGCAAAGTTTGCTACACTTATTCCATAAGTCCAGAAACATTGAATATCAAAAGATCCGTTTTGAAAAATCTTTTTACTACCGTTTTCTAAAACACTTTTTACTTTTGCCCACAATACTTCAGTATTTTCAAAAAGACGCGTATCAATTAGAGCTGCAATACCCTCTTGCCAGGAAAATGTAATTATAAAAATTTCTGCCTCTCTTGGGTTAAGACCAGTAGTTTCTGTATCACAACTCCATTCAGGCTCTCTATTAAGTATATCGACAAGCCAGTCCAGCTGTTCCTCTGTTTCAATAGTAAAGTATTGTGTCTCTATATGATTCTGTTCGGTAACCTCCCCTTTATCTATAAACTCCTTAACTAGCTTAATATCACTGACTAATTTTGGGCGCTCTGGCATATAACGAAGAATAAAAGCCGGATGAAAGGTAGGCATAATCATGCAATTAAATGTTGCATGATGATACCAATGTCCTCTTGCACTTGTTATTCCTCCAATTCCCGGCAGTATCTGCTTTAAGGCAATACCGCCAAGTAAAACTAAAGCCAGTGGCTTTACTAAATTAATTTCTTTTTCTAAGAATTCGTAACACGCTCCTGCCTCCTTTGTTGTAGGATTTCTATTACCGGGGGGCTGACAGGCGACAACGTTTGCAAGTGCTACATCCTCTCTTCTAAATCCAGCTTCTTTAAGACATTCATTAAATAACTGTCCGGATGGTCCAATTAAGGGTACCCCAGTATCGTTTTCCTTTAGCCCGGGGGCTTCGGCAATAAACATTACTTTGGCATGTTTAGGAAGTAATGAATGGACAACTCTTACTGATACTTGTTTCCCAAGTCCGCATTTTTGACATCCGTCCACATGGCAGGAGCTATATTTTTCATACCTTTGTATTAACAAATTCTTTCAGCATCTTTATGTTGTGATTAATACAGGAAGCTATCTGCGAATATGCTACAAATCTATAATCAGGGTGTGCTCTTAAATTAAGAGAAAAATTTAACTTATCACTTATCTTTTCCCCCGGAAGACCTCTTAAACTGTAACGGATAAGATGGGATCCGTGAACAAAACAGGTACTGCTGTCGTTAGACCTTATATAAAGATAAGGGTGTACCTCATCGTATTCTTTATAGTACTGCAATTCCACACCGTCACTCAGTCCCATTAAATGAATTGGCTTTAACTTAATATCAGAACAACTTGCTTCTCCGCTAAGGGATTTAATAAGAAACCATCTGTTTAACACCCTCTTTAAGGTAAGTGATTTGATATTATAGTAGGGGGTATTAAGATGATCTAAATCAAAAGGAATTCCAATTGTAGATACTTCGTCAATACAATTCACAGAAAAAGCATAATTAATCATCGTAGCCACAGTGTCACCCTGAACAACTGCCATTACCGGAACTGTACCCCCGTGAATCTCTCTGTAGTTTAAAAAATTAAGTAGGGCTTGCTTGGAAAGCGTGCTATCTCGCAGGACTTCAGGAGCAACCATTTCAGAGAAATTGTACTTATGGGCATATTCAAGAAGTTCTTCCCCGGAAAGAGAATGCTCTAATTCAAAAATCGAATTATCCTGTACTACAAAATCCCCGGCCTTAACTCTTTCTACATAAAAATTTAAGTAATCCGGGCGGGTAAATAAGTGAGGCAAAATCAAGTGGAAGTTTGACTGCACCGCAAAGTCCCCCAAATGAGGGGCTGAACAAATAATACCTAATTTAATCATTACTGCCTCTTTATAAAAATTTTGCTATTTGCAGTTCGTCAATAAATGTTAGAGTATAATCCTCCCTGCCTCTAATGGCAGTAGTTGCCCATCCTATTCCGCCTCTCGGTTTAAAGTTTCCTTTTACAGCTAGAAATTCCGGCCTTAGCACGGCAAAGAGATCATCTGCAATACGATTAGTTAGCGCCTCCCCAAAGCTGCCCGTCTGTCTGTAGGAGGCAAGATAGAGTTTTAAAGACTTGCTTTCCATGCACAGATTCGAAGGACGATATACAATACTAATATCGCCGAAATCTGGTTGCCCGGTAATAGGACAAAGGCTTGTAAACTCACCTTTTTGCTCAAATGTTACATAATAGTGCTCTTTGGAAGGGGAAGAAAAAGTCTCAAGTAAGGTTATACTTACCTTCTTAGGAGTTTTTGTTCGACTACCAAGTGCTCGTAAGTTGCGTAAATCACTTTTCATTTTGATAATTCCTTATAATAGTTTTTAATCCAAAATTGAATAGCTTGAATATAAGTGCTGTATCCAGTTTCTTTTAATTTTTTACTAAGAGTTTCCTCTGTATCATTATTGCTAATATACACAGTATCTGTTGCAAGAATAGGCCCTTCATCCAATTTATTAGTAACAATGTGAATTGTATTACCTGTCTCTTTAAGATGCATATTAAGAGCTTTTTTTTGAGGGTCTTTTCCAGCAAGCAACGGAAGAATGCCCGGATGAAGATTTAAAATTTTGTTAGGAAAGGTATTAATAACGGAAGATGAAAGAATTTTCATAAAACCAGCTAAACATACTAAATCAATTTCATAGTATTTAAGTAAGTCTATAATATAAGAATTCCACATTTCTCTTAAATATGTACCTAAAGCGGCATTTATAGAGACTACATGGGCAGGAATACCGTAAGACCTTGCTTTATCAATCCCCCCACACATACGATCAGAAATTACTACACAGACTCTTCCGGGAATCACGCCCGAAAGACAAGCTTTGTGTATATAATCCATGTTTGTACCTTCCCCCGAGCAGAGTATCGCAATATTAATCATAATCTATAACTTTTTATTACAAATTTGAAAAAATGTGGCCATAACCTAGTGTGTTCAATGTCTTCTTAATTATAGCAAGACGTTCGGAAACACCAACGGCCGGCAACATAAATAAATTCAGATGTACCCCCCACTCTTCCAATATGTCACAAATGTGATTATCAATTATGGAAACACTTTCTTTCTTTCTTACAGAGTCCTCCGTAAAAACATTTAAGGGAAATGTATAAAAGGTAACAATTGTAGTATTACGTATCTTTAGGGTACTGCTAAGGAATCTTTCGCTTGTATCCAAAACATATTGATAAATACTAGAAGTTTTGTCTACCGTTAGAGCTCTTGTGTAAGCCAAACAGCATATGGGAGAGCGTTCAGCTACGGAGATCTGCACGGAGGAGTCATTTAGCGCATTATAATATTGCCACATTAGCTCAAAGTTTATAGTGAGCTGTTGTAAGGGGCTTGCATCGACGTCAATACTATCAATAATCTTGTTTTTTAATAAAGTTCTGGAAACTTCTCCAATTGTAGTAAAGGGCGTCTTTATAAGTTTGTTAAGCTCGGAAACGAGCGTAGTCTTACCGGCGCTTTGGGCGCCGGTAAACTGCAATAGTAAAGGCTTCAAGTACCCCCTCCTATGTGTTTGCCGGTGTTGGAGGTTGGTCTGCTGGAACGGAAGCTGGCGGCTTAGGAGCAGATTTTGCTACTTTGGGGGCAGCGGCTTTCTTTGGGGCTGCTTTTTTCTTAGGTGCCGCAGTTGTAGCTTTTTTAGCGCCATTACCGTCGGCTGCAGGATTTTTTTTGCCAAGTTTAGTATACCATCTGTGACGAGATCTGGCTTGAAATTTAACCTTCGCCCTATCCTTCTCAGTAGCTTTTCCGGCTTTAATTACAACCGTTGCAATGCCGTCCCAATCAGGCTTAGCGCCTTCTTTTACCTTTAATAACTCACGGTCAATTATTAAAGATCTTGGATCTTTATTATTCATAACATCTCCTTGAGATTGTTTGTTAGTTATTAGTTCTGTATTTTGGTTTGTTCTAGAATCCTCGACTTTATTGTCTGATATTACTTCCTTTTCATCCGTATCCATAGAATAAAGTAGAGTTGTAGGAGGAATAGAAACAACTTTGTCTTTATCTAGGGAAGTTACAATAACATCAACGGAAGTTATAACTTTGTCTACATAATGTTTATCTTTAATACAAATCTCCCAGTCCATAAGTAAGGATTTGTATGTTTGCCCGATAACGGTATCTTTTGCTTGCACTTTCATATATTGTATACTATACACAATCGTAGAAAAAGTTTACATATTTCTCTTTTAATTCTTTAGTATCCATGTTCAAAGCTTTAGAAGTCTCTCTCAAGCTACACCCTCCTATAATAAGATTGGAAGCTTCCTTAAGAGATTCAGGTAAAGTAAGTAGGTAAAACTTATCCAAACTGTCTGGGGAGACTAAGTAATCTAGGAGAGTTGAGCTTTCCTCCCCATCCTCACCATAATTAACATCATTAAAAATTGAAGTTGTTGTAAAACTTACTTCTGGAGTTTCAAACAATATTTTTTCTATTCTTTCTTTTTGTAGCTCAGGAAAAGCATTGCACGTTTTTACTACAGCTCTCTTTATACTTAAAGCCTGTTTTATAAACTTTTTATACACCTTTTTAACCTTTAAATTAAGTAAATCTTCCTTACTTGAATGTCTTTTTCTAATAGCATTATATTGGTTGGTCAAGTGATTGTTTATTAACAATGGAAAATAATCCGACAGCTTTACCCCTGTAGGCTCAGGCCCAAAGAATCGCATTATCTTAAATAGAGATAGTTTTAACTCGGAAAGATCCTCATCAATTAAGTATTGGTTAAACCCGTGGGAGGTTATGGAAGACTTATATACATAGGGCTTTAGTAGTGTCCAGAGCTTTGAAAATAAAACACCATCTATATTGTACACATCTTTAATCTTCCCCTTGTTTTTTCCTTTATAGTATCGTCTTGTTAATGTGCGTTTTGTTTTATATGCCTCCCCGCTTTCTATCCTCTCCTCTTGATACGTAAAAAAAGCATCTCTTTCTTTTTTACTCATTTTACTACAGCAAGCAGATGCTAAATTATTAATTTGAAGTTTTAGATCCTGAACCATTGCTTTATCCTTTCATTGTGTAAAAAATATTTTTTTTAAGCGCAATAAATGTACAAAAGAGTGTACAATAAATCAACTAATGCGAAATGCTTCTTTTCCTTTTTTGAAATTACCTTGAACTATTTTTTTTATTGATTCAAATTGTAATTCCGGATAGCCTTTTCTTAGTTCTTCGATAGCAGCTTCCGGTTTAATTCCTTTACTTCGCATTTTCCTAAACTCTCTTTTCAAAGTATAGTTTCTCATTCTAACATCGTTAAAAAGATCGGCTTCGTATAACGTATTAAATGTCGCGTCGTCAATTAATTCGGGTATAAGATTTTTCATAATTAGTTAAATACCTCCTCTGGTGCTTCAAATTCTGTTTTTAAGTCCACAAGACCTATTCTTTATATTGTGTTGGATCAATAACGCCCGCTAGCCTGAAAGCTTCTTTTCTTTCTACACAAGTGCCACAAACTCCGCAATGAACTTCTTCTCCTTTATAACAGGACCATGTTAATTGGTAAGGTACCTCCATCCTGTTACCAATTTCTACAATGTCGGCCTTGGATTTGTATAAAAACGGTGCTGCAATTTCAAAATTGGGAGAAATAAATCCTTTGTTAGCAACTTGTGCAAGCAAGTGCAGAGTATTTATAAATTCCGGACGACAATCAGGATAAATATAATGATCCCCCGCATGTACGCCAACAAAAATAGCATCAGCATCGATACTTACGGCATATCCAATAGCTATTGAATACATAATCATATTTCTATTTGGGACAACTGTAAGTTTCATGTTGTCGGCAGCATAGTGACCTTCCGGAACATCTATTTTGGAGTTAGTTAGGGAGGAATTACTAATTAACTGTGTAATTGAAGTAAGATCTACAATTTTATGGGCAGCAACAGAAGCGGCGTTTGCAAGCTTCTTTGCATACTCTAATTCTTTTATATGACGCTGCCCGTAATTAAACGAAATAGCAAAAATTTCAAATCCTCGTATTTTTGCTTCGTAGAGAGCAGTGGCAGAATCCATTCCCCCGCTTAGCACAACAATAGCTTTTTTCATTAAACCTCCAAATAATTATAAAAAGTTTCGAGGTACTTACTACCTACTACTGTCAACGATAGTAGATATATCCGTCATTAGGGATCTAAAAGTACCTCGATAAATAGTTTATTTTGTTTTGTCAATTTCAATATTTTTAGCAATCTGTTCTAACTTATTAATTCGACGATGAGAAAATATCTTTCGGATAGTT
>VFSW01013407.1_pt1 | contig 11394 bp, 26 predicted proteins | sample 5358111 | NCBI WGS metagenome assembly VFSW01 (sample SAMN11554181, study PRJNA540505) | mine drainage metagenome | isolation source: sediment from site ElyBrook_90M | place: USA: Ely Copper Mine, Vershire, VT | collected 2017 | reverse complement strand
TCGATAGTCTAACTGCTGGACCTTTTCTTTGTTATCGCAGACTATCTTACCACGGTTGAGCTTCTTCTTCTTGTTGTAGGCATACTGATAGACCTTGAAAGGTCCGGCAATAGCCATGTAAGGCTTTCCTTCTTCTCGTTGCTCTTCTACCAGCCAGTACATTTATCTATCGCCTATGTCGTTTGTAGCGCTTTCTGCTTCAGCTGCTGGGATACCATGTTCAGGAAGACGACAATAGATACCATCTTCTTCGAAACGGGTACCATGACAGAATACGCAACCAGTGGCGTCGTCTTCATAATTGACGCTACTGTTACTACTATCCATCAGCACAGCCTCTTTACTTCCGCTACAATCTCACGCGTAGCGACAGGATTGATAAAGAAGAGTAGGGTATGCGGATCGTCAACGCCCAACTTCGCAAACTCTTGCAAAGCTACCTGTTCGTTTTCCCAGAAAAGCGCATCGCTAAAATCAATCTTTGTTCTGGGAACGATTGCAAAGTAACCCTTAGGAAGAACCTTTCCAGTTAGATCTAGGTTAAGGGTCATGATACTGTTTTCTCCTTCATGGTACATAGCAGACATGGCACGTTAAGGATAAGCCATGTCCAAGCGACGTCAGGTATGGTACATCCTTCGATGGCGTCTTCAGGATCGAGATATTCAAGAGGCCACCAACGTTGAAGTGGCAAGTCCGGATCGAGATTTTCTCTACCACACTTAGTACACGAGATAACGCATACTACCATATGTGGCAATCCGTCGAGTAGTAAGGTTTGTCGAACGTTTTCGAGTTCTTGTAAGGCCAAATCAGCTTCCGTTTCTTGACTGGATGGTTCCTCGTTTAGCATTTATAGGTGGCCCCTTCGTCAACCGATAAGCTCTGCAGATTATGGTTAAACGATGTTTGCCACAACCTTCGCAGACCTTTGCATATTTTGGTTTCTGGACGACGACGTGGCTCTCCCAAGAGCACTTGAATACTGGCTCTTCTAATCCATGACACTGTTTACACAGGTTCATGTATTCGCGGCACAATTGGGTAGATGTTCTTGCGTTGCGAGATCTACGCCGCACTCGTGGCACATGTATATACCTGAAGGCGGTTCTAGATCTGGATTCACAGGTTCATGTATCTTTTGTAACTTTTTGGCTCGTAGTCCGATCACGTAATCCACGTTGAGATCAAAGATCGTAGCTACTAACTGACTTGCACGGAGTAACTCGCCGTTGTTGTTATCCGTCATCTTTGCTAAGGCCGTTGTAGCGTTATCTAACAGTTGAGCATGACTCATAAATGATTTCTCCTTTCTTATATTATAACACAAATGGCCTTAAGGTATCAAGCGTTTGAACTGGTTAAAGTTTTTTGAAGAGTGACTTTAGTACCAGCTTGCATGCCGATTGAATAAGCCTCCTCCGTTATTGTTCTCTTCCTGGCTTTATCCATTTTTATCTGACACTGTTCAAAAATCTCTTCTCTGGTACGAAGAGCTAACGCAGTAGATGTTGGAAATTCTTCCAGCAACTCTTCTTGAAGTTTGTCCAGGCGATAATTGATCATATGGACGGCACCTAAATAGAAGGCACGTACCCATTTCCTATCTCGCCATTCAACTCCCGTGTTTAAGGACAGACCTTCACGGGCTTCTCTCTGTAGTCGTTGGAGTTGTTCGCAAAGAAAATCGAACAGCTGCTTCACTACGACTATGTTGTGCTCTTCTCCGAAAATGAAGATGATGCCCTTTTTTGCGATATGCGTTACTACACAGAGGTTATGGTTTGCAATAACCGCGGCAAGAGCAATCTTCCACTCTGTTAACCAAGGAGTGGTGGTCTTCAAATTAACAAAGAGGCGATCGTACTTAGACTTGATTTCGTCACTGCGATGAATCTCATCACGTGTAATGTTGTATTTGAGCAACAACCTTTGAATAGCTTCTGTTGCAGCTACGGCCTCTTGCGGTGTTCCAGGTTGTTCTTCAAGGGTAAGTAAGGCGCTGAGTTTTTTGTGGATCGCTTGCAGCGCTGGATTTATGGTAACAGACATGTTATTCTCCCGTTGTTATGTTGACTTCTTCGCTTTCAATATCCACACTAACTTGCATGGCTTCAGACATCCCCTGCTCAATTATATCTGGTATACAAATAGCGTAGTTTTCTCTACCGGCGTTTATAATGTTACCTAATTTGCTATGCAGTTCATGTACATTCATGGTTTCTCCTTGGCTACGACCTAACTCTTTTTTAAGTACGCAGCTTGTGCTCGGTTTATTTCGAGCTGGCGACGGTCTTCTTTAGCTGCCTTAGACTGCTTCCGACATATGGCATGAATATCATGGCCAACGTTAAGACAGCATACTTCTATGGATGTACCTGATCGAAAGACGTGAAAGTTTGCTGCTTGCAAGACTAAGAGGATTAGTTCGTTGTTCGTACGGTATTCGGTAGAACAGTCGGAGTTGGATGCTAAATACTTACTGGCAATGATCCACCGAACAGTAACAAATCCTATTATGTTGAAGATTTGATAACCTGATCGAAAAACCTTATAGTTTCCGTGTTTCCCTTCGCCTTCGACTACGCTCTTTATTCCCGCCTGGTTAAGCGTTTGCCGAATTCTACCTACGAGTTCAGTTGCTTCCATGCTAGTCTTCCGAGTACGAAGTGTGATGTGAATGATAAGAAGATCTACCGCTATGATGGCGCTTCTCTGCATCCGGTGGAGGCAATTCCTTTTTATAGGATGCTCGCTTTACCACATAAGCATTGCAGGAGCTAAGTGTACCTATATCGGTATAATCGGCCACAGTGAGTTCAAGTCGTGTAGGATTGTAGCTGATAACGAGATATTCTCCCTTATACCCCTTTTCAGCTACAATATCCCCCTTTTTGAAAAGGTGAATATGTTTATTGCACGTTTCGCGGTGTTCGTGGATCTCTTTATAACCTGGAGTATTGAACTGCGAGATTTCTCTCCATGTGAAAGATTGCCCACAAACACATCGCCATGTGTAGTCTTTGGTAGCTGTTTCCATCTTAACCTCTTCCTAATTCTTTTAAGTATGCATCATGTGCGCGATCTTCTTTAGTCATGATAGCCTGTTCTATTTTATCACAGGCTTTACAAAGTACGCCGCTAAATAAGGATGAACGCAATTGTACCTTCGATAAGACCTTGCCGCATTTGGTTTTATGTATACCCGTAACGTCATATTGAAAGCAAACTATATGCCAAGGCGCATCACCTGTAGGGCGTCGAGTACCTGGAGGAGGATTTTTCAACGTTCGTACGTACATTTGTTATCCCAGATAAGCGACGAGATAAGTCGGACCTCCGCAATTAGGGCATTTTGTTCCTTCTTCAGCAATGGCATCAAAGCTTACAAGGCTTACTTCGGTACTCGGCCAAAGCATGTTTGCAACCAACGCTTCGTTGTAAGGATTTACTTGCGGATTGCCTTTGAACCATTGGGGATTATACAGGCAAGCTGTTCTTTGAACCATTGAGATGTGTTTACAAGTATTCCTGTACAGGAATCCAGGACAGGAGCAAATAGCGGTTCCTTCAGGTCCGTCAAGCACGACTTCGTAGAACTCACGATGATTGGTGCTCTCTACTTTATATGTTCCAACGTTGGTAACACACGTAGGACCATTCCAAACTTCGCGACTCATGGCTCACACTCTCCGTGGAAGTCGAGAGTGATAGTCCACACGCCATCATCATCAAAATAGGCTTCGACAAACCTTGCTTCATATTGTCCCGGTTTGAGATGGTAAGGTGGACGTATTCTCCATACAACTACAGTCTTCATCGAAGATTTGCCATCATCATAGTGCCCGCAGCACTACGCATCTTCTCTGCGGCTGAATCCATGCGACTCGCGACAGCTTCCATTCGTGTTGCCATGTCGTGCAATTGTTGTACGAGCATGTTTGAAGTGTCGCGAAATTGGTTTACGAGTTCTTGGGCTTCGTCAACGTTCATGGCTTAGCCTTTGCAAGGATATCAGCCAGAGTAGCCTCGCTAAGTTTGTAAAGAGGTCCGGAACCGGCCTTTTTAAGGAGGGGAGCTACACGTTCAACCCAAAGTTCTTGTGTGCCTCCCGCATCAATGAACATTTGGTAGATTTGACCACCGTGCATGGTTTTTACTTCACGCATCGATTACTCCTTCTGCTGAGCCATAAGGCTCTGTTCGTATTTCTGTTGTAGGTTTTTGAGATACTCATCAGAAGGTACTTCAAGAGCGTTAATCAGGTTATCTATTAAAGTACCGATTTCTCCTGCCAGGTCTCCGGATATGATGACGTATTCTTCTTCTTCACTCATCAACGTATACACAATCGATATGACTACGTTCGCTGAAGAAGTCGCCATCACTGATCCCTACATGCTTGACATGCTTCTCCCCTTTTTGAATAGGCAAATGGCAATATCTGCATGGGTATTGTTTTTTGGCAGTGGGCTTTGTAATGCCTAACTGGGTAAACGATGGATAATCGTCATCATAGGAACAGCTGCTCATGCGTACTTATCCGCCAACTTTTGGGCTCTTGTAAGGATGCCAAGCTCTTCGAGGTTTACGGTATAGTCGGAGATTACGTCGAAGCCTTCGTTCCCGAAGACAAAGCGAACCCATCCAACATAATCTCCCGAACCCTTCATCTTCTTATCGATGACGAATAAGTAACCCTCATCAACGTCAAAAAGGTTGTCAAAGACAACCTTTCGGTTTTCCGTGGGTTCAACTATTTCCTCGCCGTCACAAATAACAGCCAGTAGATAGTCTTCTTTCCAAGTATCGTTGACAACCAGTCGGACGATCTTTTTCTCCAGCTCTCGGATAAGTTTGCTGCTCATATAAAGTCCGTCTGGTTTTCTTCGAGCATTTTCGCTACACGCGCCTTGAAGTCTTTTTGAGCTTCCTCGAGTGTAGAAAAGTAATGTCCGGTAACCCACTCGTTATGTTGTACCGTGCGGTCGTCTATTAAACCCGTTACCCATTCAGTGGCTCGTTTATGGGGTTTATAGCACGACACTAGTACAACTCCGCGATCACATACAACCGCATAAGCAATTACAGGATCGCCATGAATCTTTTCTGGTACGTGTAAGGTAGCCATTAGCTTTTTACCTTAGCTTTCTTGGCTGCTCGCTCTTTTCCCTCTTCCCGAGCTTTAGCCATTTTGGTTTCTTCAGCTTCTCTAGCCTTCAGAGCCTTCGTTACCTTGCAAATGCGCTCATGGCGAGCAGCTGATTTTTCGGCGGTTTCGCGTTGCGGCCAACGACCGGCTTGTGCGCGACAGTCTAGACATTTCCAATCCCAACGCACTTCGTCGTGTTTGTTGATCGTCTTGATGAGATCCATCATGTAGTTATGACTCCCTCTATATTTTAAGGTATGTTGATACGCACGTGTAAGGTTGTGTCTGGGGTAGTATCTTCAGAAGCGATAGTTTGTGTCGGGGGTAGTATCTTCAGAAACAACTGCCTGATCACGTTCCGTGCGAAACGCCTTCCGAAGGGCAATTATTTGGTCTGCAACTGCGATAGTTTGTGTACGGAGTTTTTGACTCTGTCGGCAAAGCCTGTCGAAGGCGTCGTTCCATGCTTGCTGCAGAGGATAACCTTCTTCTACCTTGCTGAAGAATTCCTCTGCCAGATCGATCGCAGCGCCTTCATTTGCTCCTGCATCTACAAGTGCGGCAATTGCGTGATGTTTAGTAGGAAATTCACGCACTATGGTGTTCTCCTTTCGAAATGCTGTATATTTTAATTATAACATGGGCTGAAAGGTCAATGCAAGAGCAAGTACGGGATTACTTTTGGACAAATAAAGATTGAGCTTAATGACTTGAGAGACTTTGTCGTCAAAGCGTCTAGAGAAGGAAACCTTAGTGTCCTTCATTGTCGTGATCGTCGAAATCATCGAGCTCAAAAGCCTTCTTGTGTCTCGTAAACCACGTTCCACGTAAAAGGATTTCGTACGCTTTAGGAATCGACCATCGTAAGGAAACGCCCTCAAGCAGAAACGTCCAAAAGAGCCAACGCGAAACAATTTCTCCAGGTGCTACTCTGAAGATGTATCGGCGTAAACGGAAGCCAAGAGGCTTTTCCTGTATAAAGGCTTTTTGGACAGCTTGCTGGAACTTGATGCCGTTATGAAAGTAGGTGTTGAAGGTGTAGAACAGTTCTTTGATATGATTCCGATCCATATTAGGGCTTTGGGATAAGAGATTCTGTTCAAACTCTTTATAGTCTAACACTTAACTAACTATCTTTCTCAATGGAATCTTGGATGTCTTTACCTACAGTAAATTGTGTAGGGGAATTATGCGTGCCAAAAGGTACTTCTTTTCCTATACCTAGTGTCTCCACACCTATTGGAGGAACATAAGGCTTGAACGTTTCGGGCGGCTCCGGAAGAAGCCATGAAAGGTTAACTTTAATAGTAAAGCCCTTCCGGAGAATACTGCGGAGATTCATTTTGGAAATACGGAAACTTCGCCGCTAGACCGATCGGTAACTTCTATAGCCTCAAGCTGGATACGCATGTCTTCAGCATACGGCAAAGCTCGGTAATAGGCTTCTTCTGCAGAACCGGCAAAAACATGAAACTTGATGGCAACACTAAATTGTGGTTCGCTCATTTTGGTTCTCCTAAGACTGTAAGTTCTCGGCAGGTTTCACAAAAGAACCTTCCTCGCCTGTAACCAGCTCGACAGTATCGATGACGCCATACTAGTTGAATGTGCAATAAAGGTATCAACCACAAAGAAAATGGAAAATGCCACATCTTGCAATCAGCTACGCGGGAATTATGTCTCCGACAGATCCTAAATTGGTTCATAAGATCGACGCCAACTAGTTCGCCGTTTACTAACCTTGGTACTCCTATTTGTTTGCAATAGTGGCATCGAAATACCAGCTGTCCGTTTACCTCAGTTGCTAACATAGGACGATTTGCACAACACTTAGGGACGAAAGTTGCGCTGCTGCGCATCAGTAACTTCCTTTCCTGATGTTAATGCAGCAACTATGGCATCTCGTAGCTTTCTTGCTTCCTGCTGCATTTCAGCACGAATTGCTGCACGGAACTTAACTACTACCATATCAGCTTGATCGTGTAGTTCCTTCTCTGTTAACGGATCAGTGATACGATTTCCACTGACCAAGGAATACAAAGCCTCTGTTACGTCACTATACATGTTATCCTTCCTCTGCATTTATGGCAAAGAACTCTTCAGCAGTTTGAGCTGTAAGACGTGCAATGTACGCTCGAGCCTTCTCATCAGAGACAGGACGCAAATAATGCCACGGAATCCACGTTCGAATGGTTCCAAATTCTTGATAGTGCATTTCCCGTGAACCTTCCGACTTAGCCCGCCAAGTAACCCCTGAGATATGTTCAATGTATGCTATGGATTGTGCTGTCTCCATAACATGGCAGGTCATATTCTGAACGTTTCGTTGAGAGACAGGCGCGTCATGAGGGATCTCGCCAACTTGTACTACCATATAATTTTCGAAGTAGTCGCGAGGTCTCGGACGAATCATGGTTTATTCTCCAAGGAGGCTGCTGAATGTTTCATAATTTGTTCCACATCTATCCGTCCCCTAAGATCAATGACCACATTTCGCAACAACACTTGTCGCTGATATTCTGGATTGTGACTCTCATCAAACAATACTACGGCAGAACACTTTCTCACCTTAAGTGTGTAAAGTCCACAAAAGGGATCGTAGCGACCACTTTCCGTACGATTGGATGTAACAGTGGCTTCATCAACTTCAGCCACAAATATCTGAAACGTTGGAATAGAGAAGAACCCCGAATTAAGGGGCTTCGTTAGGTCAGCACTCATTCACAACCACCAATATCATAGCGTTCAGCTTGTTCAACAAGGTAACGACGAGCAGCAGGAGTAATAACTTCAGGGATATAAAAATGTTCCATATAGCGACGCTTAAACGTTTCAAACCGAGCCTGCTCTTCTGGTGACCTTTCCTTAGTCTTAGACATTTTTATGCTCCCTAATGCTCGCTATGAACTCTCGATAGTTGCCGTTATACAATGGCCACAATTCAATCAAGCCATCGGTTTTAATGTCGAAGTGAGGATCACTAGGTTCAACGACAACATACTCTCCGAGTTGTAGTCCATAGAGTCTAACCAGATCACTTGCCGAAACGTAATGCCTATCGCCATCAGACTTACTGGTTATTCGTGATGGGATGACAGCAAAACGTAACTTACCTTTTCTCATCAGTTCCCTTTACAGACTCGAGTGAATACATAACGCGGTTATTCTTCTTGTAAGGAGACTTAGTGATGCCTGTTGCAAATTCAACATCTTGTGCGTGATTCGTCATATATCGTCCAAGCGAGAGGACGTTATTTAACATCGGCACGTGACCATATTCTGCAAAGGCATACGATTGGATCCAATTGATGATATCCTGTGCTTGGAACATCGTTGAAGAGGAGGAAAGGTTCTGATTCTGATCGGCAAAGTCTTTCAAAGCCTGCAACACGGGTGACTGCTCTTCAATCGACGTCGACGTGATCTGCGACAGTTTCGGTAGGATATCCTCTTTCAAGAGTTTGGCGATGTAAGGATTCAACGCCTCTCCCATTAAAAGAAGGGACTGCTCAAAACCTACAAGGCGATGGGATGATCGATAATAGGGATTCCACTTTTCTTTTGAGAGACGTAGGAAACGGTGACTGACCGCAAAGAGGTGTGCGAGCCAACGCTCCCGTGAGTAATCGTCTTTTCCATGGGGCTCTGCTGTTTCAGCTCTGGTAAGATGTCGCTTGACCCATTCTCCGTCGTTTTCGCCTCTTGGGATACCTGCGAACTTAAGTACCAAGGATCGTTGGAGTAGATCCTCAGCGACAAAGGGGTTTTGAATAGCCGTGAACGCAAAACAGCAATCAGCATTGATACGATATGTGTCAGCGGTAGTGTATAGAGCACGGGTTTCAATATAAGGCATGGAGCTAGTGACCAGTCGACAGAGTTCGTCGCTAAGTTGCTGTCGGATGGGTTGTGGGAGCTGTCCAGTATTATCGTACAAGGCGAGATCCGATTGGTTGCCGACCGAACTGTACCAGGAACGGAGATCACTCGAGAGACTTGCGCCACTTTCGATTTTGCCATTGAGAATACCTCGTCGCAGATTGTAAAGGAAGGTCTTTCCTGAACCAGGCTCAGCAACCACGATCTCAATTGGTAACATGAGATCGTTATAATGTCTAAACCACGGAGAGAGGTAGAAGAGAGTGCCGATAAGGATCAACGTCTCTTCATGAGTAAGCGGATCCAAGGCTTGTAAGGTAGTTTCGCGGAGGACATCAAACCAGTTCGGGGAGTTTGGCGACATCATCCGCTTCAGTACATCTTTTTGCGGATGGTACAAAGGATTGGCAGGATTTACTTGGATGCACGCATCGTTGTGGAGGAGGTATTCTCCGAGAAGCTTTTCGTCGACTGCTTCGGTGAGACCGCGAGTAAACAATTCGCCGTCTATACCGTTGTCTTCTAAGCTGATACCTGTTGGCGAGATCTTAGCAACGCGTGAGTCTCCTATCTGCACGTACAATGTATGGTACTGCGTAGAGACGTAACTACAACGTCGTGGCGTTACTGGGATCAAATCCGTAGAAGCGAACATGTCTGCAAAACGAGATATGAGTGCATGATCTGTCGAATTAAACCCAAATGTGCGAGCGAGCAATTGCCCAAAGGCAGTGGATCTATGATCACGGAGTTGTGTGGAAGCAAGCTGTACGTCGTACAAGAGCTTCGCGGGCTTTTCATCAGGTTTAGTCGTTGGAGGCTTCGCGTGGAAATAATAATACTCATCAGTTTGAAACCTATTATAGAAGCGCGTACCTTGATTGTCCAACGTATTGAGGATAGCGCGAACCATCTTTAAGTAGTCGTCGCGCGTATGTTTGGAGGAATTTAGTTGATTGTGCAACCACGTCTGGAGATTTAAGGGTGTTGGCTTAAAGGTAGATTCACTGTTTTGTAGGAGATCGAGTATGGCATTTCGACATACCCCCAACGCATCGGCAATCGGATTGTTTGAGCCTTGAGCCTCGGGAACATGAGTCTGTGTCTTTGCAGCAGTAAGGAGTTGTACGATGTAATCATCCAGTCCAACTTTTTGTGTGAGTTCTCCTTCCGCTTCCGCTGCGGTTCCCATGTTTGGGAACATTGTTCTATAAACCACAGTATTGTGATTGCTTTTAGTAGACAGGAAATACGCAAAGTCAAACTCAGCACGCGCAATGTTCGTATGAGTCTCATACTTGTTCTGTGGCTCCTTGTCGAAGAGGAGGTAAATCTGTGTGAAGGGATGTTGCTTCAGGAGTTGCATAAGATCTTGGGACAGCTCTGGTGCTGTACGATCTAATGCAGCTTCTACCAAAGCTGGCGCTCTCGACGGATCCTGCTGTTGTTGCTGTTGCTGCTTAGGACTCAGATACAAACCTTTGAAACCATCAGCAGTCTCATATTGCTTGACGTCGTAGGAATCACTAATAAGCCATGTGCTAGTTCTCCAACTATCGATACCAGAGAAGCCTATTGTTGGGAGCGCAATGTAAGGTTGACTCGCGGAGAGGGCTTTCTTCTCGCCTTCGGTAATGATGATGATCGGAGGTTTGCCTACGGCTTGGAGTTGTTTTCTGGTCTGATGAAAGTTGTGGAGGAAGTTTGGAGGAAAGTAGAGATGATTGCCCATACCCGGCGGTGCTGAATACTTTCGAATAGGTACTGAATTCGTCGTCTGATTCGAAAGGTGCTTAACACGGTAGTAGTTTTGTAGGATTTCGCCTGACATCTTAAAGTATGGGATAATATAAGACGAGGGGTGCTCGTCTACGTTTGGATGTTCTCGGATTAACGCAGCTTGCTTAGCCCATGTAGGATCAATAGCTGAATGAAGGAGATCAGCTACGATGTCATCGCGTAGTTTTTGCAACTGTTGGCCAAGTAAGGCATCTTGCTCGATAGACAAGGAAAGTACCTAACTTTATAAAGAAGAGAGGAGGATTTGTTCGGGGTTTGTTTAAGGCTTGTGAGTTTGGTTGAGTTGTTGAATACTCTCTTCTTAGGTACCAAATAAGAGACGACGATCCTTGCTATGCTGATCACTGTCGCAAAGACGCTGCAGGATTGGCATGTACTTCCCAGGATTGTTGATAACACGATAAATGTTATCTGGGAGGACTTGCGTTTGATACTGTTTGGTTCGTCTACAGGCTAAGGCGAAGAACTTCTTCAGATGCAATTTGTTAGTTGGCAGTACGAGTTTAGGTACATCTGGATTATCGATGGTGTACTGGATGCTGATGTTGAGAGCTGCTTCAAGC
>VFSW01013406.1_pt1 | contig 11395 bp, 13 predicted proteins | sample 5358111 | NCBI WGS metagenome assembly VFSW01 (sample SAMN11554181, study PRJNA540505) | mine drainage metagenome | isolation source: sediment from site ElyBrook_90M | place: USA: Ely Copper Mine, Vershire, VT | collected 2017 | reverse complement strand
GAACAGGGTGGCGGCTTCCTTCGGAATCAGGTGGCGGAATCATCGGAATACGCAGATAGGGCCGAAGGCAGATTGTAAACCCTTTGTATGAGTGAGACCGGAAACATGAGACAAAAGAGAAAGATTGTGGTGATCGGTGGCTCAGCGGCCGGTCCCAAGGCGGCGGCCAAAGCCTCGGCGGATCGACAACCATGCGGAGGTGACAATCCTGCAAAAGAATGGTGATCCCTCGATGGCATCCTGTGGGTATCCCTACTGCGTAGGAGGATTCTTTGATAAAAGAAGCATGCTCCTCAGTACGCACACCGGCGTGGTCCGGGATGCCCAGTCCTACCTGAACACAAAGGAAATCGAGGCCCGGGTGAACACGGAGGGCACGGCCGTCGATCGCGCCAAAAGGATCGTCTCCTCCCGGAACACGCTCACAGGTAAAACCGGAGAGATCGCCTATACGACAAGCTGATCTTGGCCACCGGCCCAACGGCCCGGATGCCCCCGGTCCCGGGCGTCGAACTGGCGGGGATCACTACCCTCCAGTCCATGCGGGATGCTGATGCGCTTCGCAAGGCGAGAGACGAGGGCAAGATCAAAAAGGCGGTGGTGATCGGCGGCAGCCTGATCGTTATCGAGACCTGCCAGGCCCTGCAGCTGGCCGGCAGATCACCGTGGTGGAGCTCCTGCCCCAGCTTTTGACCTTCCTGGACTGGGAGCTGGCCAAGCTCGTGGAAAAACCACGTGAAGAACAAGGGCGCCAACGGCATCACGGGCAACGGCATCGTCGCATTTCTCGGCGAAAACGGGAAGCTGACAGGGGTCAATCTCCAGAACGGAACGGAGCTGCCTGCGAGCTGGCGGTGGTCGCGATCTGGGTGCGCCCCAACGTGAAGCTGGCAGAGCAGGCCGGCCTGGAGATCGGAAAGACCGGGGGATCCTGGTGTACGAATACATGCAGGTCACAGACCCCAACTATCTGACGGCGATGATGAATGCGGAGCTGACCCATTATTTGGGGAGAGAGCCGTATGCTCGGGTTTCCGATGTAACGATTCATCGCACCGGTTCCTATGGTCGCGGGTTTACCCTCAAAGGGATCGGTGAAGTCCATAGAATTCAAGACATCGGTCATCCCCCGGAGCAAGCAGTATGAAGAGGAGGTGGCCCGGGATTTCAGTATCTTGTTTCTATCCGGCGTCAGAACCTGGAGCATGTCGATGAGTTCTGAAAGACTGATCTGCCGGAGAATTTCTCCGACAGAGACCAACAGCGTGAACGCGGAACTCAATGCCGCTGTTGAGGCGTGGCGTCGGCGTGATTTATCGCAGGAGTCGATCAAATATCTGTTCAGCGATGGTCTCAATTTCCATATGCGCACGGGAAGGAGCATCGATATCGTTCCTGTCTTAGTGGCGATCGGGGTAACGGAGACGGGACAGAAACTGGTCCTGAGCCTGCAGGCCGGAGACAAGGAATCGGAGCCGTAGTTTCCATTCATCGCCTCCATAACCGGTTCTATGGTTTGCCTGAAGACAGGGAGGTGACAACCGAGCGCCTTATAAAGGAGGCGATTCATGAGCTGGGACATACCTTCGGCCTGATCCACTGCTTACAACCTCAGTGTGTGATGAATGCCTCCACCTATGTGGAGAACATCGATCAGAAGCCTGCCGAACTGTGTCCCTTGTGCCAAAAGAACATCGAGAGGGAACGGGGTTTTTCTCTCAACGAGGGATTCCGGTTTCCCTGGTGGGGGAAAAAACAGTGAGTTCAGACCGGGGTCATTTCCCGGAGGGGGAGGTTAATTCGTCGGGTTAGGCACCGATTTCGGGGATTTTCTGCGTTTGGTCACGGAAAAATCCAGGATCTGAGCCCGCTGTTTGGCAGTGACGACGTTGAGGATGTCGCGCAGGCGAGTGATTTTGACTCCCCCATCCTGCATCGTCGGCCCGACTGTTTGCTGACTTTGCTTCAATAACAAATCGGTCCGGGCGAGTATCTCTTTTTCCTCCTGTTGATACCAGAGGAGCGCTTTTCTTCCAAAAAGAAGATTCTTCAGGTCGCTTTCAAGATTTTCCGGTCTTACCATTAACAGCCAGCCGTATCCTGTCGGGTCAGCGATTATTAGTTCCGGCTTCTTTTTCAGACGGGGATTTATCGTCTGAATCGAACCGGAAAGGGGAGATACAACCGGCAGGATATAATCTTCCTGGATAATATGGGCGCAGCATTCGCCCTGGCCGATAAAGCTTCCCGTCTGGGGCAGGATGATCACCTGGATATTCGTCATGAGTTGGACCAAGAGATCATCTATTCCTATTCTCACTTTTTCCGCGCTTTCCACTTTCACCCAGCAATGATCGGGGTGATAGAAAAAAGAGCCGCTGATCCGGGCGGAGGGATCCATTTTAAGCGACCCCTCTGCCCAATCGCTCTCCGATTCCTGTAGATCGTTTTCGCTACTTCCTTCGTTTTTTATTGCTTGGTCGAAGGGGCAGAATGTGCACTGATAATTTCTGTCGCATAGTTTGTAGGATATTAATCCGGTTGTCATCCAGACACACTTCCGCTCTTCCTCGGGTATCAGCGGATAACGTTTATTATTTGCGTCCATAGAAGTCACCGGCACTCTCTGTCCCGATCTCTTATGAGGTCAGGAGAAATTCCTTTACGAGTTCATCCCAGTGTTCCCGGTCTAAATTTCTGGCTATCCCGTCCACCGGCACACCTCCATCCTGGGACACCGCACCGAGGTTGTAATTCATTCGGGCAAGCAGGCTTTCCCTGACACCTTCCATCCATTTTCTGGCAAGTCCGCCCGACAGCAAATTTTTGAGATTCGCCGAGATCTTCGGGGCCTCAACCTTCAACAACCAGGACTGATCGTATGGGTCCTTGCCGATATTTTCCGGTGACTTCAACAGATCCTCGTTGATGCCCACCACTTTCCCGTCGATGGGCGAGAGCATGTCAATGGTTTTTGAGCCCGCACGGAGGCTCCATCCCTTTTCGCCCTGCGTCACCTGGGAACCGACCGGTGGAAGCTGGATGGCATCGATCTGTCCCACCAGTTGCTGAGCAAAATCGTCAATCCCAACTCGTACGAGGTCGCCCTGCTGCGGCAATGCCCAGCTATGTCCCTGATGGTAGTACAAGCGCTCGGGGAGATGAAACCAATCGCTGATCGCCGGGATGACGCTCTCCGCGGCCTCATACGCTGCCGTTGCCGGTCTGCTCACCATTCTCCAGAAAGGAATGAACAGGAGAAGTGCGGCGATGACCAGCAGGTATTCAACACCCTTCGTCGCAAAGATATCTACATAGGTAAAGCCTTCCATCGTATTATCTCCTTTTCAAACGGTTTTTTTAATGTTTCTCTTCCGCCCAAGCGGGTGCCCCTTCAAACACGGGCATCCGGGTGACAATCCACCTGAATACCCAGATCTCGGTAAATATGATCGCCAGGGTGATGACAATCTCCATCCAGGAGGGGATATAGCGTTCACTCAGCGGTATCCACCACTTGAAGGCGATGATCGAGATATTGAGCCGGTTGATGATGATTCCGAGCATCGTGAGGATGGCAGCTATCCGGATGAGGGGAATGTTTCCATATCGCGCGCCCCGGAAAAACAGGAAGCAGGGGATCGCTACCAGTCCGATCATCTCAGTCAGATACCAGTACCCCATGGGCGTGTTCAGCAGTGACCAGTGCCACCCATGGATGAAGATAAGGGTTTGCGCGAAGAAATAGACGAACATCGCTACCGCGCAGCCTCTGCTCAATCCTATGAGAATGCCATTATAAGCGGCATGATCCTTATGGTCTATCTTGTCGCTGAAGACCTTGTGGCTTATCGATCCTTCGAAGATCACCATGGAAAGGCCGGCAAAGATGCTGGAAACAAAGAAGAGGACGGGGATAAACTCCGTGTACCACAGAGGATGGATCTTCCCTTTTGCCATCATGAACAGCGCCCCGAGGCCTGCCTGGTGAAGCGTGGAAAGTGCGATTCCGACCACCACGGCCCCTATGGTAAGTGAACCGAGGAACTTTCTGACTTTCCGTAAACCCAACCACTCGGCGATAGTCGGGGAGAATTCGACAAATTCGGCCAGCATGTAGAGCAGGAAGTGCCAGGCGATCAGGAATAGCACGGAGTTTGCCCCGAATTTATTCCCGAACAGCGGATTGGTGATGTTCCACCAACGGCCGAGATCGAGGAAGATTGCGCCGGCATAAAAGACATAGGCCAAAAGACCGTTCAGGACAGTTGCCCTGATGATCGAATGGTATTTGTCCGTTCTCAGCACATACGCCACGAAGGTCAGAACGTACGCCCCCCCCGCAAAGGCCACGCCCACCATCACATCAAATCCGATCCATATCCCCCAGGGAAAATCCTGGGAAAGATTCGTAACGGCCCCCAGGCCTTTTGCGAGTCGATAGAGGATAAGGAAGGCGCCCAGCACGATCGTTACTCCGGAGATTACGTTGAAAGGCGTGAGCATCTTTCCCCGGGGCTTCAATTCGCTGAGAATGAAGGCGATGATATCTTTCAAACTCCTCTTTTCTTCCACCGTGTTTATTGCTGTTGCGTCCGCTCCGTTCATTTTTCTCCTCCTTGTTTGGTTCGCACGTCATCCTTCCGGCTGGTTAGGGTGTTCACTCCGAGCAAAAATGCGGGCCAGAGAAGAAGAACGATAGGGACGGAATAGAGAAATCCCTTGCTGAATTCCGGATACGGCGTTGTTCCCAGATCGGTTCTGAAGCCGATCTGTTCAAACGGAACCGCTGACAGGTAGAGATAGCCGGTGCCGCCTACCTCGTGTTCCCCGTAAATGTGGGGGAAATATTTCCCGGATTCCCCGTATATCCGCTTGTTTGCTTCTTCTATGAGCGACCTTCTGGTACCGAAGCTGAGGGCTTCCCCTGGGCAGGCCTCGACACACGCCGGTTTTTCCCCCTTCTGCAGCCGCTCCCAACAGAGACTGCATTTCTGGATCTTGGGGACGGCGCTGTCATATTCGAACTTCGGGATGTCAAAGGGGCAGGAAACCATGCAGAACCGACATCCCATGCAGTTACCATCCCAGGTAACCGCTCCGTCCTTCCGCTTTTCCATTGCCTTCACCAGGCATGCTGAAACGCACCCCGGCTGGTTGCAATGCATGCATTGCTTCTTAACAAAGACCTCACCCTTCTCCGTCTTAAAGCGATTGACCAACGTCCATTGTTTCTCCGATGTGGGCCGGACTTTCTCCAATACCGATGTATCGCCGATATCCGGGACCGGCAAACCGTGCGCGTCCGCGCATGCCATCTCGCAGCTTCGGCATCCGACGCATCGCGTCGTATCGACGAGCACCCCCATGAATTCCTTCGTTTCGTTTGCGGGAAGCGCTGTTGCATGACCACTGCCCGGCGATAACAGACACGCCGGGGCAATCCCCGCGACTCCCACTCCCAAGCCCTTTAAAAAAGTCCTCCGATCAATTCCCATATGTAGTCAACTCCTCTCATCGCATTTTCAATCGGATTGCCGCCGTCTCCCTTTGCAGATCCCCGGTAGGACCAAGCCGTCTCGTCTTTTTTATCGCCGTACCCTTCCACTCCACCCCCAGGGAAGGCCAAGGGTTGTGCAGATCCGCTTATCCGGTTGACGGCCTCCTACTTTTTCTTTTTCTTATCGATAGTATCCCCGCCGTCGGCCATCGTCAGCCCCAGTTGGGGATCGAAGGCGACGGTCCGCTCTTTGCGGGTTGCACCCATCTTTTGCCGGAAAAAATAGATGGCGGCTGTCAACGTGCCCGTGATCCACAGTAGGGGGATCAGTAACCCCAACGCCACGATAACGATTAAGATTGCGAGTTTCATGACTCATTCCTCCTCTGTCTTCCTCCTTCCCCATGGAGGCAAAAATAGATGATGGATGTCACCATTCCCATGATCCATACGACGGGGATCAATACCCCCGTTGTGGCGATCAACGTTAAGATTGTAAATTTCATGATGACTCCCTCCTTTCCCTCCTCCGGTGCCGGGCTTGCGATGGCTCAGAGGCGATTCCGATCACGACCTCCCGCCTCCATCGCATTTTCCCCGCTTTACTTCTTATACTCCATTAACCATGCCAAAATGGAAAAACCGGCATAATCTTCAGCATGCAGTAAATATATTGAATGCAAATAGCGAGTTACGTGTATCAGTCGTGCCTATGGGGAGCTTGCGACATCGTGGCCATCGAGTAAAAAGTGTAAAATATGTTAACAGTATTTTACCAAGAAAGGCTGGTATCCGTTTAAATCTTTTAAAATCGCATAATTGATGAAGATATTTTGTGTTAATAATATGAACAGTCGTCTGCTAATATTCTATACACATGCGCTTGTTTTCGGGAAGGCGGGGCATGTTGGGATTTGTTCCGTAAATAGGGATTCAGGGGATGTGCGGCAATGATGAGGCGAAGGCCCTTTCCGACCGAATGATTCAGCCGTTCATCGCCTTTTGAAAACAGGAGTTCGATCGTGAAGAACCGCAGTTCTCCGGTATGGCAATAGTGGTGATGAGGGGAAAATGGTCGGAAGGGAAACACTCTTTACATCGCATCGTGATGATTTGCGCGTCCTGGACCCGGACCGACGGGGGGACGAAGATATAATCGATCTTTAATCGGAAGAAGAATCTCCGGAAGCCGTGGAACGTTCCCGCGTTACGATGATTCGGATGGCGCACCCGGAAGGTGTCCATGAGCGGGTTGGGATTCAGCACTCTCCCCGTTATTCTAGTGCCCAAATGGATCTTCCCTTTCAGGTATTGTATCGGGGTGCTTCTTTCTCGGGCGTTGAAATCGCCCGTCAGGACAAAGGGATCCGCATAGGAGCGTGCTTGGATGCGCTGGCTCAAAAGGACCACGCTTTTCTTCCGCGAACGCAGCGAAATATGATCCAAATGGGTGTTATAGAAATAAAAGGCCTGCCGGGACTCTTTTTCAATCAGCCGCGCCCAGGTGCAGGTCCGCCGTAAGATGTTTCCCCATCCCCTCGATCCCGGGATATCGGGAGTGTCGGATAACCAGAAGGTTCCTTCCTCCGAAAGGATGAACCGCGTCGCATCATAGAAAATGGCATTGTGCAGCCCTTCGCTGCCTCCCATGTTACCGACGCCGACCATCTCATACCCGGGGAGCATGTTCCGCATTGCGGATATCTGAAAGTCCATCGCCTCCTGCAGCCCCAACACATCGGGGCGATAATGATGCAGGATTTCCTGTACCCGGTTGCGTCGAAATACCCAGTGATTTCGGCCATCCTTCGCCGTCCCGCGCCGGATATTAAAACTCATGACGTTTAAATTCAGCCCCGTACAGGCTACCGGCTGAAAAGGAGTATCCGTTATACTTCTCCGGCGCCTTCGCCGGTTGAACCCCAAGAGCCAATCGATCGGCCTCCACACCTGGGTAATTGATTTCTTGGCGAATCTGAGTCCCTTCATCCGTTATCGTTTCCTCATGAGCATGCCCAACCCAATGTCAGACATATTAAGCATGATACAGGAAAAAGCAAGCCCTACTTCAACAAATCGGCAATTCCCCCATGACGATGCCGGAGGCGATTACGCAGTCGCGGAGAGGGGATGCGGTTCTGCGGTTTCCGCTTGACATAGCACGTGCCCTCGGATATGGAAAATCGCAACAACATTTTGTAATTCCGCTGGATTTTATGCGGGGCTTCGTCCAACGCTCCTCTTTCACGGGGGTTGCGCGTGGGGGCAGGCGAGAGAACGCGAATTCAGGAGCCGCTCATGAAGATTCTGAACATCGACCACCTGGGGATCGCCGTCGGCAGCATCGCCGATCGGACCGGCTTTTGGACGGATCTGTTAGGCCTGCTTTTGACCGGATCGGAAACCGTACCGGAGCAGAAGGTGACCACCGCGTTTTTCCCGGTGGGCGAGAGTGAGGTCGAGCTCCTCGAGTCAACCGCCCCGGACGGCCCAATCGCCAAGTACCGGGAAAAACGGGGCGAGGGGATCCACCACGTCGCCTTCAGCGTGGAGAATCTCGACGCGGCCCTGGAGGAGCTCAAGGCAAAAGGGGTCCGGCTGATCGACGAGAAGCCCCGGATCGGCGCGGGCGGGGCCCGGATCGCCTTTCTCCACCCCCAGGCCTCGCACGGCATCCTTGTCGAGCTCTGCGAAAGGGATCATTGATCTATATAAGGAGTGCGCCATGCCCGATCATCCGCAAAAGAAACAGTGGAATGACCTTGCCGCCAAGCTGCTGAAAGCACAATCCCCCGATTCATTGAACTGGATGACCCCCGAGGGGATCCTGGTCAAGCCTCTTTACACGGCCGAAGACCTCGAGGGGATGGAGCACGTAAACACCCTCCCCGGCCTCCCCCCCTACGTCCGCGGCCCGGTAGCCACGATGTACGCGGGACGGCCCTGGACGATCCGCCAGTACGCCGGTTTCTCCACCGCCCGGGAATCGAATGCCTTCTACCGGCAGAACCTCGCCGCCGGGCAGAAGGGGCTCTCCGTCGCCTTCGATCTGGCCACCCACCGGGGATACGACTCGGACAACCCCCGGGTCGCGGGCGACGTCGGGAAGGTGGGTGTCGCCGTGGACTCAGTCGAAGACATGAAGATGCTCTTCGACCGGATCCCCCTCGACGAGATGTCCGTGTCGATGACGATGAACGGCGCGGTCCTGCCGGTCCTGGCCGGGTTCATCGTGGCCGCCGAGGAGCAGGGGGTCTCCCAGGCGAAACTGACCGGCACCATCCAGAACGACATCCTGAAGGAGTATCTGACCCGGAACACCTACATCTATCCACCGGGGCCTTCGATGCGGATCGTCTCGGACATCATCGGGTACTGCTCGCGCAACATGCCCCGGTTCAACACCGTGAGCATCAGCGGCTACCACATGATGGAAGCGGGGGCGAATTCCGTCCTTCAGACCGCCTTCACCATCGCCGACGGACTGGAGTATGTGAGGGCGGCCCTGGCGACAGGTCTCGACATCGACGCATTCGCCCCCCGGCTGTCGTTTTTTTTCGGGATCGGCATGAACTTCTTCATGGATATCGCGATGCTGAGGGCCGCGCGGTTTCTCTGGCACGAGCTCATGAAGCCCTTCAACCCGAAGAACCCCCAGTCGCTGATCCTCCGGACCCATTGCCAGACCTCGGGGTGGAGCCTCACCCAGCAGGATCCCTACAACAACATCATCCGGACGACGCTCGAATGCCTTTCCGCTGTCCTCGGCGGGACCCAGTCGCTCCACACCAACGCGTTCGACGAGGCGGTCGGGCTCCCCACCGAGTTTTCGGCGCGGATCGCCCGCAACACCCAGATCATCGTCCAGGAGGAGTCCGAGATCTGCCACGTCGTCGATCCTCTGGGCGGCTCCTACTACCTGGAGGCCCTGACTGGCGGGATCATCCGCGAAGCGGGAAAGATTATCGCCGAGGTTGAGGCCTTGGGCGGGATGGCCAAGGCAATCGAGGCCGGGATGCCGAAGCTCCGCATCGAGGAGTCGGCCGCCCGCAAACAGGCCCGGATCGATCAGGGACTCGATGTGATCGTCGGCGTGAACAAGTACAAGATCGAAGACAGGCCCCTGGAGGATATTCGGGAGGTGACCGGCGCGGTGCTCCTGGAGCAGATCGCCCGGCTCAAGGAACTGCGTGCCAACCGGAACGCCGAGGAGATCCGCAGGACCCTCGAGAATCTCACCCGCGTCGCGGAGGGGGGTGGCAACCTTCTGGAGGCGACCATCCCGGCGATCCGTGCCCGGGCAACCGTTGGGGAGGTATCGGAAGCCATGGAAAAGGTGCTCGGCCGCTTTGTGGCCACGACCCAGTGCATCTCGGGCGTTTATGCCTCGGAATACGTAGACGGGACCGTGATCGAGGCGATCCGGAAGCGGTGCCGCGACTTCGCCGAGCGGGAAGGTCGCCGGCCGCGGATCCTGATGACGAAGATCGGCCAGGACGGCCACGACCGCGGGATAAAAGTGGTGGCCACTGCCTTCGCGGACCTGGGGTTCGACGTGGACATCAGCCCCCTGTTCCAGACCCCGGAAGAGGTCGCCCGGATCGCCATCGAGCACGACGTCCACCTGGTGGGGGTTTCAAGCCTCGTCGCAGGGCACAAGCCCCTGGTGCCCCAACTAATCGCCGCGCTGAAGGCAGGCGGCGGCGACGACATCAAAGTCGTCGTCGGGGGGATCATCCCGCCCGGGGACTACGATTTTCTGTATGCCGCCGGGGCGGTCGGGGTGTTCGGGCCCGGCACCTCGATCATCGATTCGGCCAATCAGAGCCTGAACGCCCTGGAGAAGAAAAAGGGATGACCTCTGCCGTAGAAGCCACCGTCAAGGGTCTGCTCAAGGGGGACCGCCGGACCCTGGCCAAGACCATAACCCTGATCGAAAGCGCTCTTGCGTGCCATCAGGATGAGGCCCAGGCGATCCTTGAGCAGCTCCTGCCGCACACCGGGAAAGCCATCCGCCTGGGGATCACCGGCGTTCCGGGGGTTGGGAAGAGCTCTTTCATCGAAAGCCTGGGGGTGGCGCTCGTCGAGCAAGGCCGGCGGGTGGCGGTCCTGGCCGTCGATCCGAGCAGCATCCGGAGCGGCGGGAGCATCCTCGCCGACAAGACCCGCATGGAGCGGCTCTCCGCCGACAGCCGGGCGTTCATCCGCCCCTCCCCCTCCGGCGGGACCCTGGGCGGGGTTGCCCGCAAGACCCGGGAGAGCATGCTGGTGTGCGAGGCCGCGGGGTTCGACGTGATCATTGTCGAGACCGTGGGAATCGGCCAGTCGGAAACGACCGTCGCCTCGATGGTCGATTTCTTCCTCGTCCTGATGCTGGCGGGCGCGGGGGACGAACTGCAGGGGATCAAGAAGGGATTTCTGGAATTTGCCGACGCCCTGGCCGTGAATAAAGAGGACGGCGACAATGTAGAGCGGGCCCGGATCGCCCGGAAGGACTACGAGACCGCGCTCCACCTGCTCAGGCCCGCCTCCCCCAACTGGTCGCCGCCGGTGGTAACCTGCAGCGCCCGACAGCGGACCGGGATTGGGGAGATTTGGGAGATCGTCCTGAAACACCGGGAGATCATGACCGCGAGCGGCGAGCTTGCGGAACGCCGCCGCTCACAGTCCCTTGATTGGATGTGGTCTTTGGTTGAGGAGGGGTTGAAGGAGCGCTTCAACCGCCACCCGGACGTCCGGCGGCACCTGCCGCACCTGTTACGGCAGGTGGAGAAGGGAGAGGTGCCGCCGCCCGCTGCCGCCTGTCAACTCCTCGCCCTGCTCGACGGGTAGGCCGTCATTTTTTCTTTTTGGTGGAAACGCGGCCGCGCGCCGCTGCCGGGTGCGGTGCTGACT
>VFSW01013405.1_pt1 | contig 11395 bp, 8 predicted proteins | sample 5358111 | NCBI WGS metagenome assembly VFSW01 (sample SAMN11554181, study PRJNA540505) | mine drainage metagenome | isolation source: sediment from site ElyBrook_90M | place: USA: Ely Copper Mine, Vershire, VT | collected 2017 | reverse complement strand
CTCGTTCATCGCCGGCCGCTCGTTCATCGCCGGCCGCTCGTTCATCGCCGGCCGCTCGTTCATCGCCGGCCGCCCGGTGTAGCCCGGATAGCCAGCGCCCTGGGCTCCGCGATTGCCGTTGCCGCTCGAGTGCTCCACCGCCTGCCCGGGCAGCTGCGCGCCCCGGCCACCGTTGCCGCTCGTGTGCAGGACGGGTGGGGTGGTGGCGATGGCCCTGCCCGGCTGAATGCCACCTCTCGTCACCGCGCGACTCTCGGCGAAGTGCTGCTGGGCCTCCCTCGGCTGGGCCGCGACGTACTGCCGCGCCAGCGCCGGGGCGACGGCGTGGGTGGCGAACGGGTGCTCCGCGTTCGCTCCGCCCACGAAGTGCACGCCTCGCTGACCCGCTGGCGGCTGAATGGCGTGGAGCGAGGCCGACTGCACCGGCACCACGGCGTGGCCCGTGGCGGCTCCGATCAGGTGAGGCGACGGGCCCGCGTTCACCGGGACCACCGCGTGCCCGCCGACATAGGAGGCCCCCGCGAGCGGCGCGGTCTGGTTGTGGATCACGACCGCCCGATCGCCGCTGATGATTGCCCCGCGGAGGCTGCCGGACTGGAAGCCGTTGACCGTGACGAAGCTGTAGTACGCGGGCTGGACGACATAGCTCACGCCCACGAAGCCCACGTGGGCGCACGGCGCCCAGCCGACGTAGCCACCGCCATAGCGCCAGTCCACCCAGGCAGGCGCCCAGACGCGGCCGGGGACCCAGCCCCAGCCCCCTTCGGCGAAGACCCAGTTGCCATAGTGAAACGGCGCCCAGCCCCACGGGTAGTCCGAGACCCAGGTCCAGCCCAGATCGGTATAGGCCCAGTGGCCGTCGTTGCTATAGGGAGCGAACCCCGCGCCCACGACGCTCGCGTACGGGCGCCAGATGCTGCCGTAGCCGGGGACGGTGACCCACTCGCCGTAAGGGGAAAGGGCACCGTGGAACTCCTCGGGATCCATCTCTGGCCCTTCAGCCCCCTGGACATCGCCGAGATCCTCCTCGGTGGCGACCAGCGAGGGATCACCTTCGGGGCCCATCGCGGCACCCAGGCCGGGCTCGGCCCCCATGCCGCCGGGGTAGACCTGGAAGTCGCCCGGATACGGGCGCTGCTCGCCGTAGCCGAGGCGCACCTTCTCGGAACGATCGCGGCCGTCGATGGTGAGCGCGAAGCCCATCGGGCCGTTGCCGTACCAGTCGAAGCCCTTCTCTCCACCCTGGACCCCGTAGTTGAAGCTGATCACGTTGCCGGTGATGTTGAGCGCGATGCTCGGGTCGGTCGCGCGGACGTTGTAGACGCCCTCTGGCGCCTGCACCTGTCCCGCGAACTGGTGGTAGTGGCCCGAGGTGGTCGAGCGCAGGTGCCAGCCATTGCCGTCGTGCCAGATGTAATTCGACAGCGGCGCCCAGGGACGGAAGGTCATGGGGCGCCCCTCGGGATTGGCGCCGCTCACCTGGGGCCGCTCGAGGTCGGAGTCGTACTGGGCCAGGGCCGGAGCGGCCGACAGACACCACAGAGCGCTGAACAGGGCTGCGAGCGAACGTTGCATGGCGATCCTCTAACGGTCCTTGACCTTGAGTTTGTCCGCGTTGTCGCGGATGAAGTGACGAATCTCGTCCGACATGTCGAGCAGCTTCTCCCACTGCTCCCGGTACAGCGTGACCGGGAAACGGCCCAGGCCGTAAACCGATACCCCGCCCTTCTCACTCACCTTCAAGGACACCGCCCGCGCACTCCGGGCCTTGAGCGCCTCGTTCTCGGCGCGCAGCTTCTCGAGCTCCGCTTTCATGTTCTCGTCGGTCATGACGAACCCTCCCTGGACGGCATTCAAAATCTGGACGGGCAATACCTTACCCCCCAAAGAGGCCGCGCACCACCGCCGCGATCGCCATCGGCGTCCCCACCCGGTCGTCCTGGTACGGGGCCAGCGCGGCCCGGAACGCCTCGGCCGACAAGTAGCGCTCCGCGGGATCCCGCCGCAGCGCTTGGAGGATCACCGCCGCCAGCCGGTCGGGCAACCCGGGCCGCAGCGTCCGCGGCGAGCGCGGGGAAGCCTGCTGAATCTGCGCCGAGAGCTCTTCGAGCGAGTGGCCGCGGAACGGGCGCTTGTCGGTCAGGAGCTCGTAGAGGATCACCGCGGAGGCCCAGAGGTCGGTGGCGATCGTGACCGCCTCCCCCGCCAGCGATTCGGGGGCCAGATAGTAGGGCTTGCCCCAGATCCCGCCGGCCTCGTCCGGAGCCGAGGACCGCATGCGCGCGATCCCGAAGTCCCCGAGCTTGACCTCGCCCAGCCTGGAGACGAACACGTTGCCCGGGGACACGTCGCGGTGGACGATCTCCAGCGGCTTGCCGGAACGCGTGCGGGCGTGGTGGGCGTAGTGCAGCGCCTCGAGGAGCTTCGAGACCAGATAGACCGCGAACTCCACGGGCAGCAAGATGTGGCGGCTCCGGCAGCGCTCCAGGATCTGGGAGAGGTCCCTGCCGTCCACGAACTCCATGGCGATGTAGTAGCTCTCGTCCGCCGCGCCGCGGACCTCGCCGGTCTCGATGACCTCGATGATGTTGGGGTGCTTCAGGAGCCGCGAGAGGTCCGCCTCCGACAGGAACATGTCGATGGCTTCGGCGTTCGCGGCCATCTCGGGGAGGAGCCGCTTGATGGCCACGACCTCGCCCGCGCGCAGGCCTTCGCGGATCTGCGCCTTGTAGACCTCGCACATCCCCCCTTTGCCAAGTCGGTGAAGGATGTCGAAGCGGCCAAACGGGGTGCGGTCGGGCGCCGGACGCGTCACGGCGTCTCCCCCAGCAGCGCCTCGTAGATCGAGTCGCCGTGGAGCGCCGCCAGGTCCGGGTCGTCGCGCATGACCTCGCGCGAGGTGAAGCCTTTGTGGAAGGCCGTGCGCAGGTAGCGCAGCGCCAGAGACTTGCGGTTCTGCAGGGCGTAGACGCAGGCCATGTTGTAGTAGGCGTCGCCGAAGGAGGGATCGGCCCCCAGCGCCCGCTTGTACCAGCGCAGGGCCTCCGTCAGGTCGTTGCGGGCGAAGAACGTCACTCCGATGCCGTTGTAGCCCTCGGCGTAGTAGGGGTCGATCTCGATCGCCTGCTGAAAGCGTCGGCGGGCCTGCTCGAACTTGCCCTCGTTCTGGAAGGCCGCGCCATCCCGGGCGAGCTCGATGGCCTTGGCGCGCGCCACCGGCGATTCGCGCGACGGCTCCTTCGGCTCCCGGGGCTCTCTCGCCACCGGAGGCCCGGGCTCCTTCGGAGGCTCCTTGGGAAGCGGTTCGAGCGCCGCCGTCCGCTCGGGCTGCTTCGGGGAGCGCGGGGGCTTCGACGGCTGGGGCGCTGGCGCCTGGATCGCGAGCTCACCCGCCAGCTGCGTCTGGCGCTTGAGGATCAACGACCCGTTGGGCCCCAGGGCGGCCTTGCAACCCTTCGGCAGGGTGGAGGTCCCCGCCATCGACTTCCCGTCTGCGCCGATCAAGAGCAGCACCGGAACCCACGCGGGCCCCTTGTCGCAGCCTTGCAGACAGACGTAGATCTGACCGCTCAAGCTGTCCTCGAGCACGTCCGCCTCGAGCAGGTGACCGTTCGCCGCGGGATTGCACTTCGCGATCCCCTCCCCCACCACGCGATCGCTCTGCTGCGCGACGTCGAGCCGCCCCCGCGGGGAGGACCAGACGCCGGTGAGCGACGCCTCGTCCGCCCGCGCCCCGGGACTGGAGAGGATCCCCACGAGGGTTCCCAGGCGAGCGATGGTCCACTTCACGAGCGAGATGCTAACCCAACTGCGGGAGATCCGATAAGGGTGATGTCGCGGTCGCTTCAGCGCCTTCGCCGGCGCAGCAGGCCGACCATGGCGCCGAGCACAACCAGGGCGTCGGGGCCACCCGCGCCCGGCGCGCAGCCGCAGCCCGTGTCCACGCGCGCGTGCGCGAGCGGGAGGGCTCCGCCGTCGGGGGCCACCCCCGCGTCCAGCCCGCCATCGCTCGAACCAGCGTCGCCCGAACCCGCGTCCGCGCCGCCGTCCGCGCCGCCGTCAGGCGCGAGCGGCACCGGACCGCCGCACACGCCGCTGTCGACCTCGCAGGCGAGGCTGGGCCCGGCGATGAACTGACAGGTGTCGAAGCCCATGGAGACCGCGCACGCCGGCAAGCACGCGGGCGCACCGCCGGGCTGGGGCTGACACGCATAGCCAGGGCGATCGCAGCCAACGCCCGGAGAGGGACACGCCTCGAGACACTGGCCGCCCTGCCCGAAGTTGGCGCAGATCGAGCCGCTCGGACAGGTGCAGATGTCGGGATTGAAGGGGTCGCAGACGATCGAGCAGTACCCGCCTGGAAAGAAGCCCTGAAAGTTGATGCAGTTGCCGCCGGTGAGGCAGTCGGTGTCCTTCGTGCATGCCTGCCCGGGCAGCCCCGCCGCGTTCCCGGGCGCCACGCACTGGTTGGTGCAGAGATCGCACGAGACCAGCCCCGAATCGGGCACGCAGTCCGCCTGAGACACGCAGCCAGGCGCGCACGAACCCGTGCCCCCGTCGCTGTAGAGAGTCTGGTTGCTGCACACAGTCCCGAGCGCACAGCCGCCGTCCACGCGGGTATCGCACACCGGGCCGCACGAGGACGGCCCCTCGGGCACGGTCTGGCAGTCGTTCCCGCCATCGCACCGGATGAACCCGCACTGGGCATAGGCCGGGCCGGCGTCGCCCGCGCCGAGCACGCCCGCGTCGCGGCAGGCGGGCCAAGCCGCGGCCATGGCCTCGACGTTGAACGAGCCCCAGCCGGTGGCCGAGTCGTAGCCGATCCCCGCGTCCGGCCCCGGGACGCCATTGAGGCTCACCGTGCCGAGGGTGATGTCGTGGAAGATCTGAAGTCCACCGTCGAACTGGGCCGCGCCGAGCGCATAGAGCGCCGCGTGCGGATCCCCCAGGCGACAGCCGATGCGACTCGCGATGAGGCCGAAGAAGCCCGCCGAGAGCGGGGAGGCGACCGAGGTCCCCTCCACCGGGAAGAGCTGCCCGGCGAGCGTCGTGTCGCAGGCCGCGCCCGGAGGCCCGGCGATCAGCGCGATGTCCGGCAGGCTGCGCCCCGCGAAGCCGAAGCCCGCCTGGTAGCTCGGCACCCGGTAGAACTGGCTGATCCCTCCGCCCGCGGCGCCGCCGCCCATGCCGTTGGGGCCGGGCTGGTTCCAGGTGACCTCGGTCTGATAGGCGGGGATCGCGCTGTTCGCATCGAAGAGGGCGTTCGGGAACATCGAGCCGCCGGCGCCGACCACCTCCGGCAGCACCGCCGGAAAGTCGACCGAGACCGTCTTGCCATCGCGGCAATCGTCCGAGCCGTTGTCGCCGGTGGCCGCCGACCAGGTCTGCCCTTCCATCGTCCCCTGGATCACCGCGTTCTCGAGGGCCTGGGCCTCGCCCGCGTTCTGCTGCTCGGCGATCTCGCAGGTCCCGAGCGAGATGCTGACCGCCGTCGCGTTGGGGAGGTTGTTCACGATCTCCTGAGGGCCGACGCTGAACACCTGGCTGGCCGGCGGAATCACCAGGGTGATGCTCTCGGCCCCGGGCGACCCGACCGACTGCATCTCCATGTCGAGCTCGAACTCCACGTTGCCCCCGCCGGCCGGGTCGAAGTCGCCGTTCGGGTTGGGCAGGGTGTCGAAGATGATCTTGGCCTTCGCATCGGAGACGTTCTGGAAGAAGTAATTGATCACCACGGGATCGACGGCGGTGCCCGGGCCGGGGGGCTCGGCCTCGCTGAGCACGACGAGCTGCTGCCCCTGACCGTAGAAGCCCTGGTCCAGGAGCGGCTGCACCCCGTAGATGCGGCGCAGGTCCTGCGGCCCCAGCGCCGGCCCGCCCTGGGCCTGCGCGAGCCGGTGGTGGAAGCGCACCCGGGTATCCAGCCCCGAGACGTCGAGGATCATCGGCGCGAGGTCCGCGGGCAGCTGGAGCTTGCCGTCCGGTCGATGGACGTGGCCCGGCCCGGGCACCGGGAGCAGCTGGACTCCGAAGAGCTCCTCCACCTGGCCGGCGCGACCGCGCGCGAGGAGGAAGGTGCGGTTCGGGAAGGGAGTCACGTCGAGCCCGGCGTGCGCGAGCCACGCCATCGCTCGCGCATAGACCACCTCGGGCTGGCCAAAGCGGGCGCCGAACTCCTCCGGAGTCAGCCAGGCGCGAAAGTCGGGGGAGCCCGGGTCCTGCTGCGCCGCGCGCAGGGCCTGCAGCTCCTCGGCGTGCGTGGTCCGCAGCGAGACCGCGACCTGCACCGGGGTGGCCTCGGGAATGGGCTGAGCGGCGGAGCCGGAAGCCAGGCCGGCGATGAGCAGCATCGAGAGAGTGGGGGTCACGCGCAGAGCCTCCGCCCTCCGTTGAGGGCGGCGGATACTAACCGTCGCGGCGAGCAAACGAAAGCGCGTTTGCTAACGCGCCTTGTACTTGTTCGGAACCTTCACTTGCACCGGCCGCGTGTCGAGGCCGGCCACCGACTTCACCGACTGCTGGACCCACTCGGGCAGCTTGGGCTTGACGTCCGGAGCGTGGATGTCGACCGGGTGGCCCTTCACCCGATGCAGGTGAATCCCGAAGAGCTTGTTGACCTGGGCCGCGGAGCCGTGGGCGGGCACCATGAGGCGTCCGGAGCCCTGAGCCTCGGCCACCTCCAGCCCGGCGGCCGCGAGCCACTGCTTGAGCCGGTTGAACACCTCCGGGGAGACGCCGTACTTCTCGGAGACCGCACCGGGGCTCACGTCCTTCGGCAGGCGCCCGGCCTTGGCGTCGGCCTTGAGCCGATCCTCGGCGAGCTTCAGGACCAGCGTGATCGAGATGTCGGTCTCCGGGGGCACCAGCTCGGGAGCCAGGGGCGGCGGGGGGAGGATTGGACTCCCCGCCAGCAGCATCGAAATGACGAACGCGAGCATCGGATCTATCGGACGCGCCGGCGACGCCGCCGCGTGAGCACCAGGCTCGCGAGAGCGAGGCTCCACAGCCCGGTCCCGTCGCCGCCGCGGGTGCTACACGCGCAGCCGCCAGGCGCGCCCTCACCGGGGAGCAGCCCGTTCGTGCTGCTGGAGCTGCTCGCGCTGGAAGCGGAGGCTCCCGCGGTGGAGGTGCTCTCCGAGCTGGCGGAGGTGCTGGTCGCGCCGCTGCTGCCCGTGCCCCCGGAGCTCGAGCCCGACGTCGCCGAGCCCGAAGATCCACCCGAGCCACCGGAAGACGTGGAGCTGGAGGAGGTGCTGCTCGCGGTGGAGCTCCCCGACGAGCTCCCCGACGTGGAGCCGCTGTCGGGCATGCCCCCATCGGGCAGGAAGAGGCAGATGCCGGTCGCCGCGTCGCAGCTGCTCCCGGGGGCGAGGGTGTCGCAGTCCGCCTGCACCTGACACGGGGGTAGACAAAGCCTGCCCGTGCCGGGCTGCGGCTGACAGACGGTGTTGGGATCCGCGCAGCCGCCGTCGCAGGCCGTCACGCAGAACTGGCCGGTCATCGCGACGTTGTCGCAGAGCGTGCCCTTCGCGCACGCGGGGAAGCCCGCGCCGCACTCCGCCGCGCAGTAGCCGTTCAGAAAGAGCGAGAACTGACCGCCGAAGCACGTGAGCGCGGGCTGGCAGTCCACCGGGGTGAGACAGGGCGCGCCCTGGCCGCCGTCTGGGTTCCCTGGCACGCAGCTCCCCGCGGAGCAGGCGGTCTTCGCGGGACAGACCGTCGTGCCATCCGTGCAGGCCACCGCGCACTGCGAAGGTCCCTCGGGGGCCGTGACGCACGCGGTGGGTGCCTGACAGGCGAGCGTCGCGCACGGGTCGTACGCGGTGAGCCCCTGCGTGAGCGGCGGAAACGGCCCCGCGTCGATGGGGCCGGCGTCGGTGACGAACCCGGCGTCGAGCGGCGGACACGGCGGCAGGGCGGCGGCGAGCGCGGCCACGTCCAGCGAGCCCCAGCCCGAGGCGGGGTCGAAGCCCACGCCGGCGTCAGGCCCGGCGAGGCCGTCGAGGGCGTTCGTGCCCACGGTGATGTCGTGGAAGACCCGGGGCCCACCGTCGAGCTGGCCGCGCCCGAGCGCATAGAGCGCGGGGTGCAGATCGCCGAGGCGACAGCCCAGTCGATCCGCGACGAGCGCAAGAAAGCCGGCCGAGAGCGGCGAGGCCACCGAGGTGCCGCCGATGATCTCGATCACGCGCTCGGCGTTGTCATCGACGCCCACGCCCGGGCTGGGGGCGGCGAGGAGCGAGAAGTCCGGCAGCGCGCGGCCATACTGCGGCAAGTAGCCCACCGGCCAGAACGAGGCCGGGAAGCTCTGCTGGTAGGCCGGGCGCGGGAAGAACACGCTGAGACCACCGCCGCCCGCGCCGCCAAAGGGCCCCTCGTTCCACACTTCCTCCAGCTGGTAGCCTGGAATGGCGTCGTGCGCATCCCAGCCCGCGTCCTGCGGCTGGGTCCCCCCGAGCGCCAGCATCTCCGGGATGTCGCAGGGAAAGTCCACGCTCGGGGCGGCGGAGTTCTGGCAGTCGTCGGACCCATTGTCACCCGCGGCCGCCGACCAGGTCATGCCCTCGAGCACGCCCTGGAGCACCAGCTGCCGCAGCGCGGCGGGCTCGGCCGGGGTGCCGTAGAGCTCCTGCGGCTCGCAGGTGCCCCAGGAGATGCTCACCGCGGTGGTGTTGGGCAAGTTGTTCACGACCTCGTTCGCGCCCGCGATGAACTGCTCGCTGGCGGGCGGCATCACCAGCGTGATGCGGGTCGCCTCGGGGGCCCCGACGCTCTGCATCTCGACGTCGAGCTCGTCCTCGGCGCGGCCGTTGCCCGTGAAGTCGTTCGCGGGGTTGGGGAGCACGTCCATCGCGAAGATCGCGCGGCTGTCGGAGACGTACCGGTAGAAGTAGTTGACGTCCACGGGATCCGGCACGTTCGGCGGGGCCTCGGCCACGCCGAGCACCACGAGCTGCGCCCCGGCCCCCGCGAAGCCCGCGTCGAGCAGGGGCGTGAGGTTGTACATGCGGCGCAGGTCCTGTGGGCCGAAGGTCAGGTTCTGGTACGAGTCCCGAAGCCGGCGCGAGTGCAGATGGGTGGAGTCCAGCCCGGTGAGGATGAGCACCTCGGCCGCGAGCGCCGCCGGCAGCTCGGGGGCCCGGTCGGGGACGTGCATCGAGGCGGGCTTGCCGGGGACGTGACGCAGGGTCACGTGCAGCAGGGCCTCGACCTGCGCGGCGCTGCCGGTGGCCTCGACCACGAGCCGGTTGGGGAAGGTCTCGAGGGAGAGGCCGCCGGAGGCCAGCCACCGGGTGAGCTCGCCATAGGTCCCGGGCAGCGCGCCGAACCGGGCGCCGAAGGCCGCCGGCGTCAGGTAGCGTCGGAACTCGGGCGCGCTGGGATCCTGCTGGGCCGCGACGAGGGCGAGCATGCCCTGGAGATCCGGAGCCCGCAGCTCGAACGTGAGGTGGATGGGATCCGTCGGCGCGAGCAGCTCGCCAGGGGCACTGGAGACGGAAGAGGTGGACACCAGCAGGGCAAGAAGGACGCTCATGGCGCCGACAGCCTAGCCTCTTTTTCGCGCGCGCGCGCGCTCAAAAGCATGCGCGGGCGCCCGCTGCGCGACCGGCGCAAACAGCCTTCACCACCGTTGCAGCGCGCAGCCCAGCGAGTGGGTGACGGCGGGGTTCGGCTCGTGCCCGGCGAGCAGCGCCTCGAGGGCGTTGTCGAGGTAGGGCTTGGCCCTGTCGGTGACGGGGTGACTCTCCGAATCGATGCCGCCCCGGTAGCGCACCCTGCCCTCCCGATCGAGCACGAACACGTCGGTGGCGAACTTGGCCCCCAGGGCCGCGAGCCAGATCCCGTCGGGGTCGGCGACGATGGGGAAGACGTAACCCCGCCGCTGCGTCTGCGCGAGGTTGCGCTCCACGCTCGCCCCGAAGTTGGAATCCACGGCCAGCACCTGCACCCCCTGGGGCGCGTACTTGCGGGCGAGCGCCACGAGCTTCGGATCGTGCGACTCCTGGCAGGGGCAGGTCGCCGAGAAGAACTCCACGACCGTGAAGGGGGCCCGGGCCACCGCGGTCTTGAGCGCGTAGCGCTGCTGATCGGTCGCCGCGAGCTCCTTCGCGAACGCCGCCGGAGCGTCGGCCCGAGCCAGCGCGGACAGGCCGCACAGGAGTGCCAGCAGCCAGGTCTTCATAGGAAATAGAACGCTCGGATCACGGTGAACGAGCCTCCGATCCCGTCGATGTGGTTCCGCCCGAGGACCGGGAGATCCCAGAACGCCGTGGCCTGTAGACGCCATTCCTCGGTCAAAGGCAATCCCCCCGCGAGCCCGAGGGTCGTGACCACCCGCTCGCTCCGCGGGTCGAGCTGACCGTCGATGCGCGAGTCGAGGCTCGCGCTGGTGGTCAGCGTGGCCGCGAGCGCCGCGTCGTTCGAGAAGATCCAGCCGGCGGCGGCGAGCCCCGAGAGCTGCGTCCCGAGGATCTCGGTGGTCCCCTGCACGCTGCGGGGGAAGGCCTGGGTCGCGACTCCGGTCAGGTTCACGACGATCCGGTCGTAGAACGTGCGCTCCAGCGCCAGGCCGAACGACCCCTGAAAGGCCCCCTGCCCCGTGGCGCTCGCCCCCAGGGCGGAGGTCGACGCCTCGGGGGCCACGCCCGTGGGAAACGTGAACCCCCCGAGCAGCGCGAAGCCCGGCAGGTGACTCGACTCGTTCGCGAGCAAGAAGTCCCAGCGAACGCTGAGCGCGAGATCGCCGAAACCCGCGCCGAGATCGGACACCCCGGGCACGTAGCGGTTGGTCTGGATCAGCGGGACGGTCAGGCCGAGCTGCCCGCGCCCGAGCAGCCGGACGGTGGCGAGCAGATCCTCCTCGAAGTCCTGCTCGCCGCTGCCGCCGGGCGTGCGCTGGTAGCTGCCGTCGGGGAACGCCGTGCCCAGCTGATCCGACGCGCGCACCGCGACGCCGAAGAGCAGGTCCTCGTGGAGCTTGAGCCGCGCCGGCTGGTAGGCCGAGCCACCCGCGCAGCAAGCCTGCGCGTCGGCGCGGCCCGCCCAGAGCCCGAGCGCCAGCGCCAGCGCGGCCTCAGTTGATCGTGAACTGAGGAGTCGCACTGTCGGAGGTGGTTTGGGTCAAGGTGGTGCGCAGCTGCCAGATGCCCCCCATGGTGAAGACGCAGTTCGCCACGGCGTAGCGCCCCTGGGCGAGCTCGGTCACCGTGGTGGAGACGCTGCCGTGGCCCATCACGGGCATCCAGGGGAGCACCGTGACCCTGAGGCCCGACACGCCCGCGCCCGTGGTCGCGTCGGCGACGAACAGCGTGAAGGTGTTGATGCCTCGCGCCGGCTCGGCGGTCGAGCACACGCTGACCCGGTAGGCGCCGCCGCTGCTCGTCACGGTCTGGAG
>VFSW01013404.1_pt1 | contig 11395 bp, 8 predicted proteins | sample 5358111 | NCBI WGS metagenome assembly VFSW01 (sample SAMN11554181, study PRJNA540505) | mine drainage metagenome | isolation source: sediment from site ElyBrook_90M | place: USA: Ely Copper Mine, Vershire, VT | collected 2017 | reverse complement strand
CGATCGAGGCGTTCGCAGAAGGGAGGTTCTGAGCGGTGGAGTTCTTCCAGCCGTCGTCCCTGCGCGAGGCACTGGAGCTGCGGGCCGACCATCCGGAGGCCGTGCCGATCGCGGGTGGGACCGACCTGATGGTCGAGCTGAACTTCGGTCGCCGCCGGCCCGGCGCGATCCTGGACATCTCGCGCCTGCCGGAGCTGCAGCGGATCGGCCGGGAGGGTGACCGGGTCGTCCTCGGACCGGGCGTGCCGTACGCCCGCATCATCCGCGAGCTGCCCGACCAGGTGGCGCTGGTACAGGCGGCGCGCACGGTGGGCTCGCCGCAGATCCGCAACCGGGGCACGGTGGGGGGCAACCTGGGGACTGCCTCGCCGGCCGGCGACGCGCTCCCCGCCCTCGCGGTCTACGACGCCGAGGTGGTACTCGCCTCGACCAGCGGATCCCGCCGGCTCTCCTGGCGCGACTTCCTGGTCGGCCCCAAGCGCAACGCGCTGGCCCCGGACGAGCTGATCGTGTCCGTGGAGTGGACCGCTCCGCGGGGCCCGGGATCGTTCTCCAAGGTGGGGACCCGCAACGCGATGGTGATCGCGATCGCCGGGATGGGCCTCCAGCTGGACGAATCCAGCCGGAGCCTGCGCCTGGCGATGGGCTCCGTGGGCCCCACCATCCTGCGGGCCCCGGAGGCCGAGACCTTCGGTGCGGGCGTGCTTGACGAGGCCGGCGCCTGGTCCAACCCGGGAGCGGCGGTGTCGGCGACCGCGCTGGCGCGCTTCGGAGAGCTGGCCGCGGCGGCGGCGCGTCCCATCGACGATGTCCGGGGGACGGCCGCGTACCGGCGACACGCCTGTGCGGTGCTGGCCCGTAGGGCACTGGCGTGGGCGCTCGACGACCGTCGCCTCCGGGCGGCCTGAGACGCGGGGAGGAGCCCGAGCGATGCTGGTCCGACTGAACGTGAACGGCGAGTGGCGGGAGGCCGAGGCGTGGCCCGGCGCGAGCCTGCTGTCGATGCTGCGCGACGACCTCGGGCTGTGGGGCAGCAAGAACGGCTGCGAGCAGGGCGAATGCGGCTCCTGCTCGGTGTGGTTCGACCGCGAGCTGGTCTGCGCGTGCCTGGTCCTCGCCGCGCAGGCCGACGGCCGGCACGTCGAGACGGTGGAGTCCCTGGCCGCGGCTGGCTCGCTGCACCCCGTGCAGCGCGCGTTCCTGGACGCCGGAGCGGTCCAGTGCGGTTTCTGCACGCCGGGGCTCGAGGTGGCGGTGGCCGACCTCCTGCAGCGGGACCCCGACCCGACCGAGGAGACGATCCGCGAGGCGCTGTCGGGGAACCTGTGCCGCTGCACGGGCTACCAGAAGATCCTCGACGCGGTTCACCTGGCCGCGGACCGGATGGAGCAGGGGACGCCATGAGCCGGCTCCTGGTCTCGGGCTGCGCGTCCGTCGTCACCATGGACGACGCGGGGACCGAGTGGCCCGGCGGTTCCATCCTGGTCGACGACGGCGTGATCGAGTGGGTGGGATCCGGCGATCCGCCTGCCGACCGGGTGGCCGGCGCGGACGTCCTCGACGCCCGGGGGTGCGTGGCGCTGCCCGGGCTGGTGAACACGCACCACCACCTCTACCAGGTCCTGACCCGGGCACGCGCGCAGCAGCAGGGGCTCTTCGGCTGGCTGACGGAGCTCTATCCCGTGTGGGCGGGGCTCGACGGCGAATGGGTTCGCGTGGCCGCGGAGGCCGGACTCGCCGAGCTCGCGCTCTCGGGCTGCTCGATGTCGACCGACCACCACTACGTCTTTCCCGCCGGGACCGGTGACCTGCTGGACGCCGAGATCGGGGCCGCCCGGGCCGTCGGCCTGCGGTTCCACCCCTGCCGCGGCTCCATGGACCTGGGTGCCTCGGACGGTGGCCTCCCGCCCGACCGGGTGACGCAGGACCTCGACACCATCCTGGCCGACACCGAGCAGGCGGTCGCCAGGTTCCACGATCCCTCGCCGGGGTCCATGCTGCGGGTCGCCGTCGCGCCGTGCTCGCCGTTCTCGGCGAGCGAATCGCTGATGCGCGCGTCGGCCGAGCTGGCCCGCCGGCTGGGCGTGCGGCTCCACACCCACATCGCCGAGACAGCCGACGAGGAGGCGTTCTGCCGGGAGCGGTTCGGGTGCCGGCCGGTCGAGCTGCTCGACCGGCTCGGGTTCCTGGGCGACGACGTGTGGCTGGCTCACGCCGTGCACCTGTCGCCCGATGACATCCGCACCTTCGCGACAACGGGCACGGCCGTGGCCCACTGCCCCACCTCGAACCTCCGGCTGGGATCCGGCATGGCCCCCGTCCGCGAGCTGGTCGATGCCGGGGTGCGGGTCGGACTGGGGGTGGACGGCTCCGCCTCGAACGACGGCGGGAACCTGCTGGGTGAAGCGCGGGAGGCCCTGCTGGTGGCCCGGGGGCGCGGCGGCCCGGCCGCCATGACCGTGCGCGAGGCCATGCGGCTCGCCACGAGGGGCGGGGCGGCCTGCCTGGGACGCGACGACGTCGGGTCGCTCGAGCCGGGAAAGCGCGCCGACGTGGCGCTGTTCGACGTGACCGGGCTGGCGACGGCAGGGATCGAGGAGGACCCCGTCGCGGGCGTCGTCCTCGCCTGGCCGCAGCGGGTCCGGCATCTCCTCGTGGAGGGCAGGTTCGTGGTGCGTGACGGCGCGCTGACGGGCATCGACGAGGCGGCCCTCGCGGCCGACGCGCACCGCATCGGCCGCCGGATCCGCGCGCAGAGCGACGGAGGTCGATGAGATGCCGGTGACACGCGGTTCGGACGTGGCCCAGGTCACGGGCGGGGGCGTCGGCACGTCCGCCCCCCGCGTGGACGGCGTCCCCAAGGTGCTCGGTGCCTTCGCCTACGGCAGCGACCTCTGGGCCGACGGCATGCTGTTCGGCGCGACCGTTCGAAGCCCCCACCCCAGCGCCCGGATCCGGTCCATCGACGTCTCCGGGGCGCTGGCACTGGCCGGCGTCCGCCGCGTGCTGACCGCGGCGGACCTGCGGGCGAAGCGCACCTACGGGCTGGAGCACGACGATCAGCCCGTGCTCGCCTGGGACGTGGTCCGCCACGTGGGCGAGCCGGTGGCGGTGCTGGCGGCCGAGCGGCCGGAGGTGGCCCGCGCGGCCGCCGCCGCGGTGCGGGTCGAATACGAGCCGCTTCCGGCGGTCACCGACATGGAGGCCGCCCTGCGCCCGGATGCCCCGCGCGTCTCCGAGATGGGGAATGTCCTCCGGCACGTCCACATCGTGCACGGCGACCCCGATGCCCCGGCCGACGTGTGGGTCGAGGGCTACTACGAGCTGGGCATGCAGGACCAGGCGCCCCTGGGGCTGGAGGCCGGGCTCGCGATTCCGGCCGGCGACGGCGGCGTGGACCTTTTCGTCTCGACGCAGTGGCTGCACGTGGACCGGGCGCAGATCGCCCCGTGCCTCGGCCTGCCCGAATCGAAGGTGCGCCTGCACTGCGCCGGCGTGGGCGGCGCGTTCGGGTCCCGCGAGGACGTGCACATGCACATCCATGCGTGCCTGCTGGCTCTGGCCACGAACCTGCCGATCAAGATGTCGTACGGGCGCGAGGAATCCTTCTACGGTCACGTCCACCGACACCCGGCACGCATCTGGGCCCGCACCGGCGCCCGCCGCGACGGCACCCTGGTGAACGCGCACGTGCGGCTGCTCATCGACGGCGGCGCGTACACCTCCTCGTCTCCGGCGGTGATCCTGAACGCCTCGACCTTTGCGGCAGGTCCGTACGAGGTGCCCAACGCCCTGATCGACGGGACGGCGGTCTTCACGAACAACCCGCCGGCCGGCGCGATGCGCGGGTTCGGGGCGGTGCAGGTCTGCTTCGCCCACGAGGGGCAGATGGACAGGCTCGCGGCGGCCCTTGGCATGGATCCCGTGGAGCTGCGCCTGCGCAACGTCCTGCACACCGGGTCGGTCCTCCCGACCGGCCAGGTCATCCATGGCTCCGCGCCTGCGCGCGAGGTGCTGGAACGGTGCTTCGCGCTGCCCATGCCCCCGGACGTCCCGGCCGGAGATCGGGATCCCCTCACCCTGCCCGGGGGCGCGGGGAACGTCGGCCGCGGCGAGCACGTCCGGCGCGGCGTGGGACTGGCCCTGGGCTACAAGAACATCGCCTACAGCGACGGCTTCGACGACTCCTGCGAAGCCAGCGTGCGCCTCGAGCTGGGCGCGCACGGGCCGGTCGCGACCGTCCACACGGCGGCCATCGAGGTCGGGCAGGGGCTGCACACCGTGCTGGCGCAGATCGTCCGGACCGAGCTGGGGGTCGACGAGGTGGTGGTGGACCAGCCCGACACCGTGCTCGGGTCCGCCGGCTCGACCTCGGCATCGCGGCAGACCGTGATGGCCGGCGGCGCCGTTGCGGGCGCATGCGCCGCGGTGCGGGAGCAGCTCCTGGACCGGGTCGCCACGCGTGCCGGCCGGGATCCCCGGCAGGAGGGCCCGGTCCGGCTGGCGGACGAGCGCGTCTTCGCGGGCGACGCTCCGGTCGGGGAGATCGCCGGGTTCCTCGATCCGCCGATCGAGGTGCGCCACGTCTTCCGCCACCGGCCCACCACCGCGCTCGACGAACGCGGCCAGGGAGATCCGCACGTGATGTTCGCCTTCGGTGCCCTGCGCGCGGTGGTCGACGTCGACGAGGACCTGGGCCTCGTGCGGGTGGCACAGATCGCGGCGGTGCAGGACGTGGGCCGGGCGCTGAACCCGCGTGGCGTGGAGGGCCAGATCGAGGGCGGCTCGGCACAGGGCCTCGGGCTCGCGCTGATGGAGGAGCTGCAGCTGAAGGACGGACGGATCCTGAACGCCTCCTTCACCGACTACCTGCTGCCCACCATCCTGGACATGCCCCCCGTGGTGTCGGACGTCGTGGAGGAGCCCGAGCCGGGTGTCCCGTACGGTGCCAAGGGCGTGGGGGAGGGGGCCACCATCGTCGCGACCGCCGCCATCGCGGCCGCGCTGCGCGACGCCACCGGCCGGGAGCTGAACCGCGTCCCGGTGACCCCCGACGACCTGGTGGGGCTGGCTCCGGCGCGCGCGTCGGGACCGCCGCCCGGCATTCCCGAGGTGCCCGGTCCACGCCCGGTGTACGAGTACCGGTGAGGCGATGACCATGGACCTGGCGCGCAGGATCGCGGTGGCACGCGGCGACGAGCCGGCGGACCTCGTGCTCAGGGGCGGGCGGGTGCTCTCGGTGTTCACCGGGGAGCTGCTCGACGGCCCCGTGGCCGTCGCCCGGGGGCACATCGCGGGGATCGGCCGCTATCGCGGATCGCAGGAAGTGGACGTCTCCGGCCTGATCCTGCTGCCGGGGTTCATCGACGCCCACATGCACCTCGAGTCGACCAAGCTGATGGTCGACGAGTTCGCCCGGGCCGTCCTGCCATGGGGCACCACCACGGTGGTCCTCGATCCGCACGAGATCGCCAACGTGTTCGGGCTCGACGGGGTGTCGGCCCTCCTGGCCTCGGCCGGCGAGATGCCCCTGGACTACTACGTGATGGCCCCGTCCTGCGTGCCGGCCAGCCCGTTCGAATCGAGCGCGTACACGGTCTCCGCCGACGACATCGCGGGGTTCCTGGCGAGCGAGCCCCGCGCGCTCGGCCTGGCCGAGCTCATGGACTTCCCCGGGGTCGTCCGTGCGGACCCCGCGGTCCTGCGCAAGATCGAGGTCACCCGGGCCGCCGGCGGCCACGTCGACGGCCACGCGCCGCGCCTGGCGGGGCCGGCGCTGAACGCCTACCTGGCCGCGGGTGTGGGCAGCGACCACGAGTGCACGACGCTCGAGGAGGCGCGGGAGAAGCTGCGTCTCGGGATGCAGATCATGATCCGCGAGGGCTCCGCCACCCGGGACGTCGAGGCGCTGATCCCGCTGGTGATCGAGCACGGGCCGGCGAACTGCATGCTGTGCACGGACGACCGCGAGCCGCACCACCTGCTGGCGGCCGGCCACATGAACGACGTGGTGCGCAGGGCCGTGGCGCTCGGGTGCGCTCCGGCCGACGCGGTGATCATGGCCACGCTGCACCCGGCCCGCTGGCACCGCCTGTGGGAGCACGGGGCGGTCGCGCCCGGGTACCTCGCCGACATCCTGGCGGTCGAGGAGCTGGAGAGCTTCCGGCCCGTCCGGGTCTGGAAGCGCGGCCGGCTGGTCGCCGCCGACGGGGTGGCACTGGGCGTGCCGAAGGCCACCGCTCCCGAGTGGATGCGCGGAAGCGTCCACGTCGCGACCGTGCACCCGGACGACCTGCGCATCCGGGCCACCGGGCAGGTGCGGGTGATCGGCGTCGAGGCGGGCGGCATCGTCACCAGGAACCTGGTCTGGCGACTGCCAACCGGGGCCACGGTGGCGGCCCCCGACCCGGCGCGGGACCTGGCCAAGGTCGCGGTGATCGAACGGCACAGGGGGACGGGACGCATCGGGCTCGGGCTCGTGACGGGCTTCGGCCTGCGGCGCGGAGCGCTGGCCTCCACCCACGCGCACGACGCCCACAACCTCGTGGTCGTCGGCGTCGACGATGCCGACATGGCGGCGGCGGCGAACCGGCTGGCGGAGATCGGGGGCGGCCAGGTCGCCGTGGTGGGGGGCCGCGTGGTGGCCGAGGTGCGCTGCCCCATCGGGGGGCTGCTGTCGGATCTGCCGGCCGAGCAGGTGGCCGCCGCGGTACGATCCCTGGAGGAGGCGGCCTCACGGGAGCTGGGTGCCACCCTGCCCGCGCCCATCATGACCATGTCGTTCCTGGCCCTCTCGGTGATCCCCGAGCTCAAGATCTCGGACCTCGGCCTGATCGACACGGTCGCGTTCGAGGTGGTGCCGATCGAGGTGCCCGCGAGCCGTCCGGATCCGGCCGCAGTCGCCGCGCCCGCGGCCGCGGGCCTGGTGGAGGCCGCGGGGTGGGAGGCGGCGGAGTGACTGTCGGGTCCCTGCCCGCGCTGCGCAGCCCCGCGCGGTCACATCGGTCGAATCAGGCCGAATGGCACTTGGGGCCCGCGGCCCGAGAGGGCCAGATCGACAGATGTCAGATGACTAACGTCTGAGCCCGGGTGGGGCCCGCTGGACACGCAGCGTTGGCGTCGGGCCCGGCAGCGAGATCGGTCAGCCGATCGGGAAGGCACTGGAGGCGTCAGAGATGCGACTCGCGAGTCGAATGGATCGCATCGGGACGGAGACCGCGTTCGAGGCGGCCGCGCGGGCCCGGGCACTGGAGGCCACGGGGGTCGACGTGGTGCACCTCGAAATCGGCGAGCCCGACTTCGACACCCCCGCCCACATCCGCGCGGCTGCCAAGCGCGCGCTCGATGAGGGCAAGACCCACTACGCTCCCTACGCCGGCATCCCCGAGCTGCGCGCCGCCATCGCCGCCGACGCCAGCGCGCGCAAGGGTCTCGCGGTGAACCCAGAGCAGGTCTTCGTGACGGTGGGCGGCAAGGGCGTGATGCTCTACGCCATCGAGGCCCTCGTGGAGCCCGGAGACGAGGTCCTGGTGCCCGATCCCGGGTACCCCATCTACGAGTCGCTGGTGCGCTTCATGGGCGGGGTCCCGGTGCCCGTGCCGATCCGGCAGTCCACCGGCTTCCGGATCGACCTCGCCGAGCTGGCCGCCCTCGTGACGCCGCGCACCCGGATGCTGGTGCTGAACTCGCCGGCCAATCCGTCCGGCGGGGTGCTGACCCGGAGTGACCTCGAGCAGATCGCCGGGCTCGCCATCGCGCACGACCTGGTCGTGCTGGTCGACGAGATCTACGGGCGCATCCTCTACGAGGGCGAGCACGTCAGCATCGCGGCCCTGCCCGGCATGGCCGAGCGCACGGTGATCCTCGACGGCTTCTCCAAGACCTACGCCATGACCGGCTGGCGCCTGGGCTACGCGATCGTCCCCGAGTGGCTCGCCTTCGCCTTCGGGCGCCTGCTCATCAACTCGGTGAGCTGCGTGGCCACCTTCGAGCAGTGGGGCGCCCTGGAGGCCCTCACCGGGCCGCAGGACGCGGTGGACGCCATGGTGGCCGAGTTCCGGGCCCGCCGCGACCTCATCGTGGATGGGTTGAACGCGATCCCGGGCATCCGCTGCCTGCGCCCCGCGGGCGCCTTCTACGTATTCCCCGACATCTCGGGCACCGGACTGTCCGGGGCCGACTTCGCCAACCGGCTGCTCCCCGAGGCGGGGGTCTCCGCCCTCGCGGGCACCGCCTTCGGCGGCGTGAGCGTGGACCACATCCGCCTGAGTTACGCGAACTCGCAGGCCAACATCTTGAAGGCCCTCGAGCGGATCGCCACCTTCGTGGGCAGGGTGGCGGTCCCGGTGTAGCGGAGACAAGCGGCGGCCCACCCTCATCCAGCCATCCAACACCGATCCAGACAGGCAGGGACCGATGCAACGCCTTGGACTCGAGCGCGAGCTCGTCGATGCCACCGTGTACGAGAACACGGTGGCCCGCTTCCGGGAGGCGCGCATCGCGCTTCCCACGTTCGCGCAGCTCGCGGATCCTTCCCGGGTCCCTGCCCACGTCCGCGCCGCGCTGCCGGCGGTCGGTCCGGATGCCGCCGACCCGCTGAACCTGTTCCGGGTCCACTGGTACAACGACGACGCCCGCAGCGGCCTGGTGCCGGTTCCCGCGCACGTCGTGCTCCCGAAGGCCCTGACCGGGGTCGACGCGCGCATCGTGGTGGCCCTGGGCAACCGGTTCCCGATGATCGAGGCCCACAAGGTGCTGGCGGCCTACGGGTGCCTGGCGCCGCGGGTCATCACCGGGCAGTTCGATCCGACCCGCCACCGCGCGATCTGGCCCTCGACGGGCAACTACTGCCGGGGCGGCGTGGCGATCTCGCGGATCATGGGCTGCCGCGGCGTGGCCGTCCTGCCCGAGGGCATGAGCCAGGAGCGGTTCGACTGGCTGGAGGACTGGGTCGTCGACGAGTCGGACATCATCCGGACGCCCGGCACCGAGAGCAACGTCAAGGAGATCTACGACAAGTGCAACGAGCTCTCGGCTGATCCCGCCAACGTCATCTTCAACCAGTTCTCCGAGTTCGGGAACCACATCGTCCACTACCTCGCGACGGGCACCGCCCTGCAGCACGTCTTCGACGCGATGCGCGAGCGCGAGCCGGCATTGCGGCTGCGCGCGTTCGTCTCGGCCACCGGGTCGGCCGGCACCATCGCGGCGGGCGACTTCCTCAAGGAGCGGACCGGCTCCCTGACCGTCGCCGTGGAGGCGCTGGAGTGCCCGACGCTGCTGTACAACGGCTTCGGGGAGCACAACATCCAGGGGATCGGCGACAAGCACGTGCCGCTGATCCACAACGTGATGGCCACCGACGTCGCCCTGGCGGTCTCGGACCGGGCCACCGACCGGCTGGGCGTGCTGTTCAACACAGAGGCGGGCCGCACCTACCTCGCGCGACGCCGCGGCGTGCCGCGTGAGACGCTCGATGCGCTCCCGGCGCTCGGCCTGTCGAGCATCGCGAACGTGCTCGGGGCGATCAAGACCGCGAAGTACTACGGGATGGGCCCCGACGACGTGATCGTCACGGTCGCCACCGACGGCGCCGCGATGTACCACAGCGAGCGCGACCTGGCGCTCGCGAAGTACTTCGGCGGCACGTTCGACGAGGTCGGCGCGGGCGAGGTCTTCGGCGAGCACCTGCTGGGCGCCACCACCGACCACCTGCTGGAGCTCACCCGCGAGGACCGGGACCGCATCTTCAACCTGGGCTACTTCACCTGGGTCGAGCAGCAGGGCGTGTCGATCGAGGAGTTCCGGGTCCGCCGGGATCCGGCCTTCTGGATCGACATGCGCGGGATCGTGGCCGACTGGGACCGCCTGATCGAGGAGTTCAACGCCCGCACCGGGGTGCTGGAGTCCCTGTGAGCGCGCCTTCCGGGGCGCCGTCCGGCAACCGGGCCGGCTCGGTGCCGTCCACGCTCGTCTGCGCCGGCTGCGGGGCGTCCCCGCGGCCGGACGATCCCTACCCGTTCCGCTGCCCCAACGCGGGGCGAGACGACGACACCGACCATGTCCTGCGCCGGTTGCTGGACGTGACGGCCGCCGAGTTCCCAACCGGCGACGGCGGCCGGGACCAGCCAAACCCCTACCTGCGCTACCGGCGCCTCTTCCACGCCTACCACCTCGCCAGGGCCGGGGGAATCTCCGACGAGGCGTACTGCGAGCTGGTGGATCGCCTCGACGGGCAGGTGGCCGGGGTGGACGGGCACGGCTTCCGCCCGACGCCGTTCTTCCGGGCCGACGCGCTGAGCGACCGGCTCGGGTTCGCGCCGGAGGGGGGCGTGTGGGTCAAGGACGAGACCGGCAACGTGTCGGGCTCGCACAAGGCCCGCCACCTGTTCGGCCTGCTGGTGCACCTCGAGGTGATGGAGCGGCTGGGGCGCGTCGACCCCGCGCACCGGCCGCACCTGGCCATCGCCAGCTGCGGCAACGCGGCGCTGGCGGCCGCGGTCGTGGCCGCGGCGGGAGGACGCGTGCTGGACGTGTTCGTCCCGGTCGATGCGGATCCGCCGGTGGTGGCCCGGCTCGAGCAGTTGGGCGCGCACCTGGCCATCTGTCCGCGGGAGCCGGGAGTGCCCGGCGACCCGACCTACCACCGGCTGCGCCAGGCGCTCGACCAGGGTGCGCTCCCCTTCACCTGCCAGGGGAACGAGAACGGCCTCGCGGTGGAGGGCGGCTTCTCGCTCGGCTACGAGATGGCCGGCGCGCTCGCGGGCGGACCGCCGCTCGACCGGCTGATGCTCCAGGTGGGCGGGGGGGCGCTGGCCAGCGCCTGCATCGAATCGCTCACCGAGGCGGTCGCGCTGGGGGCGCTGCCGCGGGCGCCGCGCTTCGACGCGGTGCAGACGGAGGGCGCCTGGCCGCTGCCACGGGCGTTCGACCGGGTGGCCGCCCGGCTGCCCGGAGAGCCGACCGCGGCGGACCGGCGCGACGCGCTCGCGTTCGCCGCCACCCACCGCTCGGCCTTCATGTGGCCGTGGGAGGAGGAGCCCCACAGCATCGCGCACGGCATCCTGGACGACGAGACGTACGACTGGCTGGCGGTGGTGGAGGGGATGCTCGCCACGGGCGGCAGCCCGGTGGTCGTGAGCGAGGAGACACTCGCCCGGGCGAACACGCTGGCGGTCGAGGCGACCGGCATCGACGTCGACGAGACCGGATCGTCGGGCCTGGCCGGACTCCTCGATCTGCGGGAGCGCGGCCGGGTCGGGGATCGCGAACGGGTCGCCGTCCTCTTCACCGGGGTCCGCAGGTAGCCCGATCGGTCACTCCGGCGTGGCGGGCTCTGCCACGCGCGAGCCACCCGCGGCGGCCGTCGGGATGTGCGGGAGCGAGCCGGTGATGC
>VFSW01013403.1_pt1 | contig 11395 bp, 9 predicted proteins | sample 5358111 | NCBI WGS metagenome assembly VFSW01 (sample SAMN11554181, study PRJNA540505) | mine drainage metagenome | isolation source: sediment from site ElyBrook_90M | place: USA: Ely Copper Mine, Vershire, VT | collected 2017 | reverse complement strand
TACACGTCAGTGTGCCACTCTCGCAGATGAGCATCGGTTATCATCCGACGGGGATGGTGGCCGAGCAGGTCATGCCGGTCGTGCCGGTCGCGCACGAGAACGACCTCTATTACAAGTGGGACAAGGGCCAGGCGTTCCGGCTCGACCGGACGGACGGCTATGGCTCCCAACGGGCCGACAAGGCACGGCCCAAGATGCTGAACTTCGGCGCGACGCTGGCGAGCTACATCGCGAGTGAGTTTGCGCTGGAGACGGCGATCTCGGACCGTGAGCGCGCAAATGCTGATTCGGCGCTGGCGCTCGAAATCTCAAAGACGCGGCGCGTGCAGGACCTGGTGCTGCTTGACCAGGAAGTGCGCGTGGCAACCATCTGCCTGGCGACGGCGAACAACAGCGGCTACGTCACGCTCAGTGGAGCGAACCAGTGGAACTCGTCGAGCTTCGCGTCGCAGACGAACGGGCAGCACAGCGTCATTCAGGGCGAGATCGAGACGGGCAAGGAATCGATCCGCAAGGCGACGGGCGGTCTGCTGCCGAACCTGATCGTCATCCCGCGCGCCGTGGCGGCGGTGCTGTACAACGACGTCGGCCTGTTCGATATCGTGAAATATACCAATCCGAGCCTGATGGTGAGCAACCTCCTGCCGGCTACTCTCTGGGACATGAAGGTCGTCATCCCGACGGCGGTGTACCAGACGACAGACGAAGGCGAGGCGTTCAGCGGCTCCGACGTGTGGGGCAAGAACGTCTGGATGGGCTACGTCGAAGGTAGCCCCGGCCTCGACTCGCTGACCTTCGGCTGCATCTTCCGCAGCCGGCCGTGGCAGGTGAAAAGCTACCGCGACGAGCAGACGGACACGACGATCTACCGGCCGAGCATCGTGCAGGCCGAGCAGCTGGTCGCGTCGGATTGCGGCTATCTGATTCAATCCTGCATTGCCTGAAGGAGGCTGACATGGCGGACTACATCGTGCAGGGCACGCTGCGGCATGACGGCCGCACGTTCCAGCACGGCGAGACGTTCACGAGCGACGATGAGGCGCTTATCAAGCGATTGCGGCACCTCCACGCCCTGGCGACGCCGGCGGAAATTCTGCCGCCGGCGGCGGTGGAGGAACAGCATGCCGCGCTGCGGGACGAGAATGCCACGCTGAAGGCGCGGCTGGCGGCGCTGGAGGCGGCGGCACAGGCCACGCCGCCCGCGCCGACGAAGGGCGGCAAGGGGGCTGACTGATGGCCGGATTGCCGCCGACGATCACGGACGCGACGGTGACACTGACGTGGGGAACGGCGGGGCAGTACTACGGCTACTGCACCGTCGCCGACGTGGGGTTCGAGTTCCCGAACAAGGGCAGCTTTGCGACGCTGACGAACAGTGTCATCGGGCAGATCATCACGTACACCGCGCAGGAGCTGCAGCAGAGCATCGGGCTGATCTATGCGATGCCCTACGCGGGGACTGACGGCGGCGTGTTGCTGACCTTGCGCAACATGAACGCTAAGCTGGCGACGGCGGAACTGATCGATCGCTACTTCCAGGGCGGCGAGCCGGACATGTCGCCGGCGGCGGCGGACCGGCGGGCGTTCGTCGAGGCGCTGGTCATGGACCTGGTCAATGGCACGGTGCATTGGGACACGCCATTTGGTGACGCCGTGGCGCTGGGCGAGAAGCCGGCGTATTTGCGGGCCACGGCGGCGCAGATCTGGCCCAGCCCGAACGACATCGATCCGCTGGTGGCAAACCCGATCTTTCAGATCACGGGCCAGAGCCAGTATCGCGTGCCGGGATTCTGAAAGGAGCCGACGCATGGCACGGACGGGGCTGCATGGGCGCTCGCGGTCGCTCTACGCCAAGGGCGCGAAGAAGACGCCGCTGCACGGCCGCACGCGGACGCCGGGGACGGTGCACTTGGGCGCGGCGGCGAAGAAAGATCCGTGGGGGCACAAGGGGCAAGCGAAGGGGCAGCCGTAAATGTCGATGCCGGGCGACATTGCCGGGATGATCGGGCAGGGCGGGTTCATCACGATCCAGGTGGACGCCGATGGACCGGTGCGCAAGCTGGCGACCTGGGGCGTGCGCATCAAAGACCTGAGTCTGGCCTGGGAATACGTCGGCTATCAGTTGCTCCGGAACTTCGCCTTCAACTTCGAGGCGCAGGGCGGCACGATCGGCATGGGCGGGGCCTGGAAGCCGCTGGCAGCCAGCACGGTGCGGGATCGGCTACGCAAAGGATATTTGGGGGCGGCGCCGATCCTGGTGCGGACGAGCTTGCTGTACTACTCGCTCTCTGGACGCGGCATGCCGGGGAACATCTTCCAGATCATGCCGACGCAGCTCACGGTCGGCACGAACATTTTCTACGCGATCTTTCATCAGAAGGGGACCGGGAAAAGCCAGCGGAGCGAAGCCTACATGGGCTGGAAGAAGGTGGGCGGTGTGCGGCAACAGACGCCGAAGATGCGCATCAAGACGAGCTACGGTATGCCGCCACGGCCAATCGTCGGCATTTCGCCGGCGCAGAGCACGCAGGTCGTCCAGATCCTCAACAGCTATATCTATCAGATCGCAGCGAACGCATGGGGAGCGTCGTAAATGCCAGTCAAGGGTGGGCCGGCCGTCGAACGGGCGATGGCAAAGATGCTGCAAGCCAACCTCAATGCGCAGATCGATACGGTCTGGGCGGCGTGGGCGGCGAACGACACGGCGGATGGCATCACGGTGCCAAAAGCGTACCCGGCCAGCGTTTTTAGTGGCTACCGGCTGGAGTTGCCGGAATACCCGGTGGTGGTGGTGACGAGCGTCGGTGGCCGCGTCGAAGAGGACGGCATGGAGCAGGGCGGCCTCGGCTGGCAGACGCTCGCGCACATTCTGGATGTGGCGTGGATCGTCCAGAGCGACGACGTGCACGTGCTCGACCAGCAGGTGCAGCGGTATACCGTGGCGGTCTGGGAGACGCTGATGAACAATCCGAATCTCGATGGCTCGCTGGTGGGGGCGGCGCTGACGAACATCGAGAGCTACGGGAAGAGCGAGGTCTATCAACATGAGCGCAGCAAGCTCATGATGCAGGGCGCGGCCTGGCGGGTGGCCGTGCGGCTGGTGGAAAGTACCTAGCGGGGGGTGGGGGCGATGGCGATCACGGTCACGCGAGAGAACCTGTATTATATCGGCTGGGCGAAGCAGAGCGGTCTTGGCAGTCCGACGGCGCCGACGCAGTTTTGGCGCTGGCTGGACGGCACGGAGGCGAACCCAGAAATGAAGATGAACGAGGAGATGGAGGGCGATACCGGGCCGCACATCAACCTCGTCTACAAGGGCAGCCAGTATTGGAAGATCACGGTCAAGGAGCGCATCCGGCCGATCACGGCCGGCTGTGCCTTGCAGGCGATCATGGGGACGGGGTCGGATGCCTACACGGCGCCGGTGACGACCAGCACGCTCTCGGCGGGTGTGGCAGCGGGTGCGACGACGTTCAGCGTCGCTGCGAGTCTCGGCAGCGCGGGCACGCTCTATATGGGGTTCACGCCGGGGTACAGCTCGACGACCTATGAGGTGCAGAACGTCAACCTGGCGAGCCGGTCAGGCGTGGGGCCGTACACGTACACGCTGGCAGCGTCCGCGACGTTCCAGAACGCGCACACAAACGGCGATACGGTGGCCACCGCGGCGACGCACGTCTTCACCCGGCAGCTGACGACCTATGACTACTACACCATCGAGGTCGCGTTCAGCCAGGCAGGATTCGGCAAGGCGCTGCGCATCCAGGACTGCGTCTGCGTCGAGGTCAAGATCACCGGCCAGGCCGGCAAGGCGCTGGACCTGGAACATACCTGGTACGGGACCTTCGCGACGGAAGAGGCGGCGCTGCTCACGCCGTCGTTCGAGGGCACGAACATCGTGGGGTCGCCAGGGTCGCCGCTGGTGTACTACCAGGGTGCGGGGTGGACGCTCGATGGGGCGACGACGGGCAACGCGCTGACCGTGACGCAGTTCAACTTCGACCTCAAGAACTCGACGGCGGCGGAAGACGGGCTGAACGAGCTGCTGAACCCGGCGTTCTTCCTGCCGTCCAACTTCACCTGCAAGGGCAGTGTCGAGGTGCAATTTCAGAACTATAACCAGTATTTGAACACGTACTATGGTTCGTCGAGCGCGGGCGCGGGGAGCGTGGACTCGTATCTGACAGGGTTCGGGGCGTTCCAGGTGCAGTTCAACGGCGACGGGCCGACCGTGGGGGCGAACGCGCCGGACTTTCTGAAGCTTGTGCTGCCGAATCTGGCGTACACCGGGGCGCCGCTGAAGCCGAAGCTCGATGGCAAGGTGCTGAAGCAGCAGCTGGCGGTGACGGCCGTCAAGAGTCCGGCGCAGCCGCAGCCCGTCACAGTGACGCTCAGCAACGGCCAGGCGAGTCAATACTGAGGGGGAACACATGGCGGATTTCTTGAACTTCGACGACCTGGAGGTCGAGCGGATCGGTATCCAGAAGCGCGGACGGCGCTGGGACCTGCGGGCGGACGTGCCGGCGCGGCTGATGCTGCGCGTCATGCGGCAGGCAGCAGAGGCACAAGCGCTGTTGACGATTCCGCCGGATGCGCCGCTCACGATAGCGATGGTGGATGAGATCGAAGCGGCGTTCACGGCCAGCGAGGTGGCAACACTGCATCTCCTGGGCGACATCTTTCGCCACACCGCGCCCGAAACGACGGATGACGAACTGGCGGACTTGTTCGCGCTGGAGGAGCAACAGCAGATCATTCAGCTTTTTATGCAGCGCCGTTTGACGTCGTCCGGGGTACCGCCGAACGACTCGACGGCGCGACCGGCGACGAGGGGGCGCCAGGGTTTGACCAAGGCGCGGGGCCACTAGGCTACGACGGCGATGGTGACGAGGACGCGGCGCCGGCGCACCTCGACCTGCACGTGCTGCTGGAGGCGCTGCAGACGCACTATCACGAGCACGAAGCGCAGGTGCTCAGCTGGTCGTGGCGCTGGTTCTGCCGCAAGTGGGCGCGGCTCTTGGAGTGGGCGGACAAAGAGCAGCGGCGGCGCGAGGACGAGGAACGCGAGCGGCAATTCGCACGGCTGCGTGGCGAGCACGAGCGACGATGGGGAGGAGGTGGATAGATGGGACCGGGCGGATCAGCGGTCACGGTCACGATCGGCGGCAACGCACAGCCGCTGCAGAAAGCGATTGATGATGCGAACCAGTCGCTGAAGCAATTTAGCAATCAGGGTCAGAATCTCGGCGGGATGTTCTCGGCAATCACCTCGCCGCTGCAAGGCTTCGCGTCGGCGCTGGGCGGCGCCGTGAGCGGCATGATCGGCTTCATCTCGAATGCGCTCGAGATGGCGACGGGCATGGGCCTCTATAACATGTTCGACACGCTGATCATGAAAGCCAAGCAGTTCGGCGACGAGATGTTCAATCTGGAAGTCACGACCGAACGGGCACAATACGGCTGGGGCTACATGTTCAGTGGGCAGGGTGGGACGCCCCAAGCGAACCTGGCCCAGGGCCAGCAGCGGGCGACGGACCTGATGGCATGGTCGAAGCAGTTCTCGTACTCCGTCCCATTCACGCGGCAGGACCTGATCCAGAGCATCACGACGCTGGGCGGGTCGGGGATGACCGAAGCGCAGATCAAGCAGTACATGCCGATGATCGCGGACCTGGCGGCGACGCAGGGCGCGGCGCGCGGGTTGACGCTTTCGCAGACATCGCAGGCGATCCAGGGCGCGATGTTCGGGATCACGCGCCAACTGCGCTACGACCTGATGATCGATCCCAACCAGCTGGCGGCATTGGGCTACAACAGTGGCGATCCGAGCACGCTGATGCCGGCGCTGTATAAATGGACGCAGCAGCGCGGCGAGCTCGGCGCGGCGAAGGGCGCCAGCACGCAGACGTGGTACGGCGCGTATTCGAGCTTCCAGGACCGTATTCAGAACTTCCAACTGGCCGTCGGCCAGGATGCGTTTCAGGGCTTGAAGACGCAGCTGAATGATTTCACGGACTTCTGGGACGCGCACCAGAAGGACATCGACGCCTTCGCGGCGGTGGTTGGCGGCGACCTGGCGAACGCGCTGCTGGCGCTGGGCGGCGCGGTGCGGGACTTCATCGCCGGCTGGCAGGGCGGCGGCGCGGGTTTCTGGGCGAGCTTGGGTGACGCGGCGGGCGGGGGCCTGAAAGACCTGGTGGCGCTGTTCCAAGGCGCCGGCGCGGGCCTCGGCGATAGTGGTGCCTGGACAGCGGTTGCTAACGCTGTGACCGCGATCGGGACGACGCTGAACAATCCGCAGGTGCAAGCGACGTTGGCGATGATAGGGAAGCTGGCCGCGCAAGAAGCCGGGACCGCGGTGAAGGACGTGGCGAACGCTGTCACGGCGATCGCGGCGGTAGGGGCGAACACCCAGGTGCAGACGGCATTGCGGGACATCGTGGCGTTCGCCGGCATGACCGCCGGCAACGCGCTCACGATCTTCGGGACGATGGTGGGGGCGCTCGCCGCGATTGCCAGCAACAAGGAGGTGATCGCCGTGGTGGGTGGTCTGGTGCATTTCCTGACGACGCTCGCCACAATTAACCAGTCCGCAATCATGGGCATCCTGGGAGGCATCGCGAGCGGCATTGCGGCGATGGCGAAGAATCCGTTCGTGCTGCAAATGCTCGCGATCGGCGTGAACGCGCTGCATATTGCGTTCGGTGATCTGGCAATGGCCTGGAATCAGCTGATGGCGGCGATTCCGCCGCCAGTGCGCGTAGAGTTGCAGCAGCTGCTGCAACTGATGGGGAGTGCCATCGTGATCAATGGGATCATGCTGCTCGTGACGGTGTTGGAAGGCGTCGCGTTCGCCGCCGAATTGCTGACGGGATTCATCAATTTTTTGACGTTTGCCATAAAGAACGCCTGGCAGACAGGCCTCTCGTGGGGGACGAACCTGCTCAACCTCTGGAATACCATTACGACGTTTCTGAACAACGTCGGGCAAGGGTTCGATAATTTTATCCAGAACGCGATCGATTGGGGCGGGCAATTGATCCTGAATTTTATCGATGGCATTCAGAGCCATCTCCCAAATCTGGGCGACGTGATCGGTGGCATCGTCAATATGTTCAATCCACTGGCGCACCACTCGCCGCCGACAGTGGGACCGCTGCACGACGACGATCAGTGGATGCCGAACATGATGCGCATGTTCGCTGCTGGCATTGAACAGAATACGCCGTTGGTCGCCGCGGCGTCGAACAACGCCGCGGCAGCGATCCAACAGGCGCTTGGAGGTGTTCAGCCGGGCGGCGCTGGCGGCGGGATGTTCGGCAATGGCGATGGCATGGGCGGGCCGAGCCTGAGCTACGGCGATATTTCGTACAGTCAAACGTACCACGGCATGAGCGATGCGATGATGCAGAAAGCGATCAATGATCATGGTGATCATGCGGGGCGCGTACAAGCGAACATCCGGCAGGCACCGGGCAACCTGCGCCTGGGACTGAGTTAGAGGAGCTGAACATGCCGAGCGCCACGTACTCGACCGTCCAGGTTGGCACCTACTACAGTCCGACCGACCTGTTCACGCAAGTGCTCGATCTGAACGATCGCGCGACGTACTACGTGCGCGCCGGCGGCATCAAGATCGATCAGCCGAAGAAGGTCATGGTGCGGGCGTCGAACGTGCGCACACCGGGTGAGACGGTCAGTAAATTTCAGTACCAGAATCGGCATGTCCAGGTCGAGATCAACCTGCGTTCAGCGACGACGGCGGGGTTGATCGCTGCCGTGCGGGCGCTGATCCAGGCGATTGAACGCCCGCCCTATGTGCTGCGGCTCGCCACGGCGAACGCGACGCAGTACAGCTACGCCGACGTCGTGGCCGTGACGCACAACATCCCGATGGATGCGCAGCAGATTCTCGCCGGCGCGGTGCTCAAGGTGCAGATCGATTTCGAGTGTCAACCAGGGTTTCGGGGCGATCGGCTGTGGCTGCAGAACCGCGTGGCGAATCCGGGCTTCGAGGCGCCGAGCACGGGCTATGGCGTGCAGGTGTTCAGCGACACGTTTGCGAACGTGGATGCCTATACGGTGACGGCGGGAACGGCGCCGACGGTGACGGCGAATGTCATGACGATTCCGGCGGGAACGACCGTGCAGTTCGGGTCGGTGCAATGGGAAGCGGTCAATAACTGGCAGATTAGATTCCAGTTCGCGACGGGCATGACCGTCGGGTTCGATCCGCATGGCTCAGCGGGCAACGCAAACAACCTGCTCAACATCGGCCTGTCGGGCACGACAGTGAATCTGACGCACACCGTTGGCGGGACGGCGCATACGCTGGCGACGGCGACGATTGCACTCACGAACGGTAACTGGTACTGGCTGCAATTCACCCACTTCCCCGCCGGTTGGCCGACGGGCGGCATCTATGGCGCGATCATGCAGGTGACGCTCGCCAACGACAATGCTGGTGCCGTCGGCACGACGGTCGCGACACTCGGGCAGGTGCCGGCGTATGACGCCGTGACGGACATGATCGGGGCCCCGCAGATCGCCGTCGCTGGCGCGGCGATGGCGGTTGGCGGTAACTATAATAACGTCCACATCGTCAAGCTCTTCGGGCCGGGCGACTGGACCTTCGTGAATGACACTGGCCACACCGGGATGACGAGCGGTGCGTGGGATGCGAGCCAGAGCACTCTGGCGAATCTCTGGACGAGTGAGTTTGCGGTGCGCATCGACTGCGGTCCATCTGGGACAGTGCAGGGCACCTGGCAGAACTACGGCGGTGGGGGCAGTCCGCCGGGGACGGCGGCGATCCCGGTGACACCGGGCAACACGCAGTATATGAGCGTCTGGTATCGTTCGACAGGCCTGTCAGGGACGGCGCGCATCCAGCTCATCACCACGGAATACAGCAACACGGGTGCCTATCTCCGCAGCCAGGAATATTTCCAGGACACCGATACGGGCGGTGCCTGGAAGAACCACACCGAATCCTGGGTAGGGGGCACCAACGCCGCGTATCTTGGCGTGGCGCTGCGTGTGGAGGACGGCACGGCGGGCGCCAGCGCCGGGGCGACGGTGTGGTTCGACAACGTCAGCAGTTGGGATGCAACCCAGACGGGGCAGACGGCGATGCCGTATTGCGAGTTGCGCAACATGCTCGCGCCGGCGCAGTTCATGGTATCGGGCGTCATCGGTGATATGCCGGCGCCGGCGCTGCTCATGGTCGGCTCGACGCCGAATCTGGCGGCGGCGGGCAAGCTCAACATCATCATCGGGCGCCGCCTCACACCGGGCTGGCGCGCGAAACTGGTACGGGCGGCGGTGGTCTATAATCCGAGCGCCGTCAACAATATTACGGCCCTCGACTCGACCGCTTACGCCGGCTACCGCGTCGCCTACGCCGGCGCCAGCGGCAACTACGAACCGATGTTTACGAGCGGCAACGTGTTCGACTACCTCGGCCAGTTTCATCTCTTCACACGTGCTCAGGTGCTCGATGGCAGTCCGACGACCCAGGCCGTTACACCGCTGAACTACTCAGAGCTAGGCAAATACGTGCCACTCCAAACCGCGACGACCTCACCACGACTGGGGCTGTACGAGGGCGCCGCGGTCACGCCGTTCCCGGACAACACCGCCTTCCATGTCTTCGACATGGGCTACGTGCCGTCGCCGCCGTTCGCGATCACAGCGCTGACCGATCCATCGCAGACGCAAGAGACGTTCGCGTTCCTCGGCACGACCGAAAGCACCGGCATGTACGTGGATTGGGGCGTGGCGATGCCGGAGGATGGCGAGATCCTCGTACTGCAATTCATCAACCAGACCGCCGGCCCGCCACTCAACTACTGGCTCTGGTTCTATGCCGACGGTCAGGTGGGGACGGTCAACTGGAGCAGTGAGATTGATGCGATTGCCAATCCGATCCATAGTGGCGGCGGCGCCGGCGCGGGCAGCATCGCGCCGGCGATCAACAGCTTCGGCGATGGGGTGCCCTACGTTGACCCGCTCGCCGCCACACTGTACAGTCCAACTGCGGTGCCGCAAGCGGGCGTGCAGCAATACGGGGTGCTGGTGTACGACAACACGAACACGATGCAGCCGGTGGCGATGGACGTCGTGTACAGTCCGCGCTATCTCTGGCCGAGGTGACGCATGCTGAGAAGTGGGTTGGGACTGTGGTGCTACGCGCTTTCACCGAGCGGCGCGCTGCTCGCGATCCGCAACTATAGTCGCGAAGCGAAGAGTCTCTCGTTCTCGACCGTCGCGCCCGGCGGCTTCGGCACGCTCACGGCGACCGTCTATCTCAGCAATGCGCGCATCCCACGGCCGGAGCTCACAACCTTCAGTCGCGTGGCGGTTATGGATGGCAACACGTGCCTGTTCCTCGGCGAGATGAATCAATCGGTATTGACGCTCGACCAGCAGGGCGAATATGTGGCGATCTCGGCGCTGGGATTGGGCAACGCGCTGCGCGACGATCCGCAAAGCATGGGGTACACGTTGCAGACCGTGCAGGCGATCGTGGCGAACCAATACAGCATCCGCAGCACCTACATTCTGCTGGACAGCGACATGAGCCTGGTCTTCCCGGACGCGCCGGCGGCAACGTACAGTCCGACCTTTCAGAACAACACGATGGAGGAAGTGGTTGGGGAGTGCGCGGTGCTGGCCGGCGACTATCAGTGGGGGGTGTGGGCGCATGGCACACACACGGACGCCGCGGGGTTCCCAACAAGCCAACTGCAGGTGCACAAGCGCGACATCACGACCGTGGCGTACCAGGCGAGCGTGAGCGGCCGCGATGTCTCAAAATACCAGGTCACGCCGGCGATGGACAAGGCGTACAACGTCATCGAGATCGACTATTACGATCCGGTCGCCAACGCGACGGGGGTCGTGACGTACACCGATCCGCGCCTCGCGGCGGGGACGGCGCCGTTCCGCCGGCGGAAGTTCCTGCGGGACCTGGCGGGCATCCAGACGGTGACGGCGACGCAAGCACAGGACATCGCCAACACCTACGGCGCGCTGTACCAGAACGTCCTCAACAAGGTGCAGATCACGCTCAACTCGGTGCGCGACGCCGGTGGCGCGCCGCTGGCGCTGTATCGCGTCATGGCGGATCGCAACATCCTGATCCCCGAGCTGCTGCCGCGGCAAGCGCAAATCAGCCCGGCGGCGGTGGCCGGGCAACAGCTGTTCTACATCGTTAGCGCGCAGTACAACGAGACACCGGACAACGCCGAGATGGTGCTGCAATGCGACGACTTCATGGATGCGACAGAGATCGCCGTCGCGCGGCTCCAGCTGGCGGCGGACTATCAGCAGCGGGCACAGCGGACGACGGGGTCCGTGCAGGCCACGGGGGCAACCGAGACGGGGGTGGTGG
>VFSW01013402.1_pt1 | contig 11397 bp, 8 predicted proteins | sample 5358111 | NCBI WGS metagenome assembly VFSW01 (sample SAMN11554181, study PRJNA540505) | mine drainage metagenome | isolation source: sediment from site ElyBrook_90M | place: USA: Ely Copper Mine, Vershire, VT | collected 2017 | reverse complement strand
GGGAGCGACCGTGGCGGTTGCCTACCAGGTGGCGGAAGAATTCGCCGCTGTCGTCTCCGCCGCGCAGAGGATCGGAGCGGCGCCTCCGGTGGGCGTGAGCGTGGACGTGACGGACGCCGAAGCCGTTGGAAAATTTATCGCGGAGATTGTGGCGAAACACGGCCGCCTGGATGTCCTGGTGAATACGGTGGGCGGATACGCAGGAGGGACGAATCTCTGGGAAGTGGAGCCTCGCGCCTACGACAAAATGATGCAGCTTAACTTGAAGGCGGGATATGTCCTCGCGCGAGCCGTGGTGCCGCAAATGATCCGTCAAAATAGGGGATGGATCGTGAACATCGCGTCGAAAGCGGCTTTCGATCACGCGGCCGGAGGAGCGCTCTATGCCGCATCGAAAGCGGCGGCGCTGGCCCTGATGGATTCGCTGGCGGCGGAAGTGAAACCTTTCAATATTAATGTGAATTCCATTTTGCCCAGCATTATCGATACGGCCGCGAACCGGAAGGCGATGCCGGACGCCGATTTTGCGAAATGGCCGAAGCCGGAAGAAATTGCGCGCGTCATCTTGTTTTTGTGCTCGGAAGAAGCGCGAGTGATTCACGGAGCGGCGATTCCGGTGTATGGGAAGAGTTGAGTTGGATGGGCTTCAGCCTGTCTGGTTTTGATTGCCGCGCGCTCGGAAAAGCAGACAGGCTGAAGCCTATCCTACTAAAACACTAAGACGTCCGTCTCGGCTGCTCGACGAGTTCGACCAGCACTTTCTGGTTGTTCCGCCCGGTCACCAGGAAAAAATTTACGCGGGTGCCATTCGCTCCCGATCGCGTCGCGGGATAGATCGGCGCAAGCTTGAACCGCGTGCGCAGGATTTCCGTGGCGCGGTCCACGTCCGTAACGTCAATCTCTACCTGCTGAATTCCTTCGCCAAATTTTTCGAGAAAACGCGCGATGGCGCCGTGGCCGCCTGGCGCGTTCGTCGGCAGGATGTCCAGGTGGACATAAGACATGCCGCCTTCGGTAAGGACGACCTCGAATTCCAAAACGTCCTGGTCGGCGGGCGCGTCCGCAAGCGGCGGGGAGCCGTTTGCGGCGCGGATTTTTTCAAACGTTTCCGGCAAAACAGCGACACCGACAGTGAGCCTGGCGTCAAATGGGAACGCGGGCCGAATGCCGCCAAAATTTTCCCGGACCATGATCCTCTGCCAGTCCTCATCCTGCTCCCAATCTTGTAAGGAATCGAGTACGCGGAACAAGCCCGCGCTGAAGAGAATGGATGCCGTCCAGGCGCGCTCCATGGGGTCGATGTCCGCGAGGCCGGCGATGAGTTCCGGCGTCACGGGGCGCGGTGTGCCGCTGGTGGTGTAGTTTACGTATCGCTTCACAGGATTCCTTTGCATTCTCGACCGGACGAGCGAGATGAGCATGGAGAGCGCGATGATGCCGCCGACGATCGCGAGCGAGAGGCCGGTGGAAATATGCACCCAGGGGCTCGCGAGCATTTTCGCGCCGATAAACATGACGGTGATGGCCAGACCTTCGTCAAGGTACTGAAAGTATTGCAGGGTCCCGGCCAGGAGGAAATAGAGCGCGCGCAGGCCAAGAATGGCGCAAACGTTGGAACTGTAGACGAGAAAGGGATCGCGCGTCACGCCGAAAACAGCGGCGACCGAGTCCACGGCTAAAACCAGATCGGTCGTTTCGAGCACGATCACGACCAGAAAAAATGAGGTGAACAGCCAGCGACCGTCCTCCCGCACAATTAATTGGCGTGGAGCTTCAGTTCGCGACATGGGCAGAAACTTTTCCGCCCAGCGCACCAGCCTATTTTTTTCGGGATGCACGGCGCGGTCGGCGCCGAATAGTTTGACTCCGGAATACAACAGGAAAGCGCCGAGGAGATAGGGAACCCAATCAAACCGCGCGATCAGCGCGGCGCCCGCGCCGATCATCGCGCCGCGCAGAACGAGCGCGCCCAGCACGCCCCAGAACAACAGGCGATGCTGGTAGCGGGGATCGACGCGAAAATACTGGAAGATCAGCAAGAAGACAAAAATGTTGTCCAAGCTGAGAGATTTTTCGACGACATAACCGGTGAAGAACTCGAGCCCGGGCCCGGGGCCAAGCGAAATAAAAATCCACGAGCCAAACCCGATCGAAAGTGCCACCCATGCGGCGCTTTCGATCGCGGCTTCACGCAACGCGATGGCGTGCGCGCGCCGGTGAAACAGTCCCAGATCGAGGAGCAAGAGGAGCGCGACGCCGGCGTTAAAGGCGATCCAGATCGGCCAGGCGCCCATCTAGGTCACGCTCTCGTCCAGGCAAGTCACCGCGAAAAAAAACCTCAGTTATTGGAGTTTTGCGCTTCGATACTGGGTTTTGCGGCGTTGAGGTTGGAGAGTTCGATTCGGGCTGTTTCGCCCTGCCGGACGGTCACGGGGAAGTCCCAATGCAGGCGAACGTCGCCGGAAATGGCCTCTTCGCCGAGCATGCCGATCCAATAGTTGCCCGCAGGAATGCCCGAAAAGGAGCCTTGTCCGTCGAGATCCGTGTCGGTATGCGCGACGAGGTAACGCTGCTGTGCCAATTGGAACGCGCTGGTATCCAGGAGGTGCTGCCGCTTGCCCTCCAGCGACTCCCACTTGGCGTACGGGTTCAGCGTGATGAGTTCGAGGTCCATCCCCTTCACGGTGTCCGGGTCGCTGGCGATAAATTTACGAATGGACGCTTCGTAGTCCTTCTTCTGCGCGTTGTATTTTTCCGGATTGGAAACCCGGTCTTTTTCCTTGAATTTCGGCTCGGGGAAGCCGATTCCTCGAAACGCCGCGTTGTGCGCCATGTAGGCTTTGAAGAACTCGGGAATGTCCATGATTTCTTCGGAAGTCAGATTTTTTGTGAAATCTTCTCCGGACAACTGAACGGAATGATGTTTTTTCATCCAGGCTTTCAATTCGGGCGACGCGTCCAGCGCGTCAATGAACTTGTCCAAGTCGGGAGCAGGCGCTAGTTGCAGGGCTTCCGCGCGAATGTCTTCAAGGCTTTTGCGCAAGAGGTAAAATGTCATTTGGCGAACGGGTTCGGGCCGGCCGCCGGTCGGAGCAACGCGCGCGGTGAACTCGACGCGGCCGGTGGATTGAGCCGCAAGGCGCGCGGGAAGCAGGATCAAAAGCGATCCGATGAACAGAGCCATTGCGCGAATGCACGATTTTGTATTTTTCGTATTCATTGATCCCAATGCGAAGTGTACCTCGTTGCAAAGCGGTTGGGAATGATTCCGCGAGGATGTGTTTCCGCCATGCGCGCGGTACGCATTCCGAGATTATGGGCGTAACCCCGATTTCACGCTACTCTGGCGTTGTGTGGCGCCGGCGTCCTACTGGCGATTTATCCGATGTCCACATTATCCAAAACCGCCGGCGGGACGCCGGCGCCACCGTCTACGGGCCGCCATCCTTCTTCTTAATCACGCGCTTTACTGCGGGCAGCTGTGTAAATCTTAAATCCTGTGCGCGCTTGAGTTTCGTAATGTAGATGATTTGCCCGGTGTGATACCCGAAATGCTCGGCCACGCGGAATGCCGCGTCCAGCCCGGTACCCTGATAGCCCTGAATTTTATATTTTGCCGACAGCGAATCGTCGGAGAGCCGCGCCAAAGCACGGCACGCATCCCGGACGGTTCGCCGCAGTTGGGTGACGATCTCTCGCCGGGGAATGGGCCCTCGCTCCGAAAACTCGCGGTCGCGTTCTCGTCTGTCTTCCACTCCGCCCAGGCCCGAAATGATCCACTGGCGGACATTTCCGCACAGATGCAGGACAAGATTGCCCGCGCTGTTGGACGCCGGATTGGGCCGCCACCAAATCTCCTCTTCCGAGAGTTGTTGAAGACATTCCACGATGTGGGGAAGATTATGTTTCGCGATGGAATGCTGCGAACTCGCGAGAAACAAGCTTGCGGTATGGGTTATTTTTGTTTTCACGACTGGAGCCTCGATTTCAATTCGAAATCAATCATTAGCGGCCTCAAGAGAAAGGCAAGGGAGGGCGATTTCCGGACAGAAAAAAACTTCGAGAGGAAAATATTAAAGCAATCGGAAAGTGATTTCGAGAGGAACTACCACAGGAACCGGCTTCCCGCCGGGACCATTGGCAGGCTTGAAGCGCCATTGCTTTACCGCTTCCACGGCCTTTTCTTCCAGCCCAAGTCCGGGGCCCTTCACGACTTGAATATCCGTCGCGCGGCCGTCTGGAGTGATGACCACCTGGAGCACAACCGTGCCTTGATATTTTGCCTTGCGGGCTTCTTCGGAATATTTCGGGTCCGGGCAATAGACGCAAGAAGGATAACCGACGCCGCCCGTCCCAGGACGGTAGGCCCCTCCGCCGGTGCCACCGCCAGAACCTGGGCCCAGCCCGCCGCCTTCGCCGCTGCCAATGCCGGTGCCCGTGCCGCTGCCAATGCCGCTACCGCCTCCTGGACCGCCTGAGTCATTCATCAGCTTGGCCAGCGGATCGCCGTAGTTATCCATATTCGGACTGGGGATTTTTAGATCCGGCGGGCCGAGCAAGGTCGCTTCAATTTTGGAGTCGGGCTTGGTGTGCACCATCGGCGGGGCGATCTGGTTCAAGCTCCACTTTGGCAGCTTGCCCTTTGTCGCGGGCAATGGGTTGCGCTCGCCGCCTCCGCCTCCGCCGCCGGCCTTGTCCTTGCCCGGGGGCAGCTTTGCCGAGTAGTCGGAAATGTCAATCGGCGTTACGAGCTGGTTGTTCACAGGGCTCGCGGCCACCTTCTTCGCAGCTTCGTAAAGAAGAGGAGAGAAGATCAGCAGGGTGATACCGATATGCACAGCGAGGGCGATGGCTTGCGAAGGTCCGAAGGCTTTGTCCTTGGACCAGATGTCCTTCACCTTGACCGGCTGGCTGGTCACCTTGAGCGGCGGCAGCTTGGGCGGCGAAATGAGGTCGCAAATATTCTGCCACATGACTTTGTAGGGCGACTGCCAGTCCACGGTCATGCGCGAGGACACGGCTCTGGGCGTTGGCTTGAACCACTCTTTGAGATTTTCGGAGACACTGTCGCCGTATTCGTCGACGGTGAAGACGTCGCCGTGAACATTCTTGGCGATCTTCACCGGACGTTCCATGAGGAAGTCCCTCAGGTTGGAGACAAATCCGCGAGACAGGGGTTTCTGGGAGCCACCGAGGCGCGGCGCGGTTTTCCCCTCCGGCAAAACCACCTTGGGAGGCGGCGTGGTTGGCTCACTCCACTTTGGCGCAATCGTGCTCAACTATATTTTTGCCTCACGCTACTAAAAATTGTCTCACGCTGTACGATTCTCTCTTGCCGCGAATGGATGCCCAGCGGAGCAGGCGGGCTGACACACCGCCAAATCCATTGTAACATTGGGAAGTTACCACGCGGAAGATGGTTTCAAGAACCTGCGGTACAGGCACGGCGGTACAGGAAGAAACTGTCCTTGCCAAGCCCGGACGGTATTGCCGCGGGCTGCGCGCGTTGGTTTAGCCGGCCGGCCTTAAGTGCCTAAGATGTAATGCGGGCCGGCTGTGATGCGCTCGTCCGCCGCGGCGGGTGAGTACCTGCTTAAATCGAACATACCCGCCTGAAGGCGGGCGCTACAAAAGATTTGGAAATCTTATTGTCGTATCTATATTGATTGATTGTCTAAGAGGACCGTCCGCACCCGAAATTAACTTATGGCCAAAATCGTCGACTTGAAAAGCACTTTGAATTTGCCGCGCACGGCTTTCCCCATGAAGGCCAGTTTGCCGCAGAACGAGCCGAAACAGCTTGCGGAGTGGGAAGAGAAGAAGCTCTATCACCGCATCCAGCACGCTCGCGCCGGCGCGCCGTCTTACGTCCTGCATGACGGGCCGCCCTATCCAACCGGCACGATCCATCTCGGCACCGGCCTGAACAAAATTTTGAAAGACATGGTCGTGAAATCGAAAACGATGGCGGGCTTTCGCGCGCCCTACGTTCCCGGATGGGATTGCCACGGACTGCCGATTGAAACGCAGGTGGAAAAGGAATTGGGCCGAAAAAAGGGAAGCGTCGCGCCCGGCGAATTCCGGCGCATGTGCCGCGAATTCGCTTCGCGCTACGTGGATCAGCACCGCCGGGATTTCAAACGGCTGGGCGTGCTGGGGCAGTGGGAAGATCCGTACCTGACGATGAGTCCGCAGTACGAAGCCACGATCGCCGACGCCTTCGTCACGTTTCTTGAAAAAGGCTATGTGTATCGCGGCCTCAAGCCTGTGTACTGGTGCATCGTGGATTCCACGGCGCTGGCGGAAGCGGAAGTCGAGTACGAAGATCACACCAGCCCCTCGATTTGGGTGAAGTTTGCCGTCGAACCGGGCGCTGCTGCGGAAAAACTCGGCTCGAGCGTGAGTGCCGTGATCTGGACGACCACTCCCTGGACGCTGCCGCACAATCGCGCGCTGGCGTTTCATCCCGACTACGATTACGTCGTGGCCGAAACCTCTGCCGGTGCGCTGCTGCTCGCGGCGGATTTGGTGGGCCCCGCGCTGGACGCGTTGAAGCTCAATGCGGAAAGCGTGCGCGGCCCGTGGAAAGGGAAAGAATTAGCGGAGCTGAAATTCAGGCATCCGTTTCTGGATTTGACCGTGCCCGCGGTTTTGGCCGATTACGTCACGCTCGATCAGGGCACCGGCATCGTGCACACCGCGCCGGGCCACGGCGTGGAAGACTTTCAGACCGGGCAGAAATATGGCATCGAAGCGTACGCGCCGATCGATGGACATGGCCGTTATCTGGAAGGGTTGCCGGAATACAAAGGGAAAACGGTCTTCGAGGCCAATCCCATCGTTGTGGCGTTGCTGCGCGATCGCGGCGCGCTGCTTGGCGAACAGAAACTTTCGCACAGTTATCCACACTGCTGGCGCTGCCACAATCCGGTTATTTTCCGCGCCACCGAACAATGGTTCATCGATTTGGACGGAGCGGGGACGGGCGCGGGCGCGATCCGCTCGTGCGCGCTTGCGGAAATCTCCAAAGTGAAGTGGACGCCCGAGTGGGGCGCCGATCGGATTCACTCGATGATCGCGGAGCGGCCGGACTGGTGCGTTTCGCGGCAAAGGTATTGGGGCGTGCCGCTGGTGATTTTGTATTGCGACAAGTGCGGGAAACAATTTGACGACTACGCGGCGCTGCACGCGCTCGTGCGGAAATGGTTCACCGTCGAGGGCGCCGACGCCTGGTTCACGCATCCCGTGGAAGAACTTTTACCCGCGGGGACGCGCTGTTCCTGCGGCGCGTCCAACTGGCGCAGGGAAACCGATATTCTGGACGTATGGTTCGATTCGGGATCTTCGCATCTGGCCGTGCTCGATCGTCTCGATGCCGATGGGCAAAAACTTCCTTGGCCGGCGGACATGTATCTCGAAGGGCCGGACCAGTATCGCGGATGGTTTCACAGCTCGCTGCTCGTTGGCGTCGCGGTGCGCAATGGCGCTCCCTACCGGCATGTACTCACGCATGGTTGGACGTTGGACGCCAAGGGCCAGCCGATGTCGAAATCGCTGGGCAATACCGTGCTGCCGACGGAAGTGTGCGAGAAGTGGGGCGCGGATTTGCTGCGCCTGTGGGTCGCGTCGCAGGATTACACCGCGGACGTGCGCATGTCCGACAACGTGATGACGCAGCTTTCCGACGCGTATCGCAAGCTGCGCAACACGTTTCGCTTCGCCCTCGGAAATCTAGCCGATTTCGATCCCGCGCGCGATGCCGTGCCCGACGCCGAAATGGAAGAGCTGGACCGCTGGATGCTTTCGCGCACGGCGGAACTGGTCGCGCAGTGCCGCAAATGGTACGAGGGATTTGAATTCCATCGCGTGTTCCACGCGCTGCACGATTTTGCGGTAGTGGATCTCAGCGCTTTTTATTTCGATGTGCTGAAAGATCGACTCTACACGTTCGCCGCGCAAAACCGCGCGCGCCGCTCGGCGCAAACCGCTGTCTACCGCATTGCAAAGGCGTTGTTGAGCCTGGCGACGCCGATCGTGGTTTTCACGGCGGAAGAAATATGGAGATATTTTCCGCATGTGGCCGGCGATCCGGAGAGCGCGCACCTCGCGTTGTTTCCGAAGCCGGAGGAACTCGGTTCTCCGCTCGATCCGTCCAAGGCGGCGAACTGGGAAAAGTTGCTGCTGGTTCGGACGGAAGTGCTCCGCGCGCTGGAATCCGCGCGCAGCGCAAAAACGATTTCAGGAGCGCTCGAAGCCAAAGTTGTATTGAGCGCGGGGAAAGATCTAGCCCCACTGCTGGAACTGTACAAGGGCTGGCTTCCCGGCCTTTTCATAGTTTCGCAGGTGGAACTCGGCGCGGCCGCGCCCGCCGACGCGCAAAAATCGGAATTGCTTCCGGGATTGAGCGTAGCGGTGCAACGCGCCGACGGCGCAAAGTGCGAGCGCTGCTGGAATTACTCCACGCACGTCGGCGAAAACGCCGATTACCCGACCGTGTGCGAGCGCTGCGTGAAGGCGCTCAACGAAATTGAAGAGACGGGCCGCGCGGGAGGACAAGGGGCCGCGTCCGCGTGAGCGGGGCGCGCTGGTTGTGGGTTTCCTTGGCGGTGCTTGCCGCGGACCGTGCCACCAAATTTGCCGTCGAACGAACCAGCCCGTTCTTCCGCCATTCCGTGGTTTCGGACATCGTGGTTTTGGTTCATGCACAAAATCCCGGCATCGCGTTCAGTTTTTTCTCCAATTCGAGGTCGCCGTGGCTTGCGCCGCTCTTGATTGCGAGTTCCCTGGCGGTGATGGTTTTGCTGGTGTGGATGATCGTCACGGGCCGCGCCGGCGGGGCGCTGGCGCAATGCGGCCTCGCGCTGATTCTGGGCGGCGCGGCAGGCAATGCGCTCGACCGCGCGATGCACGGCGGCGTGACGGATTTCCTGGAAGTCCGGCTATGGACGTACATTTGGCCCGCGTTCAACGTCGCCGATTCCGCGATTACGATTGGAGCGATTTTAGTCCTTTTTGAGCTTTTGTTTGCCGGGCGGCAGCATGCCAGTTACAGCGAGCGTGCGCATCGCTGACAGAAAATCCCCGCCTCTGAAGCGGCGGGCTACAGCAGGCCCTCCCAGCGGCGGCTTGCTGCTGTTGCCTGGGTCAATTGTCCCGAGTGAATACGAGGGATCAGACCCAGGGATTTTCTTTGCACCTTGCGAGCGCCCGGTCGCGCGCATTCCTTTTGCAATAAGTACAGCTAGAATGCACTCTTCATGTCGGAAAACAGCGCAACAAACCAAAAGCTGTCCGCCGCATCGGCGGACGCCGGGCGGCGGCTGGATTTATTTGCCGCTCAGAACGTCCCGGAGCTGAGCCGCACGCGCATTCAGGAACTGATTCGCGAAGGCCATGTTCGCGTGGATGGCCGCATTGCCAAGGTTTCTCACCGCGTCGCGGCCGGGGAAACCATCGAGATCGAAGTTCTGCCGCGGCCTCCGCTGGAAGCTTTGCCGGAAGATTTGCCGCTCGATCTTTTGCACGTGGACGACGATTTCGTGATTGTAAACAAGCCCGCCGGGATGGTGGTCCATGCGGGCGCGGGCCATTCGCGCGGGACGCTGGTGAATGCGCTCTTGCACCGCCTGGGAAATCTTTCCGCAGCCTGCGGCGCGCTTCGTCCGGGCATCGTGCATCGCCTGGACCGCGAAACGTCGGGCGCCATGGTGGTGGCGCGCAACGACCAGGCGCACGAACATCTCTCCGAACAATTCCGCTCGCGAAACGTCCGAAAAATTTATCTCGCGCTGGTGCACGGCAAGGTGCCGCGCGATTCCGGCTCGATCACGCTGCCCATTTCGCGCGATCCGCACAGCCGCACGCGCATGACCGCGCGCGCCGCCAAGGGCCGCCATGCGCGAACCGACTGGCGCGTGATCGCGCGCCTGGACCGCTGCACGCTGGTCGAGGCCGTCCTTCATACCGGGCGCACGCACCAGATTCGGGCGCACTTCGCGGCCACCGGGCATCCGGTAGTGGGAGACACGCTCTACGGCGCTCCGCGCAGCCTGCGCGCGGGCAAGCGCGACCTGCCTCTTCTGGAGCGGAATTTTCTGCATGCGGCGCGGATCGGATTTTCACATCCGTCGAGCGGCGAATGGGTGGAAGTTCGCGCTCCGCTGCCAAAGGAATTGCGGGTATACTTCGACCAGTTAGGAGCGTCTTTGGGTTGGCGCGTCGCGGAGATTGAGGCTGCGCTTGCGCCGTACGTATAACGATCATGAAAAAACGGGCTCTGTGGGTTGCTATTCTTGGTTTTCTCGCGGTTGTAGCCGCCGTAAGCGCGCAGCAGGCGCAGCCTCCCGCGCCTCCGCAGTCTTCGCCGGGCGCCCCCGCACCGGTGGATCGCCAGGCCGCGATCGTCCGCAACGTCAACCTTGTGGAAGTGCTCTTCAGTGTGGTGACCAAGCACGAAAAACTGGTCACCGACTTGAACAAGGAAAATTTCAAGGTATTTGACGACGGCGCCGAGCAGGAAATTACCTCGTTCAGCCAGCCGACCGATCTTCCGCTCCGCATCGGCATGGTGCTGGACACATCGAATAGCATTCGGGAGCGGTTGAAATTCGAGCAGGACGCCGCTGTCGATTTCCTGTTCAACGCATTGCGCCGCGGGAAGGACCAGGCGTTCCTGATGACGTTCGATGACGGCGCGCAAATCATCAAGGATTTCACGGGCGACACGGGTGATCTTCGCGACACCATCTTGAAACAGCGGGCCGGCGGCGGCACGTCCCTGTATGACGCGGTGTACGCGGCCAGCAATCATTTATTGAAGAATTCGCCGATGCCTCCCGGGCCGAATTCGGACGTGCGGCGCGTGCTGGTGGTCATTTCCGACGGCGACGACAACAGCAGCAATCGCTCCCGCGGCGAGTCGGTTGAAATGTCGCAGCGCGCGGGCGTGATCATCTACTCGATCAGCACCAGCACAGATTGGGTTACGGCCGGAGACGAAAAAGATCCCGCCAAGCGAATCAACCGCAAATACGAAAAAGACGAGGGCGATCGGGTCCTCGAACAGCTTGCCCTGGAAACAGGAGGCCGCGCTTTCTTTCCCTACCAGATTGACGACCTGGGCCAGTCGTTTCTCGACATCGGAGACGAATTGCGCCATCAATACGCGCTGTCCTACAGCCCGGCGGGCCGCTCGCAAGACGGAAAGTACCACACCATTCGGATTCAAACCGATCGCAAGGATGTGATCGTCCGCGCGCGCAAGGGATACTTTTCCGTTCCGATTCCCGCGCTGGCCACGCCCGCCGCGCCTCCGGCCTAGTTCGAATTTCCAATCTTAAGATTCAGAAATAGGCAGGCTTAACATAGCGCCGGGGGGGGGGGGGGGGGGGGGGGGGG
>VFSW01013401.1_pt1 | contig 11397 bp, 23 predicted proteins | sample 5358111 | NCBI WGS metagenome assembly VFSW01 (sample SAMN11554181, study PRJNA540505) | mine drainage metagenome | isolation source: sediment from site ElyBrook_90M | place: USA: Ely Copper Mine, Vershire, VT | collected 2017 | reverse complement strand
GCCCACCAATACTCCCAAGCCCCCACCACCGACCAATACCCCCAAGCCCGTGCCACCGACCGCGACGCCAAACACGTGCGGCGCGCCTTCCAATCCCTACGGGTATACCTTCTGTGGGGGCAATGACATTTACAATCCGCCCAGCGACTTCTGTTCCTATTTCGCCTGCATCAGCTCGTTCTGGAATGGCGTGGGCTACGTCATCGAATGCAATGATGGCGACTACTCAAAGAGTGGCGGTCGTCAGGGCGCGTGCTCCTACCACGGCGGCGAATGGCGTCCGCTGTTCGGGCCATAGATAGCGAGAACGCCAGAACCGCCCGCCGTTTTCCTGTGGGAAATATCGGTGCGGTCCTGGCGTGGTAGCGATATGACTAGCTGGCCGCGACGACCACCGCCTCGCGGCTATACTGCGCCTTCGCGCGGGACAATGTGGCGCCACGTGGCGCGGCCCACGGCTGGCCGCGCGCCTCTAGCACTTGGTGCGCGCCCTTGACGGTTTTGATCAGCGCGGCGGCGGCATCCTGCGTGATTTCCGCGCCATAGCGCCGCGCAATCTCGGCACGCAGTTCCGTGGCGGTGATGAGCGAGCGGGGCACCCCTATCGCCGTAATCGCCCGATGCTCTCCCGTCTCTCGTTCGGACAACGCCGGCGACGCCTCCGTCACCACCGGCGCTTCGTCGGGCGCAACCGTGCCGTCTTCCGCCGGCGCTTCGTCCGGTTCTCGGTGCAAATAGGCGGCGACTTGCGCCCGCCGCGCCCGCGCATTCGCCAACGCTTCCGCGCGTTTATGCTCCGCAATCAGGCGTTCGTTTTCGAGGCGATGCCGCACGGTCTCCGCTGTTTCGACTGGCGGGTCCTCATGTTTCTCTGAAGAAAATCCCCACCAGATCGCCACAAACGGCAGGAAGAGCGCCACCATAATCACCGTCGGCGACACCGATCCGCTGGTGATGCCCAGCCACGCTAACAGCGCGCGGTCCGCCGGTCCGGGCGTGAGATTCGCCGCCCGCTCACTGAGTGATCCCCACACTTCGATGCCGGATATGAGCAACAGGCCTAGCAGATTGCCCAGCGCGAAGCCGTAGCGTTTCGCGACAAAAGACGACGCCGCTTTCATCGAGGTTCTGACCGCCAGGCCACCGCCCGTCGCGCCAGCCAGGAAGAAGATCGGCACGCCCAGGCCGTGAAACCAGCCCCAGGTGGAAGGATCCTCGATGTTGGGCACCCACCCCAACGTCATGAGGGTGCCAAGGACATACGCCTCGGCAATGACGAGAAAGCTCAGGAACCAATTGTCCTGTACCCACGTGGCCCAACCGGGCAACGCGTGGGGATTATGTTGTGCCATTATCGGCGGTTGCCTCCTTCTGTGTGACAGGTATCAAGCGCAATTCGACATCGCGCACATACCCTGTCGAATCAACGGTTTGGAAGACGGTGAGCACTACGCCGCATTTCTGGCAAAACAACATGTGCGCACCCTCAGCGGGCATGGCAAACTGAAAGTGATGTGCCTCGTTGTTGTGACATGCGGGTATGACGGCGTTCATCGGCTCTCCCTCACACAAAACACCCCTGGGTCACACCACGATGGTCGTGGCGAACTCAGGGGCAAACAGCGCCGCATAGCGTGGCGCTTCCGCGACTACCGTCGCGATGCAATTGAGCATGTGCATGAAGCGCTCGGGCGGGATGTCCCGCGCCGCCAGCCGCAACGTCGCCACAAAGGACGTGTCGCCGGCAATTTCTGGCCCTGGCGCCTCTTGCGACGCTTCATGGTTCGGACGTATACTCGCCATAGACGGGAGTTCTCCTCTCGGCTGCTTGCGGGCGCTGTTGCTCTTGTCGGATTGGCGGCGCTCGCATCTCTCTCACGCCCTTACGATTGGGCTTGTCGCAGATCAATCCACGCGCGGACGCGCTCAACGTCCGCGCGGGCATAGCGGATCATCCGGCTATCCTGCCGCACGGTATACGTACAGCCAAGCTGGCGAATAGCGACCCGCACTAAATATTCAGGCCGATCGACGAGTACCCGGAACTCCTCGAATTCCACAAAGGCCTCATCATCTCGATCGACCGTCAGTCGTGTCGGAACCATTCTCACCTCCTCGCTGTGTAATCTATTGCGAGTATATCATAATTGCGTCCACACGTATACCCCCATAGGACCGATCCGCTGGGCGCATGTCCCTGTTTCACCATTTTCACGCATTTCACCATTTTCATCGCGTTGTGTCGCCATGTTCGCGACGATATGCCACAGCCAGCGGACCACCAGCGGCTACAATCCCTGGCCTGGAGCGGCGTCGCGGGCTTTGCGGGGCATTTCACGCGTTTCATGCATTTCACGCGTTTCATGGCTGGCCTATTTCACGCATTTCACGGGTTTTCATCAGAATCGCGCATCTCATGAAATTCTGCCATTCCTGGCCTGGAGCGGCTTCCCACGCGGCGATTTCCTAGCGTCGCTATATAGAGGAAAGCGCACCCCCTATTTCATCATTTCATGGGAAAAACTATTTTTGCAAAAATGATCAGGAAAAAGTTGCATGAAATGATGAAATAATGAAATAGATCGGTCACAAACCCAGGACCACACTGGGCTGCGATGATTTCATCAGAATTCATACCGATGAAAAGAGACGGGGCGTTCTTGCGAAACGATGTGGGGGAGGGGCAGGGTAAAAATGTTTTCCCGTATATAAGGGCGAAATAGGCGAAGCGAGCGCGTGGCGAGCGCGTCACAATGGCGGTTAACATGGCCGCAATCGTTCGGGAATACCCGTGGCGACGCCGGGATTGGGGCGCAGTTGCCCAACGGTCCGTGTCGCCATAACATAACTTTAACTGCCCTCAGTTTAGCACGGCTGTCAATGCCCACGCCGCTGCTATTCAGCGGTCTTGACAACGGGCCTATGCTGATGGCCGATGCCCAACGCTCATAGGGCTGTTAAGTGGGGAGGCGCAATGACGGCACGGGATCGGCTGGCGGCGTGGCCGCGATGGAGCCAGGAATTCGACAGTTTTGAGCGGTATCTGTTGGCGCAAAATCGCTCACCGCAGACGATCCGCACCTATCGCGAAAGCGTGCTGGCGTTGACGCGGTACTTGGGCGACGCGTGGCCCGATCCGTTCGCGGTGACGCGCGCGGATATTGAGCGGTTCTTTGGGGAGACATTGCGTGCGCGGACGCCACGCACGGCGATCACCTATTATCGCGGCCTGCGCTGCTACTATCGCTATCTCACCGAAGAGCTAGAGCCAGAGGCCATCAATCCAATGGCGCGGGTCCGCAGCCCACGGCTCCCCGATGACACCGCGCCGGTGCTGACGGAGGCGCAGATCCAAGCGTTGCTGAAAGCGTGCGCGGGGAGCGATTTCGAGGCGCGGCGCGATCTGGCGATCATGCGGCTGTTTCTCGACACGGGGATGCGACGCCGCGAACTAGCCGCGCTGCGCATGGGGGACGTGGATTTTCAACTCAACACGGCGGTGGTGCTGGGCAAGGGCAGCAAGGTCCGCGTCTGCCCGTTCGGGAGGAAGACGGCGTTGGCGCTGGATCGCTATCTGCGTGTGCGCGCCCGCCACAAAGACGCCGCGTTGGACGCGTTGTGGATCGGGAAGCAGGGTGAGCTAGGAACGGAACGGGTGTCGCGCATCATGGGAGAACGCGCCGAACAGGCGGGCGTGGCGGGCATCCACTCGCATCTCTTCCGCCACACGTTCGCGCACCTGTGGCTTGAGGCGGGCGGGCAGGAAGGCGATCTGATGATGTTGGGGGGCTGGACCTCGCGGGAGACGATGGGCCGCTACGCCAAGCGCCTCGCGGCGGACCGCGCGCGTGAGGCGCATCGGCGCCTCAGTCTGGGCGACCGTTTCTAGCACATGACCGCCAGAGCGGGCAAAAGAACGGCCTCAGCGAACAAAGTGGTACATGACTACCACTTCACCCGTTGAGGCCGTTTCTCGTGGCGCTCTGGCGACTCAGGGACGTTGATAGATGACGGTCAGTTCGCGGGGTTTGCGGCTGGCGAAGACGCCGAGAGTAAACATGGCGCCACACCCTTGGCGGGCGACGCCGCCATAGGTGCTGGATTGGACAAGCCAGCCCTGGGCGGCGCGGCGGGCGGCGTCGCGTTGGAATTGGTGATCCATGTCGCGACCGCGATAGGTCACAATTTGCTGGTTCGGTTGTGATGACATACGTTCCTCATTTCTGCGCTTGACAATAGATCGAGTGTTTGCTACACTCGGGAAACTGAACCTCAGCGATATCGTGAGGGATGAAATGCTGAAACACGACGCAGCCGGCGGGGCATGGATGGACGGAGTGATCGATCAGCTGGAACGCGACTATGGCGCGGGGCCGCGCACGCGGGCGATGCGGCAACAGTTGCGCGTCGCGGCGCGAGATGTGGCGCGGACCTCAACTCGCGCTCGTCTCCGGAAAATCCAAGGGAACGTCGCGGTGACGATCATGCAGGTACGCTTTGACGATCACGGTCAGCTGCATGATTTTCTCTACGTTGGCCGCCCCGCTGTCTAGGACATATTGCGCGACGACGCGCCACGGCCCGCGTGACGCGCGCCAGGCCGCGCTTTCCATCGTATCCAGCGTGGTGGTGACATCCTCCCGCGTCGCGTCGGACATCTGCCAGCCGGGCAATGCGGCCCGCGCCCACGTGACGAGCGCCTCCGTGGTGCGCAGCGTCGCCTGACTCATGGCGAGGCGGATCAGCTGATCCAGCTCGTCATAGCTGATGCCGGTATATTGCGAGATCAACACCCGCGCCGCGTGTTGCGGGAACGATTTCCCCGTCATCCAATTGCTGACTGTCTGCTTGGCAATGCCGAGAAACGCCGCGAATTGCGCGTCGCTGCGTGGGGGGTCCTGGGCGCGCATCCATTGCTGCAAGCGGCGCGCAAACGGGTTGTATGCGTTTAACGCCTTGCTGGCCACAAAGCGCCTCCTCTCTCACCCCACCGACTATGCCGGCATGATGATGTCCTATTCTAGCTATTAATTGGGACAAACGTCAAGCAAAAATATCCACTTGTCCATCGCTAGGACTTATCTCCTAATTTGCGCGGTACGTCCCAAAATTACTTGATCATCTGTCCTGTTTCGACTATACTGGGACCAGATGGGACGAAAGGAAACAGAGGATGCGAACGATGCGACGAGGGGATCACGCGCTGGGGGTGCGGCGACGCGAAGCGCGACGGAACGCGGTCGCGCCGTTGTTCCGCTGGCTGGCGGTGACGGGCCGCACGGACATCTGGCTGGCGCGGCAATGCGGCTTGAGCCGCAACCAGATCTCCAACATCAAGGCGGGGATCGTCAAGGCGCCCGCAAGCTTCCTGGATCAGGCCAGCCTCATCTTGGGCGTCCCGTTTCCGCTGGTCAGTGACGAAGCCCGCGCCGTGGTGGTGCGGAACAAGCCGACGCGGCAAGGGCAATACCGCCGCGTGGCGAAGGAGGCATAGGTGGACGTTGTCAGCATGACCCTGCGTGGGCGCGCGGGCGCGGCGGCGTTGCGAGCCAAGTATGGCCGCGACGAGGTTGCGGCCTGGATGCGCGCCGGGCGGGATCGGAAGTACCTGCTCCAGGTCGATCCGCGCGGCGAATTGCCGGAAGTGGAACGCCAGCGGCGGGCGGATGACGCGCGGCGGGCGGACATGTTGGCGCTGGCGCAACGCAGTCGCGTGGCGCGGGCCGCGCGCAAAGCGGAGAACGACAACGCGCGCATCCGCGCGATTGTTGATCCGCCGGCGGTATGTCCGGTGTGTGTCCCGTTCAATGAGCGCCCGCGATGGAGTACGTCACGCTATTGCGCGGCGCATTTGCCCCGGCGATAAAACACCACGCCCGTCGGGATCAGCGACAGGCGTGGCACACAGCGGAGGCTCTGCCTCCATCATAGCACACGGAGGATCAGCATGTACCCCAAATGGATCAAGCCCGGCCAGAACGTCAAAATTGTCTTGTTGCTGCCCCGCGAAGAGGGCAATTATCGCCTGGAAGGCACCATTGTGTCGATCTCCCAGTTCGGCATTGAGATCGAGGGCGTTGCCACGAATTGCCACAAGTTTGTGCCGTTGTCCGCTATCGCCTATATCTGCGAGGTGGCGTGATGAAGAATCAGATTCATCAGATTCGGGTTGTGGCGGAACTCTCTGATCCATACGAGAGCGAGGATTATCTTATCACGCCGTCTGAGGACGGCCAAGAAATCACGATTGAACAACGCTTTCTCGGTGAGGGCGGAACGATCGAGGATCGGGATGCCGTCGTCATCTGGACGGAAGACATCCCCAATATCATCGCCGCGTTACAAGTGTCCCTTGAAGTCGCGCGTCGCAATGCGGCCCGCGCAAGTCAGGATGTGCTGTGATGCGCCGATTCCTGGCAATTCTCGACACGCGCAACGAGTGGCGCGTGCTCGACACCCTGCTTGGTTTGTATATGGACGCGCGGGGACCGAACGGGTCCCGGCGCTATTGGACGCGGGCCGACGCCGAAGCCATCGCGGCGGAATGGAACGCGGTGTGGGAATATCGGGCGGTGCTGGTATGAAGAACTACTGGGACGTAAAAAGCGGCGAAACAACGCACCGCGTGCGCAAGGGACACGCGCTGAAAGCGTGGCCGATCAAGGCGCTGTCGGGGAAACGCGTGTTGATTTTCATTGACCTCGATGAGCGGGCCGATCATGAGCAACTGGTAGGCTATACGCTCACCCCGGCGCAAGCGCGCGACCTGGCGGGGGCGTTGACGCGGCTGGCGCGGGACTGTGAGGCGCGGTCATGAGCGAGACGCCGCTGTCACTGTGGGACGATTTGCCGCCAGAGATGCCGCGCCCCACGTCCCCCAGGCGAACAACAACCAAAGCGGGGACGCTGTGCCAGGCCTGCGTCCATTTGCGGCGGATGGTAGAGATGAGCCATCCGGTGTACAAGTGCGACCTGCATCCGCATCTCACCCACGGCGCGGCGACGGACCACCGCGTGCGCTGGCCCGCGTGCGCGCGATACGAGGTGCGGTCATGAGCGCCAATTGGGCTGAGGATGTTGAGCGGCGCATCAACGGTGAGATCCGCCGGCTCTCCAAAGCGGGCCTCATGCGCCACGCCGAACGGCTCGTTGAGGTCCGCGCGGCGGCGCATGACGCGCTCCGCGCCGCGTCGCCCCAGGACCGCCAAGCGGAAAACAAGCGGCAATGCCAGGCCATGGAGGACGCGATCCGCGCGACCCTGGGGCTGGATGCCACGCATCCCGCGCCCCAGGACGCGCTTCCGCCCACGCCGTCCGCGCAGCCTGCCACGCACGCGCACACCGCCGCGTGGCGGCAAGAAGTCGCGGCGGAGATCGTGGCGGCGACGCCGCACGCCACCGCGCAGACGTTGCTCAAGGCGCCGCGACAACGCGGCGACACCAAAGTCGCGTGGGCGGTGTGTCGGAGGCCCTTGGACGTGGTGCGGCCCGTCGCGCCGGTGGAAACGACGGACGTCCCCACCAGCACGAAGCAACGCACCTCATGGCGGCGAACGCGCATCGCGAAGTTTCTGGCGGCGTCGCCTGATGCCACAGCCACCGCGATCCTCAACGAGTTGCGCGGCGACGCGCCTGCCTCTGACGCGCCAGAATCGCCCGCGCCCGCGCCCGCCAGTGCGGATGTCCCCCCCGCGCCGGCGCGGCTCATGAAGACGAAGCATGGGGAGCAACCCTGCCCGGACGCGGCGATGTTGGCCGCGCGAGCGAACGCCTGGGCGGTGACGCGATGAGCAAACGGGACTACATGGCGCGGATCGACCTGGAACTGCGTGCCGTGGGCATTCCCCCTGGCGTGCCAGAACATCTGTTCGCGAAGGACCTAGGGCGGCGCTGGCGGTTTGACCGCGCGTGGCCAGCGGACCGCATCGCGTTGGAATTCGATGGTGGCACCTGGGTGGGGGGGCGCCACACCACCGGCGCGGGCTACCAAGAGGATTGCGACAAGTTGAACACGGCGCAATTGTTGGGCTGGACGGTCTACCGCTTCACGAGCAACATGCTGAACGACGGACGCATGGTAGCGACGATGGAGGCGGCATTTAGGCAGATGGGCCTCATTGCGGTGGGATACGCGCGCGGCATGGCGCGCATCCAGGCGCGGGAGGGACAACGATGACCACGGCCTCTGTGCCGCCCTGCCCGCTGTGTGGGGCGCTCGCGATACTGGCGTGTGACAAACGGGGCCTCTGTGTCCCATGCGCCACGCGGATCAATCGCGTGGTCGCGAAGGTCCAAGATTGCGATCTCTCGGACTGGCCCAGCGGCGGCGTGCGGCGTTGGGGGCGGATGCCGCCCCGACGGCACGATCAACTGATGCGAGGCGAGGTGCGACGATGACTTTGATTCCGATGGCCGATCCCAGTCGGCACACGCGGCGGCGCGCCTCGGCCCGTCGCTCTCCCCGAGCATCGGTGCGCGGCTGGCGGGCCTATGGCCGTGGCGGTCCCTGGTTGCCCGTGGATGTCACGGCCCTGACGGGGCCGCAAGAGTACATCACGGTGCGGCGGGCTGGGGTGGCGCTGCGCTGCCCTGAAGGCGATGTCATTCTGCCTGGCGATCTGTTTTGCGATTATGTCCGGACCCGCCAACAGTTGCGGGAGAGCTACTGCCTGGATCACGCGCCGGTGGAAATCGAGACGCGGTCATGATCACCGTCACGCGACGCGGCGCGTCGTTGCGCGTCGAAGGGCGGCTCACCGTGCGGTCGCTCTTTGGTATCACGGCGCCAGAGGACGGGGGGTGGCTACTCCCCGCGACGGGTGAGGCGCTACGCGCGGTGTTCGCGGCGTCAGCGGGCCAGCTCATGCTGATCACGAGCGATTGCGCGGCGTTGCTGGTCGCCGCGCCGGCCACGCCCCACCAGGCCGATGACGCGCCGATCCCTGGCGCGCTCTCGACCCCCTGGCGGCATCAGCGGGAAGCGTTCCACTTCGCCATGGCCCGGGCCGCCGCGATGCTCGCGTGCGCGATGGGGACCGGCAAAACCGCTACGGTCGCTTACACGATCGCAGCGCGTGGGTTGCGTCGGGTATTGGTGCTCTGCCCCAAGGCCGTTGTCGCGGCATGGCCAGGCCAGATCCGCCAGCACATCGGCGCGGGGTGGCGCGTGCTGGCCCTGAGTGAGGGCGCGGTAAAGGACCGGGCGCGGGACGTGGCCCGGTCCCTCGCAACCGACGAGCCACAGATCATTGTCCTCAACTACGATGCCGCGCGCCAGCCAGCGATGCGCGCGATCCTCGTCGCGCAGGCCTGGGATCTGGTCGTGGTGGATGAGAGCCACAAGATCGCCGATCCGCGCACCGCGATCAATATGCTGTGCCAGGAGTTGCGCAACAAGAGCCAGTATCGCCTGGCGCTGACGGGGACGCCATTCAAGCAGACGCCCCTCGATATTTTCGGGCAATACCTGTTTCTCGATCCGACCGTCTTTGGCATGTCCTACTACCGGTTCCGCGAACACTATGCCGAGATGGGCGGGTTTGACGGCAAGCAGGTGATCGGACTGCGCAAGGAGCATGCAGCGGATCTCATGCGCCGGTTCTCGACATTGGCCTATCAGGTGGGCGCGGACGTGCTCGACTTGCCGCCGGCACGGCATATCGCGGTGCCCTGTGACCTGGGCGCGCCGGCGCGGGCCGTGTACGCCAAACTGGACGCCGAGTTCACGGCGGAGATTGAGGCGGGGCGCGTCACGGCGGCGAACGGCGGCGTCAAGGTGTTGCGGCTGCAACAGATCACCGGCGGGGATCTGCGTACCGACGAGGGCGCGCACATCGGCATTGACGCCGCGAAGAGCGACGCGCTGGCGGCGTTGTTGGACGCGCTGGATACGCGCGAGCCGGTAGTGGTGTTTGCGCGGTTCACCTATGACCTCAAAGCGATCGAACTGGCGACAGCGGCAAGTCGGCGGCGGTATGCGGAACTGTCAGGCGATCCACATCGCGCCGGCGATCTCCAACGCTGGCAACACGGCGACGCGGATGTCCTGGGCGTCCAGATTCAGGCGGGTGGGACCGGCATCGATCTGACTCGCGCGCGCTACGCCATCTATTACAGCGTTGGCTACTCCCTCACCGATTACGAGCAATCGCTGGCGCGGGTGCATCGGCCCGGCCAGGGGCAGCCCGTCACCTACTATCACCTCATCGCGCGGGACACCATCGATGAGCGCGTCTACGCGGCGCTCCGTGCGCGCAAGGGGGTGATTGAGAGTCTGCTTCGCCGTGACGAGGCCCGTAGCGCGTGACCAGCCCACAACCACCACACAGACACACCATGCCACAGGCGACCTATGAGGACATTCAGGCATTGAAGGCGGCGATGGCCGCGCTCGTCAGCGACTTCCGGTTTCGCTTCGATGGCGTTGACGTGGAAGTCGTGTTGAAGGCGCGGCTGGAGACGCGCCACGGCATCGAAACCATCGGCGTCAAATTGCAAGAAGTGCCAGCCATGCGGCAAGGGGTGTTGCCTCTGATGCATGCGCAAGAGGACGACACCGTCATCGCAGAGATTCGCGCATTGGCTCCCACGCGCCACTAAGACAACCATCACACACACACCACAACGAAAAAGAAAGTGAGACCACAACGATGACAAGCACCTTCGCGACCACAGCATTCTTTACCCTGGCGAGCGACGAACTGGACGAAGCGTTCAGCGAAAACATGGGCGATGGCGGGTTGGATGTGCGGATGTTGCCGCACGTCACGATGCCGGCGGGGGGCGCGACCTCGTGGGAAGTGCCGGCCCTGGGCGAAACGGAATCGGTGAAGCATCTCGACGGCGTGATCGTCGGCTGGCACTATAGCCGGACATACTATGCCCGCGAGAAGTCAGCCGAGAAAACCCCGCCGGATTGCGCCAGCCAGGACGCCGTGACGGGCGTGGGGACACCGGGCGGCGTCTGCGCGAAATGCCCCCTGGCCCAATGGGGCAGTGATCCGCGCGGCGGCAAGGGCCAGGCATGCAAGCAGAAAGCGGTGATCTACCTGCTGCGCAAGGACAGCACGTTGCCCATCGTGATCACCCTGGCTCCGACGTCCCTGGCGCCATTCAAGACCTATTTGACGCAGCTCAGTGGGGCGGCGAAACCGTACTGGAGCGTCGTCACGCGATTCGCGCTGACGAAGACGACCTCCAAGAGCGGCAAGGACTTTTCACAAGTCGTGCTCTCTATCGTCGGCGCGTTGAGCGACGCCGAACGGCCACGGGCCAAAGCGTTCAAGGCGACGATGGTGGGCGCGATCCAGGCGGCGCGGGTGGAACCCGAACCGGCGCAAATCGCCGCGCCGTGGATGAACGAGAACGAGAGCGCGGGTGTGGACGCGGACGCATTTT
>VFSW01013400.1_pt1 | contig 11398 bp, 9 predicted proteins | sample 5358111 | NCBI WGS metagenome assembly VFSW01 (sample SAMN11554181, study PRJNA540505) | mine drainage metagenome | isolation source: sediment from site ElyBrook_90M | place: USA: Ely Copper Mine, Vershire, VT | collected 2017 | reverse complement strand
CTTGCCGCTGCCGCTGATTCCGGTGACGCATACCAGCCGTCCCAGGGGGATGCGTGCATTGAGGTTTTTCAGGTTGTTCAGTCGGGCTTTCTCGATCTTGATGCTGGCTGTGACCGCCCTTCCTGAAAAGCGCACAGGCCGGTATTGAAAAAGCGGATGGCTCATCGGATTCGCCAGGCAGCGTCCGGTGACCGACCCCGGGCTCGCCAGCAAAACGGCGCGCGCCCCTTCGGCAACCACGCGTCCGCCGGCGATGCCGGCGCCGGGGCCGAGGTCGATCACGTGCTGAGCCTTGCGGATGGTCTCCTCGTCGTGTTCGACGACGAGCAGGGTGTTACCGTTGCGCCGCAGTGCCTGCAGCGCCCCGAGAAGCATTCGATTGTCATGCGGGTGCAGTCCGATCGTCGGTTCGTCGAGGATGTAGCATACGCCCCGCAGGTTGGAGCCCAGCTGTGCCGCGAGCCGGATGCGTTGTGCCTCGCCGCCGGACAGAGTCGGTGCGGCCCGGTCGAGCGTGAGATAGCCCAGTCCGACGCGCATCAGGAAGCCGAGTCGCGTTCCCAGTTCCGCGAGGATATCGCGGGCAATCGCCGCAGCCCGGCCGGTCAGACGGATGCGACCGAACAGCCGGGCCGCAGCGCTCGCCGGCATGGCGGTGAACTCGGCAATGGACCGGTTCTGAAAGCGTACGGCGAGTGCCACGGGATTCAGGCGTTGGCCACCGCAGTCGGGACAGGTGCGCTCCTCGCCTTCCCACCATTCGTTCCACCAGATTTCCTCGCCGGACTGGTCTGCATCGAAACCGGGAAGCAGTACTCCTGTGCCGTAGCAGCGTTTGCACCACCCGTGTTTCGAGTTGTACGAAAACAGCCGCGGATCGAGCGCATCGAACCCACGTCCGCACACGCTGCAGGCACGATTCGTCGAAAACAGGACCGGAGTGTCCGGAAGGCGCTTTTTCCGCGATGGCTCGGGAAGCAGCCGCAGATTTCCCTTACCCAGCGCGAGTGCGTGTTCCAGTGCTGCGCGCAGCCGCTCTTCGCTGTCCGGACGTATCTCCATCTCATCGACGGGCAATTCGATATCATGCTCGCGGAAGCGGTCCAGGCGCGGCCAGTCGGCCGTGCCGACATAGGTGCCGTCGACGCGCAGCCGTGTGTGACCCTTTCCGTAGGCCCACTGCGCGAGATCCGTGTAGTAGCCCTTGCGTGCCATCACCAGCGGCGCCAGCAAAGTGACCCTGTGGCCGCGGTAATCGCGAAGTATGCGCCCCAGTATCGATTCTGCGGTCTGCGATTCGATCGGAACACGGCAGTCCGGACAGTGCTGGACCCCCAGCTTGACGAAGAGCAGCCGCAGGAAATGATGGATCTCGGTGAGCGTACCCACAGTGCTCTTGCGCCCGCGGCGGCTGGTGCGCGGCTCGATGGCCACGGTCGGGGGTTTGCCGCGGAGCGCCTCGCGGGCCGGGCGTGCCGCCGGCGGCACGAACTGGCGTGCATAGGCGTTGAGCGATTCGAGATAGCGGCGCTGCCCTTCGGCGAAGAGAATGTCAAAGGCCACGGTACTCTTTCCGGATCCGGAGATGCCGGTGATCACCGTGAAACAGTCGCGTGGTATGGCGAGATCGATACCCTTCAGGTTGTGTTCGCGCGCATTCCAGATGCGGATGGCGGAGTCCGGGTGCGCCGGCCGTGGCGCAGCGACAAGCGCATCATTCCCGAGGCAGCGGTCCGGCAGCTGCGCGGTACCGGCATGTCCCGGGGCCAGCAAGTGTTCCCGCAGCGCCTTGCCGGTGTGGCTGGTGGGATGCCGGGATACCTGTTCGGCAGTGCCGGTGCAAATGACCGTGCCACCGTCATCGCCACCCTCAGGGCCGAGATCGATGATCCAGTCCGCGGAACGGATGACGTCCAGATTATGCTCGATCACAACCACGGAGTGGCCTTCGTCCAGGAGCCGGCGGAATGCGCGCAGCAGTGTGGCGATGTCATCGAAGTGCAGACCGGTCGTGGGCTCGTCGAAAAGGAACAGGATGGACCGATCAGGGTCGCGCCGCCGGCGCGCCTCGGCCAGATGGCCGGCGAGCTTGAGGCGCTGTGCTTCACCGCCGGAAAGCGTCGGAACCGGCTGTCCGAGCTTCAGATAGGATAGTCCGACGGCCGCCAGCGGCTCGAGCACGCGCTGCAGCTCCGTATGCTCCGAGAAAAATCCGATGGCTTCCGACGCGGTCATGTCCAGGACATCGGCAATCGACATGGCCGTCCCTGCCGCGCGTGACCGGAGCGGTCGGCCTTTCCGGTTTCTGGCGGCAGGCACCTTCGAATGTGCCTGTGCAAACAGCTTCACCTCCAGCCCTTCATTTCGGTAGCGCCGGCCGTCGCAGTCCGGACAGCGAATGTAAACATCGCTTAGAAACTGCATCTCCACGTGTTCGAAGCCGGAGCCCTGGCAGGTAGGGCAGCGGCCGGTTCCGGCGTTGAAGCTGAACGTGCTGGCGGTATACCCTCGCTGCTTTGCGAGCGGCTGCCCGGCGAACAGCCTGCGTATCGGATCGAGAGCGCCGACGTAGGTTGCCGGATTGGAGCGCGAGGTCTTCCCGATCGGAGACTGGTCTACCAGAACGACGTCGTGCAGCTGGGCATGTCCGCGCAGTTCACGGTGGTGCCCGGCGAGGTCGGCCGCATGACCCTTGAGCTTGCGCAGTGCGTTGAAACAGACGTCTACCATCAGCGTCGATTAGCCGGAACCCGACACTCCGGTGATGCAGACCAGGCGGTTCAGCGGTATCCGTACGTCGATGTTCCTGAGATTGTTTTCGGTCGCGCCGAGTATCTCGATCGCTGCATCCTGATTCGGGTTTCCGGTCGGCCTGATTTCTTCCGGAGCGACGGATTTCTCGCCGCGCAGGTAGCGTGCGGTAAGGGAGCGGCGCGAACGCAGCAGCGCTGCGGGTGTTCCAAAAAAGACCACCCGGCCCCCGTGTTCGCCCGGACCCGGACCAAGGTCGAGGATGCGATCGGCTCCGAGCATGACCTGCGGATCATGTTCGACCACGAGCAGTGAATTTCCCGCGCCGCGCAGCCGGTTGAGTACCCCCATCAGGCGCTGGACATCGCGCGCGTGCAGGCCGATGGACGGTTCGTCCAGAACGAATAGTGCATTGACCAGGGAGGTGCCCAGTGCCGTGGTCAGATTTATGCGCTGCACCTCTCCCCCCGACAGCGTGCGCGACTGCCGGTCCAGCGTCAGGTATCCGAGACCCACTTCCACGAGGTAAGCGAGGCGCGTTCGCACCTCGCCCAGCAGCAGCTCCGTCGCCTCGTCGAGGGGCGCGCCGATGCACAGCTGCGCAAAGAACTCCCGGCAGCGGCCAAGCGGAAGAAGTGTGATATCGCGAAGCGTCAGTCCCGGCAGCGGCACTGCGCCGCCGTGGTCGCCCGAAGCGGGGCTGCCGGAGCGTGCATGGGCGGCGTCGGCGTCCGTGCCGAGACGCCAGAGCAGGGCCTCGGGCTTCAGCCGTGCTCCGCCGCAATCCGGACAGACCGTGTATGCGCGATACTTCGACAGAAGCACGCGGATGTGCATGCGGTAACTCTTGGTTTCCAGCCACTCGAAGAATCGCCTTACCCCGTACCACTTCGCCTCTTCCCAGGCGCCTTCTCCCTCCAGTACCCATTGCCGCTGAGCCGGAGACAGATGGCTCCACGGGACATCGGTGGGGATCTTGCGCTTGCGTGCAAAGCGCAGAAGGTCGGATTGGCACTCGCGGTAGCTTTCGGTCTGCCACGGCTTTATCGCGCCCCCGGCCAGCGTCCTGGATTCGTCGGGAACGACGAGGTTGTAGTCGATCCCTATGATACGGCCGAATCCCCGGCAGGCCGGACAGGCGCCGATCGGGGAGTTGAACGAAAACAGGTTCGGGACCGGATTATGGTATTCAATGTCGCAGTCCGCGCAATGCAGTCCGGAAGAGAAACGCCAGGGATCGTTCTTCTCGCCCTGCGGTCCCAGAGGATGAACCGAGACACGGCCGCGGCCGGCCTTGAGTGCTGCTTCGAGATCATCTACGAGCCGTGCGCGGTTTTCCGGTACGATCAGGATGCGGTCCTGGATGACTTCCAGAATGTCGGGCGCGCAGCGCCGTACGCGCGTGTAGCCTTGGGCTGCGAGCAGACCGGCAACCTCGTTTTCGCTGAAGTTCTCCGGTATCTTGACCGAAAAGGTGATCAGTACCTGTTGCGATCGACCGCAGGTGCGTTCCTGTAGGCGGGCGTAAATGCTGTCCGGGGTGTCGCGCATTACCGGGCGGCCGCATTTGCGGCAATGGAGGCGGGCGGCCCGGGCGAACAGGAGCTTGAGATGGTCGTTCAGCTCCGTCATGGTTCCGACCGTAGACCGTGATGTGCGTACCGGATTGATCTGGTCGATGGCGATGGCCGGAGGAATGCCGTCTATGGCATCCACCTGGGGCCGGTCCATGCGGTCCAGGAACTGGCGGGCATAGGGCGAAAATGTCTCGACATAGCGCCGCTGGCCTTCCGCAAAGATCGTATCAAAAGCCAGCGACGATTTTCCGCAGCCACTCACACCCGTGACGACGACCAGTTCGTTGAGCGGAAGCCTCAGGTTGAGGTTCTTGAGATTGTTCTGGCGTGCGCCTCTGATGCGAATCCAGTCGGAGCCCATTTGCGTACCTGCCTGCGTGACCGCGAGCGCACGGTCCCGTGGATGCCGTCGGTCGCGATGGAGGGGCGTTATGTTAGAAGCGGGTGGCGGACAGGTAAAGTGCCGCATTCGCTTGTCAGTACCCGCTGAATCGAGGCACAATGATTGCGCTGGCCTCGGCTGCCCGCCTTCACCGGCACATGCTCCATGTAACCGGAGCGGCTCTCGCCGCGGCAAGGATTCAGGAGGAGCAGATGGTTTGCTTTACCAGAACGATCACGGCAGGCGGTGCCGGCATGGCGGTGTACGAGGCGCTTCCTGAAGGGGCGCAGCGTTGTCCAGCGATTGTCGTCATCCAGCATGCGCCCGGTGTTGACAGGTTTCTTCACCGCATGGCCGATCGCCTGGCCGAGGCCGGCTACGCCGCGGTCGCACCCGATCTCTACCATCGCCTCGATCCGACGCGTGAGGCAATGGAACGCTTCCGGCTGCTGAAAGACCGCGAGGTGGAAGAGGATGTCAATGCAGTCGTGGACTACTTGCATCGTCATCCCCGCGTCGATAGCGCGCGCCTTGGCATAACGGGTTTCTGCATGGGGGGCCGCGTGACCTACCTGATGGCGGCGGCCAATCCGCACTTCAAGGCGGCCGTGGCCTACTATGGGGGAAATATCATGGTTCCGTGGGGGGATGACGTCGTCGCGCCGTTTGCGCGCAGCGCGGAGATCCACTGTCCTCTGATGTTCCATGCCGGCGCCGAGGATACCAATCCGGCGCCACAGGACCTGCAGCAGTTCGATGCCGAACTGTCCCGCCTCGGCAAGCCTCATGAGTTTTACAGCTACGCCGGTGCCGGACATGCATTCATGAATTTCACCAGCGCCGAGCGGTATCGCGAATCCGCCGATCAGGCTTCCTGGCCGCGCACGCTGGAGTTCTTTGCGCGTCATCTGCGCCCCTGACTGCAGTAGCTGACGGCGGTCGCAAAGGCCGAGCTGTCGTTTTCAGCATCGATGGTGGGGCGGGAGGTCATGCCTCGACCGTTTCTCGCGCGGCCCGAGGCGGACATGGACATCCGCGCTGGATGTTTTGTTGATGAACAAGGAGACTTTACCTATGGCATACAGCTACGAGGAGCTCAAAGGGAAGACCGTTGCCGAACTCCGCGAAATCGCATCCGGTCTCGAACATGAAGCGGTAAAAGGTTACACACAGCTGAACAAGGATCACCTCCTTGTCGCGTTGTGCAAGGCGCTCGGGATAGACGCGCACGAGCACCACGAGGTGGTCGGCGTCGACAAGTCCGGTATCAAGACACGTATCCGGGAGCTCAAGAAAAGGCGCGATGCGGCACTTGCCGCCAAGGACCACGATGAATTGCGCAACATCCTGCGCCGCATTCACGACCTCAAGCGTGGGATCCGTCGCGCGATGGTTTAAGGTGTGGTCTCTCCCGACAGGGGCGGGTTGTGCGACCGCATTCCGGGATCGAGTCGAGACCGCAAAGTGCCATGGTTTATTGCCGGCATCCTGCCTGCGGTTGTGGTTTCGACCCGACGCAGGCGGTGACCTGGCTATGAGGAGGAACCCATGCCAGGAGATATCGAATTTTCAGTCAACCCCGAGACGGTCTGCTTCCTGATCGACAAGGCGCACGAGTTTCACGCCAAGGAGGAAGTCGTCCTGCCGGATACGCCATTCAGTCCGAGCGATGACTGGGCCCTGCAGGTGCTCGCTGATCATCAGGACGACCCCGTCTACGCGGAGTTCAAGGCCACGATCAAGGATCTTGAACCCGACCAGCAGCAGGCCGTGGTGGCGCTGATGTGGGTCGGGCGCGGAGACTTCGGCATCGACGAATGGATCCAGGCGCTGGACACTGCGCGTGCCGCATGGAATGCGCGGACGGCGGACTATCTGATTGCCACTCCGCTGGTTGCGGATTACCTGGAGGATGGGTTGTCGCAGCTGGGATATTCCTGCGAGGAGTGACGGCTGGATCCCGGGATTCGCGCCGTTGCGCCGGCGGTGGCGCGCATGTTAGGTTTTACCGCTCGTTGCAACCCGTGCGCTCGTGGAAAATATGCCGGATCCCCTGATATTCAATGCCAGTGAAAACGATTTTTCGCAGTCAGTTCTCGACGCCTCCCACGTCCAGCCTGTGATCGTCGATTTCTGGGCTGACTGGTGCGCCCCGTGCCGGGCGCTGACTCCGGTCCTGGAAAAGGTGACCCGTGCCTATGCGGGTGTGCTGTGCCTTGCCAAGGTGGAGGTGGACGATAACATGCGCCTTGCCGGCCGTTTCGGACTAAAAGGGTTTCCCACCGTTATTCTGTTCGATCGCGGCGTGGAACGCGGACGCTTCAGCGGCGCCAAGCCGGAGACCTATGTACGCAGCTTTATCGACGACCATCTTGCCTGATCCGGGAGCGGTCGCGGTGCACCGGGGTCAGGAACATGCGGCCGAAGAATGAACGTAGTGGCCGGGAGCCATCCATGGGTCCGGAAAAGGGCGGTGAGGCTGGATGCGCTTGTGCGCCGGCGGCAGCGGATCTGTCCAGGTTGACGGTTGTGGCGATCAGCCCGCAGCGGCCGGTCGCCGATCTGCAGGTCGCCATGGCGCTGGCTGAGCACGAGGCCGGCGCGCGGCTTGGTGACCATATGCTGCTGTCGTGGTACGACCGCGACCGGGACTTCGAGTCGCCGCAGCACTCCAGCGAATGTCACCAGGCGAGCGCCGTTCCGGGCTACGTGGACTATGGCGTCAATCACGGAGCAACGCTGAAAGTCGACGTGGAGGGAGGACGCTACGTGTTTTTTTATCTTCCCCTGCCATTCCCGGACGGGGAAAGTGGCCCGCAAGCCTAGTTCTTTATCCGGCGAGAGAAATCATGCCTGCAGGCATGGTCCCTGATTGTGCGCTGCAGCCGGGGATCTTCCGCGATTTCCGGAAGCAGGAAGTGCCGATGGTGACTTTTCCGGAAGCAGACCGGCCGGTCAGGCGGTCACACGTGACGCATCGCGGGAAGCAGGCCAGGGCGCTAGTTCTGCGCGCTCGCCAGCCTCTCATTGAGATAATCCGGGATACGCCGGTCGGTACTGAGAATCCAATGACGTATGCGCCGCGCATCCGCGAACCTCGCGTCCCAGCCCCAGCCATCCATGAGCACGATGATTACCGGCCTGTGTGCTATCGCGGTTTCCATTGCGAGGCATTGGCCGGCATTGGAGGTGTAGCCGGTCTTGCTCAAGCTGATGTTCCAGGCCCTGTTCCTGACCAGAAGGTCAGTGTTGAGGAACCTTATTACGTGACCGGTACGCCGGTCGGCGACGCTGAACATCCCGGTAGTCGTGAATTTATGCAGCAGCGGGTATTTGTCCGCCGCCATGATGAGCTTGCCGAGGTCGGCAGCGGTGGATACATCGCCGTTATACAGACCGGTGCTGTCGACGTAATGGGTATTGGTCATTACGAGCGCCCGTGCCTTGGCATTCATAGCCTGCACAAATGCAGCCTTGCCCCCCGGGTAGGTACGGGCCAGGGCTGCGGCGGCACGGTTATCGGAAGCCGCAAGCGCAACATGAAGCACGTCGTAGCGTGTCAGCACCGTTCCGAACGGAAGGCGCGAACTCGAGCCCCGGAAGGTGTCGCGGTCGGCCTGGGTGATCGTGATGAGCCGGTCCATCGGCAGGTGTGCATCGAGAACCACCACGGCGGTCATCAGCTTGGTCAGGGACGCAATCGGGCGCTGCGTGTCGCTATCCTTGGAATACAGCACGGTGCCGTTTCGTTCGTCCATGACCAGGGCGGAGCCAGACCGCAGATAAAGCCCATACGGATTCGCATACCGCAGGAACTCTTCGGCCCGATTCAGCACTCTCGGGGAAGGCTGGGTGGCAACGGCCGGCACCGCCTGCACAGCCGGCGGTGCTGCAGCGATCACCGCAGCAGGTCTGGTGAAGTCGGTCCGGTGCTCATCGGCCCAAATCTTCGGCAAGAGTATCGCCGCAAAGATTATGCTAGCCGTCGTTGCCAGGGCGATGGTCTGCTTGTGCGGCTTCATGTCCGGTCGGTTCGCTCTTTAAAAAAAAATCTTATCAGGATTACCGAAATCGCGCATGTCCGGCCCACGGCACATCAACGCACCGTTGCGGGCCCAGCCCCCATATCTTCAAATAATAGCAGTTTGCCATGGGAAGGAATAATACTTTTCGACGACCGGCGCCGGTGTGGTATGCGAAAATCGTCATGTCGACGAGGCTTCTCCGGTGCCGGTTTCCGGCTGGTCACAGACGCCGGGGCCGGGTTTGATGGAGTCAGCATGTTGCGTGTACACTGCCTGCAGTGTCTTTTAGACACCGAGTACCCGTGCAATGGGCTCAGAATCTGCCAATCGTCCTCTGGTCGCCGTGGTCATCGCGATCTTTGCGGTGCATGAACGCGCCCTCAGACTGCTTCTAGTCCGGCGAATGCGCGAGCAGCATCATCAGCGCTGGGTTCTTCCGGGCGGCCGGGTCCGGCTGGAGGAGAATCTGGAGGATTGCGCGCGTCGTGAACTCGCAGAGCAGGCCGGGATTTGCGGCGTCTACCTTGAGCAGCTGTATACCTTCGGGCGGGTATCCGCAGATCCGCGCGGCAGAGTCGTAAATGTCGCGTACTACGCAGTGATGCCGCCGGACAGAGTGGTGTTGCGGCACTCTGCGGACGCCGGAGAAGCGGAATGGTTCGGGTTCGATGCGTTGCCGATCCTTGAATTCGATCATCAGGAGATTGTGACGGCAGCCCGCCGGAGGCTCGCGGCAAAGCTGGACTACTCGACCGTGGCCTTTCAGTTGGTGCCGGAGATGTTTACTCTGGGCGAACTGCAAGAGGTTTACGAGATCATACAGGGCGCCGGTCTGGACAAGCGCAATTTTCGCAGGCGGGTGCTGGCCCTGGGTGCCATCGAGGAGACCTGCGAAAAGCGGAATGATGGGCGCAGCCGTCCGGCACGGCTGTATCGCGCCAGGCAGCCGGGATCGGTGGCAATCGTCCGCTAGGCGGTACCGGAAGCAATCGGCAGCGACGTACCCGCCGGTGTCAGACTCCGCCGGCTGCACCGGCCGGCCGGGATCAGTGGAATTTTCGAGGCAGCGACGCCTCGCATCGAGGCTTTCAGAGCGTGCCCCGGGCGGTTACCCGCTCGGATCCACGAAGCCGCTGGAGGTGATGCATGAATAGTCCTGTAGCTGTACCTGTCATCCCGGTCGTTAAGGCACCCGATACCGCGGAGGTGCTGGCGCGCGCTACCCCGATGGCCGCTGGCGAGCGACAGGAGATCATCGACCGGATCAAGCGCATGCTCAGAGAGCAGGATGCGGTGCTGGTGGCCCATTACTACGTGCACGAAGACCTGCAGATCCTCGCCGAGGAGACCGGTGGTGTTGTTTCGGATTCTCTCGACATGGCGCGTTTCGGTCATGAACATCCGGCAACGACGCTGATCGTGGCCGGCGTGCGATTCATGGGCGAGACGGCCAAGATACTCAATCCGGAGAAGCGGGTTCTGACGGTGGCACTGGAGGCGGAGTGCTCGCTTGATCTCGAGTGTCCGGCGGATCGGTTCGTTCCGTTCTGCGATGCCCATCCGGACTGCACGGTAGTCGTGTACTCGAATACCAGTGCCGAGGTCAAGGCGCGGGCTGATTGGGTAGTAACTTCCGGCATCGCCGTGCAACTGGCCCGGCACCTGAAGGAGCAAGGCGAACGCATACTGTGGGCGCCGGATCGCCATCTTGGATCCTATATACAGCGCGTTACCGGAGCCGACATGGTGCTGTGGCCGGGGGCCTGTGTGGTGCATGAGGCATTCAAGGCCCAGGCCCTGGCGGCACTGAAGGAAAAGCATCCGGAGGCGGCTGTGCTTGCCCATCCGGAATCTCCCGCCGCCATCCTGGAACTTGCAGACGTGGTTGGTTCAACCACGCAGCTCATCAATGCCGCACGCCAGCTGCCACATCCCTCCATGATCGTCGCAACCCATAATGGAATCTTCCATAAGATGAAGCAAGCCGCGCCAGGCAAGCTGCTGATCGAGGCGCCCACGGCCGGTGCCGGCGCGACCTGCCGCAGCTGTGCCCACTGCCCATGGATGGCGATGAATGATCTGCGTGGCCTGGCGCGCGTGCTGGAGCGGGGAGAGAACGAAGTCCGGCTCGACGAGGAGGTGCGGGTCAGGGCGCTGCGCGCCACCTCACGCATGCTCGAATTTTCGCGGTCGATCAGACCATCCGCCGGCACGGGATCCTCGACTGCCTAGCGCCCGGTCACGAGTCCGTTGCGGGAGCGTCTGTCATGAAGGTCGGTGTGGTCAGGGAAATCAAGGATCAGGAAAATCGCGTTGCCCTGACCCCGGCCGGCGTGCGCGCAATGATCTCCGCCGGACACCGCGTCTGCGTGCAGCTTCTGGCCGGGGCTGGCTCCGGATATGGCGACGGGGCGTATCGCGAGGCAGGAGCGGAGCTGGTGTCTGCCGAAGAAGCATGGAATTGCGACCTGGTTCTGAAGGTCAAGGAGCCGCTGGAGTCCGAATACCACTGGCTGCGGGGGCAGATCGTGTTTACCTACCTGCATCTCGCCGGCGCTCCCAGGCTCCTGACGGAAAGTCTGCTGGCCAGCAGAACCACTGCCGTCGCCTACGAAACGGTCGAGAACGAGGCCTGCCGGCTGCCGTTGATGGCGCCAATGAGC
>VFSW01013399.1_pt1 | contig 11398 bp, 10 predicted proteins | sample 5358111 | NCBI WGS metagenome assembly VFSW01 (sample SAMN11554181, study PRJNA540505) | mine drainage metagenome | isolation source: sediment from site ElyBrook_90M | place: USA: Ely Copper Mine, Vershire, VT | collected 2017 | reverse complement strand
GGGATCGACCTGGCGGATCGGGCGCGAATGACCAGGTTATTGTTCGGAGGGTCCTAAGGGCTGAGGACTGTGTGCGAGGTGAGCGACGTTCAGCCGCTGGAGCCAGACCTGCCGTGCCTACGGGCTGTGTACAGTAATTTCCCGTGCTCGCGAACGAACTTTCCGGGAATCTTCGGGTTGTTGATGTCCCGCCCACCATTGTCATGCCACTTCTTCTCCCATTTACCGAAGAGCGGCTTCAGCTCCTTCGGAGCCATCCGGTAGATGGACGTCAGCTCGATGCCTTCGTAAAACGCAAAGATCCAGTCCACGGAAAGGTACTTGGCGATGATCGTGGGATTGGGATGGTGGTGAGTCGTGAATTGGTCCTGAAGCCGCGAATTCACTGTCTTGAGTTCGAACTCATTGCCGTCAGCATCGACTGCATCGTTTCCTTCGCGGGATCCGAGCACCTTGAGTCCGGTCGCCAGGATGACCTGCAAGACCTTGCCGCCATTGTCCTGAAAGATGTCCCCGATCCCGTGACGGGTCGCCAACTCCTGGTACTCCCGCACCGCGGGAAGCAGCGCTTCCATGACCTTGAAGTCAGGATGGCGCCTCAAGGCTTTCGCCAGGAGACAGCAAGAAGATCGATGACGTCCAGACCTAACGCGAGAGCGAGACGCTCCATGTTGTCCACGGAGATGTTCCTCTCACCCCGCTCGACCGAGCCTACGTACGTGGGGTGGAGGTCCGCGAGCTCCCCAAGGGCTTCTTGTGTGATCCCCTTGGCTAGGCGCAGCCGTCGCAAGTTCGCCGCGAACCTCGACCGAACTGACACCTTTGGACGCGAGGCCACGAACGGAGAGTCCTGGACCATCGGCCGAGCGTCCACAGACTATACGTCGTGTCGGCACCGCGCTCGTGCTACCTTCGGAGCCGTGCTTGCGGAAGATTACCCGATGCTGCCGCCATCGCTGGCCCGTCGCTGTGTCTACTCGACCCGTCTCGGTTCCCAACTCCACGGAGACAGCCGAGAACTCCTTTCGCTGCTGCCCAAGGCATCGATCGACCTCGTGGTAACGAGCCCCCCGTTCGCTCTGTTGCGGGAGAAATCCTACGGCAACAAAGACCAGCGAGACTACGTTGCCTGGCTTTGCGAGTTCGGCCGGGCCGTCTTGCCGCTGCTGAAAGACACCGGCAGCCTCGTGATGGACCTCGGGGGAGCTTACCAACGCGGAAGGCCAGTCCGGTCACTTCACCAGTGGCGCGTGCTCCTGGCGTTCTGCGACACGCTAGGATTTCAACTCGCCGAGGACTTCTACTGGCACAACCCAGCGAAGCTACCGTCCCCCATTGAGTGGGTCAACAAGCGGAAGATCCGCGTCAAGGACTCAGTGAATTCGGTCTGGTGGTTCTCCAAGACCGACTGGCCAAAGGCCAACGTGTCCCGAGTGCTCGCACCGTACTCCGACCGGATGAAGAAACTCATCAAGGACCCTGATAGCTTTTACCGTCCCAAGGACAGGCCCTCAGGGCACGACATCAGCCGCAGATTTGCCACCGACAACGGCGGAGCCATCCCCCCGAATCTTCTCCAGCTTCCCAAATACCGACTCCAATTCCAGCTACATCCGCCTCTGCAAATCTCTGAATCGTGAGAGCCACCCAGCCCGGTTTCCCGGCGACCTTCCCAGCTTCTTCATCCATTTTCTGACAGACCCCGGAGACGTGGTGCTCGACATCTTCTCGGGCTCCAACACGACTGGACAAGCCGCCGAGGGGCTCGGCCGGAAATGGATCGCGATGGAAGAGCGCAGGGACTACGCCGCACTGTCCGCGCTGCGGTTCATCCCGGACTGGCCGACTCAGCGCATCCGAGAAATCATCCATGTCATGGAGTCCGGGCAGTCGTTTGACTTCGCTGCCGACACCGGATCCGAAGTGCTCCCGCTACTGGCCACGCAGGATGTCATGGTCCCGTTGGTGGACCCTGAATCTTTTCAACCTGCCACTGAACTCCCGTTGTTCGCCCATCATTCCGGCCAGACGCGCTGAAGGCCCTGCACCCAACCCATTGCTGGCCGTCGAACCCCCGTCCCTCTCACTCTTGGCCCTCAAGCCGCACTTCCACCGCCCGCGCGTGGGCTTCGAGTCCCTCCATCCGTGCCAGGATGGTGATGGCCTCGGCGTGCATTGCAAGCGCCTCGCGGGTGTACCGTATCACCGACGTGCGCACGACAAAGTCGTACACCCCCAACGGTGAACTGAATCGCACCGCGCCGCCCGTGGGCAGTACGTGCGACGGCCCGGCAAGGTAATCCCCCGCGGCCTCTGGCGTGTGATCCCCCAGAAACACCGCCCCTGCCGCGGGAATCTCTCGCAAGAGCGCTTCGGGATCACGCACAAGGAGGGCGAGATGTTCGACGGCCAGCGCGTCGGCGACACGCGCGGCTTCGGTGAGGTCCCGTACGACAAACACAACCCCGTGGGCGCGCACGGAAGCTTCGGCAATGGCCCGCCGGGGGAGCGCTGCAAGACGTATCCCCACCTCGTTGGACACCCGCTCGGCGTGGGCACGGGAAACCGTGATGAGCAGGGGATAGGCGTCTTCGTCGTGTTCGGCCTGCGAGAGCAGGTCGGCTGCAACCACCGTTGGATCGCTCGCGTCATCCGCCACCACGAGAATCTCGGACGGCCCGGCGATTCCATCAATGGCCACGCGGCCAAACACCAGTTTCTTGGCGCAGGCGACGTAAATGTTTCCTGGCCCGACGATCTTGTCCACGCGGGGCACGGTGTGCGTACCGTACGCCAGGGCGGCGATGGCCTGCGCACCGCCGATGTCAAACACACGATGGACCCCGGCGAGAAACGCCGCAGCAAGCACTTCGGGCGTGGGCTTTGGGGTCGCAAGGAGCACTTCGCCCACCCCCGCCACCCCCGCGGGAATCGCTGCCATGAGCACGGAACTTGGATACCGCGCCTTGCCACCCGGCGCGTACACGCCCACCCGCGCAAGAGGTCGTACGCGCCAACCGAGGTGCACACCGTCACCGTCCGTGAATCTCTTGTCAGGCTCTTTCTGTCTTTGGTGAAATTCCCGAATGCGCCTGGCGGCCAGGGTCAACGCCCGGACCTCCCTCGGCGCGAGGGACGCCAACGCACGGGCACAGTCCTCGGGTCCGTACACCCATTGTGTGGGCACGGCGCCGTCCAGACGCAGCGCCAGGCTCGCGAGTGCTGCGTCACCCTCCCGGCGAACCGCAGAGAGAATCTCTCGCACTGCGGGTTCGACCCGGTCCAGGTCGGCGTCGCCACGAAACATCAGCCCCTGGAGGGTGGCCTCGTAGGCGGGCGTACCTTGCTCAACGATGTTCATCACGAGGTCGTAGGCATACACCGGGTTGCGCCACGGTGCATCCCGCGTGACGGATCTTCAGCTCTGGGGAATCTCCCGGGTAAAGACATAACGCGCGCGGCCCGGACCTGCGTAATCCGGATCTTGTTCAACCGCGTAGCCCAGCGCCCGGTGAAACTCCACCGAGCCCTGATTGCCCAGGGTTGTAATAGCTTTGATCTTCGTGCACCCGAGCGTACGCACCCGCTGGGCAAACTCTTCGTACAGCGCTCTGCCCACACCCTTTCGCCGCGCGTCCGGGTCGATCCCCACCAGATGGATGTACCCCACCCGCGGTGACCGATCGGCAAGAAAGCCCAACAGAAAGCCCACCATCTTCCCGCCGTCTTCCATCACCAGGGCGTGCTCGCCCAGTTCGTAAAAGAACAACGGGTGGGCCAAGGCCGACGTCGGCCCGCCCCACCAGTGATCAATCACGGTCACGATCTCGTGAAAGTCTGCCCTGGTCATCGCCCGTGAGTGCATTGCCCGCGGTCTCTTCCAAACCATCCCCCGGCGTCAACCAGAATCTCCCACGGCTTGCTTCCAGGGCTGATCCCATGCAGTCTCCGCGCCCTACATCATGGATATCGTCTTTGTCACTCCAGAGATCGTCCCTTTCAGCAAAGTCGGCGGGTTGGGCGACGTCTCCGGTTCTCTCCCCAAGGCCCTTCGTGCCCTCGGTCACAAAGTCACAGTTATTTCTTTGCTGTACGGCAGCATCGACCCCACCGCCCACGCCCTCGCCCGTCGCCTTGCACGGGTCAAGATCCCCCTCGCCGGCGAAGTACTGCAAGCCGAAGTGTATGAATCCAGGCTCCCGTCGGGTGTTCAAGTCACCCTTCTCGCGGGCCCGAAGGTCACCGACCGCCCGGGTGTCTACGGCCACGACGGCGTTCCGTACCCCGACAATCACCTTCGCTTTGCGTTTCTTGCCCGTGGCGCGGTCGAATGGCTACGCATGCAGCCCCGGATGCCCGATGTTGTCCACGCCCACGACTGGCCCACGGCCCTCGTGCCCACGTACCTCAAGTTACTTTCCACCGAAGACCCGCGTCTCGCGAGCGTGCGGTCGGTGTTTACCATCCACAACGTCGCCCACCAGGGGATCTTTCCCACTGAAACCCTTTCATCCGTGGGCTTGCCAGAAGTCTACGGCGACGTCGACCACATGGAGTATTACGGCGCCATCGCCTGGCTCAAAGCCGCCGTGCTGGACGCCGACAGACTCACCACGGTGTCTCCAGGGTACGCCCGCGAGATTGTCACCCCCGAAGGTGGCGACAAGATGGACGGCGTACTCCGCGCACACACACTCACCGGCATCCTCAACGGCGTTGACTACGCCGTGTGGAACCCCGCGACGGACCCCACCCTCGCCGCGCGCTTCGACGCCGAAGACGCCGCGGTCAAGTCCCGCTGCAAGTCAGACCTTCAGCAACGTCTCGGACTCCCCGTGCGCCCTGACACTCCGGTCCTTGGCATGGTCGCCCGGATGGACACGCAAAAGGGTGTCGACCTCGTCCTCGCAGCCGCACCGCAGATTCTTCGGCAAGACCTGCAACTTGTGCTTCAGGGTTCCGGCAACCCGGATCTCATGGAAGCGCTCCGTGACCTCGCGCGGCAGATGCCCGACAAGGTTGTCTACCGCTCCGAGTTCGACGACGCGCTTGCCCATCGGATCTACGCCGGGAGCGATTTGTTTCTCGTCCCGTCGCGTTATGAGCCTTGCGGTCTCACGCAGATGTACGCCATGCGCTACGGGACGCTTCCCATCGTCCGCGCCACCGGCGGTCTGCGCGATACCGTCGTCGACTGCGACGGTGAACTCACCACGGGTACAGGCTTTGTCTTTGAATCCGCCGACGCCGAAGGGCTCTACGGCGCCATCGCCCGTGGGCTCCTGGCCTACGCCCGACGCGAAGCTTTTACCAAACTCCGTCGCCGGGTCATGCGTCTCGACTGGTCATGGGACCGCTCGGCCCGACGTTACCAGTCCGTGTACCAATCCCTCGTCCCCGTGACCCAGTCCGCGACGGCGTAACCCATGCGCTCGGTCCCTGGACCGAAGTCTCTCCGCCGCGTGATGACATCCCTCGGCGTCCTCGCTGCCTTGTTTGTCAACCTGCCCCTCCTCGACGCGCACCTCCGCGCGGCGTCTCTCTTGCTACGCGCTTCAGGCGACCACGGCCGTCTCGCACGGCTCTACGACACGCCCGTCACGGTACGGTATCTCCTTCTCCGTTCTTCTCACGGTACTTTCGCCGCGCGCTTGTACACCCCCGTGGGGGACTCCCCGCACCGTGGAATCGTCCTCGCCCACGGCGTGCATTACCTCGGCATCGACGAACCGCGGTTGACGGCCTTTGCCGACAACCTCGCCCGCAGCGGCCTCGTCGTCCTTGTCCCCGAGCTCGCTGCGTTGGCCGACTACGAGATCCAGGGCTCCAGCGTCGACGAGATCGTCGCCTCCGCGGACTATCTCACCCACGCTCCCGGAGTCTCTCCTGGCGGGGTGGGTCTCATGGGATTCTCTTTTGCCGGCGGGCTTGTTCTCCGCGCCGTGAGCGATCCCGTCCTCCAGGGCTCCGTGGCTTTTGTTGTTTCTGTGGGCGGCCACGACGACCTCGGCCGCGTCATCCGATTTCTTGCCACCGACGAGATTGTCACACCCGAAGGCATCGTGCATACCCACGCACACGATTACGGCCTCGTCGTGTTCTTGTACGCCTACGCCGATCGTTTTGTGACCGCCGACGCGGTGCTTACCTTTCGAGACGCCCTACGCTTGTTGCTTCAAGAGAAACACACGGAGTCTCTCCGCGTTGGGGGTTATCTTACCGGCGACGCTCGTACCCTTTACAACCACATTGTCGCCCACGACCGACCCGCCCTCGCACCGCTCGTCCTCCGTGTGCTTCCCTCTCTCCGTGATCTCATGGCCAACGCTTCGCCCACGGGACATCTCTCCGGTCTCCGTCTTCCCGTGTTTCTCCTCCACGGTGCCAAGGACGACGTGATCCCCCCGTCCGAGTCCCGCTTTGTCGCACAGGAACTTGGCCCCGCGGGACACGTCCATCTTCTTGTTACACCGGCCATTCGTCACGTTGCGATCGAAGGCCACCTCACCCTCTGGCAACGGTTGCAGGTCGTGCACTTCATGGCAGGTGTTCTTCATGGAGGGTGAGTGTTCGAGGTTGATCGTGATCGCTGGACCGACGGCGTGTGGCAAGACCGCCGCCGCGGTGCGTCTCGCCCAGGCCCTCGACGGAGAACTCATCGGCGCGGACTCCGTGCAGGTGTACCGAAGGCTTTCCATCGGCTCGGCCCGTCCCACCCTCAACGAACTCCAAGGTGTTCCCCATCACCTCCTGGGCATCGCAGAACTCACCGAAAACTTTGACGCCGGGCGGTACATCACCCTCGCCGACGCAGCCATCGCCGACGTGCGCGCGCGCCACAAGATCCCCATCGTCGTAGGCGGGACCGGGTTGTACCTCAGGGCCTTGGTTCACGGACTCGCCGACGGAATCCCCGCGGACGTATCCGTACGCGCCGCGTTGCAATCCAGAATCGACGTCGGTGGACGCGAAGAACTCTCGCGGATGCATACCGAACTCACCGCCGTCGACCCGGACTACGCCGCAAAGATCCATCCCACGGATCCCATACGCATCGTGCGCGCGCTCGAAGTCTGGACCACGTCGGGTATTCCACTGTCCGTACACCATCGTCGGCACCAGCAACGGCCACGGAGGTACACTGCACGGTTCATGGTCATCACCGTCGATCCCCCGGTGCTCCACGCACGAATCGCCCAACGCACCCGCGCGATGTTGTCCGCCGGGATGATCGACGAGGTAAAAACCCTCCTGGCCGAGGGAATCGACGCATCGGTCAAGCCGTTGCGCTCCGTGGGTTACGCACAGGTCGTGGCCCATCTCCAACACAAGATCCCGCTGGCAGGTCTCGAAGCCGCCATCGTCCATGCCACCGTGGCCTTTGCCCGACGGCAACGAACCTGGTTCCGTGGGGAAGCCAACGTCACACCCGTCGTGCCCGAAGCCCTCTGGACGCAGGATCTCTTGACGGAACTTCGGAATTTCATGGCGGGAGAGACGCCGCCTTCACCCCTCCCCCTGCCTTCTCCCCGTTTGGCCTGAATCCTACACGGACGATGTAGCGTTCTACCCGTTTGGCCTGAATTCTACTCAGTCGGTGTAATGCCATTCGTCGTCGCCCTGGCACGCGGCCCTATCGCGCGTCGATTCGCTTATTTCACCAAACATCTCACGTCGTTATCATTCATCGGGACGGTGCCGTTGACGGCTCGTGCGTCGCCCCTGGAGGAGAACATGGCGCCGTGCGAGAGTGCCGCGGATGTCCACGTACCTCCATCACGACGGCTTGTTCCACGCCCCGTATTTTGCGCGGGTGGTAGCCGATGAGAAGGTCCCGACCGCGCGTCCTCTCCCGCCCGACGCCGACGTGCGAATTCTCCGCCTCGTTGCACTCTGGGACACGGTGCGCGATCGGCTCGTTCGACACGACCCGAAAGCAACACCGCATCGCTTCGTCGGGCTCCCCCGGTCCCTGCGTCCCATCGCGAGTAGTGCCGACTCCGTGGTGGAGCATGATTTCATCCGTCCTGTCCTCCAAGATGTCCTCGGCTTTTCGACCGAGAGCAACCGTTCGTTGACGCTTGTAAGCCTCGCCGATCCTTCGCGAAGGCCCGACATCATTGCTTTCGCCACCGCGAAAAAGCACGACGACGCGGTCGCAAGGGCCGACAAGACCTCGAAGACCCGGGCTGCCAACGCCGTGGACTTTTGTCACGACGCAGACTTTGTCCTCGACGCAAAGAAGTTTGCCAAGGGCATCGGCTCCGACGCCGAGACCGTCGACGAGGCGCCGCCGAGCAAAGACCAGAGCGCGGCTGCGGATCTTCAACAGCTTGCGGACTACCTCACAGGGTGCGGAAAAGTCTGGGGCGTACTCACCAACGGACGTTCGTGGCGGTTGATGCGGCAAGGTGGATTGCTCAAGCACCTTCGCTTTGACCTGGTCGAATGGCTTGAAGACCTTCGGGGACGGGCGATCACCGACGACGATCGCAAGACGTTCGGGCTCTTCTGGCATCTCTTTGGGCCGCCCGCCGTGGGTGGTGGCTGGCTCGATCTTGTGTACCGCGAGGCCCACGCAGAGACCCGTCGCGTTCAGGACATTCTCCGCGACAACGCCCACGAGGCCGTACTGCTCATCGCGAAGGGCTTTCTCGATCACCCCGAGAACAGCCTCCCCAAGAATCCATCGCAAGAAGAACTCGATCACCTGCGTGAACTCGCGATGATCTTTTTGTACCGCCTGCTCTTTGTGCTCAAGGCCGAAGCGCAGAACCTCCTGCCGATGCACGACGACCTCGGGCGCAATACCCGGTACGCGAATCACATTTGTACCGCGGTGGTTTTTCGCGGGATCCAAGCTGTGAGCGAAGGCGACCGCGCCGAAGTCAGCCGAGGCTTCGACGATCTCAACCGAATCTTTACGTTGGTAGACCGCGGCGGTGACTACGACGTGCCACCCTACAACGGCGGTCTCTTCGACCCCGATCGCCACGTAGAACTCACCCGTCTCAAGCTCCGTGACAACGTTTGTTTTGAGTTGTTGAACAAGCTCATCTACCTGGAAGCTGGCGGACAGCCCGTGCCCTACGCCGACCTCGACGTACGCGATCTCGGCACGATCTACGAAGGACTCTTGGAACAGCGCCTCGTGAGTGATCGACGGAACGTGCTTGCACTGCGCGGACAAAAGGGTGATCGCAAGGCCTCGGGCTCGTACTTTACCCCAGACGCGCTCGTCGATCATGTCGTCCGCGGCACACTCACCCCGCTGTTTGCCGACTGCAACGACAACCCCGACAAGATCCTTGATCTGAAGGTGGTCGACCCAGCGATGGGCAGCGGACACTTTCTTGTGAAAGTGGTCGACGTCATGGCGTGGCACCTCACGTTGCGATGCGCGCCGACGGAACAAGGCATCCCCAACGACAACGGCCCTGCCGAATACGCCTACTGGAAGCGTAAAGTGGTTGAACGCTGCGTCTACGGGGTGGACGTGAACCCCATGGCCGTGGAGCTCGCGAAGGTAGCGCTATGGCTGCACACGGCAGCGCGGGGAAAGCCACTGTCCTTTCTCGATCACCATCTCAAGTGCGGCAACAGTCTCGTTGGTGCGACGTTGGACGGTGTGGCGACGCCTGGTCGCCGATCGAAAAAGAAACGCGATGGCGAGACGGTATGGGAGTCGACCCCACACGAGATCGAAGTCGTGGTGAACACCACGGTGGATGCCCCGGCCGCAACGACGGCGGCAAAGCGGATGAACGGCAACGGACAGATGTCGCTGAATCTCCCGTACGATACGAAGCTGTTTACGAGCGTGCTCCAGAGCATCCACGCAGTGATCGCGAAGTCGAGCGACCTGCCCGACGACGTGAAGCAGAAGAGCCGGGACTACCGCGAAGTCGAACACAGGCTCGAAGCGCACCGACTGCTCTGCGATCTATGGTGCGCGCAGTGGTTTCTGGTCGATCCCAACGCCAAGGGAGTCTACGGCTACGAATCCCCAGACGGTCTCTATGACAGACTCAAGCGGGTGACGAACATCCGCGACGACAAAGCCCGCGCCAGCGCACTCGCGCAGATCACGGAGAGCGGCAGCGAGCCCCTTGTCAAAGTCATAGAGCGTGCACGGGATGAAGGGTACGGCCCGCGGATCCTGCGGTTCTTTCACTGGCAGTTGGAGTTTCCCGAGGTGGCTTTTGACGAAAAGGGACACTTGCGCGGGACCTTTGGCTTTGATGCCGTGGTGGGCAATCCTCCGTGGGACAAGATCAAACCCGCCAAGCGCGACTTCTACGGTCCCTTCGACCCCGAGATTCCTAACACCCAGGGCCCAACGCTCGACGCGATGATTACAAAACTCGAAGCCCGGCAGCCCAAGCTTGCAACGCTGTGGGATCACTACGCGCACGGGATCGAAGCCTTTGTGAGTTATCTCTCGGACAGTGCGGTGTACCGACGACAGGTCGCGCTGGTCGATGGGCGACGCACAGGCGGCGACCCGGATCTCTTTCGGTACTTTCTGGAGCGGGCGATCCATCTCGTTCGCCGCGAGGGCATGATCGGAGAAGTAGTGCCTTGCACGCTTTGGCAAGGCGAAGGCTGCACGGGACTGCGGCAGATGATCTTCAACGAGTGTACGGTCGACAGCCTCTACACCTTTGAGAACTACCGTAAGTGGGCTTTTGGTATTGATTCACGGTTCAAGTTCACGACCTTTGTCGCACGTCGTACAACCCCCATGTCCGACCACACGTTCTCTGCGGCCTTCATGCTACGGGATACCCGCGCGCTCGAAGGTTCTGCACCAGAGCGCATCGTCCGTCTGTCGAAGCAACGCATCGCGTCGCTGAGTCCAGGCACGCTGTCGCTCGTGGACCTCCGGACCGAAAAAGAAGCCACGCTCGTGGCGGCTCTCCACACAACCTTCAACGCCTTCGGTTCCCCGCAGAGTGATTGGAAGGCGGTCTACGGGACGGACCTCCACATGACGAACGACGCGTGGATGTTCAAGAGCCGTGACTGGATGGCATTGCGAGGATTTACCCGCGTGATGCCTGTACGAAAGGCCGACGGAGCTTGGACACAGACCCGTACGCGCGGACCTGGGAGCGTTGCAAAGGTTCCCGCGAAGCTTCCGCCGGGCGGCGAGTTCTGGGTCGCTGCGAGTGCGGGCTACTACCGTGAGCGAAGCTACGTCGAACGCAAGGGAACCATCCACGGCAAGACCGTGAGCTGGTTTGTGCATGTCGACGACGTCGCCAAGGCTGCGAAACCAAGGTCGCGTGTGACAGAAGAACGGTTCCGGATTTTTCCTGGCGAACGGTACACAGCGCTCTAGGGCCGGGATCGCCCACGGAGCTGGTCCATGAAAACGGCTTACGCGGGCGAAGCA
>VFSW01013398.1_pt1 | contig 11398 bp, 12 predicted proteins | sample 5358111 | NCBI WGS metagenome assembly VFSW01 (sample SAMN11554181, study PRJNA540505) | mine drainage metagenome | isolation source: sediment from site ElyBrook_90M | place: USA: Ely Copper Mine, Vershire, VT | collected 2017 | reverse complement strand
GTCGATCCAGGCGCGCGTGCGCTTCGACAGATGCGACGTAATGACGTCTATGCGCACATGCTGATTGTGCAGCAGGGTGTAGCCGGCGCAGAACAGGAACACCGCCGAAAACAGGTACCACTGGATTTCGAGCCAGGCGTTCGAACTCCTGTCGAAGATGTAGCGCACGGCCGCGTTGCCGGCGCTGATCAGCACCATGACCAGAATCAGCCAGTAGCTCAAACGGCCGACACGCTCGTTCAGCGCGTCGATAAAACCGGATAATCGGAGCAGTAGTTTCACAGGAAGTCTCTTATTCAGGCAAGGGCGTCGAACCGCAGCGGCAGCGCGGCTTTCCAAGTCAAAACGGGGGAATTATAGGGGATTTCCCCCTGTTATCGGTAAGGAATTAGCTCGATCCCCACCCGGCCGGCGCAGGCTGGGCTCAGTTGCCGGCGATGGTCATGCTGTCGATCAGGATGGAACCGCAGCGGCGCGAGCCGCGCGTGAGCTCGTCCCGGCCGACCGCGGCGATGCCCTTGAACATGTCGCGCAGATTGCCGGCGATGGTGATCTCCTCCACCGGATAGCGTATGACCCCGCCCTCCACCCAGTAGCCGGCGGCGCCGCGCGAATAGTCGCCAGTGACCATGTTAATACCATGGCCCATCAGGTCGGTGACGAGCAGACCGCGGCCCATTTTCTTCAGCAAGGCGGGCAGATCGAGTTCACCGCTCTTCAGTATCAGGTTGTGATTGCCGCCGGCATTGCCGGTGCTCTTCATGCCGAGTTTGCGCGCCGCGTAGGTGCCGAGGAAATAGCCCTGCAGCACGCCGTCCCTGACCACCTCGCGCGCCTGCGTGGCGACGCCGTCGTCGTCGAAGCAGCCGCTCGCCAGCCCTTTATTCAAGTACGGTTGCTCGGTGATCTGCACCAGCGGCGAAAACACCTGTTGGCCCAGACTGTCGAGCAGGAACGAGGTCTTGCGATACAGGCTGCCGCCGCTCACCGCGCTGACAAAGCTTGCGAGCAGGCCGCTCGCCATCGGCGCTTCGAACAGCACCGGCACTTTCATCGTCTTGAGCTTGCGGCTCTTTAACCGCGCCAGGGCGCGCTCGCCGGCATAGCGCCCCAGCGCCGCGCCCGCGGGCAGATCGCGCGCATCGCGCGCCTCGGCGTACCAGTCGTCGCGCTGCATCGCCCCGTCCTGCTCGGCGATCACCGCACACGAGAGGTAATGGCGCGTGGTCGGATAGCCGGCGGCAAAGCCGTTGGAATTGGCCAGCACGAACTGATGCTGCTGGGTCGATACGCCTGCGCCTTCCGAGTTGACGATGCGCGGATCCAGCGCGAAGGCCGCGGCCTCGCAGGCGCGCGCGCGCTCGATTGCCTCATCGATGGGCAGATCCCAGGGATGGAACAGGTCGAGGTCACGGATGTCGCGCGCCATCAGTTCGGGTTCGGCCAGGCCGGCACAGTCGTCGCTCGCGGTGAAGCGCGCGATGCTGACCGCGGCTGCGACGGTGTCGGTGAGCGCCTTGGGCGAAAAATCCGAGGTGCTGGCGAAGCCCTTGCGCTGCCCGAGGTAGGCGGTGAAGCCTATGCTCTTGTCGCGGTTGTACTCGATGGTCTCGACCTCGCCCTTGCGCACCACGGCGGTCTGGCCGTAGCCCTCGGACACGTCGGCCTCGCAGGCGCTCGCGCCCTGCGCCGCCGCCTGGCGCAGCAGATCCAGGGCGATTTGCCTGAGGGTGGCTAGCGGATAGGTGAAGCGCGCTGTCGTCATTGATTTATGCTCATCGGAATTGGGAGCAGGCTGCAAAAAACCATTATCATAGCAGGTCGAACCTCCCCCACCCGGACCCATGCAAGAAGCATCGAATAACGACCGCAACGACAGCGACCGCGACCAGAACGAACCGCCCAGCAAGTCCAGCAGGAAGCGGGACATGACCGCCTTGCAGGAACTCGGCGCACAACTGGTCGAGTTGAACGAGCAGCAGATAGCGAGCATGCAGCTGCCCGAGGCCTTGCTCGACGCCGTGCTGGAAGCGAAGCGGCTCAACCGACGCGAGGCGAGGCGGCGGCAGATGCAATACATCGGCCGCCTGATGCGCGACATCGACGCCGCGCCGATACGCGAGCGGCTGGAGCAGTGGCTGGGACAAGGGCGCGAGCACACCGCGGAGTTGCACGCGCTCGAACGCTGGCGCGAGGAACTCCTGGCCGAAGACCCGGCACTGGAGCGATTTCTGCAGGCTTACCCGGGCGCAGACAGCCAGAAACTGCGCACCCTGATCCGCAACGCGCGGCGCGAACAGAGCGCCGCCTTGCCGCCGAAGAGCTACCGCGAACTGTTCCGCGCACTGCGCGAAATGACCGCAAAGGAGACGGCAGCCGATACCTGAAGGTCGGCTGACGCACGGAACGCATGCAAAACGATCCCGAAACATTGCTGATAGGCCTGGTATCCGTCAGCGACCGCGCCTCGGCCGGTGTGTACAAAGACGAGGGCATCCCGGCGCTGGAGGACTGGTTTGCGCGCGCCATCGCGGCACCTGCGTGGCGCACGCACAAGCGCCTGATCCCGGACGAGCGGCCGGCAATCGAAGCGGCGCTGATCGAGCTGGTCGATCGGGCAGGCTGCCACCTGGTGCTCACCACCGGCGGCACCGGGCCCGCCTGGCGCGACGTGACGCCCGAAGCGACGCTTGCTGTCGCGGACAAGCCCATGCCCGGCTTCGGCGAGCAGATGCGCAGGATCAGCCTGGAATTCGTGCCGACGGCGATCCTGTCGCGCCAGGTCGCGGTGATCCGCTTTCGCCGCGCGGCCGGCACTGCCGCAACCGGCAGCCTCATCATCAACCTGCCGGGCCAGCCCAAGTCGATCAGGGAAACGCTCGAGGGCCTCAAGGACAAGGACGGCAAGCAGATCGTGCCGGGCATATTCGCGGCGGTGCCCTACTGCATCGACCTCATTGGCGGACCGTACATCGAGACCGACGAGAACGTAATCAAGGCATTCCGCCCGAAATCCGCGATCCGTCCGAAAAAGGATTAAACGCCTTGAGCGAAGAACCGCTGGAAACAATAGAAATAGAAACCGCGCCGGACCCCACAGCGAGCATCATCTGGATGCACGGCCTGGGCGCGGACGGCAACGACTTCGCGCCATTGGCCGATGAAATCAATCTGCCTGTCGCCGTGCGCTACATTTTCCCGCACGCGCCGACGATGCCGGTAAGCATCAACAGCGGTTATGTGATGCGCGCCTGGTACGACATCAGCGATGCCGCCCTGCGGCGCGAAGACGAATCGGGCGTGCGTGCCTCGCAGAAAAGCGTGGAAGTCCTGCTTGCGCGCGAGAAATCCCGCGGCATCGCCGCGAACCGCATCGTGCTCGCCGGTTTCTCCCAGGGCGGGGCGATCGCTCTGCATACCGGCCTGCGCCAGATCGAGCGCCTCGCCGGCATCATGGCGCTCTCGACCTACCTGCCGCTCGCAGACAAGCTCGCGTTCGAGGCGAACCCCGCCAATCGCGAAGTGCCGATTTTCATGGCGCACGGCACTGCCGACCCGATGATCCCCTACGCACGTGCCACGGTCTCGCGCGACCTGCTACAACGGCACGGTTATCCGCTCGAATGGCACGAGTACCGCATGCAGCACGCGGTGTGCCCGCAGGAGATCACCGACCTCGGCGCCTGGCTGGCGCGCGTGCTCGCCTGAACCAAACCCGGGTTACCGAAAAACCTCGCAAGGCTCAGAGGAGTAGGAGGGGATGCGCCCCGAAGGTCTCGATCCCGCCTGACGGGAAAGTCCCCTCGGGGATATCCCCTCATCTTGTAACGAGCGCTCAATGCACCAGTTGGTTGATCGAGATGATGGGCAGCAGGATGGCGAGCACGATCAGCAGCACCACGCCGCCCATTACCAGGATCATCACCGGCTCGAGCAGCGTCAGGAACACCGCCAGGCGCCGCTCCAGCGCCTGGGTTTCGAGCTGGGCGGCGCGCTGCAGCATCTGCTCCAGCTTGCCGCTCACCTCGCCGCTCGCCACCAGATGCACCATCAGCGGCGGAAACACCCGCGTTGCGCCCAGCGCCCGCGCCAGGCTCTCGCCCTCGCGCACGCGCTCGATGGCGCCTTCTATGGCCTCGCGCATCACCATGTTGGTCATCACGCGCGCGCCCGAATTGAGCGCCGAGAGCAGCGGCACGCCGCCGCCGACCAGGATGGCGAGCGTGCTGGCGAAGCGCGAAGTGTTGACGCCGCGAATCAGCGACCCGAGCCAGGGCATGCCGAGCAGCAGGGCATGCCAGCGGCGCCTGGGCGCATCGCGGCGCAGCGCCAGGCGCACTGCGACCGCCGTACCGATGCCGATGACCACGATATACGGCCAGGCTGCGCGCAGAAAGCCGGACAGCGCGATCAGCGCGCGTGTGAGCAGCGGCAGGCTCTGACGCGACTGCTGGAACACCTGCACGATCTGCGGCACGACGAATACCAGCAGGCCGGTGACGATGCTGACCGCGACCAGCGTCACCAACACGGGGTAGAGCAGCGCGAGGGTGGTCTTCTGCTTCAGCGCCTGGCGCGCGTCGAGATAATCGGCAAGATGCTGCAGTACCGTCGGCAGCGCTCCCGATTCCTCGCCGCCATGCACCAGCGCGCGGTAGAAATCGGGGAAACTCTTGTCATAGCTGCCCAGCGCGCCGGCGAGCGACAAGCCCGCGGTGACTTCCGTCTTGACTCCGCCCAGCACCTCCCGCGTCAGCGGCGCGGAGGCCTCCTCGATCAGCGCGCTCAATGCCTGTTCCATGGTCAGTCCGGACGCGAGCAAAGTCGCCATCTGCCGGGTAACCAGGCTCAGTTCGTCCGAAGTCAGGCCGCGCGCCCACGGCTGGCGCGCGCGCTCGCGCGCACGCACCAGATCGATCGCAGAAGGCAGCAGACCCTGGGCGCGCAACTGGGCCCGCGCCTGGCGCGGCGTATCGGCCTGCACCACGCCCGATACCACGCGCCCCGCCGCATCCAGCGCCTCGTAGTGAAATGCTTCCATGCCGCTATTCGCGCGTCACGCGCACCACCTCTTCGAGGCTGATCGCGCCCTGGGCGGCCCAGCGCATGCCGTCGTCCCGAAGGGATCGCATGCCGTGCGCAAGGGCGTGGTCGCGCAACACCTGCTCGGAGGCGCGATCGTGGATCAGCCGGCGCAGCGCATCGTCCACCGTCAGCAATTCGTAGATACCGGTGCGACCGCGGTAACCGGAGTGGTTGCAGGCGGGGCAGCCCTGTGCAGTGTAGAAGGTTCCCGCCATCGGCGCGAAGCCCAAAGCCTTCAACTGCGACGCATCCGTGTCAAACGGCTTGCGGCATTCCACGCACAGTCGGCGCACCAGCCGCTGCGCCACCACGCCGATCAGGCTGGTGGCGAGCAGAAACGGCTCCACGCCCATGTCGACCAGCCGCGTGACGGCGCTCACCGCGTCGTTGGTGTGCAGCGTGGCGAACACCAGGTGGCCGGTCAGGCTCGCCTGCACCGCGATTTGCGCCGTCTCCAGATCGCGGATTTCGCCGATCATGACGACATCGGGGTCCTGGCGCAAAATGGTGCGCAGCGCGCGCGCGAAACTCATATCGATGCGGGTGTTGATCTGCGTCTGGCTGATACCGTCGAGGTCATACTCGATCGGGTCCTCCACCGTCATGATGTTGAGCGCCTTCGGATCCAGCCGTGACAGCGCAGCGTATAGCGTCGTGGTCTTGCCCGATCCGGTCGGGCCGGTTACGAGGACGATGCCGTGCGGTTCGCTGATGAGCTTGTCCATGAATGCGAGCGTCGGGTCGTCCATCCCCAGCTTCGACAGGTCGAGCCTTCCGGCCTGCTTGTCGAGCAGGCGCAGCACCACGCGCTCGCCGTGCCCGGTCGGAATCGTCGACACCCTGACGTCGATCGGCTTGCCCGCCACCCGCAGCGTGATCCGCCCGTCCTGCGGCAGGCGCTTCTCGGCGATGTCGAGCTGCGCCATGATCTTGATGCGGGAGACGATCGCCCCGTGCAGCGCGCGCGCCGGCTCGATCAGGTCGCGCAGCGTGCCGTCGATGCGCAGCCTCACCACCGAGCGCGTTTCGAACGGTTCGATGTGGATGTCGGAGGCGCCGTCGCGCAGCGCCTGCGTGAACAGCGCGTTGATCAAGCGAATCAGCGGCGCATCGTTCTGGCTTTCGAGCAGATCCTCGACCCTGGGAATGTCCTGCAACAGCCGCGACAGGTCGAAGTCCTGCGCGAGGTCGTCGGCAAGGGCCGCCGCGCCGGCGTCGGCGGCGTTGTAGAGGCTCGAAATGAGCTCGTCGAACTCGTCGGCGCCGATGCGCCGCGCCTGCAAGGGCACGCCCAGCGCGCGGCGCACTTCGGCAAGCGCTCCGGCGTCGGAACCATTGCGCACCACCACCTGGGCCAGGCCATCGCCCAGGCCGGTGACGACGACGCCTTTGGCCTTGGCAAAGGCGTAGGGTACTGCCGGTTTGCTCATTTCGGTGCGGCGGGCTTGTCCGCGTCGGGCGCTGGCGCGCCTTTGCGCGGCGGCAGGCTGGGAGATCCGAAATCGGGAACGTCGGTTGCCGGAAGCTTGACCTTGTGCTGCTCGCCCAGGATGTAGTTGTAGCGGTCGCTGGTGAGCGTATCGGCGTGCTCGGAGCTGCGCAGCACCGTCGGCCGCAGGAACACCATGAGGTTGGTCTTGTTGCGCGAGCGCGTGGTATAGCGGAACAGACTGCCAATCAAGGGCAGGTCTCCCAGCCCCGGCACCTTGTTCACCGCATCGGTGACCGTGTCCTGGATCAGGCCGCCGATCACGATGATCTGGCCATCGTTGGCGAGCACCGTCGATTCGACCGAGCGCTTGTTGGTGATGATGCCCGCGGGGTTGGTGGCGGAGTCCACGCTGGACACCTCCTGCGAGATCTGCAGCCGCACGGTGTCGCCCGAGGAGATCTGCGGCTTGATTTTCAGCGTGATGCCGACGTCTTTGCGCTCTATCGTCTGGAACGGCGTCGGCGTGGTGGCCGCAGCCGACACCGCGTAGGAGCCGGTAATGAACGGGACGTTCTGCCCGATCACGATTTTTGCTTCCTCGTTGTCCAGGGTCAGCAGCGTCGGCGTCGACAGGATGTTCGCATTCGCGTCCGTCTCGAGCGCACGCACCAGCAGGCCGAGGTTGAGTATCTGCACCCCGCCGATGGTGACCGTGCCCTTCATCACGCCTATGTTCAGGCCCGGTGCCGCGGCGGTCGGGTTCTGGGAAATGCTGAGGATGTTCTGCCCCGCATTGCCGAAATTGGTGCCGCCGATCACCTGCGCCGTATCCTTTCCGGCTGCCGACAGGTCCTGCCACTGGACGCCGAGCTCCGCCGCCTTGTTGGCGCTGACCTCGGCAATCAGCGCCTCGACATACACCTGCGCCTGGCGCACGTCGAGCTTCTCCACCGTCGCGCGCAGGTTGTTGTAGATCGCATCCGGTGCGGTGATGATCAGCGAGTTGGTGGCGGGATCGGCCTGAATGATGCCGGGCTTGGACGATCCCGTCTGCGCCGGCGCCTGCCCCGGCGCCGTCGCGCCCAGCGGCGTGGCCGCGTGCGCCGGCGCGCTCGCGGATTCGCCGCTGTAGATCGCGCGCAGCACGTCAGCCAGCTTCGTCGCGTCCGCGTTTTTCAGATAGATCACATGAATATTGCCGCCGGCGCTGGTGGGCGTATCGAGCATCGCCACCAGTTCGCGCACCCGGCGCAGCCGCGCCGGATCGGCTGCGCTAGCGAGCACGCTGTTGGAGCGCGCGTCCGCGGCAATCGTAAGACGACTGCTCGGGTCCGCCGCCTGCATCGGTTCGGCGAGCAGGCGGGTAATGGTCTGCGCGACATCGAGCGCGGAGGCATGCTCAAGCGGGATCATGATCGAACCGGAATCGGTCGGCTGGTCGACCGATTCGATGATTTTCGCGATGCGCTGCAGATTGCCGGCATAGTCCGTGACCACCAGCGTGTTGTTGTTCGGGTAGGCGGTGATGCTGTTGTTGGGGGTGATCAGCGGGCGCAATACCGGCATCAGTTGCGCCGCCGATTCGTGTTGCAGCTTGAACACCTGCGTCTCGATGATCTGGCCCCCGCGCGCCTGGTCCTGCGGTCCCAGCGTTGGGCTTCGGTGTGTTTTGGCGTCTATTTCCGGAACGATCATGACCATGCCGCGCTCCTCGACCGCGGCAAAGCCCTGCAGCCGCAGCGCCGATAAAAACACTTGGTAGACCAGCGCTCTGGACATGGGCTTGGCCGAGACGATATTGACGGTGCCCTTGACGCGCGGGTCGAGAACGAAGTTCTTTCCGGTGATTTCACTCACCGCTTTCACCACGCCTTCGATGTCGGCGTTGACGAAGTTGAGCGTGACGAGATCGGGGCCGCTAGGGCGCGCCGCGGCCCCGGCAACACCGGTCGAGGCGGTATCGGCGGACCAAGCCTGACCGGCGCAGGCCAGCGCCATCATCCACACAAATCCGGTTCGTAGCCAGCGATGCTTCATAGATGATCCTCGGGAACGCCATGCATATACGATGGCGATATGATTTTAGAACCACAGCTTCTATTCATTGCTCTTGTGCCGAGCAGCGGCCCTTGCGCTTCGCGCGGCAACCGCCTGGGCAGCGGCCGCTGCTGTGGCTTGTGCCGCAGCAGTTCGATCGAATTGCGCGGAAGCGGGCGCAGATCCTGGCTTCTGCGGCCACGCGAGCGTTTCGCGCACGCCATTGCGGTCAAGGATGACGTGATCCGCATCGACTTCCGCCAGCCGGATGCCGGGAGCGATGTCCTCGCCCTCGTGCACCGCCAGAATCTGTTTCCCCTCGAGTTGCACCACCGCGTAACCGCGCCGGCCGCCCGCGGCGGCCACTACGCCCAGCAGAGTGATCGCGATTCCGGTGGGTGCGGCTGTCGCCTGGCCGCGCGGCACGCTGCCGAACAGGGCGCCGGCGGAAGCCACGCTGCCGCTTTGCACCGTGCTCGCCTCCATGCGCGGTTCGGCACGCGGGGCAAACCACGCCCAAGTCCAGTACGCGAGCACCGCGCCCAGCAGCGCCACTGCGCCCAGCGTCAGCGACGATACGAGGACCGTTTGCGCAACGTTGACTCGACCAAACGGGAGGGCCTGCATTGTTCGTCAATTGCCATTCGCGCGCTGGAATAGTTTGGGCCGGGCGCGGTAATCGGCCGGATACATCGCTTGAAGCATTATATAATGGAAACGGTTGCATTCGACGCAGATAGATGCACCTGCCGGGCCATTATATAATGGAAGCCGCTGCATTCACGACGCGGGCGCATCAAATGACAAGGATGAATTGGCGATGCTGATCGGGGTTCGCGGGCAACGTGGCTTCACCTTGCTCGAAATAATGGTAGTCGTCGTCATTCTCGGCATTCTCGCGGCCCTGGTGGTGCCGAAAATCATCAGCCGACCGGACGAGGCGCGGGTGATTGCCGCGAAACAGGACATCGCCAGCCTGATGCAGGCGCTCAAGCTCTACCGACTCGACAATCAACGCTACCCGACGACCGAGCAGGGATTGCAGGCGCTGCAGGTCAAGCCGACCACGTCGCCGATTCCGCCCAACTGGAAACCGGGCGGGTACGTCGAGCGGCTGCCCAAAGACCCCTGGGGCAACCCTTACCAGTACCTCAATCCCGGCGTGCACGGAGAAATCGACGTATTCAGCTACGGCGCCGACGGTGCACCCGGCGGCGAGGGGAACGACGCTGACATCGGCTCCTGGGATCTGTAGCCGGACAATAATGAAAACGAAGTTTCAGTGGAGGCTAATGCGCGAAGCGCGTTATGCCGAAACTAAAAGCGTGATTATCTCGGAGCCGGGCCGGGGCTTCACGCTCATCGAGATGCTCGTGGTGCTGATGATCATGGGCCTGTTTGTCGGACTGGTGAGCACCATCACCCAGCCCGACGATCGCGCCAAGCTGAAGCTCGAAGCCGAGCGCCTGTCGCAGTTGCTGGATTTTGCCGCCACTGAAGCGCAACTCACCGGGAAATCCGTCGCCTGGACTGCGGACGAATCAGGCTACCGCTTCTGGCGCGCCGACGACAACGGCGTCTGGTCCGAAATCCGCGACAGCGAATTGCTGCGTGCGCGAACCCTGCCGCAAGGCATGGAGATTTCCGACTTTCACGTCGAAAACATGCGGCCGCAGGGCGGCATGCGTCTGGAGTTTGCCCCCCAGGGCTCGTCGCTGGCTTTCACTATCGGCCTGACGCTGGGCAAGGAGCGTTACGCCGTCGCGGGATCTCCGATCGGGATCGTGAGCGTGGTGCCGGGGGAAAGAACAAGCGATGGCGCAGTGGCACTACGTTAGGAGAATATGAGGGGACCTGTCCCCCCATTTTGAGATGAACGCCCGGCGCAAAGGGTTCACGCTGATCGAAGTGTTGGTTGCGCTCGCCATTATCTCGATCGCGCTGATGTCGGCGCTGCGCGCGGCTGGACAAGGAACGAACAACGTTGGCGAACTGCGCTCGCGCCTGCTTGCGGGTTGGGTAGCGGAAAACCTGCTGGCCGAACAACGCGCACGCGCCGACTGGCTGCCTCTGGGAATACAGCGCGGCACCGCGCGCGAAGGCGGACTCGACTTCGCCTGGCGCGAGGACGTCATCGCCACGCCGAACGCCGCCTTCCGCCGCGCCGACGTGCAAGTTTTCGCGACTGCCGAAGAATTGCATACGCTGGCGCACCTCACCGGGTTCATCGTCAATGCGCCGCCGGGACCAGGCGGATGAAATCCAGTCGCGGCTTCACCCTGATCGAGCTCATGACCGCGCTGCTGGTGCTGTCGCTGCTCGCGCTGATGTCCTACCGCGGGCTGGGGGCGGTGCTCGACGCGCGCGAGCACGTCAAGCAGGAAACGGACAAATGGCGCCACGTGGCGGCGTTCTTCGCACGCTTCGAGCGCGACGTCGAGCTCGCGGCGCCGCGTACGGTGCGCACCGCCGACGGCCAGGCGCCCGCGTGGCTGGGCACGCCGCCCACGGCGACCGCTTCGGCAAGCCTCGTATTCAGCCGCTTCGCCTCGGCCGACGCGGTCGACACGCCGCGCCGCATCGGCTACCGGCTGAATGACAAGAACGAGATCGAGTTGTGGCTGTGGCCGGGACTGGATGTCGCCCCCGACACGCAGCCCGCGCGCTACCCCGTGCTCGCCGGAGTAAAGACATTCGAACTGCAGTATCTCAACCGCGCGCTCGTCTGGGTCGACGCCTGGCCCACGGCCCCCGGCGACCCGCCTCTTCCGCGCGCGGTGCGCGTGCGCATCGTGCTCGCCACCAACGAGGAAATCGTGCGCATATACGCGCTGCAGTCATGAG
>VFSW01013397.1_pt1 | contig 11399 bp, 9 predicted proteins | sample 5358111 | NCBI WGS metagenome assembly VFSW01 (sample SAMN11554181, study PRJNA540505) | mine drainage metagenome | isolation source: sediment from site ElyBrook_90M | place: USA: Ely Copper Mine, Vershire, VT | collected 2017 | reverse complement strand
CCGATGCCGAGCCGCTCCTCCAGCAGGCCGTCGCCAACCCAGACGCATTCCCCACGCGCGCCGACTTTGCCGACGCCGCCACCCACCTCGCCTTCGCCGCCGCCGAGAGCGGCGACCCAGCAACCACACTGCAAGCCCTCGCCCTACGCGCTAAAGTCCTGCCGCCCTCGACGCAGACCCTCTTCCTCGCCGCAACCGCCAACGACGAGTTGCACCGCAACGCCGCGGCCATCGACCTCTATAACCAGTTCCTCGCCGCCGCCGCCGGTGGAAACTTTCCCGATCAGGTCTCGCAGGCCCGCCAGCGGATCGCCGCGCTCCAGCCTGGCGGCAAGTAACCTCAGCCTCCGCGCAAGGCGATCTGCGCCACGTCACCGAACACCGCAGCTTGTGCGTCCCTGAGTCAGGCGATACCCAGTTTGGGGAAACGAGTTTGAATGGATGCGATTGCCCTGCTCACAGGCCGGCCGCAAGCCGCGTCCGCGGGTCGAGACAGTCGCCGAGCGCGTCTCCGATGAAGTTGAACGAGAGCACCGCAAGCATCACGGCGATGGCGGGAAAGACGACCAGGTGCGGCGAACCGAAGAGGTACGAGCGTCCGTCGTTGAGCATGGAACCCCAGCTTGCGTCGGGCGGCGGAACGCCCAGCCCGAGAAAGCTCAACGTGGCATCGGCCAGCACGGCACCGGCCATCCCGATGGCCGCCTGCACCACCAGCGGCTGCACGATGTTGGGCAGGATGTGGCGGGCGAGCAGACGCAGGTCGCTTGCTCCCAGCGCGCGCGCCGCCTCCACAAACTCGCGCTCCTTCACGGCCATCACCTGCGCCCGCGCCAGTCGCGCGTAGCCCACCCAGCCCGAGATGGAGAGCGCCAGAATCCGGTGGAGGAGGCCCGGGCCGAGAAATGCCACAAACGCGATGGCAAGCAGAATGCCCGGCAGCGCGAGAAATGCGTTGGTCACATAGATGTTGAGTACGGTGTCTGTCCATCCGCCGTAGAAGCCCGCCAGAGCGCCCGCGATCAGCCCGGCCGAGAGCGAGAGCGAGACCACCGAGACCGCAACCACCAGAGAAACCCGCGCACCGTACAGCGTCCGCGAGAGGATGTCGCGGCCCAGCTCATCGGTGCCGAACCAGTGCGCGGCGCAGGGAGACAGAAGCCGTCGGGTCAGATCGATGCGCGCCGGGTCCCGCGGCGCCAGCCACGGCGCAAAGACCGCGCACGCCACAAAGCCCGCCAGCAGCACAAGGCCCAGCGCCGCCAGCGGCTGCCGCCGGATGCGCGTTCGCAGCGGAATGCGCTCTCGCGGTACCGCAGCGAATGTCTCTGTGGAAGATTGCACGTTCCCCATCCTACTCACTGTTTATCATAGGAGGGTGTCCCACAGCTCCGCTGCCGGACGAAAGGCCCGATTGCGAATCCTGATTTACGGACTCAACTACGCTCCCGAACTCACGGGAATCGGCAAGTACACCGGCGAGATGGCATCCTGGCTGGCGCAGCGTGGACACGAGGTACGCGTGGTCACAGCACCGCCCTACTATCCCGCGTGGCGCATTCGCGAGGACTACCGCGGCGCGCGCTATCGCACCGAGCGGGTGCCGGGCCAGCCGGTGGTCTATCGCACGCCGCTCTATGTCCCCCGTCGCCCCACCGGCATCAAGCGCGTCGCGCACCTCGCCTCCTTCATGGTGGGAAGCCTTCCCGTCCTGCTGCGCCAGGCGTTCTGGCCGCCCCAGGTGGTCTTCACGGTCGAGCCCACCTTCTTCTGCGCGCCGCTTGCTCTGTTCATCGCAAAGTGCGCCGGGGCCGCCTGTTGGCTGCATGTGCAGGACTTTGAGGTGGACGCCGCCTTCGATCTCGGCCTGCTGCCGGCGCAGGGGCCAGTTCACGACGCCGCGCTGCGCATCGAGAGGTTCTTCACTCTCGCCTTCGACCGCGTCTCCGGTATCTCATCCAAAATGGTCGAGCGCGCACGCGACAAGGGAGTCCCGGCCAGCCATGCGGTCCTCTTCCCCAACTGGGTCGATGTCGACGCCATCTACCCTCTCGATCCGGCCGCGAACCGCTCCAACCCGTTCCGCCGCCAGCTTGCGTCGCAGGTGCCGGGGATCGAGGACAAGGTCCTTCTGCTCTACTCCGGCAACATGGGAGCGAAGCAGGGGATCGAACTGCTGGCGCCGCTGGCCGAGACCTTCGCCGCCGACCCCCGCGTCCACTTCCTCCTCTGCGGCGATGGCGCCTTCCGTCCGCAGCTTGAGGCCCTTGTGGCCCATCGCGCAAACGTGACGCTGCTTCCGCTGCAGCCCCTCGACCGGCTGAACGATCTGCTGAACGCGGCCGACATCCACCTGCTTCCGCAGCGCGCCGCCGCCGCCGACCTGGTGATGCCCTCCCGGCTGACGGGAATGCTGGCCAGCGGTCGCCCTACGATCGCCACCGCCCATGCAGGCACCCAGGTCGCCCAGGTCGTCGAAGGCCGTGGCCTCGCCGTGCCGGCCGAGGACGCCGACGCGCTGCGCGCTGCGGTCCTGCGCCTGGTCGAGGACGGGCCCCTGCGCCTGGCTCTCGGCCGCGCCGCCCGCCTGTATGCCGTCGAGCATCTCGGCAAGCAGAAGGTCCTCGAACAGTTCGAGCGCGACCTGAGGTCCTTGGTCGAGCTGTCGTAATCTCGTCTTCCAGGCTGCCCTGCCCATCTTCCCAGCTCTGCCCCGCGGCCGGCTCAGCCCGCTCCGCCACCGTCTGCCACACCTGCGCGGAGCTTGAACCCACACTCATCGCCGTATCCATCCATCGCGCCTCGCGTCGCATCCTAGTAGGAGGGTTCTTCCACGCATGAAGCCGTTCCGCGCATCGACTCATCTTCTGTGTAGCCTGGCCGCCGCCGTTGTCCTGCTCCACTGCGCCGTCGCGCAGCAGGCTGGCAACTCCGACGGCACCGCCGCCGTCGCCGAACAGTACCTGCTCTCCGCCGCCAACCAGGAACGCGCCGCGCGCAACCTGCCTCTGCTGCGCCGCGACCCACAACTCGCCCGCGCCGCCGCCCAGCATGCGCGGCTGATGGCCGCACACGGCTCGATCTCCCACCAGTTCCCCGGCGAGCCGGAGCTGGCACGACGCGCCGACAGCATGGGCGTGGCCTTCAGCCTCATTGCCGAGAACGTCGCCGAGGCCCCCAGCGCCGTACAGATCCAGCAGATGTGGATGCACTCGCCACTGCACCGCGCCAACATGCTCAACCCAGACACCGACGCTGCGGGCATCGCCGTCATCGAGCGCAACGGCCAGCTGTACGCCGTAGAGGACTTCACCAGGGCCGTGGCCGCCACCGGCCTCGCGGCGCAGGAGTCCGCCATCGGCGCGCTTGTCGCACGGGCGGGCCGCATCGCGCTGGCCACCGCGCCCAGCGACATCTCCGCCGCCCGCCGCACCTGCGCCCTGTCCAGCGGATACGTCGGCGCGCGCAAGCCCTGGTTCGTCATGCGCTTCACCTCCAACGACCTCACCCAACTGCCGAGCCAGCTCAAGGCCCAGCTCGCCTCGGGCCGCTACCGCCAGGCCTCCGTGGGTGCCTGCGCCGTCAACTCTTCTGGCCCCTTCACCGCCTACGGCTTCGCCGTCCTGCTCTTCCCCTGAACAGGAACGACCTCTTGGGCCTCCACATCTGGAGCCACCGCAACCGCGCACCCTCGCTTCAACGTATCGCGCTCACGCGGGGCGCTGGCGGCCGCGCCTCTGGCGCAGGGCAAGCCTGGCGGCGTGGAAGCCGCACATGCCATGCACGCCGCCGCCGGGAGGAGTCGATGCCGAACAGAGATACAGGTTGGGAGTCCCCGTGGCGTAGTTGTGAATGCCTGGGCGGAAGAGGAACTGCCGCAGAGTGAACGCGCCGCCTCCGATCGCGCCTCCGATCAGGTTCGCGTCCATGGATTCGAGCGCGGCGGGTGGCGAGACGCGGCGGGCCAGCACGCAGTCGCGGAATCCGGGCGCGAAGCGCTCGATCTGGGCTTCGATGCGGGCCGACATATCGACCGCCGACCCGTTGGGCACATGGCAGTAGGCCCATAGAACGTGCCTGCCGGTGGGCGCGCGCGACGGGTCGAAGAGCGTCGGCTGCGCCACCAGCACGAAGGGGCGTTCGGGATGGCCGCCGTGCGCGACCGCGTCCTCTGCCGCGGCAATCTCTTCCAAGCTTCCGCCAAGGTGCAGGCTGATGGCGCGCAGACACTCCGGAGCGCGCCATGGGACGGGCTGGGAGAGTGCGTAGTCGATCTTGAATGCGCCCGGCCCGTACTGGAACCGCCGCAGCGCGCGCCGGTAGCTGGGCGCAATCCGGTCGCCCGCCAGGGCCAGCAGTTGGCGCGGCGCTGTGTCGCAGAGCGTCAGCGTGTCGTCGCCAGCCATCTCGCGCAGCGAACGCGCATCGATGCGCCGAGAGGTGTGCAGAGTGCCTCCCAGCGATTGCAGGTGGCACAGCAGAGCACGCGGTATGGCGCTTGCTCCGCTGCGTGGCACCGGCCAGCCGACGGCATGAGCGGCGCTGCCCAGCACCAGTCCGATGGCCGAACCCAGCGGACGGTCGAAGCCGAGACACGAGTGCGCAGCCAGCCCGGCAAAGAGCGCTCGCGCGCGCGCGGTGGTGAAGTGGCTACTGGCGAACGTCCGCGCCGGATGCAGCGCGGAGAGCGCAAAGCGCGCCATCTGGACTGGGTGACGCGGGATGCGCACCGGCGGCCCAAGGCTGTCCTGCGCAAACTGCTCCCAGCGGCTGGCGATCGGCTGCATCAGGCGGCGCCACGGCCTGCCATCCGCGCCAAGCTCGCACGCCGCATCGTCGAGGGCGCGGTCCAGCCCGACGGCGGGGCCATCGGCGAGCGGGGGCGCCAGCGGTGCGTTCCCGTGGACCCACTCCAGTCCATGCTGCGCCAGCGGAAGCGTGGCGAAGAAGGGCGATCCCGCAGCCAGTGGATGCACCGCGGAGCCGAAGTCGTGCAGAAATCCCGGCAGGGTAAGCGGCAGAGTGCGCGTGGCCCCGCCCGGCTCGGCCTCGGCCTCGAAGACCTCGACCGCAAGCCCCGCCTGCGCCAGCACGATGGCCGCCGCCAGTCCGTTGGGGCCAGACCCGATCACATACGCGCGATGCATCGCGTCCTCCTCCAACCGTCCGTCGCGGTGCGGCAAGCGGCGTCCCACTCATCATAGTGGCTTCCCGGCGCAGTCCAGAATCTCCCCTCCGATGCGTCATTCTGGCGCAGCCAGAATCTCCGTATATGTCTTGCTTGAGGGCACGGCTTCACAGACTATGGAAAATCCTGTCTTGCTTGAGGGCACGGCTTCACCCTCACTTCCCCGTGCTTCCAAATCCACCCGCGCCGCGCGCGGCCTCGCCCAGCTGCGCGACCTGCTCGAAGCTCGCCTCGATCCGCTGGACGATGCGCAGCTGCGCGATGCGGTCGCCCGCCTTGATCTCCACGGGCGCGGCGTTGAGGTTTGTCATCACGATCTTGATCTCTCCGCGATAGCCGGGATCGATGACTCCGGCCAAGGTGGTCACGCCGCGCACGGCGAGGCCGGAGCGGTCCTCCACCAGCGCGCCGTGCGTCGGTGGAAACTCCATCGCAATGCCGGTGGGCACCGCCGCGGTCGAGCCAGCCTCGCCCGCGGAGGCCAGCCGCGCGTCCACGCAGGCGTACAGGTCGGCGGCGAGGTCGCCGTACTCGCCCAGATGGGCGTAGCGCGGAATCTGCGCCGCAGGGTTGAGCTTCTTCACTTTGATGGTAGGCATAAGCCAAGATTGTAACCGCTGCGCCCCGGGCGAGGACGGGATGCCGGTCCGAAGACAACTACAGAGATTCTGGCTGCGCCAGTAATGACGGCTTGGGGAGGGAGGCGTTTTGTTTCGTCTTACGGCTAGAATCGTAAGCGATGCTCGACCGCCTCCGCGCCTTCTTCAATCCGCAGGACGAACGAACGCTTCCCCGACGCATCTTCTGGGTTGCGTTCCTCGTCCGCGTCCTCTATATGACGCTGGCACACACCTATCGCATCCGCGTGGCCGAGGACCACTTCCAGTTTGGCTGGGAGGCGGGCCGCATCGCGCGCGCGCTGGTCACAGGTTACGGCTACTCCGACCCCTTCGCCAACGCTTACCTCGCCCACACCGGCCCCACCGCATGGCTGCCGCCGCTCTATCCCCTGCTGATGGCCGCCGTCTTCCGCGTCTTCGGCGTCTTCACGCTCAAATCCGCGTGGGTGCTGCTGGCGGTCAACTCCGTCTTCTCCGCCGCCACCGCCGTGGCCGTCTGGGAGATCGCCACCCGCTGCTTCAACCGCCGCGTCGCTCTGTGGTCCGCGTGGCTATGGGCGCTGTATCCCGCGGCCATGCAGTACGCGGTCCGCTGGCCGTGGGAGATGAGCGTCACGACCGCGCTCTTCTCGTTCACCCTCGTCCTCGCGCTGCGCATGAGAGGCATCGGCAATGGACCTCGGCCGTTGCGCACAGCGCAGCATGAACCTCGGAGCGGTCCGTGGCTGCTCTTCGGCCTGCTGTGGGGCCTGATCGCGCTGTCGAACTCGACGCTGCTGTTGTTTCTTCCGGTGTGCGGCGTCTGGATTCTCCTCCCGCATCTCCGCAGACCCCGTGCGTACCTCGGCCCATTATTCGCCGCGCTGGTCTTCCTCGCCTGCGTTGCACCGTGGACCATACGCAACTTCGAGGTCTTCCACGTCTTTATTCCACTGCGCGGCAACCTGGGCGCGGAGATGTACATGGGCAACGGCCCCGGCTCCTACGGCCTGCTGATGGAGAACTACCATCCTTTTCAGGACCCCGCGCAGCTCCGCCTCTACGCAACGATGGGCGAGGTGCGCTATGCGGCACTGCGGAGCGCGGAGGCCGATGCCTTCATCGCCGCCCACCCCGCGCACTTCGCCGCGGACGTCGCCCGCCGCATCTACTTCTTCTGGGCCGGCGTGCCCCATCCCTCCGACGAGGCCTGGTACAACGAGGCCGGGCGCACGCTCAACTACGCCTTCCTCTCGCTCGCCGGACTGCTTGGCCTCGCTCTCGCACTGGCGCGTCGCGTCCCCGCCGCCGGACTCTTCGCCTGGGCCTTTCTCCTGCTGCCCGTCCCCTACTACCTGGTCACGGTCAACGCGCGCTTCCGCCACCCGCTGGAGCCGCTCATCTGCATCCTCGGCGTCTATCTGTTTCAATCCGCCGAACCTCCCCGCCGCCCGTCGAAGAGCGCACGGTGAACATCGCAAAGTTTGTATTCGGAGTGCGTGAAGTTTGTATTCGGAGTGAAAGGGTCGGCTGGTCCGGTTGTACTTTCTGGACGCGGGTTGGGCCGATGTCCGGTCCCCGCTGCAACGCGAGGCTGCCGCGGCGCCGGGCCGCGCGGCGCGAGGCTCTATACTGGGAACAATATGGTGCGTGACGGTTATTTTTATGCGTTCGGGCTGGGCGTGGTCGCCGTTCTGGTGTGGCTGCTCACTCTGAAGGGGTCGCTCACCTCGCTGCCGGTGCTGCTGGCGCTGTTCTGTCTGTGGTTCTTCCGCGATCCCGCGCGCGCGGTCCCCACCGGGCCGGGCGAGATCGTCTCGCCGGGCGATGGCGTGGTGACGCAGGTGGAGTGGATCGAGGTCAGGGGCGGAAGCCGTCTGCGGGTCAGCATCTTTCTCAGCGTCTTCAATGTGCATGTCAACCGCGCGCCGGTCGCCGGCACGGTGCGTGTGGTGGAGTACCGCGAGGGCCGCTTCCTGAACGCCATGAAGCGCGAGGCCGCCCTGGCCAACGAGCAGACCCTGGTGGTGATCGACGCGGGCGACTGCGAGGTCAGCTATAAACAGATCGCCGGCCTGCTGGCCCGGCGCATCGTCTGCACCGTGAAGGTGGGCGACCGGGTCCAGCGAGGACAGCGCGTGGGCATGATCAAATTCGGCTCGCGGGTCGATGTCCTGATGCCCGCCGACGCAGTGCCCAGGGTCGATATGGGATCGCATGTGCGCGGCGGTTCCACCATCCTGGCAGTGATGCCCCAGCCCGCCGCGGGTGCGCCCAAACCCGCCGCGGAGGGACTCTCCTGATGGCCGCCGAACAGATGGACCTGCGCGGTCGCGACGGCGAGGAGATCGGAACGCAGCGGCATCCCAGCCGAGGCATGTACCTTCTGCCGTCGCTGTTCACCGCAGCCAACATCGCGCTCGGCTACTATGCCATGACGCAGAGCGTGCAGGGTTCGCTGGCCGAACCGGCCTACTTCGACCGCGCCGCGATGGCCATCGGAGTCGCCGCGCTATTGGATGGCGTGGACGGCTTCATCGCGCGCCTGACCCACACCACCAGCGACTTCGGCAAGGAACTCGACTCGCTGGCAGACGTCATCACCTTCGGCGTCGCGCCCAGCCTGCTGGCCTACATCTGGGGCTTTCGCATGTTGCCGCTCACCATTCATCCCGATCTGCGCGAGAACGTGCTGCACGCGGGGGTCTTTGTCTGCTTCCTCTTTCTCATCTGCGGGGCCAGCCGCCTGGCGCGCTTCAATATCAGCAGCAGCACCAATCTGCAGCCGCGCAATCCCGGCAAGCCCGGACACAAGTTCTTCGTCGGCATGCCCATTCCGGCTGGCGCGGGAATCGTCGCCGCCGTCATCCACTTCTTCAGCGGATCGCCCATCGTCAACTCCTGGATCGCGTTGGTCTGGCTCCTGCTCCTCCTTTTTACCGGCTACCTCATGGTCAGCAACTGGCGCTTCTGGAGCGCCAAGGAGGTCACCTCCGGCGACCGCCATCCGGCCCGTTTCTTCACTCTGATTGCGGTGATCTTCGCCCTGATCTTCTGGAACTCCGAGTGGGCGTTGATGATCATTGCCTTCGGTTACCTGATCTCAGGAGTGCTGGCGCGGTTGGCCTACTCCTGGGGCCGAAGGCGGCGTCACTCTAGCAGACCTGACCCAGCGCAGCCGTAAGTTACACCGTAGATGGATAGAGCGCGCCAGCCGGATTGATCGCGCGGAAATGATTTTTGCAGCACAGGAGGCAGGAGCGTCTGCCCGTGCCTGTGCAGGTTCGTCATTCGCCTCGCACGCTGCAATGTGCTACACTGAGTTTGCGCTCGAATTGAATGAGCGCGGGCATCGCAGGCAAAGACACCCGAGTTCGGCAACTTACCGGTTGCGCATGGGGTCTGGCCAGAGACTGCGATTCGCCTCTCCCACCGCAGTTCTTCTGCATCCTGGGCCATGTGGGCGTTGAGTGACATTGCCGTAACGGCATTCGTCATCGAGCGCCTGGGCCGGATGGGAAGACAACAAATGCGCTGGATGCTCTGGCTGGAAGATGCGTCAATGGACGCGTCTCGCCGTGCAGCAGCAGCGCTTTGAACGCAATGGCAATGCTGACTAAAGGAACCCCAGGGTGCTTCGGCGCCACTGCACCACTTTGCCGCTTCATCTACACCGACTGAAAAGGACTATTTTGACCACCGCAACTCTTGAGCCTGAGGCTATCGCTACAACAACCATGAACAGTGCATCTACCGGCAACAACGCTTCCTTCGGGAACAACCCACTCCGTCCCAGCGCGCCTCCAGCGTACGGCGCATCCAGCTCCGGCGCCAGAAGCACCATCGTCGACTCCTCCGAGATCGAGGTCGATCCGGCGACCCACCTCCCCTTCCTGAAGAACGTCCACTTCAACGACTTCAATATCTCCGTGGGCCTGAAGAACCGCCTCGCCAGCGCCGGCTTCAAGACGCCGACGCCGGTGCAGGCCAAGGCCATTCCGCCCGCGCTCGAAGGCGCGGACATCCTCGCCACCGCCTCCACCGGGACCGGCAAGACGCTCAGCTTCCTGCGCCCCATGATCGAGAAGATGGACGCGACTTCGGTGCCTTCGGTCAAGGGCAAGCGCGGGCCCATCCGCTCGCTCATCCTGCTGCCCACGCGCGAGCTTGCCATGCAGGTGCTGGAGCACTACTCCAAGCTGGTACCCACCGCGAAGAACGATGCGGTCCTGGTCGTCGGTGGCCTCAGCGAGAACACACAGCTCGACCAGCTCGCCCGCGGCCCGCGCCTCGTCGTCGCAACGCCCGGCCGCCTGGAGGACTTCCTGCGCCGCCGCGCGGTCAACATCGGCGCGGTCGAGATGCTGGTGCTGGACGAAGTGGACCGCATGTTGGACATGGGCTTCCTGCCCGCCATCCGCCGCATCGTCGGCGCGCTGCCCCGTACCCGCCAGACCATGTGCTACTCCGCCACGCTGGACGCCAACGTGCGCGAGGTGGTCCGCGACTACGTCCGCAACCCCGTGCGCGTCGAGATCGGCATGACCTCGCACCCCTGCGACTCGGTCGAGTTGCGCGCCTGCACCGTCATGCAGGACCAGAAGCTCGGCCTGCTCGACCAGATGCTGAAGGCAGAGACCGGCACCTTCCTGGTCTTCTCGCGCACCAAGCACGGCGCCGACCGCATCTCCAAGAAGTTGGAGCGGCTGGGCCACGACGTGGACGTGATCCACGGCGACCGTTCGCAGTCGCAGCGCACCGCTGCCCTCAAGGGCTTCTCCACCGGCAAGCACCGCGTGCTCGTCGCCACCGACGTCGCCGCCCGCGGCCTCGCCGTGCCGGCCATCGCGCACGTCGTCACCTCCGCCCAGCCCACCGGCTCCGACGACTTTGTCCACCGTGTCGGACGCACCGGCCGCGCTGGCGCAACCGGCATCGCCACCACCTTCGTCATGCCCCAGGAGCGCTCCGACGCACGCAAGATGGAGCGCGAGCTCAAGGTAACGTTCCTGTGGCGCGAGGCCGATAAGAACCTGGAGAAGGAGGAGCGCAACAAGCCCCTCGATCTCTCCTCCAACGCGGGCAGCCTGCTCGCGCTGGAGACCCGCTCCTGGAAGTCGGGCGACGTATCCGCGCAGACCCAGGCCCGAAACATCGGCAGCAGCCCCTACAAGGGCAACAGCGGCAATGGATTCCGCAGTCGCGCCGGTGGCGGCTTCTCCGGCGGTCGCAGTGCTGGCGGACGCGGCAACGGCGTCCCCGCCCGCTCCAGCAGCAGCCGCTCTGGCAGCAGCCGCTCCGGCCCAGCCCGCCGCGGCCAATAAGCTGGATGCCGGTACCGGAAGGACACGGCTTTAGAGCCTGTCCTGAGCGAAGTCGAATGGATGCCGAAATGCGCATTCCTTTTGAAGCTTCGCGTTTTCCGATCGCTTCGTGATCGGGAGAACGCGAGAAAATTGCAGCCTCGTCTGGCGCGCCAACCAGCCGCCAAACGAGGCTGTTCTGCGCTCGTTCAGCGTCTGCGGGAAATCTGTAAAATTGAAGGAACACTATGATCTCAGTCTCCAATGTCACGATGCGGTATGGGCAGAAGCTGCTCTTTGAGGATGTCT
>VFSW01013396.1_pt1 | contig 11399 bp, 9 predicted proteins | sample 5358111 | NCBI WGS metagenome assembly VFSW01 (sample SAMN11554181, study PRJNA540505) | mine drainage metagenome | isolation source: sediment from site ElyBrook_90M | place: USA: Ely Copper Mine, Vershire, VT | collected 2017 | reverse complement strand
TAGACGCCGAAGGGACCCTGCAATGCGAGGGCACCATGCGATTGGCTACGGCCATGGACGAGATCGCCCCGCTGCGCGACGCGCGGGTCAAAGCCAACGAAGCTTACCTCAGCGTGGTGGTGCTCTCACGCGTCATCACCCGCCTGGGTAAAGTAACCGACATCAATACCGCCCTGATCGAAAACTTATTCACGGCCGACCTGGCTTACTTGCAGGATTTCTACCGTAAGATCAACAGCGCCGGCAGCAGTGAAGGTGAAAATCAGATGACGGTTACCTGTCCTCAGTGCCAGCACGTCTTCGAAGTGGAAACCGCCGGCCCGGGGGGATCGTAGGCTACCCTCTCGACAGCCTGTTCGAGGAGGTAGCCTTCATCGCCTTTCATTTTCACTGGCCGCTGGTCGACATTCTTAACCTGGAGCATGGCGACCGGCATCGCTTTATGGACGAAATTTCGGCCATCAACAGGCAAATAAACGAATCATCATCAGGCTCGCCGCCGCCGTCCAACGGAATTCCGCTCGAAGTATGGGCCGGGCTGGCGTGATCGGAAGGAAAACATGTTGAATCTGAACCGCCAGGAGGATATGCTCACCCAGGGGCAACCTCCAGCCGAACGGGTGCTGGTTAACCCAGGCTCCCAGGGCAGCGTCCAACGCGACCAGGCTGGCGCGCCAGAGGCGGGCGCCGCCCAGGCCCCCACCCCAGGCGGCAGCCTGGCGGCAGGTTCTCCTGACGCTCACTTGATTGCTAACCGCGTCTATGAATTGATGCGGAAAGACCTGCGGATCCTGCAAGAACGCAGCGGGTATCGCAAATAGGCAGATTGCGAGGGATATCAAATGGCGCTTGCGCGTGGACCAGATCCTTCACCTTCATTCCGTTTTCACGTCGAGATCAAGAATGTCACTGCCGCCCGATTTTCCGAATGTAGCGGCCTCGATTTTGATATGGAGGTATTCGATTACAAAGAGGGCGGCCTTAATTCGGCCCCACACCGTTTGCCCGGGCGCTGGAAATATAGCAACCTCAACTTGAAGAAAGGGATTGCGACGGATGGCCAGGCGCTCTGGGATTGGGTCAAGAGCGTGGTTCAAGGCGCCGATACTGGCCAATTTTCTACCCATAACGTCACGGTAATCCTGTACGACGTCAGCGGCAAGAAACCAATCCGCACCTGGGTATATCAGGATGCTTACCCGATCAAATGGGCCGCCACCGCCCTTTCCGCCGACCAAAATGCGATTGCTATTGAAACGTTGACCCTGGCCCACCAGGGTTTAACCTTTGAATAATCACTGCGATGGATATGAAAACTGGCGCCAGAGGTACGCAATCAAGGTCAACCGGTCGTAACCCGGGCTGGTTTGCGCGCCGTCCGGCCATGACCATTCTCTCTGCCCCATTGCGCCTGGGTGTATCCCGGTCACTCTGGCCATTGGCCAACCGGCTGGCAGGCTGGTCGCACAGCCTGGCCTCCCGCTGGTTACCGCGCCATCCAGCGGAAAAAGCCTGGCAAGGCCCGTTGGATTATTCGGCGCCCCCCAGGCGAGTAACCGCCGACCGCCGTGCAGTCAGCCAGTCGCCTGGTATAACCGGCGGAAAATTATTTATCCAGCGCCGTCTGCAAACTCTCAGCCTGCCTGAAGGGCTCCGTATCGAAGAGCCCGCCTCACAGAGTTGGACAGAAGCAGACTTCTCAATCGAAGCCGGCCAGCCAGATGAACCCCCGGTGGCTCCTGCCGATGAAAAGGTGCCTCAGCCTGACGTTCAGCAGGCTTTGTTTACCGGCCCGGCCACGTCAGATGATGAAATTCCACCGGCTAATTTCCAGGCGTTAGCCCCGCACAGTCGGGCGCGTCTTGCCAGGCCGGCTCTCAGCGGAGCGACAGGGCAGGCGACGAACAGAATTACTGCTCCTCAATGGCCGTTCAGGTTGGTCAGCCCATCATCCGAACAAAAGGCGCCCGCCGCACGCACCTTCTCCTCCGGCGCGGCCGAGTTCAGGAAACAACGCATCCCCCAACCGCCCGTAAACGCAGCCTCAGGCGCTCTCCCGTCTTCTGTGCCGGCCGTCCTGGCCAGCCATCGCACCACCCGGATCGCTCGAGAGACCATCCAACCGCGTTTAATCTCCAGGCTGATGGCGCACGAGCAGCCTGGCATTACGACCACTCGGCCTTTTATTGCGACCCTGCCATCCAAACCAGGCCTGCTAGCGCTGATGATGTTCGAAAGGACCCGCCCGTCGCACAGCAGGGATTTCCACGTTGAAGCTGCGCAAGGTTTTCCGGCCGGTAAGCCGGCCTCACAACCTGAACCTCTTGCGCCCACCGCACCCATCTTGCAAAGAAGAACCCTGCCTGGCAGAGTTAATCGGGTTTCGCATTACCAGGTTGGATCATCGACGTACGCCACCCAATCCACCCCACCCGGGTCATCTCAACCGCTATCGGCCGTACCGGTACAGTCGATCTTACCCCCGTCCCTGGAACCTACCGCCCAGGTCCGGCCTCCGGATGCCATGCTCACGCTCCTTCCATCCCGCCAAGCAGAGACGGGATTAACCGGCGATCGGGCTGAGAACCAATCCTTCCAGGGCATGCTTGCGCAAGAGTGGCCGCTGTTGAGCGTTCTGCACCACCTGGAAACGCAGCCCGAAAAGCCCACGGATTCGGCCGCAGTGCAGGTACTCCGCCGCATGTGGCCTGAACAGGCCCCGCTCATCCGCCAGACCCTGCAGGCGCTGGCGGCTGGAGGCCCCGGCGAGCGGTTGCCCTCCCCAGTGATGCAGGCCATGCAAGCCCGCCTGGGCCGCGATCTCAGCCAGGTCAGGGTGCACACTTCGCCCCTCGTGCAAACTCTGCGGGCTGAAGCTTTCACCAGCGGAAGAAACGTCGTATTTGCGCCCGGCCGTCTCGATATGAACACAGGCAAAGGGCTGGCGCTGCTCGGCCACGAGTTGACCCACATTGGCCAACCGCTGGCCTTTAAACAGGAAAGCAGCGCAGGCCAGGTGTCCGAAGACAGCCAAGAACGGGTTGCCCGCCAGCAGGAAGTAAACATCCAGCGCATTATCGAAAATGGCTGGCCGAAAACTCATTCGATGGAACTCCAGCGTCCGGCGCGCCCCGCTACGCCTGCCGCGCCGGCCATCACCGCCACCAGCCCATTTATTCAACGCCTGGCCGATGAAAACACGGCTTCAGTCGAATCGATGGATCCTGGCAGCGCCTCACCCACCCCGGGTCATGCCGCTGAATCATCCGGCCAACCGGTAGGCGCTTCACCCACAGGTGGACAGGCCGGTTCATCCACGTCCACCGCGCCAGGCGGCTCCCCGGCCGGAACTCCAGCGCCCAACGCCAATGTAGACGCCCTGGCTCGCCAGGTCTACGGTATTCTCAAGAACCGCCTGCGCGCCGAGCGCGACCGGCGCGAGCTGTACAGCTTTTGATGGGAGGTTAGATGGGACAGTTATTTAGCGGACAACTTGAAGTCAACCAGGCTGGATCTTCTTTACAAGGCCAGCTGGTCAAATTTATGTTCAACCCGACCGAGTACAGCATTTCCAAAAGTAACAAATGGGACAACAAGGCCAACAAGAGCGGCAACGTGCCCAAGTGGGAGTTCGGCGGCGGCGACCCGCGCCAGATGACGATTGAACTATTCTTCGATTCTTACCTGCCGCGCCCGGGCGTTTCAGCCGGCGATGTGCGCACCAAAACCAACATGCTGTTCAAGTTTATGATGATCGACAAGGCCCTGAAAGGCGCCAAGAGCAAGATGGGCCAACCGCCTGCCTGCCGGCTGGTGTGGGGCAAAGATTCGAAATACCATTTCGACTGCTATATCATATCCTGCACCGTCAAATACACCATGTTCAACCAGGACGGAGTACCCATCCGCGCCACGGCTACGCTTACTTTAAAAGAAAGGGCCGACCCGGATGACCTGGACGCCACCAACCCTACTTCACGCGGTGAGCCAGGCCGGAAAGTTTACGTGGTTAACGAAGGCGACCGGCTGGACTGGATCGCCTACCGGGAATATAACGACGCCGGCGAATGGCGCAGGATCGCCGAGGCCAATCACATCACCAACCCGCTGGCTTTACAGCCCGGGATGACTCTGGTTATCCCCTCTCGATAACCGGACTTTACAGAAAGGCTGCTATGCCAGAAAGAACTGACATTTCTCATCTGTCCATAAAAATTGACGGCGCTCCGGCCTCCGAGGACGTGACCGGCCATTTGACAGATGCCGTAATCGATCACAGCCTGCACCTGCCCAGCATGTTCACTTTGACCCTGCACAACCCGGATATGAAGTGGCTGGACGATGAAACTTTTCGTGAAGGCAAGAAGATCGAAATCGAGGCAGGCGACCCTCCCGTAAAACTATTATCGGGTAAGATCTCATCCCTCGAACCTGAATTGGACCAATCCAGCCCGGCCCTGGTGGTGCGCGGTTATGACCTGTCACACACCCTGTACCGGGGGAAAAAGAGACGCTCCTTCATCAATGTGAATGATGCCGACCTGGCCCGTCAACTGGCGCAAGAATCCGGCTTGCGGCCGGGGCAAATCGACGATCCGCCCGGGGCGCCTTACGATTACATTTACCAGAATAACCAGACCAACGCCGAATTTTTAATCGAGCGCGCCCGCCGCCTTGGCTTTGAATTTTACGTCGAAGATGACGCGCTTAACTTCCACAAGCCGCCTACGAATGGGCAGGCGGTCAGGCTGGCCTGGGGTGAAACCCTGCGCAATTTCCGGGCGCGCCTGTCGACTGCCGAGCAGGTAAATGAGGTAGAGGTGCGCGGTTGGGACCCCGACAAAAAGAGCAAAGTCGAGGGCCGCGCCACCACCGGCAACGGGGCCCCGCAAATTGGCATCTCCCAACCTGGTTCAGATGTCGCCAAAAATACCTGGGGCGAAGCGAAAATCGCCATTGTCAACCAATTTGTGCGCTCCCCATCCGAAGCCGAAACTATCGCCCAGTCCACCCTGGATGAGCTGGCATCTTCATTTGTCGAGGCTGAAGGAGTCTGCGATGGCAATCCCGCAGTTGTGCCCGGAAAGCAAGTGGATATCGAGGGGGTAGGCAACCGCTTTAATGGCCAATATTACGTAACCCAGGCGATCCACGAGTGGAATAAAGACACCGGTATGTATACCCGCTTTGTGGTAAGCGGGCGCCGGGATCACGATATTTTATCGATCGTCGAAGAATCGCCCGCAAAGAAGCACCTCCCGGGCGTGGTGGTTGGATTGGTATCCAACAACAAGGATCCTGCAGGTTCAGGGCGCATTCGCGTAAAATTTCCCTGGCTGTCGGACAATGATGAAAGCGCCTGGGCGCCTATGGCCACGCCAATGACAGGTGACGGGCGCGGTTTCCAATACATTCCCGAAGTAGACGACGAAGTGCTGGTAGCCTTCGAGCACGGTGACATCGACCGTCCCTATATCATTGGGTGCCTGTGGAACGGTGTGGATCTTCCCCCGCTTTCCCCAAATGACGCCATCGGCGGGGATGGCAAGGTCAATAAACGCATCATTAAATCGCGGTCCGGCCATACCATCTTGCTGGATGATACCCAGGGCAACGAATCGATCTCTATCATCGATAAAACCGGCAGCAACCAGATCGTGCTGCACTCGCCGGATAACTCGCTGCAGATCAAAGTGATGGGCAATCTCACCATCGAAGCCCAGGGTTCGATCAAGATCAGCGGCATGGCCGGCGTAGAAATAAGCAGCGACGCCACCCTGTCGGTCAAGGGCACCGCCGGGACGACCGTTGAGGGTACCGCCACCCTGACCCTGAAGGACGGCGCCGGGGCGCAGATTGCTATGGCTGGACCATCCGTTAATGTAAACAATGGCGCACTGGAGGTGATCTGATGCCTGGATTTTTATTGACGATGAGCTGTGTGGTAACCTGCGTCCACGGCGGGCAGGCCACACCGACTGCGCCTAACCCGCGGGTGATGCTGAGTGGTACACCTGTTCCCATGGCCACCGCTCCATTCATGATTGCCGGATGCGCTTTCGCTGTCCCGCCTCCGGCCGGCCCAGGACCCACCCCGTGCATTTCTGCGCTGTTCAACCCGGGTACTATGACCGTCAGAGTGACCTCGATGGGCCAGCCGCTGCTCTGCCAGACCAGCGTTGCCGACCAGGTCATCGCTATCCCGCCCGCTCCGCCGCTGCCGTTATTGCCGGTCAGCTTTGCCGGTCAGACACGCGTGACCGCCACTTGAGGAGCGCAAGAATTGCTATTAACTGAAATTTTGCTTTAGCGGAGGACAGGATGAGTGATTTTATCGGCAGGGGTTGGAACTTCCCGCCAGGATTAAACAGTCGAGGCGGTATAGCTTTAGTTTCGGACGAAGAGAAGGTCGCCCAGTCGATTGTCATTATTTTAAATACGCCGATCGGCCAGCGGGTCATGCGCCCCACCTTTGGCAGCCGTTTGCACGAACTGATTTTCGCTCCGGCTAACCCGGAAACATTCGGCCTGGCAGAAATGTATGTCCAGGATGCGCTGAACTTCTGGGAACCGCGCATTCAGTTATTGGATGTGAACGCCGGAACGGATGGCGCCAACCCCGGTATTCTGTTGATCCACATCCGCTACCTGATCAAAGCCACGCACGACGAGCGCAGCCTGGTCTATCCTTTCTACCAGATACCAGGCGAATAACCAGTAGGAGTTTGACTATGTCCTTACCTGTCCCATCCCTCGATGATCGTCGTTTCCAGGATTTTGTCGACGAAGCCAAACGGTTGATCCCGCGCTACTGCCCTGACTGGACCGACCACAACGTCAGTGACCCGGGTATTACCCTGATCGAATTGTTTGCCTGGATGACCGAACAATATATCTTCCGCTTGAACCAGGTGCCAGACAAAAATCTGCTGACGTTCCTGAACCTGATCGGCGCCAAACTCGAACCTGCCCAGCCGGCGCGAGGCGACGTCACCTTTACACTTTCGGCCCCACCTACGCCTGACCGCCGCATTATCATCCCCATCCACACTGAAGTCGCTACGGTGCGCACGGAGACAGAAGAAGCCGTGGTATTTACCACCGATCAGGAAGTCGAAGTGCGCGTGCCGGGATTGCGCTGGTTGATGGTCAGCCTGGACGGGCAAGAATACCTCGACCACACCCAGGCATTGAACGAGGATTCTCCTTTCGACATCTGGGAAAGCTCTCCCAAGGCCGGCCAGGCCGTCTATTTTGGGTTCGACCAGGACCTGAGCGCCCACACACTGGCTTTAACGGTGGAGTGTGAAAAACATGGCATCGGCATCGATCCGAATAACCCACCCTGGCAGTGGCAGGTGTGGCGCGGCAGCGAATTCGGCTGGCAGGCGGTCGGCATCGTTTCGGATAAGACCGCCGGTTTTAACCAAAACGGCGATTTGCGCATCGCTTTACCCTATCGCTGCCAGCCCAACCAGCTGCAACTGCGCGAGGCTGCCACCTGGCTGCGTTGTATGCCTTTGGACAAACTTCCCCCGGGCACGGAACCTTACCGCCAGACGCCGCGCCTTCGCCGGGTGAGCGCCTATAATATCGGCATAACCGTGCCGGTTACCCACGCCCTGGCGGTCGGGCCTGAAACCCTCGGCGCCAGCACCGGCCAACCGGCTCAAAAATTCCGCCTGCTCAACCGCAATATACTCAAACCCGAAGGTCCTTACGAGGTCATTGAAGTATCCACGGATGGGAATCACTGGGAAGCCTGGGAACAGGTGCCGGATTTCGGTAATTCAACCCCGACTGACTGGCATTACGTGCTCGACCCGATCAGTGGAGAGGTCGAATTCGGTCCGGCGATCCGCCAGCGCAACGGCACCGAGCCACAGTTCGGGGCAATTCCACCCAACAAGAGTATTATTCGCATGCGCAGCTACCGTATTGGTGGGGGCGTGCGCGGGAACGTCGGTACCGGGAGCGTGCGTGTACTCAAAAGCACGCTGTCTTATGTATCCTCCGTGATCAACCGTTTCCCGATCACAGGCGGCCTGGAGGCCCAAAGCCTCGAAGACGCCCGCCTGCGCACCCCCGCCCTGCTGCGGACGCGTTACCGCGCCGTTACGGCTGACGATTATGAATTCCTGGCCGGGCAGATCGAAGGAGTTGGCCGCGTGCGCTGTTTGCAGCCGCAGCCAGACGCAGCCCCGGCGGCCGCCCCCGCCGCGGGAGGCTCCATGCAGGTGCCTCCCAATACCGTCATGCTGCTGGTGATCCCCAGCCAGCCCCCTCTGGACATCGATGAAATGGACCGCCACATTGATTTACACGAAGCTCTGGCCGTTCAGGATCGCCGCCCGGCTGTAGAGGCTTCACTGCGAAACCTGCTTTCGCTGACCCCTTCAACTGTGGTACGATTACGCGATCATCTGGACAACCGCCGCCTGCTGACCACCCGGCTGGATATTCAACAGCCCCAATATGTGTGGGTTACCGTCCAGACCCGCATCAAGACGCTGCCGAAAGCCGAACCAGAGCGGGTTCGTTATGCAGTCAAAGCAGCTTTATACCGGTTCCTCCACCCGGTTTTTGGCGGTCCAGATGGCAAAGGCTGGCCGTTTGGGCGTGTATTGACCATTGACAAAGTATACGCTTTGATCCAAACCGTTCCAGGCGTCGAATATGCCACGGAGTTGAACCTTTACCCGATCGACATGAACGACTCCAACGGTCAGAGGCTGGGGAAAAGCAGTCAGGTGATCAACGTTCCGAATAATGGAGTGATCGTCTCTTATTTTCATAACGTTTATCTGGCGAGGTGACAGGGTGGATGAAAACCATAAAAGTAGTTTGCTGAAATATCTGCCAAACACCTATGCGGACTATGATTTCATGGGCGGGTTCTTGAATATATTCGAGGCGCTTTGGCAACCTCTCGACCGGCAAATCGATCAGCTATACGCATATTTTGACCCGCTCTTGACGCCGGCAGAATTCCTCCCCTGGCTGGGAACCTGGGTCGATCTCGTCCTCGACGAGAACTGGCCCGAAGCACGCCGGCGCGCCCTGATCGAGAATGCAGCCGACCTGTACAGGCGCAGGGGCACCGCAGGAGCTCTCCGGGATTACCTGGCCATTTACCTGGGTACGAGCAGCGCGCCCACAATTGTCGAAGATGGCCCGGATGGAAATCCGTTTCATTTCAGCGTGACCATCCAGACCGACAGCCCTGATTCATTCGATCAGGACCGGGTGCGGCGGATTATCGATGAAGAGAAACCCGCCCATACCACCTATACTTTGACCTTGACCAAGTGATTGTGGAGAGACCCCCATGCCTGACCTGATCGTTGTCACCCTGGACCCTGCCCACCTCCAGTTACAACCTGGCGGTAAAGCCAGCGCTACTATCATCGTCAAGAACCGCTCCGAAGAGGTAGAAAATTTCTCCCTCTCGCTGGAAGGGGTGCCACCCTCCTGGGGTGAAATCACCCCGGATCAACTTTCAGCGTTCCCATTTCAAGAAGTGCGCGCCCAGATTAACGTTCAACCGCCTGCCGAAACCCAGGCAGCTATCTACCGGCTGACGATCTGCGCCAAAACTCAAGACCAGGCCGGCACAGAGGGGCGGGGTTTGCTCGAAGTCGAGCTGCCGGCTGCCCCGGTCATCCAGGCGGATGTAACTGTCCAGGTTGATAAGATCCAAACCGATAAACCAGGCCCGGTGAATACGCCCAGCGTGCGCCCCACACCTGCCCGCCCGCAGACTGCCGTCCAGATCGAGCTGCGCGTCGAGCCTTCCACGGACAATCCCTTACCGCCTCCGGCCATGCAATGGAAGCTGCGCTTGAAAAATGCCGGCAATGTGCTGGATACCTTTGGCTTCAGTTTTAACGGCATCCCCCAGAACTGGGTCTCGATCGACCCGGTTGAAATGCAGCTTTATCCGGATGAAGAAGGCACCTCCATGCTGGTGGTGCGGCCTGGCGCGGATACTAAAGCCGCCACCTATCCATTCACGTTACGGGCTTTCTCGCACGTTAACATGAACGAGCGTACCGAGGTAGGCTTAAAAATCGATGTAAAGGCCAGCCTGGGTTTTCAGCTCGAAGTCACTCCACATGAAGCAGAGCTCCAGGGCGTACGCGATTTCCAGGTCTATCTCAGCAGCACCCCGGCCGCCAATGGCGATATGTGGCTGGATCTGTCTGCAAATGACCAGGATAATGCCTGCGAGTATAATTTCCAACCCAAAGAAATTCTACTGCCTGCCCGCCAGCGCGTGATGAGCACCCTGCGCGTCAAACCGCGGGCGGTTTTAGGGCCCAACGAACGCAAGCAGTACACTGTCAAAGTAGCTGCGCTCCCCCGCCAGGCGCTTGCCCCTTCCCAGTCGGTGGATGTTCGGGTGACCCACACCGGTTCGCTGCCGCCCAACCTGACCATCCAGCCCCAGGTGCAGAGTGCTGAGATGGAATCGGATTACGTAGTGGTGGTGGCCAACCAATCTGCAGTAGACGTGACCCTCTATTTTTCTGCTGACGATCCCGAAATGGCCTGTGAATACGCCTTCCTACCCGACCGGAGGTTTGTTTCGGCCAATGGCACCAGCTCGATCCGGCTGCACGTCAAAGCCCGGGCGGCTTTTCGCGGAGATAAACCAAAACAAATCGCCTTTACGGTGAAGGCAACCCGTGGAGGTGAGCTGCTGCCCGCCGCTACCACTCAAGGACAGCTCAACCAGCTCCCCGGCCGGCCGCTCACCGCCCAATTAATCCCACCTCAGCTCAGCTCGACCGGCCGGGCTAAATACTCTACCCGGGTACACAACCCCTACAATGGCCCGATCCTGGCCTGGCTCGAAGCGCGCGACGAGACCGATGCTCTGGCATTCAGCGTATCACCCACCCGGATGCAAATTCCCGCCGGGTCGGATGGGTTGTTCGAGCTGGGGGTGAAACCTAAAGACAAACTCTTGCCCACCGACCAGCGCCGGGTGCACAAGTTCACCGTTTCGGTCTACGTCCAGGGTCTGAACACGCCCACCAACGTGATCGGTTTGCTGGCCCAGGTAAAGGGGACTGACTGGACCACGCCGCTCGGCAAATTTTTCAGCGGGGTATTTACTTTTCTTTTTGCGGTGATCAAATTGTTGTGGAAGATCATCAAATGGGCTATTCCGGTCATCCTGATCCTTCTCGTCATCATTTTTGTGGCTGACCTGGGCATCGCCACCCTCTTCTACATTGTTCAACACGACAACCAACTGGGTCCGATCATCACCGGGCTGATCCCCGGACAAATTATTAACAGTTTACACAACACCATGTTGTTTAAAGGCATCTCGGATTCGATCGTTGCCGCCGCCGCCAAAATCATGGCAGTTATGCAGACCCGTTTGACCC
>VFSW01013395.1_pt1 | contig 11399 bp, 10 predicted proteins | sample 5358111 | NCBI WGS metagenome assembly VFSW01 (sample SAMN11554181, study PRJNA540505) | mine drainage metagenome | isolation source: sediment from site ElyBrook_90M | place: USA: Ely Copper Mine, Vershire, VT | collected 2017 | reverse complement strand
ACGCAATGCTCCGTCATCCCGACGAGCGAATCGAGCGTGGACCGGATCTTTTCCTTGTCCGTAATTTCAATAAGGAGCGTGGCCGAAAGCTCGTCGTGTGAAGGCAGAAGCCGGCTGTAGGTATCGATCTCATGCTGAATTTGTTCGTCATGTACCATCCGCTCGACGCGCATCATCTCCTGAATCTGGAAGAGTACGGTGTCGCGGTTCTCGAACACAAAGGTCATGACCGGCCCAACGTGAACGCGCCGATGCTTTTTCGCCTCGATCATGCGCGCCCGGTATTCGGGGCGCTGTTTCTCGTATTGTGCTATGTCCAATATGTCATTAACCGTAATCATAGTCCCATCGCCCTATATATAATTTCGATCGGATGCAACGCGTGTTCCCCGGTGCCTTCTTCGATGTGCAAATGCGCAAGCGAGCAATCGCTGGCGACGGGAGCAGGCTTATCCTTGTCGATCGCTTTGAATAGCTTCTTGCCGACATCGAGCGAAATCTCGTAATATTCTTTCTTCGACGACCACGAACCATCGTGCCCGGAGCATTGCTGGACCATCGTGACCGTGAGTCCCGGAATGAGTTTCATTAGGTCGCGGGAATTAAATCCCACATTCTGCACCCGCAAATGGCATGGCAGATGATAGGTAACCTTTTCGCCCACGCTCACCGGGAATTCGAGTTTGATCTTTTTTTCGCGATGAAGCCGCATGAGATATTCGCAGGGGTCCATCACGCTCGCCATGATGCGCGCGGCGGCCGCCTTATCCGTCGCATAATCGGCGTATTCCTGCCGGAGCATCATCGAGCAACTTGGGCTCATCGCGATGATCTTCATTCCCCGATCGGCATAAGGGAGCAATCGCGCGATATTGCGATCGACAACCTTCGTCACGTTCGCAACATCGCCGGTTCCAAGCTCCGGCATGCCGCAGCATTCCTGCTCCGGAATCTCGATCCCGATTCCGAGCTTTTCCAAAATCTCTACATATTGCTTGCCGATCCAGGGTTTGTTCTGATCGACCATGCAAGTATAGAACAATGCGACTTTGAACTCCCCCTCCTCTGCAACTTTTAACTCCCCCTCCTCTGCAAGAGGAGGGGGCTGGGGGGTGGTGCGTTGCTGAACCGCAGTGGTTCTGTTATTCCACCATTTTTGAAACGTCTCCTTCTGATACTCAGGAAGTTTTTTGCGCCGGTCAATGCCTGCGACCTCTTCGAGCAGAATTCGTCCGAGCTTATTCTTGCCCGCCCAGTTCATTACGCCGGGAATGGCCGCGCCGATCTTTCCGGAACGGTCGGTTTCGCCGGTGATCTCATCGCGAAGCCGGTGCTTCAGCGTTTTGCCATGCTCTTTCGTCTTGATGGCGTCCGCGCGCAAAAGTAGCCGCGGAAAATCGAGCATGTACTCGTGCGGAGGAGTGTACGGGCACTTCGGATAGCAGAGCTTGCACTGATAACAATACTCGACCGTGTGGTCGTAATCCGATTTCGTAAGCTCGTGAACCGGAGTACCATGTGCATGTCCAGCCGCCATGAGCTTGTCGTCTTCAGCATCGATGCGGTCGAAGAGATCGGTAAACGGCGGGCACAGCCCGTCGCATAAGCGGCAGCCGTGGCACACTTCGACCATCCGCGTGAATTCGCGCTGGAGATCGGCGGCGTTCCAGTAGAGGGGGTCGTGAGTATCGAAAGTCATAAGCAGGCTGAACTATGATTTGTGTGATTCTTGTAATCGGGGCATGAGTTGAGCTGCCGTGTCCCTAAATCACAAGAATCACCTAAATCAAAGAAATCAGAGTTCAGACAATTACGCGACGATGGAATCCGACGCTTTTTGGAAACGTCCCGCGTGTGATTTCTCCGCTCTGGCGAGCGTCTCGAACCACTCGGCGATTTCGTCGAAGCCTTCCTGGCGCGCGGTCTTGGCGAAGCCGGGGTACATCTCGGTGTACTCATAGGTTTCGCCCGCAATCGCGGCCTGAAGATTCGTTTTGGTATCGCCGACGGGAAGTCCCGTGGCGGGATCGCCCACTTCGGAAATGTATTCCATGTGGCCGAACGCATGTCCGGTTTCGCCTTCAGCGGTATCGCGGAAGACGCCGGCCACGTCGGGCTGCCCCTCGATGTCCGCTTGCCGCGCGAAGTAAAGATAGCGCCGGTTCGCCTGGGATTCGCCGGCGAAGCCTTCTTTTAAATTGGTAAGTGTCTTGCTGTTTTTTAGATCTGCCATTGTAGTATTAAATCGAATGTGAGTGTATCGAAGTGAAAATAGAAAACAATTCTTTGTTCGCTTTCATGCTCGGGAATTACGTCACTATGCGAGGGTGAACATCCTCTCCTTTTTTGCTGGTGCATGCCGAGCAGAGTCCATAATAATCGAGCGCATACCGTTCGACGGAAGATTTCATTTTTCGCTCGACGCTTTTCACGATAAGCGTTGGCAAGCTGGGATCGAGGTCCCAGACTTTTCGACATTTACGGCAATAAAAATGCTCATGAGGGCCGGTGATGGCATCGTAGCGGATGACATCGCCCAAAAATTGCACTTCCCGCAGCTTGCCTTCTTCCGCAAGGAGATGGAGATTGCGATAAACCGTTCCCAGCGAAATTCGTGGAAGCCGTTTGCGAACGATGCGATAAACTTCCTCCACGTTCGGATGCGTGTGCACCATCTCGACGGCCTGCAGCACGGCGGCCCGCTGGCGAGTCGCGCGGGAAGGTTTTGCAGCATCGGTTTTGGATGGTGGATTCATCCGAATTTTATTATTAGGAATGATTACTGATTATTAAAACCGCAATTTTCTCGTTCGAATTCCCGCCACGTTCAATTTTCGTAATTTTGTAGTTATGATATTATCGCTCTCGACCTGGAAGCACGGATTTCAACCCAATCAAGTAGCCTTTGAAGCACTTAAGAGCGGCAAAAGCGCGCTCGACGCCGTGGAACTTGGCGCGCAATATTGCGAATCCGACTTGGCCTGCATGTCCGTGGGCCACGGTGGGCTACCGGATGCTTTGGGTGAGGTGACGCTCGATGCTTCCATTATGGATCACTCGGGCAATTGCGGCTCTGTCGCGTTCGTCAGGAATTACGAGCATGTCATTTCCATCGCGCGGCGCGTAATGGAAAAAACGCCGCATGTTATGCTCGCGGGCGAGGGTGCCGAGCAATTCGCCGAGCGAGAGGGATTCGTAAAGACCGATCTGCTGACCGAAAAAGCGAAATCGCTCTGGCAGCAATGGATGAGCCAGCCAGATAAGCTGCACGTCCGGCTTCGCCGCGCGGAGGAAGGCGATCAGGAATATGTATTCGTTCATGTAGAAGACTCGCACGACACGATCGGCATACTCGCAATAGATAGTGCAGGCCACCTCGCTGGCGCTTGTACCACAAGCGGGCTTGCATTTAAGATGCACGGTCGCGTGGGGGATTCGCCGATCATTGGCGCAGGCCTTTACGTCGATGGCGCTGTCGCGGCCGCCGTTGCCACGGGCGATGGGGAACTGATGATGCGCGCGTGCTCCGCATTCAGTATTGTCGAATGGGTGCGGCAAGGGATTGAGCCAACGGAAGCCTGCGAGCGCGCCCTCGCCCGCATCCGGCGCGATAAGCATCTCACCGAGGAGATGCAGTGCGGCCTCATGGTCATCCGCTCGTATGGTGTGTGGGCTTCCGGAGCACTTCGTCCCGGTTTCCAACTAGCCGCAGCGAGCAAAGAGGTGCCCAATAAGATGTACGATATTTGAATAACGAATTGCTATAATTATCTGATTAAGCTTTGAAGATGTCATTGCGAGGAGCGTTCGGCCCTCTTCGGCCGAATCACGCTCCTAAGCAATGCTTCGAACGTTTTATTCTCGAACGGTGTCCCTTATAGGTCGGCACGGCTTGACCGCGGAGGCGGCCCTTACATCCCTGTGAATTTTATCGCCTGAACAAGTTTTTATAGGATTCAAACTCGCCATTGACTTTGACAAAAATATAATATGATCGATTTGCTCAACGAAGCGAGTGAACTGCTCGCGAGTTCGCTCGATTTCGAGCGGACTCTTACGCGCGTGGCCGAAACGGCCGTGCCGCGTTTTGGGGACTGGTGTGCCGTCGATATCGTGAATGCTAAGGGCGAGGTCGAGCGGTTGGCGGTAGCGCATATCGATCCAAAAAAAATTCAGTTCGTCCATCAGATCGAAAAAAAATATCCTTCCGACCCCAATGCTTCGACGGGAGTGCCGGAGGTCATTCGTACTGGCAAATCGGAATTTTATCCAGACATTTCGCAGGAAATGCTCCTTGCCGCAGCCATCGACGATGAGCATTTGCACATCATAAAAGAATTGGGGCTCGTCTCTGCTATCGTCGTTCCGCTGATTGCGCGAGCAAAAATTTTTGGCGCTATCACCTTTGTGGCAGCCGAATCGGAACGTCATTATACGGAGGCAGACCTCGCCCTGGCCGAGGGCTTAGGGCGACTGGCAGGTTTAGCGATCGATAATGCCGGACTGTATCGAAAAGCGCAGGACGAGATCAAGGAGCGCAGAGATACCGAAGAACAATTACGCGAGGCCAAAGAGAAAGCGGAAAAAAATGAGCGCGAGCTGGCGAGTGCCAACCAGGCAAAAGACCGATTTCTTGCGATGTTGAGTCACGAACTTCGCACGCCGCTCACTCCGGTTTTGGCTGCAACCGAGGCGCTCCAATCGGAGCGAGTTCCCAAGGAACTACGACCGTGGCTCGATATCATTCAGCGCAATGTCGAACTCGAAGCGCGACTCATCGACGATCTGCTCGATCTGACGCGCGTCTCCAAGGGCAAGCTCCAATTGCGCATCGAGACCGTAGATATTCATGTTCTGATTCCGCAGGTTCTGGCGATCTACCGGGAAGAATTGCGCGATAAAAAGATTCATCTCGTTTCGAATCTCGAAGCGCGAATGCCATTGGTCAAAGGTGATCCGGCGCGCTTGCAGCAAATCTTTTGGAACCTTATTAAAAATGCGGTAAAGTTTACACCCGAAGGAGGAACGATCGCGGTTCGAACATCGGGCCTCGATAAGGGCCGCGTTTCGATCGAAGTAAAGGACACGGGAATCGGCATAGAGCAACATATGCTGGGCCGCATCTTCGAAGAATTCGAGCAGGCGGGGGAACCCGGAAGTACCATGGGCGGGCTTGGCTTAGGGCTTACCATTAGCAAACGATTGGCGGAGGTCCAGGGCGGTACCATCACAGCCACAAGCGAAGGAAAGGGCAAAGGCTCCTCATTTATCGTTGAGCTCGCCTCGACCGATGAACCCGTCGCGCAACCCAAAACGAGAACGGGCGAACCTTATGACCGAGATGGAACGAAACGAAAAATACTATTGGTGGACGACCATCTAGATACCAGTAATGTGATTCGCATGCTGTTAGAACGGGAGGGATATGAGGTCGTCACAGCTTACTCCGCGGCCGAAGCGCTCCGTACGATCACGGCGATACCGGTGGATCTCATTATCAGCGATATTGGAATGCCGGACGAGAGCGGCCTCGACATGCTGCCGAAATTGCGGAAGGTATCCTCGGCCCCTGCGATCGCGTTAAGCGGCTTCGGCAGCGATGAGGACATTCAGCGTAGTTACGAAGCCGGATTTCAGGAGCACATGACCAAACCGTTCCAACTCCACAAACTGCGCGATGAAGTTATGAAGGTTCTCAAGCTTTCTCCTGAAGTGGAATAATTCGCAGTTCTCTGGCATTCACTTTGAAACAGCCCAAGGCATGAACGACGACCAGGAGCATCCTCGGCCTCAGATGCTCACCATGCACAAACGCGTCTCGAAGTCGGCCGACGGCAAGCGGCAATTGATTTTCTATACCTTTGACGAAGCGAACTCCCCATCCTATGGAGCGAAGCGGAATAGGAGGGGGCTGGGGGGTGGTTCTTCGGATCACACCACCCCCCAGCCCCCTCCTCTTTCAGAGGCGGGGGAGTAATCTATGTCAGAACTCCGCTGGAATCCGCTCTTAGGTGAATGGCTTGCGATTGCGACCGAGCGGCAGGAGCGAACCTTCAATCCGCCTGCTGACTATTGCCCGCTCTGTCCAACCAAACCAGGAGGACATCCTACTGAAGTTCCGGAACCAACTTATGATGTCGTCGTTTTCGAAAATAGATTCCCAAGTTTGCGCCGCGATCCGCCAACGCCAGCGGTGGAAGCTTCCGATCTCTATCCGGTTCGGCCCGCGCAGGGTGTATGCGAGGTCGTGCTCTATTCGGCGGATCACAACGCGACGCTCGCGGGGCTTCCTGCGAGGCAATATCTTAAGCTGATCCTCGCATGGACCGATCGCTACAAAGCTTTGAGCGCCCTCGAATTCGTGAAGTATATTTTTATTTTCGAAAATAAAGGGAAGGAAATCGGCGTCACGCTGTCGCATCCGCATGGGCAGATTTATGCTTATCCGTTCGTGCCACCCGTTATTCAGCGGGAGCTTAATCAATGCTTGCGGCACCATGAAGCCACGGGTGGATGCCTCCTCTGCGATATAATGCAGCGCGAGATCGGATACGCACGCCGAATTGTTTTTCAGACCGATCACTTCGTTGCATACATCCCGTTCTTCGCGAGGTGGCCGTATGAAGTACATATTTTGCCGAAGCGTCATACCCAATCCTTTCTCGATTTCGAGGAAGCCGAACAAATCGATCTCGCGCTCGCGATGAAGCAGTTGCTCGTAGCCTATGACGATGTATTCCATCAGTCGATGCCCTATATGATGAACATTCATCAGGCACCGGTGGACGGGATGTCGTATGATTATTATCATTTCCATATCGAGTTTTATCCACCGGTTCGGCAAGCCGACAAACAAAAATATCTGGCCGGCAGCGAAACGGGCGTGGGAGTGTTTATCAACGACACGCTGGCGGAAGAAAAAGCAGAGGAACTTAGGAAGCTTGTAAAACCGGCAGGATGGTAAGAGAAGTAGTGGCACGGCCGTTCTCGGCGGTGATGCGGACTTTTAGTCCCCGTCTACCGCCATTCCGAGGGGGGCGGACTAAAAGTCCGTCCCGCAGGCGAGAACGCCTGCACCACTACATAAAACTTGCGCCATATCTAAAATATGGTTAATCCAGAGAGTGTTCGATCCGAATTTGCAGCGCGTTTTGGCAATGCCGAAAACGTCCGCCTTTTTCGCGCGCCCGGCCGGGTGAATTTGATCGGCGAGCATACCGATTACAACGACGGCTTTGTGCTTCCCGCCGCGATTGACCGCGACACCGTTGTTGCCGCACGGCCGCGAGAGGATTTGATCGTTTCGGCATACTCGATCAATCTTGTCGAGGAAGGTTTTTTTGATCTCGCGCATACCCATGAAATTCGAAAAGGGGAGTGGTTGAATTATGTTGAAGGAACGGCGCGGGTTTTGGAACGAAAGGGATTTAAGATCGCCGGAGCGGATATCGTTCTTGAATCCGATCTGCCGGTTGGCGCCGGACTTTCCTCTTCCGCTTCGCTCGAGATGGCCGTAGCCACGGCGCTTGTCCGGCTGGGCGATCAGCCGATCGACCGCAAGCGCATGGCGCTCGCATGCCAGGAGGGCGAGCAGGAATTTACTGGGGCGATGATCGGAATCATGGACCAGTTTATTTCCGCGTTTGGCGAGGAGGGTAGCGCGCTCCTCCTCGACTGCCGCTCGCTGGAAACGATTGCAATTCCCGTCGATCTCGAACGCCATGCGCTTTTGATTTGCGACACCGGAGTGAAGCACGATCTCGCAGCATCCGCGTATAACGAACGGCGCAACGAATGCAAAGAAGCAGTAAATCAACTGAGCGAATTAATTCCGAATATTCACAGCTTGCGGGACGTAAGCGAAGCAAAGCTGCTCGCATTTGGAGGTGAACTTCCTGACGTGCTGCTTCGCCGCGCACGGCACGTCATAACCGAAAACTCCAGGACGCTCGCCGCGGCCCAGGCCTTGCGCGACCGGCAATATGACATTCTATCGGAACTTATGTATGCTTCCCATGAATCGCTGAAAACGGATTACGAGGTGAGTTCGCTGGAACTCGATCTTCTCGTGGATACCGCGCGCACCGTCCCCGGAGTCTTCGGCAGCCGCATGACGGGCGGCGGATTTGGCGGGTGCACTGTGAGTTTCGTGGAGCAAGACCGCGTCGGGGAATTCAAGACGCGGATGTCCACGGCCTATAAAGAAGTTTTTGGCCGGGACCTTTCGATCTATAACGTGAAGCTCGTTAGAGGGGCCGAAGAAATAGGGTAGAAGTAGTGAGTGAAACACGGCAGGAAACCGAAGAACGAAAAAAAAGTTTTAATCTTTACTTTTTATCCGGCATGCTTTCTTATTTGTTGATCTCTTGAAAAGAAAAATCGCGCTACATCTTCGCAAACCGGAATCCTTCTGGACCTGGATGGGACCTGGAATGGTTACCGGCGCCGCGGATGACGACCCGAGTGGCATTGCGACCTATTCGCAGGCCGGGGCGCAGCTCGGTCCCACGATTCTTTGGACGATGCTTTTCACGTGGCCGCTCATGAGCGCGATCCAGATGATCAGCAGCCAAATGGGCCGCGTGACTGGGCGCGGACTCGCTGCCAACATGCGAAAATTTTATGGACGAAGGATTGCTCTGCCGCTCGTGCTGCTGCTCCTCATTGCGAACATCTTCAACCTCGGCGCGGATATCAGCGCGATGGGTTCCGCCGCACAGCTCATTTTCGGAGGGCCGGCGAAGGTGTATGCGGTGTGCTTCACGATCCTCTCGGTCACGCTCCAGGTATTCATTCCCTATCATCGTTATGCGAACGTGCTGAAGTGGCTCACGTTCGTGCTCTTCGCGTATGTCGGGGTGATGTTTTTCGTCCGGGTTCCCATCGCGCAGGTGCTACGTGGAACGTTTCTGCCGCGGCTTTCCTGGGACAAAGCCTACCTCACCACCTTCGTCGCCGTGTTGGGAACCACCATCAGTCCGTATCTTTTTTTCTGGCAGTCTTCCCAGGAGGTGGAGGAAATCCGGTCGCACCGGGCAAAGCATGCGCTGCTGAGCCATCCGGAAGAGGCGCCGCGCGCGCTCCAGTGGATCCGACGCGATACGCTGCTCGGCATGGGCTTTTCGAATATGGTTGCGTACTTTGTCATGCTTGCCACGGCCGCCACGCTTCATGCACATGGCGTGACGCAAATCGAAACGGCGGATCAGGCCGCCCAAGCATTGCGCCCGCTCGCAGGAGAATATTGTTTTCTGCTCTTCGCGGTTGGCATAATCGGAACGGGCTTGCTGGCCGTGCCGGTGCTCGCTGGCTCGGCGGCATTCGCCGTCGGCGAGGCACTAAAGTTTCGGACGGGATTGGAACATAAACCTATGCGTGCCAAGCGCTTCTATGGTGTCCTTATTTTTGCAATGTTGCTTGGGATCTTGCTGATCTACATGAAGCTGAATCCGATTCGCGCGCTCTATTGGTCGGCGGTCATCAATGGGATCATTTCGGCGCCCATCATGATCGTTATTATGCTCATGGCTTCACGGCCACGGATCATGGGCGCTTTCACGATCTCACGCGTGTGGCGCTGGCTCGGATGGGCGGCCACGGGCGTCATGGCAGCGGCGGTCGTCGTGTTTTTCGTTACGTTATGATAGTAATCCTCTTCCGAAAGAAGGGGGCGAGCATCGTCCACAATGTCACGGGTGGTGGCATCAAATTGGAACCGCCCCGCCACCGCACCCGTTTTGCATCCCCTCTTTGGAAAGTGTAAGTTTAGGGACCGAGTCCCACGCACCGCGAACGCGCCCAACCGAGTCAGGTCCGGAAGGAAGCAGCTCTCAGCGAAGTTTACGGGTGACGTGGTAAGCTTGGTCCCTTTTTTATTGTCCCCCATTTTTTATTGCCTTCTGTTCCTTTGAACCGGACAGTTCATTCTAACGTTACGCGGCGGCAATCGGAACGGGGCATTAAAGCGCGAAGCCAATTCGCCACTTTGCCGTTCGCAACTCGCAACTATTTCATAGCATGAACGAAGGGGAAATTGTATCGATCATCGGCCCGGTCGTCGATGTGGATTTTTCAAGAGGAGGCAATGGCTCGGCGGCAACGCTGCCGAGAATTCTGAACGCGCTTAGAATTCCACGCAAAAATTTCGAGGGAAAAGACGAAGACCTGATCTGCGAAGTCCAGCAGCATTTGGGCGACGATCGCGTTCGCGCCGTTGCGATGGATTCGACGGATGGTCTGGTTCGCGGCATGAAAGCCATCGATACTGGCGCGCCGATTTCCGTGCCGGTCGGTCCGAACTCGCTGGGACGGCTCATTAATGTGATTGGCCAGACGATCGACGGCGGCGAGCAGATCCAGTCCGAATTTATATGGCCGATCCATCGCGATCCTCCGGCATTCGAACAGCTTTCGACGAGTTCCGAAATGCTCGAAACGGGCATCAAAGTAATCGACTTGCTCGAACCCTATTCGAATGGGGGCAAAACCGGCCTTTTCGGTGGCGCGGGTGTTGGCAAGACGGTCGTTATTATGGAGCTTATTCATAATATCGCGATGCACCACAGCGGCTATTCGGTTTTTGGTGGGGTAGGAGAGCGGACCCGCGAAGGTAATGATTTGTATCTCGAAATGTCCGAAGGCGGCGTGCTCGATAAAACGGTCCTCGTCTTTGGCCAAATGAACGAGCCGCCCGGAGCGCGCCAGCGCGTGGGCCTCACGGCGCTCACCTACGCCGAATACTTCCGCGATGTCGAAGGCAAGGACGTTTTGCTCTTTATCGACAATATTTTTAGATTTACACAGGCCGGTTCGGAAGTATCCGCGCTCTTGGGAAGAATGCCGTCTGCCGTCGGCTACCAGCCCACGCTCGCCAGCGAAATGGGCCAATTGCAGGAGCGCATTACTTCGACGAAAAAAGGTTCGATCACCTCGGTTCAGGCGATTTACGTTCCAGCGGACGATCTCACCGATCCCGCGCCGGCTGCTGCGTTCGCCCACTTGGACGCGACGACGACCCTCTCCCGCGCTATCTCCGAACTCGGAATTTACCCGGCCGTCGATCCGCTCGATTCGACGAGCCGCATTCTTTCGGCGGAAATCCTGGGAGAAGAGCATTACAATGTGGCCCTCGGCGTCCAAAGAATTTTGCAGCAATATAAGGATCTTCAGGACATCATCAATATCCTCGGCATGGATGAACTTTCCGACGAGGATAAAGTGATCGTCAACCGCGCGCGGCGCGTGCAAAAGTTCCTCTCGCAGCCTTTCTTCGTTGCCGAACAGTTCACCGGCTTGGAAGGCCGCTACGTGAAGCTCGAGGATACGATCCGCAGCTTCAAGGCCGTCCTCGCCGGCGAATACGATCACCTGCCGGAGAATGCCTTCTATATGGTCGGCAC
>VFSW01013394.1_pt1 | contig 11399 bp, 11 predicted proteins | sample 5358111 | NCBI WGS metagenome assembly VFSW01 (sample SAMN11554181, study PRJNA540505) | mine drainage metagenome | isolation source: sediment from site ElyBrook_90M | place: USA: Ely Copper Mine, Vershire, VT | collected 2017 | reverse complement strand
TCCTGATGCGTCGTCGTTTGGAGAAAACCATGGAAGGTGACTTCGAGACTGACTCAATGCGCTACAAGGCGACCGAGCGTTATGACCTCGGCTTCACCGACCCGCGCTGTGCTTTCGGTACACCCGGTATCTAAAGCAAACGGGGCTGGTGTAAAAAGCCAGCCCTTTTTTCAATCTGATCAAGCTTTTCAAGGAGAAGATCAATGCCTCAATTTTCAGACGACCTATTCTTAGGCCCGGCCCAAACTTACATGGGTACTGGCATTCGCCCGTACACCACAACTGCCACTGGCGGTACTGGTGGTTCTTCATCTACAACACTGACAGTGACTGCTGTGGGCTTTGGCGCACCAATCGCTCTCGGCATGTATCTTGACGGCACAAGCGTGACCGACGGCACCTACATCACTGCTTTTGGCACTGGTACTGGTGGCGCTGGCACCTACACCCTCAACCAAGCGATTAACGTCGCAAACACCACTGCACTGACCCTGCACGGCAACATTCCTTTTGAGAACCCAGCCCCTATGGACTTGGGTATCGGCCCTCTGGGTCGTGTCTACATTTGGGACATCGTGCCTCAGGCCAAAGTTGCAAACAACCTTGCCACCGCCCAATCGCCAACCAGCGCATTCACTTTGACTGCTGGCACATCGGTTAAGGCTGTGACATTGAGCAACGGTTCAATTGGTTACGCCCTCGACGTGCCTCGTGCATTGATCATCACAATTGGCACTGGAACCATTGCCAACCAGACGATCACCATCAGCGGCTACGACTACTACGGTCAGCCAATGAGCGAAGCAATCCTGACTGGCACAACCCAGTCCACCACTGTGAGCGGCAAGAAAGCCTTCTACATCGTGACTTCCATCACCACCACTGGTGCTGTTGGCGGCACTGTTGCAGTTGGTACAACCGACTTGCTGGGTATTCCAGTTCGCGTGACCAACGTGGCTTACGTAATCAGCGTCAAGAGCAACAACACACTGGCACAAGATGCTGGCTCGTTTGTTGCCGCAGACACTGCGACAGCCACCACAAGTACTGGCGACGTTCGCGGTACATACGCCCCGGCCACCGCATCGAACGGTATCGTTCGCACAGTGATGGCTATCGGTTTGCCCGGCATTGCAGTCGGCCCTAACGCAACTCGCGTTGGTGCTCTCGGCGTAACTCAAGCCTAATAGGAGGCCACAATGGGTCAATTCAAACCAATGGTGAAAATGTTCACCGACGAGCCTTCAGTCATCCTGAAGCTCAAAAAAGGTGGCAAAGTGGCTTCCAAGGCCGCTGGTCAATCCGAAGGCTTCAAGTCCATGGCAAGCAACAACGCCAAGGTGTTTGAGGCCGCTGAGAATGGCGTGGCTCCTAAAAAGCCATCCATGGCCGCACGCCGCAAGGCAATGAACCCCAACCAGTACGCTAAGGGCGGCAAAGTCGCTCACAAGCAAATGGGTGGAATGATGCCTGCGTCACCCGGTTCAATGCCCGGCGCAACCGCTCCAAGCCCTGCTCCTATGCAAGCCATGGGCCGCTCTGCTTTGGCTGGTATGCCTCCTGATCGCCGTGCCGCTCGCGCCATGGCCGTTCGTCGTGCCTTGACTGGCATGAAGAAAGGTGGCTCCGCTGACTGCGCCGCTCTTGAAAAAGAGTTGAAGCATCACGAAGCAATGTCTGCCTCTAAGGCTCACGGCAAAGCTTCTGGCGGCGCAATCGACAAGGCTGAAACCAAGACCACCATCAAGGGCAATGCAAACAAATTTGCCAAGACCAAGATGGACACCGCTCACAAAGATAAAGCCCACGGTACTGGCGAAATCAAAGAGAAAAACGGTGGCGGTTACGCTAAAGGTGGAAACGTCAGCAAATTCGTAAATACGAAGATGCACGACGGCGACAAGACTGACAAGGCCCATGGCACCAAAGGCATCAAAGAAGCCAATGGTGGCGGTTATGCCAAAGGCGGCAACGTCAATTGGGAAAACCGTCCTGCTGACACTTCCAAGCCCGGCATCTCCAACGGCACCACTGGTGGCGTGAAGGAAGCCAACGCTGGCGGCTACAAGATGGGCGGTTCAACAAAAAAAGCATACGCCACGGGCGGTAATGTTGTGAGTGATGGCAAGGCTGAAAAGATGCCTCGTCACTTCGTCAGCAAACCCGTGGCGAACAGCTTGCAATCAGGCACCTTCAAGAAGGGCGGCAAGGTAAAAAAGTTTGAAGACGGCGGTTCATCCAACGACAAGTACGTTGTGAAAGACCCAAAAGCCGTCAGCGACAAAGCCAGCCGTGAACTTGAAGACGCTATGAACCCGCTGAGTATGGCGAAAGAGTTGTATGGCAAAGCCAAGAACTTCATTTCGCCACCTGCTGGTAGCGTCACAAAAACTGAGAAATCAGTGACTGTGTCGCCCGGCAAGAAACGTGGCGGTTCAGCCAAGTGCTAAACCTAAGCGGGGGCTTCGGCCCCTGCTTTTAATTGGAGAGAAACATGGGAACTTATTCTTCCGCGACCCGTCAAGGCGCGTATGAACCTTTTGAATTGCAAGTGTCGCGTGGTCAGGTTGATGGGCACTCGGTACTAAACATTTTTGGCAATACCACCACCCTTGGTAGCACTGCTTTTGGCCCTCTTTGGGAAGGCTTGACAAGTGCTGGCGGTGCTTATGCATACCCATCTTCTGCCGTTGTAATGACGCTGGTAAGCTCCTCTGCTTCTGATACAGCAGTCACCATTCGTGTGTATGGTCTCGGCGCTGGCTATGTTGCTCAGTATGAAGATGTCGCGCTCAACGGGACAACTGGTGTCAATACCACTTTGTCCTTCTTGCGAATCAACAGCATGGAGACTTGGTCTGGCAATGCTGTAGGCGCAATTACAGCCACCAATGGCGGCACAACCTACGCAAAGATTACGGCTGGCAATGGCGTGACTCAAATGTCTTTGTACACCGTTCCTGCTGGGTACACGTTTTATCAAACCTACTACCAAGCAGACACAAACACATCCGTCACAAGTGGCGCTTACGTAAGATTGCGTACATACCAAGTTCACCGAGAAAGAACCAACGACGTTATTACGGCTGAACTTCAAACTGCGTTTGTGCAACAACTGGCAATCCCGATCCAGTTTCCTGTGGCTTACCCAGAAAAGCATGACATCCAATGGCAAATGCTTGGCGCTGGTGGCGCTGGCGCAGTTGCAAACATTTATGTCGGTGGTGTGCTAATCAAGAACCCTGACTGATCATGCCAAGCAAATCACTTGCCCAACATCGATTGATGGAAGCCGCCGCCCACACAAAGGGTGGGTTTGGTGGCGTTCCTCAAAAGGTCGGCAAAGAGTTTGCAAAAGCTGATGAAGGCAAGAAATTCAAAGAGGGTGGACTCTATGAAAACATTCATCGAAAACAGCAAAGAATCGCTGAAGGCTCTGGTGAGCGCATGCGTAAGCCGGGCTCAAAGGGTGCTCCAACTGCTGAAGCTTTCAAACAGTCAGCCAAAACAGCCAAAATGAAGGATGGAGGCCCAAGCCTTGCTGTTGGCAAGGGTGAGAAGCTTCCCGTCTCCAAAGGGGCTGGATTGACTCAGAAGGGTCGAGAAAAGTACAACCGGGAGACAGGTAGCCACTTGAAGGCTCCACAGCCCCAAGGCGGCGCTCGCAAGGACTCCTTCTGCGCCAGAATGAGCGGCGTAGTCGAGCACTCAAAGGGTGATGCGCCACGAGCCAAAGCTTCGCTGAAACGCTGGAATTGTCCCGGCTGGTAAAGGAAAAATCATGAGCATGTACGGCAGTAGCAAAAGTAGCCCAGAAACAAAAAAAAGGCTTGATGAAGCCACCAAGAAAATAGAAGATTTTTTCAGCGGTAAAACACCGAGGAAAACTCCTGAGCAAGCCAAAGCCGACCGCGAAGCATGGAAGCAAAAGTCCATGGCCGATGTCAAAGCTCGCAACGACAAGATCAAGGCAGAAGGTCTTGCACGCGAGAAAGAGACCGCCAAGAAAGATGCCGCTGACTTGCCAAGCCTTCAAAAGCGTCATGCTGAGATGGAAGCCACTTACAACAAGGGCAAGAATTGGCAGTACGCAGACCGTGAACAGAACTTGTCTGACGAAGAGCGCACTGCTCGTGACATGCAAGGAGGCATGAACCAATTGGCTCAACGCATCCAAAATGTCAAGAAGCACGGCTACAAGCAAGGTGGCAAAATCAACCTGAAGGATTGCAGTGTTTCAACTGCATCCAAAGGTAAAAGAAATTCTGATTGGTAAGGGGTAAATCATGGATGACATTTTTAGGGTCACAAAAGACGCAAACGGTCAGCCCGTCTACACACACAACAATGAGGTTTTGTCTAAAGATGTTTTTGACCAAAGAAATCAAGCATCTAAAGACGAAATGAACGCCATGAAAAATAGCGTTACACCCGGTATTGATGATGATCCTGACATCATGGCAATGAAAGCAAGGGCTCAAGCAATGAAAAAGCCAATCAAAAAAGCAAAAGGCGGATCAATCAGTTTGAAAGCTTCCAAGATTTCAACTCATCAAAGAAACCCCAAGCATTCAAGCTGGTAAGGAGTCATCATGGCAAATTGGAAATCACGCTCTGACGATCAAATCTGGTGGGAAAGCCAGCCCGGCAACCGTGGCAAGACTTACCCCGGCGATGAGCTTGCGTCCAAACAATATGAGCGCAACAAGGCCGCTGGAGAAAACAACCTCAGCGCCGTTCGCAACTTCTTGTTTGGCAAAAGTGATGCAAGAAAACAAGGCGTTGAAGATGCGGTGAATGCTCGTCGTGATGCTGGTAAGTCAATACCATTGGAGCCGTATCGCAAGCCTGAGTTAGGCCCGACAAAGAAAGATTGGGATTTGCTTACAAGCATAAGGCTTGGCCCATCAGACAAAAATAGTGACGAATACCCAAAAGACGAGTATGGAAACACGTCGCTGAAAGAGTCCAAAGGCGGCAAGATCAGCTTAAAAGATTGCAAGGTGTCAACACACACCAAAAACAAAAAACAATCGAATTGGTGAGGTAAACAATGGCATACAGCGGAACCGTAGGACAAACAGTTGTCTCAGTGCAGAAATTCATCGACCAAGGTGCTCGCATGGCGGGTAAATTGGCCGAGGAGTTGACTGTTGAGCAAGTCCAAGGCTCCAAGCAGGCGCTGTTCTTTATCCTCAGTAATCTAATCAATCAGGGCATCAACTACTGGTGCATCAGCAAGAAGGTCTATGGCCTCAAGGCTGATCAGAATGAATACTTGCTACCCTTGGGTGGCAACGACGTGCTCAACGCCCTGTATCGCACTATGAACCGCCCTTCAGGCGCTGTCTCATCGTCATCTGGCACAGCGGCCTACGCAACTGACAGCAACATCAACACGATTGATGTCCAGTCTGCGCCCAACGGCAACATCACGATTAACTACGGCACAGATAATCCGATCTATGCTGGCTCAATTGGTATCCTGCCCGGCACCAGTGGTTCGTTCCACATCCTGCTGGAGTACTCAAGCGACGGTTCCACATGGAATCTGTTGGAAGACACTGGAGTCACCACATGGGTGGACAACGAATGGCTGTGGTACGACATCGACCCCGGTGCCAACGTGCAGTTCTACCGCATGCGCGAGACTGGCGGCAATACGCTGGCCGTGCGTGAGTTCTATGTCGGCAACAACAGCACCGAAATCACCATGGCTCGCTTGAACCGTGATGACTACACCAACCTGCCAAACAAGAATTTCACGGCCAACCAACCCTATCAGTACTGGTTCAACCGCACCCTGCCTCAGTCCAAGATCGTCTTGTGGCCGACACCGTCCGATCCTTTTGTGCAGATGACCATTTGGTATTCGCGCCAAGTCATGGACGTGGGCGAACTGTATGGTGAATTGGAAATCCCTCAATACTTCTATCAGGCAATCCAGTGCATGCTGGCTCACCAGATGAGCTTGATCCTGCCTGCGGTTGATTTGGCTCGTATTCAGTACCTTGAAGGCCAAGCTGAAAAGTACTTCACAATGGCAGAGAACGAGAACCGCGACAAGTCTCCAATCTACTACGCCCCCAACATCAGCGTCTACACGAGGTAAAACATGCCTCGTTTTTTAAATACCGAAGGCAACGCAATAATTGCGATCTTCATTTGCGACCGTTGTCGGATGAAGAGAGCGATTGTCGAAGCAATGCCTGACCCCAACTTTCCGGGCTTAAAGGTTTGCCAGCAAGGCTGTGCGGACGAAAAAGACCCGTATCGTTTGCCTGCAAGAAAGACTGAACGTATCGCTTTGCAATTTCCTCGACCAGATGTTAGCGTTGCCGCTAACGACGACGGCTTGGTGTTGACACCGACAGGCGAAAATATACCCGGCGGCAATCACAGCGAGTGGTATATCAGCACTGAAAACGGTAGCACCACGCCACAGCAAAACGGCAACACTGACACCATTACACCGAACAATTGATATGGCACAAGTAACGATCACAGAACTCCCAACAGCAAGCGCCTTAACTGGCAATGAATCCGTACCCGTCGTTCAAGACGGTGTGACGAAACAGACCACCACGGGTGCAATTGCTGGCGCTGGTGCCCTGAACTACCCATTCCTGACCGTTGGGCAGACTTCTGGCTTGGCTCAGTCGCGCTACATCTCCACCAATGCTGGCTTGAGCTTGACTGACAACGGCGCTCAAGGCACCCTTGTGATCAATTTAGAGGGCGCGGCCTTATCGCTGAACTCCAGTGGCACTGGCATTCAGGTCAAAACAGGCTCAAATACGGTCACAGCACGCCAAATTGCAGTCAACTCAGGGCTAACTATCACCAACGGCGATGGAGTGTCTGGAAACCCCACAATTGGCCTTGGAACGGTGCTCAGTGGCTTTGCTGGGCTGACCGGAACAGGCATTTTGGCAGTCCAATCTGGCAATCCGGCCAAGATTAACATCTTGGGCACTAGTAGTCAGACTACTATTTTGAACGGTGACGGCTCATCCGATGTTACCGTTTCGTTGGCAAACAACCCAGTTTTGCCGGGCACCGCAGGCACTGTTTTACCCATTGGTGGCACCGCCGCACGCCCCGGATCACCCACAAACGGAACCCTTCGATACAACAGCGACTCAGCAGTCTTTGAAGGCTACGCAAACAACGCTTGGGGCTCAATTGCAACTGGCTCTGGTGTCACATCCATCCAGACTGGAACTGGCCTCACAGGTGGCCCAATCACGTCTACAGGCACCATTTCGATTGCCAATACAGCCGTGACCACCGGAACGTACGGATCGTCCAATTACGTGCCCACCTTCACTGTTAATCAGCAAGGTCAGTTGACGTTTGCCGGAGAGACAGAGATTACGCCAAGCGGGATTGGTGCAATTTCACAAGTCAACGGGACAACAGATCAAATCACAACATCTCAAGTGGGAACCGTGGTGACTGTTGCAATTGCTGATGCGCCAAGCTTGGTTGGCCCGGTAAATATCGATGGCACTGTCAAATTGACTGGGACTGGTGCAAGCCCCTACACCCCATTCATTCAGACTTTTTCAAGTGCTGTCACAAACTTCAATGGGTATCAACTTAACTACATTGAAAACAAAAACAACGGTTCTGATGCCTCAGTTGATTACGTTGCCTACAACGATGCCTCCGACGTTGACTCGTACTTCATCGACATGGGTATTGTCAGTTCAAATTACTCAAGTGTATTGAACACCGTATTCCCTGCCAATTCAGGATATGTTTACACAGGTGGCGGTTCAAGTGGGCAAGCCGCTCCTTTGCTTTTGGGTACGAGTAACGCCGCAAGTGACATCATTTTCTTCACTGGCGGCACACTTTTAGCCAATACAAGAGCGGCCATAAAAGGCAATGGCAACTTCCTGATCGGCACATCAACCGACACGGGTTATTTGCTAAATGTTGCAGGCACTACCTACTTTGGTGGCGCATCGACCTTTGGCTCGACCGTATTGCTTAATGCCAACCCTACACTGCCATTGCAAGCGGTGACCAAGCAGTATGTTGATGCCGCTGTTGCAACGGGTTTTGTTGTTCACACTGCGGTTAGAGCGGCCTCAACAACCAACTTGGCAACCATTTACAACAACGGATCGTCTGGCGTGGGGGCAACCTTAACCGCCGACACCAATCGTGCATTTAATACGTTGGATGGTGCCACCGTAACTGTAGGCCAACGTGTTCTCATCAAAAACCAAACAAGCTCCTATGAGAATGGTGCGTACACACTGACTGACGCTGGTTCTGCGGGTGTATCACCATGGGTTCTTACCCGGGCCACCGATTTTGACGTTGTCGGTGCTGGGGAAGTTGCCAACAACGCTTATTTTTATGTGCAGGCTGGCACAACCAACGCTGGTTCGTCTTGGGTCTTGAACCAACTTGCGGCGATCACCATTGGCACAACAGCTTTGCCGTTTGACTTGTTTGCCTCCTCTTTGGTCTACACAGGCGGAACAAACATTGATGTCACTGGTCAGGTTATCTCCTTGACCGGAACCGTGGCGGCAACAAACGGCGGAACTGGCACGGCCACAGTCACAACTGGTGATTTGTTGTACGGTTCGGCAACAAACACATGGTCTAAATTACCTTTGGGCATTGCGTACAAGTCTTTGGTAGTGAATGCGTCCGGCACTCAAATGGAGTGGAATGCTGTGGCGTTAAATCAAACTTCTGCGGTTTCTGGACAACTTGGCACAACAAACGGCGGCACAGGAACTTCCGTTGGTGTTGCTGGTGGCGCTTTCTAAAGCGTGCAATTAAAATATTTAAAAGGACTTCAACATGGCTCAAAGTGGATACACCCCAATTCTGATCTACGGTAGCGGCACAGCTTCAGCAATTCCGCTCGCCGCCAACATGACCAGTAGTTCTGCTGGCGCTGAATTGGCACTGAACTACGCTGATGGCAAGCTGTACTACAAGAATAGTTCAGGTGTTGTCACCCTACTGGCTCAAGCCGCTTCAGCGTCGCCTGTAACGTCCTTCCAGACATCTTTGGGTGGATTGACACCAAGCACATCAACAACTGGCGCAATCACCCTTGCGGGCACGCTGAACACGACTTCTGGTGGCACCGGGTTGACTACATTTACTGCTGGCGACCTACCCTACTATGCGACTGGCACAGCACTGAGCAAGTTGGGTATTGGAACAAACGGTCAAATTCTGACCTCAACAGGTTCTGCGCCTCAGTGGTCAACATTGAGCGGTGTGGCGGTCACAACCTTTTCTGCTGGATCAACAGGCTTCACGCCTTCTACAGCGACTTCAGGTGCAATCACCTTGTCTGGCACTTTGGCAACCACCAACGGCGGTACAGGGTTGACATCGTTCACCTCTGGCGGGGCGGTGTATGCAACATCCACTTCAGCGTTGACGACTGGCACCTTGCCAACAACCGCAGGTGGTACAGCCTTAACCTCATTTACATCTGGTGGAGCGGTATACGCAACTTCTACCAGTGCATTGACTACAGGCACTTTGCCAGTTGCAAGCGGTGGCTCAGGCGCAGTTACTTTGACTGGTATTTTGAAGGGCAACGGAACTTCAGCGTTCACTGCGGCAACCGCAGGCACTGACTACGTTGCACCCGGCACCGCAACTACTTTCACGGCCACTCAAACATTCGCTGGGTCTTCAAGCGTTGAAGCGATGAAAACCACAAACATTGCCGAGGTGGACACCATCTCTGCAACTGCGGCGACTGGCACCATCAACTTTGACATCACCACCCAGTCGGTGCTGTATTACACGACCAACGCATCAGGCAACTGGACGGTGAACTTCCGTGGTTCAAGCGGCACCTCACTGAACACCTTGATGGCAACTGGTGAATCCATCTCTGCCACCTTCTTGGTGACTCAAGGTACAACTGCCTACTACAACTCTGCCGTGACCATTGACGGCACTTCAGTGACTCCGAAGTGGCAGAACGGCACCGCACCGACAAGTGGAAACGCAAGCTCGGTAGATTGCTACACTTATGTGATCCAGAAAACTGGAAGCGCAACATACGCTGTTTTAGCCTCACAAACCAAGTTTGCATAAGGACACTTAGATGCCTCGCTTATCCAAAATTGGAGCCGCCGCTCTTGCCGCCTTTGGTTGGACTACTGGCGGTGTGTCTGTCACTGCCACATACCTTGTGGTTGCGGGAGGCGGCGGTTCTGGCACTTATGGCGGTGGCGGCGCTGGTGGATATAGAACAGGCACAGCATCACTAAATCCAACTCTTTCATATGCCATTACGGTGGGCGCTGGCGGCACTGGCGACTCCACTGATTCGGCAAATGGTCAAAACGGTTCAGATTCGGTTTTTTCATCCATTACCTCTACAGGTGGTGGTGGTGGCACTTATTCCAACGCTACAGGAAACACTGGCGGCTCCGGCGGTGGTGGCGGTGGTGGAACCACTCCCGGCAATGCTGGCGGCGCAGGCAACACACCATCTACAAGTCCATCACAAGGCAACAATGGTGGTCGAGGATTAACCGATAACGTGAACTACACCGCAGGTGGTGGTGGTGGTGGCGCAGGTGCTGTTGGTAGCAACGCCGCAAATCAAGCTGGTGGCGCTGGTGGCGCTGGTACTGCATCAAGCATTTCAGGGTCATCAGTAACTTACGCTGGTGGCGGTGGTGGCAGAACTAACGTAGGGACATCTGCCGCTGGTGGTTCGGGTGGTGGCGGTCAAGCCTATACAAGCGGCACAAAAGGTGGAAATGGAACTGCTAATTTAGGTGGCGGAGGAGGCGCTGGTTCAGCGGCGGCTGGTGGTGGCGGTAAGGGCGGCTCAGGCGTAGTCATCATCTCCTATTCTGGCGCACAAAGATTTGGTGGCGGTGTCGTCACTTCTGTTGGTGGCAACACCATTCACACATTCAATACATCAGGCACATTGACTCCAATCACATCCTTGTCTGCATCCTATTTGGTTGTTGCAGGTGGTGGTGGCGGAGGTACTGATTACGCAGGTGGCGGTGGTGCAGGTGGTCTTTTGTCCGGCTCCAGCTTAACCATAGACACAAATTCAATTTATTTAGTGACGGTGGGCGCGGGTGGCGCGGCCAGAACCCAAGGAGGTAGCTCATCATTTTCCGCAGTATCAACAACTGCCGTTGGTGGTGGTTATGGCGGCGGCAACACTGCCCCTGCATCTGGTGGTTCCGGTGGCTCTGGTGGTGGTAAGGCTGGTGCCAATGCCGCTGGCTCAGTGGGCTCTGGCACTTCCGGTCAGGGCAACAACGGTGGCAATACAGCCGCTGTCGGAACTGCTGGTGGCGGTGGAGGTGGCGGTGCAAGCGCCGTAGGCTCAAACAGTACTGCCAGTACAGGTGGTGCAGGTGGTGCAG